>Ga0308156_1000057_pt1 | contig 378708 bp, 295 predicted proteins | sample PhyAR2_FD_201041 | JGI IMG/M metagenome (GOLD analysis project Ga0308156, IMG submission 201041) | Phyllosphere microbial communities from UC Gill Tract Community Farm, Albany, California, United States - DLSL A.R2 | ecosystem: Host-associated > Plants > Phyllosphere > Unclassified | place... | reverse complement strand
ACACGGAAGCCCTTGCTGGAAACAGTCAAGGGCTTCTTCGTTTTAGGTACTTCCGTAATCCCCTGGCGTCATTCTGCCATAGTGGTATGACGAACCGTTATATCCCTTAAACCAAATGCCCGCTTGCTGCTATCTCCGCTGATCCCTTTACCGCTATTTCCCTTGTACCGCACCTCCCCTGATGCATAACTGCAACCACAGCATGCGTCGTGGATAAGCGGATCGCCGCTGGAATAGGAGAAAGCTTTGACTTGGAGCAATTGGAAGAAGTGAAGCCGGTATGCTTCCATCTGCTGCCTATAACTAGCACCTCAATCAGGTTTTTGGCTTTTCGTCTTTAAAAATTGAGCATTATCGAATATACCTTGAATTGCATACTTTAAGTTTATTCTCAGCTTCCATAGATTTATTTGTACTAAGAATTGAAACTACTAAGGGCTTTAAACATGCTGTTTATTGTTCGAACAGCGATCGTCACTAGAATCCCGAACATCTTGCTTATTTGTCAGGATCGATTGAAAAACAGCTAAGATAAAAATTTAAGCAATCGTTTGTGTAGATTGAGCAAACGATTGCTTTCAAGTTTCATTTTTTATTTAGAAAAAAGTGTTATATTATTGTTATAGAGATTAAGTTCTTTAATTAGAACCAAGTATAAATCCGATCCAAAAGGATTTTTCTATTGACTGTTTAGTTTGTTTTAAAATAGGTGATTTTTTAGAGGGACCAATTGGTCCCTTTAAATTTATATGAACTTTAAATTATGGATTCTAGAAGAGATTTTCTTAAAAAAGCCGGAATACTGTCATCACTGGCTGTTTCACTCCCTACTTTGGTTAATGCCAATACAGCAGCGTCATTTAATATGTGTGGTTATGCGGCTCCAAAAATTGATAAGGTCAGAGTAGCGGTAATTGGACTCGGCATGCGCGGTCCTGGTGCTGTTGAACGCTTATCCTATATTGAGGGCTGCGAAATTGTTGCGCTTTGCGATAAGCATCCAGACCGGGTGGAGCGCGCAACGAAGATCGTTACATCGAAAGGTTTGGCAGCGCCTAAAGCGTATTCTGGTGAGGATGGCTGGAAATCATTGTTGAAAGAAGAAAAACTTGATCTCGTCTATATCTGTACTCCATGGGATTATCATACGCCCATGAGCATTGCGGCCATGAAAGCAGGCAATCATGTGGCTTGTGAGGTGCCGATCGCGTTGACAATAAAAGATTGCTGGGAGGTGGTGAAAACGTCCGAGGCGACTAAAAAGCATTGTATGATGCTGGAAAACTGTTGTTACGATTTCTTTGAAATGCTGACTTTAAACATGGTACGTCAAGGTTTATTTGGTGAACTTGTTCATGCCGAAGGAGCTTATATACATGATTTGCTGGATTTGAATTTCGCGAAGAATGGTTATGATAATATGTGGCGCCTAAGAGAAAATATAAAATTAAACGGAAATTTATACCCAACTCATGGACTCGGGCCTGTGGCACAATGCCTCAATATCAACAGAGGGGATAAAATGGATCATCTTGTTGCCATGTCTTCGAATGACTTTATGATGGGTGAAAAGGCAAAAGAGCTAGCCGCGAAAGATTCTTTTTTCCAGGAATTTGTCGGAAAGAAATACCGTGGTAATATGAATACAACGCTTATCCGTACAGCAAAAGGAAAAACGATCATGCTGCAGCATGATGTCACTTCTCCTAGACCTTACTCTAGACTGCACACATTGAGTGGCACGAAAGGTTTTGCCCAAAAATATCCGACAGAAAATATTGCATTTGGACATGAATTCATTACAGAGCAAAAGTTAAAAGAACTGTATGATAAATATACGCCCGAATTGGTTAAGTATATTGGTGAGCAAGCAAAACAGGTCGGTGGACACGGTGGAATGGATTTTATGATGGACTGGCGTCTGATTGACTGCTTGCGCAATGGATTACCTTTGGATCAAGATGTCTACGATGCTGCGTCGTGGAGCTGTATCGTGCCGTTGAGCTTTGAATCCGTTGAGAAGAACTGCAAGACCGTTGATGTGCCTGATTTTACAAAGGGAGCCTGGAAAAATAACAGTCCTGTTGAAATCACGTTGAAAGGAGGTGGTAACACGCCTATTCGCTCAAGATCTGCAAAAAAGGAAAATATACAATTGGGTGTGTAGCCCAGTTTTATAAATGACTAATTAGAGGGGAACATGAAAAAGTTCCCCTTTTATGTTTATCTTTAATTATGTTATTCAATGTGACTCTAATTACCTGTTTATCGTTATTTTCCAAAACGGATACACTTTCCTGTTGTGTAGGAGAAAATATACCCACCAGGGCGGGTATGATTAAATCCCAGATCAACAAGCTGAATAGTCATGTGACCGGCAAGATGATATTGGTCGAAGGGGGTAAATTTCTGATGGGAAGTTCAAATTTTGAAGATAGTAAACCTTTACATCAGGTCGAACTCACTTCATTTTACATGGATGAACACGAGGTAACAAATGCGCAGTTTGCACAGTTTGTAAAGGAAACAGGCTATGTGACAGTGGCGGAACGGGAACTGGATCCAAAAGATTTTCCCGGAGTGGATCCCAAGATGTTAGTCCCCGGATCGGCTGTGTTTTCCAAACCCAAGGAGCTTAATTCCTTAAACAATTACCTGATGTGGTGGGAATATGTTCCCGGGGCAAATTGGCAGCATCCAGAGGGGCCGAATAGCAGTATCAAGGATAAGATGAATTATCCTGTTGTTCAGGTGGCTTATGAAGATGCGGCAGCCTATGCGAAATGGGCAGGGAAACGATTGCCGACAGAAGCCGAGTGGGAATATGCTGCAAGGGCACGGAAAGATGCAAACGATGAGTTATATTATTGGGGCAAAGATTTGAAGCCTAATGGTCAATGGGCTGCAAATATATATCAGGGAAAATTTCCGGTACAGGATTCAAAAGAAGATGGATTTGAAGGAACAGCACCCGTAAAATCGTTTCAGGCCAATGCGCTGGGGCTATATGATATGGAAGGCAATGTGTGGGAATGGTGTTCTGATTTGTATAGACCGGATTATTATCAGCACAGTACAGCTGCCAACCCTAAGGGGCCACAAGATTCTTATGACCCACAAGAACCAAATCTCGAAAAGCGCGTCCAACGTGGTGGATCATTTCTTTGCAATGATCAATATTGTGAAAGATATAAAGCCGGAAGCAGGGGAAAAGGGGAGGTCAACAGTCCGACAAATAATGTAGGGTTCCGATGTGTAAAAGATATCAAATAGAAAAGGCTTGCATCTGCAAGCCTTTTCTATTTGATTGATATGCCTTATTGTGCATTCAAAAACATTGATTTTTGACTGTACAATTCTCTGAAATAAGGATCTTGAAGATCTTTGATAAAGCGGATAGCCTCACCAGTTGATTTCATTTCAGGGCCTAATTGTTTATCCACTTCAGGGAATTTGTTGAAGGAGAATACAGGCTCTTTAATCGCGTATCCCTGTAGTTTACGTTCGATTGTAAAGTCTTTCAGTTTGTTGGCACCTAACATAACTTTGGTAGCGATGTTGATATAAGGAACATCATACGCTTTAGCGATGAAAGGAACGGTACGTGATGCACGTGGGTTAGCCTCGATGACATACACATTTTCACCTTTTACAGCAAACTGAATATTTAACAGACCGCGTACGTTTAACGCTTTTGCTAATTTGATAGAGTATTCTTCCATTTTGTCCTGAACAGCTTGTGACAAGCCAAATGGAGGCAATACAGCCGACGAGTCACCAGAGTGGATACCTGCAGGCTCGATGTGTTCCATCATACCAATGATGTGTACATCTTCACCATCACAGATCGAATCTGATTCAGCTTCTTCGGCACGATCCAGGAAGTGGTCGATCAGGATGTGGTTTCCAGGAAGATTTTTCAACAAGTTAACCACAGCTTTTTCTAAATCTTCGTCATTGATGACAATACTCATTCCTTGTCCGCCCAATACGTAAGAAGGACGCACCAATACTGGATAGCCAACTTCGTTTGCAACTTGTAATGCTTCTTCTGCAGAAGTTGCGACACCGTATCTTGGATATGGAATTTCCAATTCTTTCAATAAATCTGAGAAACGGCCACGGTCTTCCGCTAAGTCCATATTCTCAAATGAGGTACCGATGATTTTTACACCAAGTTGCTCTAGACGCTCAGCCATTTTAAGAGCTGTTTGTCCACCTAACTGAACGATCACACCTTCTGGTTTTTCTAATTCAATGATCTCACGTACGTGCTCCCAGAATACGGGCTCGAAGTATAATTTATCAGCCATATTGAAGTCTGTCGAAACAGTCTCTGGGTTACAGTTGACCATAATCGCTTCGTAACCACATTCTTTAGCGGCTAATAAACCATGTACACAAGAGTAGTCGAACTCGATACCTTGACCGATACGGTTTGGACCAGAACCTAAAACGATGATTTTCTTTCTATCTGAAGAGATGGATTCGTTCTCTTCTTCGAATGTCGAATAGTAGTATGGTGTTTGTGCAGGGAATTCTGCGGCACAAGTATCTACCATTTTGTAAACACGGTTGATGCCCAACTCCTTACGACGGTCATAAACTTGATCTTCTGTTACATTGCCCAACAACCATGCGATTTGTACATCTGAATAACCTTTTTGTTTTAAGGTCATGAAGAAATCACGTGGGATATTGTTCAATTGGTAACGGCGTAATTCTTGTTCAAGGTGTACCAACTCTTGGATCTGTACAAGGAACCATTTGTCGATACGGGTTGCTTTACGGATAGATTCCAAAGGAACACCCAATTCGAAAGCATCTTTGATATGGAATAAGCGGTCACCACTTGGATGTTCCAGACTATCCATGATTTCGTCTAAGTTTCTCCATTGACGGCCATCAGCTCCTAAACCAGCGCGGCCAGTCTCCAAGGATTGACAGGCTTTCTGTAAAGCTTCGATAAATGTACGGCCGATAGCCATCACTTCACCTACTGCTTTCATTTGTAATCCTAATTCCTTGTTTGCTCCTTTGAATTTATCGAAGTTGAAACGAGGGATCTTAACAATCACATAATCCAATGTTGGTTCAAAGTATGCGGATGTTGTTTTCGTGATCTGATTTTGCAATTCATCCAAGTTGTAACCGATCGCCAATTTAGCAGCGATTTTTGCAATTGGATAACCAGTTGCTTTCGATGCTAAAGCCGAAGAGCGTGATACACGTGGATTGATTTCGATGGCAATGATTTCTTCATTTTCTGGGTTTACAGAGAACTGAACGTTACATCCACCTGCGAAATTACCAATCGAGCGCATCATTAAGATCGCTTGATTACGCATATCCTGGTAACATTTGTCTGATAATGTCATACCCGGTGCAACTGTGATCGAATCTCCAGTATGAATACCCATTGGATCGAAGTTCTCAATTGTACAGATGATGATGACATTGTCGTTGGTATCACGAAGCAATTCCAACTCAAATTCTTTCCAGCCCAATACAGCTTGTTCAACCAATACTTCATGAGTTGGTGAAGCATGTAAGCCTCTATTTAAAGCCGCATCGAAATCTTCTTTTCTGTGTACAAAACCACCACCTGTACCAGCTAAGGTATACGAAGGGCGTATAACAAGCGGGTAGCCAATTTCTTGCGCAGCTTCTTTACCTTCTAGAAAAGAGTTTGCGATTTTTGATTTCGCAACACCTACACCGATATCAACCATTAATTGACGGAATTCTTCACGGTTTTCAGTTTTTTCAATGGCAGCAACATCAACACCGATCACGCGTACGTTGTATTTTTCCCAAATACCGCGGTTAGATGCTTCGATACATAAGTTCAAAGCCGTCTGACCACCCATTGTAGGAAGGACAGCGTCGATATTATGTTTTTGCAATACTTCCTCAATACTCTCGCAAGTTAATGGAAGTAAGTAGACATTGTCTGCAACAACTTTATCCGTCATGATTGTTGCAGGGTTTGAGTTGATGATGGATACTTCAATACCTTCTTCTTTCAATGAAAGCGATGCTTGAGATCCAGAATAATCAAATTCACAAGCCTGACCGATAACGATGGGACCTGATCCGATGATTAAAACCGACTTAATGGAAGTGTTTCTTGGCATTATATCTAGTTCAAAAAATTAAATTTCCTATTGTAAATCTGAGCAAAGACAATCAAAACTAGCTCATGGGGAAGGGTCATTCCGACTGCTTTGTCGGAGTGCAAAGTTACATTTTAAATTTTGAAAATTAACTATTTATTTTAAGAATATTTCAAAAAAAGTGGTTGTTTAGAAAAGTGGGTTCTAAAAAACATACATGAATTGCAAAACGTAAGTGGAATGTTTTCCAATTTGTATAAAACCTTCCAGATTTTATAGCTGTTGATGCTCTGAAATCTGGAAGGTTTTTTCTTCGATAAGCGGACTTAGTAAACTCATTGATACTTTAATGAGAAAACACAAATCATTAGACTTACAGGTTTAGAGAAATACTACCTGATGTGTTTAATAAACGATGATTTCATCCGTAAACAAGTAACCCTTTTTGGGGTTGCTGGCTTTGATTTTTATATAACGCGCCTGTTGTGCCTTGTCCAGCTTGAGCTCAAACCGTTTGAATGTCAATTTGGATTCTTTGTCGGATATATCATTTTTGATTGTTCCTACCGATCGGAATGTACGGCCATTATCTGAAAGTAGCACTTCCATTTCTCCGGGCATGTAGACACCGGGGCCAATCATCTGCATGAAGTTCATCGCAACTTGATGGATTTCCTCGCGCCGTTCCATATCGACAACGATGTCAATTGGGCTTGTAAATCCTTGCCATTGGCCATCATGATAAGAAAGACCGCCCATGATTCCGTTTGTTAAGGTAGAATCTTTTTGTGCCGGATATCCCGACCATTGTGTATTGTAAGTCACTTTTTTTCCAATGGCACGATGGATATCGATATCAAAGGAAAGTGTAGGGCCAATTTTGATCGAATCTTGAAAATAAGCCGCATTGATATGTCCTGTTGAGCTTAATTCAAATGGACCGGTATAGGGGGTAGATTGGATCGTTGGCTCACTGCTGTCGATCGTATAGCGGATCTGATTTGTTTTCAGCTGCTCCGTTGTCAGTGTAATTTTATTATTATTTTTAGCCGCATTATATGTTGCAGTATAGGCAACATTAAATGAAGGACGATAGTAGTTGACGTTCAGATCCTGTAATAGCTTGTAATGTGATTGCAGCCTCCGCTGAAAGTCTGTCCAGCTCTTCGCATCCTTATTTGTCCAATTGACCTCTGATAAGGCCAGCGCACGTGGGAATACCATATATTCCAGATGCTCTGTGGTAGGCACATATTCAGTCCATATATTTGCTTGTGCACCAAGGATATGCTTAGCTTTATCTCCTTGTATAGCCGCTGGAATAGGGTCATAGGAATAGACCTTGTCTAGTGTCAGGTATCCGCCGATGGCCTCAGGTTGTGTTCTAGGGTCTGTCTGATAGGAATCAAAGTAGAGGTGTGACCCTGGGGTCATGATGACATCGTGACCGGTATTAGCAGCCTTTATGCCTCCATCTTCACCGCGCCAGCTCATGACTGTAGCACCTTCGGTGAGGCCTCCCTGTAGAATCTCATCCCAACCGATAAGCTTTCTGCCTTTGGATTGTAGGTAGAGGTCCATTTGTTTGATGGCGTAGCTTTGCAGTTCATCGACAGATTTTAATCCTTCTTTTTGCATAAGGGCCTGATCTTTGGGGCAGGTTTCCCAATGTTTTTTCTCAGCTTCATCGCCGCCGATATGGATGTATTGGGAGGGGAATATGGTGAGGACTTCGTCCAGTACATTCTTTAGGAATTCAAAGGTTTTTTCATTGCCAATACAGAATTCCCCTTGGCTGTAGGGTTTGCCGGAGCAGGAGAGTTCGGGATAAACGGCCAGCACTTCTTCCGAATGCCCTGGCATTTCTATCTCAGGAATCACATTGATTCCTTTGCGCGCTGCGTAATCGACCAGTTCGCGTGCCTCTTCCTGCGTGTAGAAGCCACCACTAGCGTTTGGCGTGCCTTTTTCGACGTATTGACGGCCATTGTTCCACCAATCTTTCCAGCTTGTATGCGTACGCCAGGCAGCCTTTTGTGTTAGCTCGGGGTATTTTTTGATTTCAAGCCGCCATCCAGCACCATCCGTTAAATGCCAATGAAAGTTGTTGAATTTATAAATAGCCATGATGTCGATATACTTTTTTACAAAAGACAATGGCATAAAATGGCGTGACACATCGAGGTGTAGACCACGGTAGGTAAATCGTGGTTCATCAACAATTGTCGCAAAGGCTATTTTACTTGGATCAGCTTGTAGATAGCCTAATTGAATGAGGGTATAGATCCCATTGATCATCTGAGGCACATTCCAAGCCCTGAGCAGCAGGCCTTTTTCATCGATCTGGATGGAGTAGGCGTTTTTGCTGAGATTGTCTGCATCGACTGCTTTGATAATACGAAAGCCCTCTTTTGGAGCTTTTTTATTTTTCTTGAGTACTTCGACGGCTAAACTTTTGATTGCAGGATGTTCAGTAAGCAATTGGGTGGTCTCCTGAAACTCATCTGAAACAATAACCGGAAGATGTGCAGGGATAGCATATGTTCCCGTGGCCAATGTGATTTTCGAAGGTTTGGGTATAATGTCAAAGTTGGTTTGGGCCTGTGCAGCAAAGATGGATGCACCCCCAAGTAACAACATGGATAAAGATTGGCTCAGTCGCATAGTTTTGTTATTAGATTAATGATAATCAACACAAATATCCTAATTTTTGTTTCATTATTCTATTAAAGCCGACAATCGGTCATTTTTTATGATATAAAACCAACAAATTGACGGTTAAAAATTACATTTTTAATCCTTAACTTTGTTGTATGATTGAACTTCCAGTTATTCCGGCAACTCCTGCACAGCGCAAGCCTGATTGGTTGCGTGTCAAATTGCCTGTTGGTAAAGAATATAGACATGTCAGAAGTCTTGTAGACGAGCATAAATTACATACGATTTGTGAGAGTGGAAATTGCCCGAATATGGGCGAATGTTGGGGTGCTGGAACGGCAACCTTCATGATTTTGGGAAATATCTGTACACGTTCCTGTTCATTTTGTGCTGTGGCAACTGGCCGTCCGCTAGCCGTAGATTTGGATGAACCAAACCGCGTAGCGAATTCGGTTAAATTAATGCAGGTAAAGCATTGTGTGATAACGTCAGTGGATCGTGATGATCTAAAGGATGGTGGTTCAATTATTTGGGCCGAGACCATCAACGCTATCCGTAGAGAAAGTCCTGAAACGACTTTGGAAACACTTTTGCCTGATTTTAAAGGACAATGGGATAATTTAGACCGCGTGATCGCAGTTCGTCCCGAGGTTGTTTCGCACAATTTGGAAACCGTCCGCCGTCTGACAAGAGAAGTTCGTGTTCAAGCGAAATATGATCGTTCATTGGAATGCCTGCGCAGAATTTCTGAAGCAGGTCTCCGCACAAAATCAGGTATTATGCTTGGTTTGGGTGAAACAGAAGAAGATGTGATCGAGGCCATGCAAGATCTATATAATGTTGGCGTACACATTTTGACCTTGGGTCAATATTTACAGCCTACAAAAGCTCACCATCCGGTTATTGAGTGGATTACACCGGCGCAGTTTGAGAAGTATCAGAAAATCGGTTTGGAAATGGGATTCAAGTATGTGGAATCTGGACCATTGGTACGTTCATCTTACCATGCTGAAAAACATTTATTCGACATGCAATAGAAAACGGGTTTAAAGTATTTTTGGAAGGTATATTTCGCCTTATAGTGGAATTATCTTTGCAAGATATAAAAAAAGAAGCCTGAGTGATTTTTCGCTCAGGCTTCTTTTTTCTGAAAATACCCGCTTTGGTGAGTTAAAAAGCCTTTTGCTCATTTTCAAAACTATAGCAGGCTTGAAAATAAAAAGCTTTCGATGGAAAGCTATTCGTCCATACGGGGATGCGTATACTAATTCAATTGCCGCTTACTGATGTGGATAGTGCTTTAGAGGTTAAAAACTGTACGCAGTAAAATGGTTCTTCCACGAAGCTCAAATTCATTCTGGGCAATCATATTGGCGGTCGTCATGTAGGTACGATAGTTTTTTATATTGGCCAGATTATTTATTTCCAATTCAAGATCCATTTTCCATTTGTTGACTTTATAGCGTGTGAAAAAGTCTATAAAAGTATAACTTGCGTTCCGCATGTTCGTTTGAAAAGTGGCTAGATTACGAAGATTGACACGCATAAAGCCATTTTTGAACGGGCTCGCCGGAAAACCCAGGTTATGCATCATTGTCGTGGTTTTATTTTGGATCGTACTGCTTAACCCTTCTTGTTTACTCTTATTCCAATTGAACATTCCTGAGTAGGAAATGTTATAAGATTTAAATAGTTTGGCCTCCAGACTTGGTTGAAATAAATAGCTTATGCTTCGAATAGGAACGATGGCATTATTTAACAATTGATTGTATTTGAAATAGGAAATACTTCCTTTTAATTTGAGCGTACTTGCCAAAGGGAAAATGTATTTATCGAATCCGATCTGCGAGGACCATCTTTCTTGAAGGTTGTCCATATTGACCACTATATTTTCGGTGATATTATTTTTTATAATAGTGGATAATATCGTATTCGAAAGTGATCTTGAATAGCTGATGCCTGCATTTGCAAACAATACCTTTAGGGTACGGGCCAAATTGTAATTGAGGTTAAATGCATGTTTTTTGGACTCGTTGAGTGCCGCATTATTCTGGCTGAGCATTCTATAGTTGCGCAATACTACTCCACGGTATATGTCTTCAATGTTGCCAATGTCTTGGCTATATTGATAGCTAAATTGAAGATAGTCCTCCTGAGAAACTTGCCATCGCGCTTTTAGATTGGGATTGATTAGCAATGAATTTTTGGAGTTCATCAGCTGCTGGCTTTCATCTTCATAATGTGTAAATAGATAAGTGACCGGAATATCCAGCTGGGTTTCGAACTTATTGTTTTTCCAGGAATATTGTGGTGTAATGAATGTCTGAGTTCTGTTCCAATGCAGATCATTATGCATCCTTTCTCCGAGTGACCGGCTACCTTGGTCATTGTCCGCTATGGTTAGTAAAGAGTTGAAATGCTGGCGATCAATATTTACCCCAACTTGATAATATTGCTTGATCTTGCCTTTATTGAAGCGATAGCCTGTACTGATCTCTGTAAAAAATGAGGGTACATCAATTTGCTGGAGACTACTTTTATAGGGAATACTATCGTTTAGTATTTCAGGAAAAACACCTGGATAAATCTGTAGAGACTGTGGCTTGCTGCCATAATTTAGAGACCAGTTAATAGCAATGATGTCGTTATTTTTAAGTTGTGGAATATAACTGAACAAGTTACTGAATCCCTTAATATGGTGTTTTTGGAATTGGTCGATTTGGCCGGAAGAATTAGTCAATAGGGCTTTAATATTTCTTTTTTCATATTCAAATGACAGGGCATTGCTCGCATACTTCTGTTCGGTATTGGTGGAGGCTGAAAGCCTGGCTGCTCCTAACCATTTCTTGGTTTTGATGTGATTTTGTTCAATAAAATAAACATCACCCTCATCGAGCAGGTATTGTGTACTGGAGGCATTATTTTGCTTATCGGTATCGTATAATACCTGAATATTAGACTTTAATTGCCAGCCATTTTTGAGATTATATAAGTTATTGGTATTGAGTAAGCCTGTATTGTTGAAATAATAATTATTTTTAGGTATGTTGGGGCTGCCTGTTGTACTGGTCGCCAGCAGATTATTGATGGACGAGTTGCCAAATTTGGCCAATAAAGATGACTGATTGCCACCGATGATATCCCCAGAAAGATCTTTACCGGTATTATTCCCGCTGAGGACATTGAGCATCTTTACTTTTTTGTTGAATAAGATGGAATTCAGTTCGGGATCATAGAGATTGGGCGTACCAGCACCGATTTTGGCCTGTCCCGTGAGTTTTAACTTTGCTTCGTCTTTAATAATCAGGTTAATGGCAACGTCCTCTGTAAATCTTTTATTTTTAAGTACCTTAAAATGTTCGTGGTTGTCGAGTACTTGAATGTCCTTCACCATTTTGTGGGGGATAGTCCGTGTACCGACTCCATAACGATTTTCCAATAGGTCGTCTCCGTCGATGTAAAGTTTAGAAACAGTTTTGTCCTGATATTTAATCAGCCCAGATTCGGTCACTTCCATGCCCGGAAGACGCTTGATGACATCACCGATATTCCGGTCTTCCTCTTTGGCAAAGGAGCCGACATCGTAGGAGATGGTATCATTGGAGCGGGTGACTTTAGGTTTGCTTTTTACAATTACATCTTGCAAAAGATTTGTTTTTGGGACAAGAGCAATTCGAAGGTTTGATGCCTGTGGGCCAAGTTTAAGCTCAAATTTTTCGTAGGTCAGGTGATTGATCTGCAGGTAGATGTTTGTATATTCCTTGGTTAATGTAATGGTAAAGCGGCCCTCTTTATCCGTTGGTTTGAAGGCGATAATTTTATTTTCTGAAAGGATATTGACACTGGCAAAGGGTACAGGATGGAGTGTTTTATCCACTTGTACCGTTCCGCGAATCGTTTGCTGGGCAAAGGTTATTTGCCCAAGCAAAACGAATATAAATAAACATAGAAATACTTTCATTAAGGCGTCAGCTCTATCGGATTATTGGTAACTTTTGAAGGTTTGTATTTATCGTCTTTTGAAATATTGAAACTCTTTATTTTTGACGGATCCAAAGCACCAAGCGGGGAGCCTCCTCCGGAGCCGGAACTGGATTTAACCACAGCCATGTTTCCTGATGAACCTACACTGATGGTTCTGTTTTTTCCCGACTGCGCTTGCATATAAGCTTGTGGATTGGCCTTAAAGGCTTCCTGAATTTTTTTTACTTCTTCTGCAGTGGTTGTGATGACATTCTGCGGCAGAGCGACCGATGTTTTGCCATCCTCAATTTTGTCGAATCCAGCGTATGCAAAAATTACTTCATTTTTTGTGTCTCGGGCATCCAGAATTAGACCGGGAAGACCATGGAGTTTCCAGGGACCATAGGAAAACGGCAGTTCGGTTGTAAACCAGGCAATATAGGTCCGGCCTTTGAATGTGGTTTTCGCGTTCTGACAATCGTAGCCACCGATTTCTTTACGGTCACCTAGTATTTCCCAATCTTGTGTAGGGTAGGTCTGTGGAATGGCAAATTTGTCACTGGCAACGCTGACCACTTCGGTCATTTTGTTTTGATCGGCATCTAATAAATAGGAAGAGCTTGATGGTGACGAGCGTGTAATAATGGTTAGCGTACCGTCGAAACCCGGATCCTCCATTTGTTTTTTGACCTCATCTTGCATGCGCCTGGAAGAGTAGGAGGTGTAATAACTTGCTTGCTGATTGAAGTAAACCACTGTTTCATCACGTATAAATTGATCGCGCTGGGTACTGTCGTTTACATGTTTGAATTCGTAATGTACTTTCGCAAGCGCTTGTGGGTTCTCTTGCGCATATAGAAGCTGTGCAACTAGGAATAATAGGATTGATAATGAATATTTCATAATAATATGTTTATATCGTAAATATACGAAATATTCGTAAATCATAAAATTTATTTCATTTTCACACGTAATCTTGGGTAAGCAAATGAAAAGAGACAAGTATAAAGCTTGCTCCTAACGAGTTATTGGGTGGTTCTATTCGTGTTCCCTATTAAAAACTGTCTCGCCAGCAATGACGGTCCGACTTGTTTTTACATTTCGTAACTGCTCATTTGGAATTTTTAGGATATCCTTTTCGAGGATAACAAAATCTGCATCTTTTCCAACTTCGATGCTGCCGCGTTTCTTTTCCTGAAAACAAGAGTATGCCGCCCAGATCGTCATTCCTCGGAGGGCATCTTCACGGCTTATGGCATCTTGCATCTGAAATCCATGGTCTGGGTACCCTTTTTTGTCGACGCGGGCCACCGCTGCAAGGAACCCGTAGAGCGGGTTGAAATGCTCGACAGGAAAATCGCTTCCGAGCGCGAGTTTGCCATATTCCTGCAATAGGTGCTTATAAGCATAGGCACCTTTCATACGTTCTGCACCAAGACGGTCTTTGGCCCAGTACATATCAGAGGTAGCATGTGTGGGCTGTACAGAAGGGATGATCTGATATTTCCGGAACTTATCAAAATCTGTTGGCGATATGATCTGGGCGTGCTCAATACGCCATCGACGGTCATCCTTATTGTGCAGGTATTTGCCGTAGATATCCAAAATGATCCGATTGGCCGAATCTCCTATGGCATGGGTATTTGCCTGAAATTTGCTCGCAGCGATCTGTTTGATCATTTCTTCATACTCCTGTGGACTATGAAGTAGAAAACCATGCGTGGGAGCATCATGGTAGTGGGCAAGGAGGCAGGCTCCACGGGAACCCAGCGCGCCATCGGCAAGTAACTTGAACCCTTTGATTTCGAACCGATCTGTCTCATAGAAACCTTGGTCGATAAATGATTTAATATTTTGAGGGTTGCCAAGGATCATGGCATAATCTCTAAATTTCAATTCTCCTTCCTGATAGTATTTTTTTAAAAGCTCAAGTCTTTCTTTCGACAAACCTGCATCAACAATTGAGGTGAGACCTACGGAAAGTAAAGAGTCCTGTGTGCGTTTGATCATTCTTAGGTATTCCTTTTCGTTGGGAACAGGGATTGTCTTATTGACAAGGTCCATTGCATTGTCGATCAAAAGACCATTTGGTATATTGTTGGTCCCTCCGACCACACCGCCACGAATGATGGGGATACTGGTTAATTTGGCCCATTCCAGCGCTTTGGAATTGGCGACTGCCGCATGATAATCTACCCGCATAAGATAAACGGGAATATCAGGAAATGCCTTATCCAATAAATCTTTGGTGGGAAAAGCCTTATCTTTCCAGCGATTTTGATCCCAGCCACCACCGATCAGCCAGGTTTTGTCTGGATTTTTTTGCCTGTAGTTTTTGACACGTTGAATCACTTCTTCGAAGGAATCAGCCCCGTTGAGATCGACTTGATCCATTAATTCGGCTTCGTCAAACAAATGTGCATGCGCATCATAAAATCCGGGGTAAATGGCTTTTCCTTCTGCGTCAATCTTTTCTTTTGCTTTATATTTTCGCAGTATTTCATCATCGGAACCGATGGCTATAAATTTACCATCTTGGATCGCAAATGCCTGTGCCGTGCTGAACGTGGAATCTACGGTATATACTTGTGCATGATATACAATAAGGTCCACTTTGGTTTGTGGAGAGCATGCAATGATCGTCCAGCAGAACAAAAGAATGATTATTGGAAAGGTTTTCATATCCTAAAAATAGGAAAAAGGTTTTAATAAACGGCATCTGGGCTAGCGGCTAGGTAGGTTCGAGCTCAGGTTTGAGATTTTTGACAGATTGAATCGCCTTCGGGAAAGAGCCTCTGTCTACTTATCGTTTGTTGAGCGTGTAGGAGAGGGGGCAGCAAAAAAGGCTTTCCAAATAACTTGGAAAGCCTTTTTATTCAAAAATCAAAATATGTGATTAGCAGTACTCGTCAAATGCTGCGACTAAATTGTCAGCAATCATTTGTGCCGGGCGACCTTCAATCATATGTCTTTCAATCATATGTACCAATTTTCCGTCTTTAAATAAAGCCATTGCTGGAGAAGATGGAGGGTAAGGCAACATGTAATTACGAGCAGTGTTTACTGCATCAGTTTCCATACCTGCGAAAACAGTCACTAATTTAGCGGGGTGTTTTTCGTTTTTCACGGCTGCTTTTGCAGCAGGACGTGCATTTGCAGCAGCACAACCACATACAGAGTTGACAACCACAAAAACAGTTCCTTCTGATGCGATTGCATTGTCAACTGCTTCAGGTGTTTTTAATTCTTCGAATCCTGCATCAACTAACTCTTGACGCATTGGAGTTACTAAATATTCTGGATACATTATTTTTTCTAGTAAAAATGTTAATATTCTATTTCAATTGTACACCATAAAGACTTCGCTATTGATCAGGCAATTTTAATCGATGCAGATCTAGGCTATACTTTATGTTTACAAATATAACTGTAAAAGGCAGCTTCGTCAAGATACTTGTCTCAAATCAATGTCAGAAAATCTTTTACTGCGCGAAGTCCATTTTCGAGACGCTGCTCACCTAGCCCCGAGATGATGCGATATTGCGCATGAAGGGCTTTCAATTCACCTTTCCAGATTTCCATAAAATGATCCCGCTGTTCGGGAAAATCTCGTAACGGATCATCCTGCCAGGGCAGATCGATATCCATCAGGAGATAAAGGTCGTAGGGATGTTGCTGGATTTTATCGGTAACTTCCTGTGGCGTATGACCGAAAAGATGATCCGACCAAATTTTTACTGTCAGAAAGGTCGTGTCGCAAATGAGGAGCTGTCCTTGAGCCAATGGAACCAGTGCTTCCTCGAGTGCCACCTGCCCATAGAACATATTGACCTCGTCCTGTAAGGTGTATTTATTGTTGAGGCTTTGACAATAATAGCGTGAATATTCGGGTACACATACCGTTTTAAACTCTTTGGCAAGAAACTGTGCCATCGTTGATTTTCCAGTTGACTCGGGACCAACAACAGCAATTTTTATAAATTCTTTTCCCACATCGATCGTTTTGATAGGCAATATTACGCAAAAATTTTATAGGTTTTCTGCCAATCACGGTAGCCATTCCAGGCGATGATGGCAAAAACAAAATAGAGCACTGCTGTCAACATAAGATCTTTATGTATGTAGAGTGGGATATAACAAATGTCTACAAACACCCAAAGAAGCCAGTTCTGAAGAATTTTTCTTGTCATCAGGAACTGGGCGACAAAACTGACCGAAGTACAGAATGCATCAATATAGGGAACATCAGAATTGGTTTTGCTGTCGAGAAGATAACCGATGGAGATCGTGAGGACAATGATGGCTAGGAAGCAGAGGAGCAATTGGTTGCCGCTGGCTTTGACGATGGGTTTCTTTTTTTCTTCTTTTCGCTTTATCCAATAATACCAGCCGTAAATCGCGGTGGAGAGAAAATAGAATTGTAATACGGTATCTCCGTATAATTTGGCATCGTAAAACAGTATTGCATAAGATCCTACGCTGATGATGCTGATTGGCCAGTTCCAAATATTCTGTTTGGCTGCCAAATAGACGCAAAGAAAGCCAGTTAGAGTGCCTAACCATTCGAGCGAAGGGGTCTGGGCAAATTGACTGGCAATCTGCTGAAAAAAATCCTGCATGTGGTGTACTAAAAATTACACCTAAATATACAAAGTCTATCCAATAGTCAATTATTGAACCTGTTTATTGGCGCAATTGGTACTGGCAAATGACTCGGGCTTGGCCTTAAAAACAAATCCCATACCCATAATATAGCCCATAGCTTCTTTAAGAGCAACATTTGACTGAAAATTTGGATTGGTGTTGATGTCGGCGTGGACTTCGAGGTCTACTTTATGTTTTTCGAGGAGGGGGCAGAGTTGATAGGCTATATCGATGGATTTTTGGACTTCGAGCAGCATCCTTTCCTTAATGCTCATTCGGTGGTGCCTTTTGTCCCGTTGGATAAACATAAATCCACCTTTATGTTCCCGGAGAAAGACGATGACTGTCGCGAAGTCGATGATGCCTCTCTTGACTTGGGAATCGGTGCCGATATAAACCTTGAGCTTATTCCCTAGGGCATCTTCTCGTTTAATGACTTCCTCAACAGCATCGAAAATCGTGGAGCGAATGGATTCGCCATTGTATTTTTGCCATCTCATAGCGATATAAATTAGATATAAAAAAATTAAACTTCATCATTGATATAAATTTACTGAATTTCAATGATCTAAGTGTTAATTTAGTTTTAAATAATTTATCCACATTAATGATGTTTTACACCATAGGCTAGATCTCCGGCATCGCCGAGCCCGGGTACAATATAAGCTTTTGATGTCAGTTCATGGTCTACATCACCTACCCAGATATGTGCCGTGGGTACAAAGGCCTGAACGTGATTCAGTCCTTCCTCGGAAGCGATGGCCGCGACAATGTGCAATTCCTTGATGTCGTATTCGGCCAATAGATCCTTACAGCATAAAACAAGACTTTTTCCGGTTGCCAGCATGGGGTCCACGATGATCACCGTCCGGTTGTCTAAATTGGGTGTATTGACATACTCCTTGTGAATTTCAAACTCGCCGCTCTTTTTGGTATGGCGATAGGCCGCAATAAACGTATTGTCGGCGTGATCAAAGACATTCAACAGTCCCTGATGAAAAGGAAGGCCTGCCCGGAGAATAGTTGCTAGTACGGGCTGTTCCATTAAGAGATGTGTCTTGGCTACCCCCAATGGCGTTTCAACCTCCACAGGGCTGTAGGCCATTGTCTTGCTAATTTCATAAGCAAAAATTTCACCTAGCCGTTCGAGGTTCCGACGAAAGCGCATGCGATCCTGTTGAATAGTGATATCTCTCAACTCGGCGATAAAATGATTTGCGATGCTATTTTGGGTAGATAGAATAGTGACCATGACGTGCGTGCTAGTTCAGTTAAACTAAAGATAGTAAATAATCAATTGAAAGTAATAACATCTATGGTATTATTATAGTTTGCAGTAAAATGGTGAAATTTTTAGTAAATTTGTGTTAGACCATAGCTGGATATGGCCTGGACCACATGTCGAAAAATCGTCCTGTTTGCAGATTAAAATCATCGGATTAAAAGAACTGTTTTGAGCTTGCCGCTCAAACTATTACTGGTGCAATGTTTGCTGGAAAAGGCCTAAATAGTTTTCTTTAAGAAATAGGAAGTATATGAAATTTGAATTGACATCAGAGTATAAGCCGACCGGCGATCAGCCAGAAGCAATTAAGCAATTGGTTGCTGGAGTAGAGCAGGCAGAGCAATATCAGACGCTTTTGGGGGTGACAGGATCGGGTAAGACCTTTACTGTGGCCAATGTGATTCAGGAAACTCAAAAGCCGACATTGATTTTAAGCCATAATAAAACTTTGGCGGCTCAGTTGTACGGTGAATTCAAACAGTTCTTTCCTAATAATTCGGTTAACTATTTTGTATCCTATTACGATTATTATCAGCCCGAAGCTTTTATAGCTTCTACCAATACTTATATCGAGAAGGACTTAGCGATTAACGAAGAAATCGAAAAATTACGTTTGGCGACGACTTCGTCATTGATGTCAGGCCGTCGTGATATTGTTGTTGTTTCTTCGGTATCCTGTATCTATGGTATGGGGAATCCAGAGGATTTCTCCCGTTCCATTTTTCGTTTTGGCGTCGGTATGACGGTCACCAGAAATGCTTTCCTGCATAAATTGGTTGAGATCTTATACTCACGGACGACTACCGAATTTAAGCGCGGTACTTTTCGTGTTAAAGGGGATACCGTCGATGTGTTTCCTGCGTACCTGGATAACGCCATTCGTATTTCTTTCTTTGGTGATGAAATTGATGAACTGAGTGAGATTGATCCTATTTCGGGTAAAACACTCAACAAGATGGAAGATCTTGCTCTTTTTCCGGCAAACCTCTTCGTTACACCGAAGGAAAAATTCAAAGAATCTATCTGGGCCATTCAGGATGAATTGATGCAGCGGAAAACCCAACTGGAAGAGGAGGGATTGATGCTGGAAGCGAAACGTTTGGAGGAACGGGTTAACTATGATCTGGAAATGATGCGTGAACTGGGCTATTGTTCGGGGATTGAAAATTATTCCCGCTTTTTTGATGGCCGTAAACCGGGGATGCGTCCTTTCTGTTTGCTAGATTATTTTCCGGAAGATTATCTGTTGGTCATTGATGAAAGCCATGTGACTTTACCACAATTGCGTGCAATGTATGGTGGAGACCGATCGCGTAAAGTGTCTCTTGTGGAGCATGGTTTTAGGTTGCCTGCAGCTTTGGACAATAGACCCTTAAACTTTCCGGAGTTTGAATCTTTAACGAATCAGACGATCTATGTGTCGGCGACTCCGGGCGACTATGAACTTCAGCAGACCGAAGGTGTCGTTGTTGAGCAGGTTATTCGTCCCACTGGGCTTTTGGATCCAATTATTGAAGTACGGCCAGCGATCAATCAGGTCGATGATTTCCTGGAAGAGGTGGATAAAACCATCAAAGAAGGAGGACGTGTGTTGGCTACGACATTAACCAAACGTATGGCCGAGGAACTTTCGAAATATATGACCAAGTTGAATTTAAAAGTCCGTTATATTCACTCCGAAATTAAAACCTTGGAGCGTGTAGAAATCTTGAGGGGGCTTCGCTTGGGGGAATTTGATATATTGGTCGGGGTAAACTTACTCCGTGAAGGACTTGATCTACCCGAGGTCACGCTTGTTGCAATTCTCGATGCGGATAAGGAAGGTTTTTTGCGTTCGGAGCGATCGCTGATTCAGACCATCGGCCGTGCTGCCCGGAATGATAAAGGCCGGGTGATTATGTATGCAGACAAAATGACCGACAGTATGCGTGTAACGATTGATGAAACCAATCGACGTCGGGACAAGCAGATGAAATATAACCTGGAGCACGGTATTACTCCACGTACGGTCGGTAAAACAAGAGAAGAGATTTTGGAGCAGACTTCAGTCGCTGATTTCTCGGGTATAGAACCTAAAATTTATGTTGAACCCGATCCGTCGCAGGCTATTGCTGCTGATCCAGTGATGCAGTATCTGAGCGAGAAGGATCTGAAGAAAGCAATCGATAACGTCCGTAAGAAAATGGATAAAGCTGCGAAGGATATGGACTTTCTTGAAGCTGCGAAATATCGTGATGAAATGTTCTCGCTGGAGAAGCTCTATGAAGAGCGATTCTCCTCTTAAATGAGGCAACGTTGCCTTTAACAAAAAGCAGCACTCAAATAAGTGTAGCGCCTTAGAAAGTTCCAGCTTTTTTTGGCGTTATCGGGGAGTTGCTGCTTTTTTGTGCGCTTAGGCTTTATGTTTTCCATCGTTAGGCCATGTGCATGAATACCCGGGATTGGCTATAATTGTTTCTTTTCTTTCAGATCGAATGCCTCCCATGCCAATAAATTCGGCCCTGTTTCATAAGTTTTTCTGTTGAATTATATTGTTCAATTGTTAACATATTTTGCAAAAATCAAATTCTTCTCAGTAAATTAGTGCTCAAATCTAAACTAAAACATACTAAAGAATGAAAAAGCCAATTCTCGTTGTCAAATTTGGATCGGCTTCTATTACCACGAAAGAGGGAGAAGTTGATGAACGTATTGTTTTGGAGATCGCTAGGCAAATTGCTTCCTTACAAAAGAAATACAATATTGTCTTGGTGTCTTCTGGGGCTGTCGCTGCCGGTAAACGTTTTTTGCCCAATTATACGGGGACATTATCAGAACGTAAGGCTGCCGCTGCAATTGGAAACCCCATACTGATCAATACATATTCAACTTATTTCCGACCCTTTAAAATTTCTTTGGCGCAAAGCTTATGTGAACGACATCATTTTTCCAATCGGGATCAATTTCTGCAATTGAAAAATACATACGAGGAATTGTGGCGGAATAATGTTATTCCAATCGCAAATGAAAATGATGTGGTGAGCAATAAAGAACTAAAGTTTTCAGACAATGATGAGCTGGCAACCTTGATTGCTGTTGGCTTTGGTGCCGAAAAATTATTATTCAGCACTTCTGTCCCAGGAGTATTAGATACAAACAACAAGATTATACCGCAAATTGAAACAATCGACAGGGATATCCTGGGATTGGCAAGGAAGGACAAATCGTCGGTGGGGCTGGGCGGAATGACGTCAAAATTGAACTTTGCCCGACTAGCTAATCAGATGGGAATTGCAGTCGTTATATTTAGCATGCAGACCGAAGATGCAATCCAGAAAGCTATAAAGCACGAAACAGGAACATTGTGCCTTGCGGAGAGCAAGAAGATCTCTTCCCGCAAGAAATGGCTTGCAAGCGGAAGTTTGATCAAGGGTGAACTAATGGTTGACCGTGGGGCGGAAGAGGCCTTATTGAAACACAAGAGTTTACTCGCCGTAGGCGTAACCCGTATCGTTGAACATTTTGAAAAAGGAGAAGTCTTGAATATTGTTAATCTCGAAGGCTTAACAGTAGCCGTCGCCCGGGCCAAGATGGATTCATCTGCTTTGTCCCAATCAAGTAAAAAGAATGTAGAAATTGCGCATGCAAATGATATCGTATTGTTATGAGTGAATCCATCGTAGAACAACTTCAGGCAGCAGCCAAAGCAAAACAAGTGCTGCAGCAACTAGCCCCAGATAGTAAAGTAGCTATTTTAAACGCCATTGCAGCTGCGCTTGTTGAACAAGAATTGGCTATATTACAAGCCAATAAAAGTGATTTGGACCGCATGTCGGATGAAGATCCCAAAAAAGACCGTCTCTTGCTTAATGGTGATCGTTTAAGAGCTCTGTCTGACAGTGTGAAGCAGATTGCACAGTTAGCGGATCCAACAGATCAGCTCTTATTAAAAAAGGTGCTGCCCAATGGATTGGAAATAGAAAAGATCACCGTCCCACTTGGGGTTGTCGGTGTAATCTATGAATCGCGACCCAACGTTACTATTGACGTTGCTGCTTTATGTATTCAATCGGGTAATGTTTGTTTGCTGCGTGGCGGTTCCGATGCCCAATATACCAATGAGGCTTTATTAAAAGTCATCTATGGAATCTTGGACGAACAGGGTATTACGAGGGATATTGTACAGCTGTTACCTGTGGACAGAAAGCACGTTTCAGAATTGCTGGAGGCGACGTCTTATGTGGATATCATTATCCCGCGGGGGTCACAGTCGTTGATCGATTTTGTCAGGGAAAACGCGAAGGTACCTGTGATTGAAACGGGTGCGGGAGTATGCCATACCTATGTAGATCGAACTGCAGATCTGGATATGGCAGCTAAAATTGTCGCCAATGCTAAAATTTCCAGACCTTCGGTCTGTAACTCCTTGGATACTGTTTTGGTCGATAAAGATGTTGCACCGGAGTTTTTAGTTAAACTGGCTCCCTATCTGGAGGAAGCGCAAGTTGAAGTCTTTGCTGATCCTAACGCCTATGAGGTATTAAAGGGTGAAAATTTTTCAAATTTAAAAGCAGCAGAAGAGGCGGATTTTGGAAGAGAATTTTTAGATTTGAAATGTTCGATAAAAACTGTTGAAGGAATTGATGAAGCGCTTGAACATATTGGAACATATTCTTCCAAGCATTCGGAGTGTATTGTCTCTTCTAATGAACTTTATATTGAACAGTTTTTAAATACTGTGGATGCCGCGGCGGTATATGCCAATGCATCAACACGTTTTACAGATGGCGGTGAATTTGGACTTGGAGCTGAAATAGGAATTTCTACTCAGAAATTACATGCACGGGGACCATTTGCATTGGAAAAGTTGGTTACAGAGAAATGGATTGTCCGTGGAAGTGGACAGATCCGATAAGCAAAGGCATAATGGGATTAAGTTTTAAAAAAGATGTATTGATGAACTGGATCGAAGAAATAGGCAAATTTCTTCGTATATGGACGGAGGGGCATGATGCCTTTACTGAACCAAGCGATCCGGCTGTATTTGAAGGAGCTTACGAGAAGTTTTTTGAAAAGAGCAGAAACTACTTTATAAATCTTTCGGAGAACGAACTTGCGGTATATCTTAAAGAAGATCTCCAGGTACAGCAATTACATCCATTGGCGCTGACTTTATTATTTGATGGGTTGAATGCTACGGATGGGAGTCAGGAAAATTTACTCCGCAAAGCAAAGCTTATTTTAAATCTAGCTATGGCCGAAACAGCCAGTTTTGCTTTTCAGGATTACCAGTATCTAGCGATGATTGATAATAAATTGAAAAGTCTTTAAAGGCACTTGACAATTTGTTGTGTCCAACGAATGAAGAAGTGAAAACCCTGCGTACGGACGGTGTTTCTATGGTTTTTATAAAGTAGTACAGCGAAGTATCAGCTGATTCATGTGTTATTGAAGTGCTATAGAAACTTCTAATTGTGATGTGAACGATGCTGAGCTGAACAGATAAAATAAACAGGAGCTGTCAGTTATTGAACTGACAGCTCCTGTTTATTAAGGGATTTTGAACGGAAGCGTTACCGTAAAATTTCACGGGCAATGACCAAGCGTTGAATTTCGGATGTACCCTCATAGATTTGCGTAATCTTTGCGTCGCGCATCAATCGTTCGACGTGGTATTCTTTGACATAGCCGTACCCACCATGCACCTGAACCGCTTCTACCGTGTGTTTCATGGCGACCTCAGAGGCGTGCAGTTTGGCCATGGCCGCTTCTTTTCCATAGGGGAGGCCCTGATCTTTTGTCCAGGCAGCTTTGTAAGTCAAGAGTCTTGCGGCTTCAATATCAACTTCCATATCCGCCAATTTAAACTGGATGGCTTGATGATCCGAGATAGGTTTTCCAAAAGTCTTCCGTTCTTTGGAGTAAGCAAGTGCAAGATCATAGGCTCCAGCGGCAATTCCCAACGCTTGAGCAGCTATGCCAATACGGCCGCCATCGAGTGTTTTCATCGCAAATTTGAACCCAAAACCATCTTCTCCAATCCGATTCTCTTTCGGAACTTTAACATCGGAAAATAGAAGGGAATGTGTGTCGGAACTGCGGATACCCAATTTGTTCTCCTTTGGCCCAATGGTAAAGCCCGACAAACCTTTTTCTACGATAAGCACGTTAATGCCTTTGTGTCCTTTTTCGGGATGTGTCTGCGCGATAACGAGGTATATGTCGGCGTGACCACCATTGGTAATCCAATTTTTTGTTCCATTGAGCAGATAATGATCGCCCTTATCTTCGGCAATTGTATGTTGAGAGGAGGCGTCCGAACCAGCTTCAGGCTCCGATAGCGCAAAAGCACCAAGTTTTTCTCCTTTAGCCAGAGGAATTAGGTACTTTTGCTTTTGTTCCTCCGTTCCAAAAGCGTTAAGCCCATATAATACCAGCGAATTGTGGGCGGAGACAATAACGGCCGCCGAGGCATCAATTTTTGCAATTTCTTCCAGGACAAGAACGTAGGCCATTGTATCCATGCCGGCTCCGCCATAGGCCTCCGGGGTCATGATGCCCATAAAACCAAGTTCGGCCATTTGCTTGACAAAATCTGCTGGAAATTTTGCTTCTTCATCGCGTTCGATTGCTCCGGCCTTTAGTTCCTGAGCAAATTCCCGTGCTGCGTCACGGATCATTTTGTGTTCTTCGCTTAATTCAAAGTTCATGGTATTTCAAGTTTTTTGGTTCGTCATTCATCATAATGATAATTCCATACGGAAAGGTGATCATGCCTTATCTAATAACACTTGCTGTCAAAAAGTTTTGATCCAGCTCATGCCCGTTCGATGAACTCGGTGCATCCCTATATCCAAATATACAAAAATATATTATGCTAGCATAGTATATAATAAAATGCTTTTTTTATAAACGATTGCCAATCAGTGAGCGTGTTTTGACGAGTACTGTAAGGACCATGCATAGAGGCCAGCCCCATAAGAAGCCTATATTTTGTACGAAAAGCAATTGGCAAAGCGGCGATAATTATAAGGATAACGTGGGTGTTTATTTTTTCATCTTAATTTAAAAATTTGAACAATTATTTGTTTGCTAAATTTAATCTACTATATTTGTAGACTATGTAATTTAAACACATTTAAAAGATAAGATTATGAGTTTAAGATTAGGAGACGAAGCGCCAAATTTTAAAGCGCAAACAACCATTGGTGAAATAGATTTTCACGATTATATCAAAGATAGCTGGGTGGTATTCTTTTCGCATCCATCAGATTATACACCTGTATGTACAACGGAGCTTGGCCGTACAGCGAAATTGAAATCTGAGTTTGACAAACGCGGAGTAAAAGCTATTGCATTAAGTGTCGATAATGTGAATGATCACCTGAATTGGATCAAGGATATTAATGAAACACAAAATACAGAGGTGAATTTTCCGGTTATTGCTGACGAAGACCATCATGTCTCTGAATTGTATGATATGATCCATCCAAATGCTTCAGCAACAGCAACAGTACGTTCGGTATTCATTATCGGTCCAGATAAAAAGATCAAATTGACATTGACTTATCCGGCATCTACTGGCCGTAATTTTGATGAGATTTTGCGGGTTATTGATTCCTTGCAGTTAACAGCGGATTATCAGGTAGCAACACCTGCTGACTGGAAGCATGGTGAAGACGTGATTGTTGTCCCTGCGATTAAAACGGAAGATATTCCGGCTAAATTCCCGAAAGGATTTAAAGAAATCAAACCGTATTTGCGGACTACGCCACAGCCAAACTTATAATATTTGTTTTGTTGTCCAAAGGCCTCCGTTGTATTATAAAAGTCCATTAAGTTGGATGTAACCTATGAGGTCGAAAGCAAGGAAATTAGCTGGAGATCAAAGCACAAAAAAAAGCAACGTTGGGAAAACGTTGCTTTTTTATTTTGCTAAAAGATACCGGTCTTAATAAACTTTGACCATATAAATATAGTCTTGCATCTTTTTGATTTGTTCTGTTCTCGGCAAGCCTGCCAAAGCATTCTTTTTATTGATTTTAAGGCCCGTAACAAGTGAGTCACTTGGAATGTCGGCCAAAGCATTTAAGATTGACTTGGTTTTGATTGCAAAGGCTGCACCATCAATTCCACGTTGTTTCCCTGAAATGATACCTATCACATTACCTCTACTATCCAATACAGGACCACCACTATTACCTGGGTTGACAGGTACAGAGATTTGATAGGCGATGGTATCACCGGCATAACCTGTTGATGAACTTAAGTATCCTTGGCCATATACAGCTTCGTCCCTTGGAAAACCGATGGTATAAATATCTTCTCCTAGGTCAGAGGTAGAGGTTTTGAATGTATAAGGTAAGCTTTTGGCTTTTTTAAAGTTCTTGTCAGCGATGTATAGGATTGCCAAATCTTTACTCGGGTCGGTATGTACAATTTGTGCTTTATAAGATTCGCCTTTATTATTTTGCAAATAGATAGAATCCGCACCGCTAACGACATGGTAGTTTGTGACGACATAACCATCTGTTGTCAACATAAAACCTGTAGCGCCGAATTGGCTCTCGGTACCTTTAGCTGATTTTTTATCATTAATATCTCTGATTGCAGCATTGTGCGCGTTGACATTCTTTTTAACATTGTTCATATCCCTGCGTAGCGCGCTGTAATCGGAAGATGCTTTTTCGAGGTTGCTGTAATAACCACTCAGCCATAATGTGCCAAATACCGCAAATACCGCTACCACTGCAGCCACCAAAGAACTTGCTTTGATACGTTCCCAAAGTGAAATAACTGTTGATTGTTTCATTGGAACAACTTTGGCAGTCTTGCTTTGGTTTTTGTGGTATTCTTTTGCTGATTGCGCCAATGCATTTTTGAAATCTAGGCGATGGCTAGTTTCTTGCATATTGGCAATAAAGTCGCGGTGTTGTTGTAATTGGGCAGCATAGGAGGGGTGTTCAGCACAAAAAGACTCAAATGTAGCTTTGTCCTCGGCCGATAATTCGCCGCGAAGATATTGATCCGCTAATTCGAAAAATTCTTTTTGATTCATTGTTCCCATGGTGTTACTCAAATTTTAATCTGTTGAAAAAAATATTTTTTTCAGCCGTTGTAGGCATTTATACTTCTGAGTCTTGGCATTATCTGTATTGGTATAACCAAACTTTTCACAGATATCCTGCATCGAATGGTTTAAGATGTAAAAATCATGTAAGATGGTCTTACAGGGTTCTCCCATTTTCTCTAAGGCTAGCTCCATTTGATCGAACTTTTTTTCAAGTTCTTGATGCTGTTGTAGATCTTCTTCCTCAAATAAGGAATCTTCATAACCGCTAATGTCACTGTTGCCAAAACCAGCACGATTGAGTTGCTTAAGCCAAAGCCTTCTGCAAATCGAGTAAAGATATGTTTTTAGCTTGCTGCTGAGCTCAAAGTTCCCTTTGGAAACCTTATCGTAGAGCACAATCACAGCTTCTTGAAAGATATCTTTCGCTTCATCCTCGCTTCCGTTGTTCTGCAATATCATATGGCTTATGGACGGATAGTATCGCTTGTAAATAGCATCTATCGCCAAGCTGTTGCCGTCTTTGATGCCTTCAATGATTTGCTCATCATTTTCTAGCAGGACTGATTTACTGAATTTACTCACCTATTAATACCTTAATGCTTAAATTGTAACCCTTTGAAAAATAAAATTCTTCGAAATATTTTCAAACGTAAACTTTTATTTGTTTAAAGTGAAATCTATCCCCAAAAATACGGCTTATTCCTTGAAACCGAAAGCATTTGTTTTTTATTGAAATCAGCTGCATTTTTATGAGATCAGCGCGTCCATACTGACCTGTTTCATTTTATGTGTAAGCGATTTTATCTACCATCTCTTCATTGCGATCTTTTAAGCAATTTGCAAAACGCAAAAAGGCTAACTGCCAGTTTTTTGTATCGAAAAAGTTTCGCAATCGAGTGCTTTCATAATCTGCTTGTTATTACTACAAAATGAAGTTACATTTGGTTTCCTGGACTAAATTGCTTAATTACATTATGTTAAGAAAATCTGTTATTTTTTCAACGATTCTAGCTTCATTGCTGTCACTGGACACGACTGTTACGATAGGACAAACGATTACGCCTTCTATCGACGGTTTCCAGTATGGAGCTTCACAGTCTCCAAAAGGGAATGAATGGGAATCGCCTCAATTATTATCACTGAATAAAGAACTGCCGCATGCGTCGTTCTTCTCCTTTCAAAACGTAGAAAGTGCGCGAAAAGTACTTCCCGAAAATAGTAACTATTGGATTTCCCTCAATGGCTCCTGGAAATTCAACTGGGTAAAGACTCCGGAGGAGCGGCCAAAGGATTTTTATAATCCTACCTATAATGTCGGTGGCTGGGAATCGGTACCGGTACCCATGAGCTGGAATATTTATGGTATACAAAAGGATGGAAGCTTGAAGTATGGCGTTCCTATTTATACCAACCAGCGTGTTATCTTTCATCATCAGGTAAAGGTGGATGACTGGAAGGGTGGCGTGATGCGTACACCGGCGCAGGATTGGACAACTTATGTCTATCGCAATGAAGTGGGGTCCTATCGACGCAATTTTACAGTACCCGCTGACTGGGACGGCCGCGAAGTATTTATCAATTTTGATGGGGTAGATTCTTTTTTCTATCTCTGGATAAATGGAAAATATGTCGGTTTTTCTAAAAATTCAAGAAATTTAGCTTCTTTCAATATTTCGGCTTATTTGAAAAAGGGGGCTGAAAACGTATTGGCAGTTGAAGTCTATCGTAGTTCCGATGCTTCCTTTTTGGAAGATCAGGATATGTTTAGATTGCCCGGTATATTTCGCGATGTTTCCCTGACTTCAACGCCAAAAGTGCAGATCCGTGATCTGGCGGCTATTCCAGATTTGGATAGCAACTATGAAAATGGTTCCTTGAAAATTACGAGTACTGTACGCAATCTTGGTAATAAGAAAGCTGAGGGGTATAAAGTTGTTTATTCACTTTATAAAAATAAGCTATACAGTGACGAGAATACACTTGTTGACCAGGCAGAAGCTTCATCAGCTGTGCCGGCCCTGGATGGCCAAGTTTCCAATAGCGTCGCCGCAACATTGAATGTTAAGAATCCGAATAAATGGTCGGCAGAGTTGCCGTATCGGTATACTTTGGTGGCTGAATTGAAGGATAAGAAAAACAAAACGGTTGAAACTATTTCTACCTACGTCGGATTTAGAAAAGTTGAGATAAAAGATACCAAAGCGGCGGATGATGAATTTGGTCTAGCGGGCCGTTATTATTATATCAACGGCAAAACAGTTAAACTAAAAGGCGTCAACCGGCACGAGACCAATCCTGAGCATGGTAAAGTGGTGACGAGAGAACAGATGGAAGCTGAGGTAAAATTGATGAAAAGGGCCAATATCAACCACGTTCGTAATTCACATTATCCGGAACCTGCATATTGGTATTACTTATGCGATAAATATGGGATTTATCTGGAGGATGAAGCCAATATCGAAAGTCATGAGTATTATTATGGAAAAGAATCTCTCTCGCATGTTCCTGAATGGAAGAATGCACATGTGGCCCGTAATATCGAAATGGTGCATTCGACCATCAATCATCCGGCTGTCGTTATCTGGTCTTTAGGAAATGAAGCCGGTCCCGGCGATAATTTTGTGGCAGCCTATCAGGCTATCAAGAAAATTGATGCGTCAAGACCTGTTCAATACGAGCGTAACAATGCAATCGTAGATATGGGGTCCAACCAATATCCGTCAATTGACTGGGTAAGAGGTGCTGTAAAAGGTACTTACAAATTGAAATATCCTTTCCATATCTCAGAATATTCACATTCCATGGGGAATGCTGTTGGTAATTTGATTGATTATTGGGAAGCCATCGAATCGACAAATTTCTTTATGGGCGGCGCCATTTGGGATTGGATCGATCAGGCCATGTACTATTACGATAAAAAGACCGGAGAACGCTTCCTAGCCTATGGTGGTGATTTTGGGGATAAACCCAATGACGGAACCTTTGTCAATAACGGGTTGATCTTTGCCGATATGAAACCTAAACCGCAGTATTATGAGGTAAAGAAAGTGTACCAAAATGCGGGCGTAAAGGCTGTTGATATGCAGCAGGGTAAAATCGAACTATTTAATAAAAATTATTTTAAGGACCTATCCGATTATCAGGTGCAATGGTCGTTATTCAAAGATGGCGTAGAAGTAACGAATAGCAAAGGCATTATCAGTACAGCAGATTTGCCCCAAGCACGCCAACGTAAGCAGCTTGTATTGCCAATAAATTACGCGCAGTTAGATGCGGGATCGGAATATTTTGTGAAAGTCCAGTTTATCCTCAATGAAGATAGACCATGGGCAACAAAAGGTTTCGTTCAGATGGAGGAACAGCTTTTTGTCAAAGCTGCTGAAAATAAACCGCTGATTTCATCTGTTGCACAAGGGGGAACTCCGGTGCTTTCCAAAGAAGGCGATTTACAGGTAGTGAAGGGTGATCAGTTTACGGCTAAGTTTGACAATAAGACAGGCTCGATATTTAATCTGACTTATGCTGGTAAACAAATTATCCGCGATGGCGAAGGCCCTAAATTGGATGCACTACGTGCTCCGGTTGACAATGATAACTGGGCTTACCAACAATGGTTTGAAAAAGGACTGCATCATCTGAAACATCAGGTTTTGTCTTCAAACAGCTATACCAAGAAAGATGGAACCGTTGTATTGGCGTTTACAGTTGAATCGCAGGCTCCTTATGGTGCGTCTTTGTTGGGCGGAACTTCGGGAACTTACACCCTTAAAGAGCATACGGACAAACCTTTTGGTAAGGACGACTTTAAATTTACAAGCAATCAGATCTGGACAGTCTACAAGGATGGATCTATTGAGCTTTCATCAAGTATTACATCCAATAATGCGAGCCTGGTCTTAGCCCGATTGGGGTATTCTCTGCAGCTGCCTGCTGAATACAGCAACTATAGTTATTATGGACGTGGACCGATCAATAATTATGCAGACCGCAAGACGGCTCAGTTTATTGAATTACACAGAAGTACGGTAAAAGACCAGTTTGTGCCGTGGCCTAATCCACAAAATATGAGCAACAACGAGGATGCACGCTGGACAGCATTGACCAACAGTGCGGGACAGGGGGCTATCTTTGTTGCGAAAGAACATTTAGCGACCTCGGCTTTGGAATATAGTGAGCTTGAGTTGACCTTTGCACCGCATCCTTATCAATTGCCAAAAAGTTCGGGAGTACATCTGCATCTCGATGCTGCGGTAACTGGCCTGGGAGGCAATAGCTGTGGACAAGGGCCACCATTGGACAAAGATCGTGTGAAAGCAGTGCCAACTGCAATAGGCTTTATTATCCGCCCGATTCAGCAGAACGATGTGATGGAGAAAGCTCATGTAACAACCGCAGGCGATGCGCCAATTTCCTTGGCAAGAAAATCAAACGGTGAAGTTTCTATTTTGTCTGGTAATCAGAATGAACCTGTTGTATATAGTCTGAACAATGGGAAGGCAACGGTCTATAAAGCCCCTTTTGATTTGCGTACTGGCGGTACCGTAACTGCTTGGTATCAGCATAACGAGAAATTAAAGGTAACACAGCAATACACAAAAATCGAGACTATTCCAATGGAAGTTGTCTTTGCTTCAAGTCAGGAAACTGGTGAAGGTGATGCCAAGAACCTATTGGATGGAGACCCATCTTCCATCTGGCACACAATGTATTCGGTTACTGTGGCACAATATCCGCATTGGGTTGATTTTGACGCTGCGAGTATCAAAACAATTAAAGGGTTCACATTTCTTCCAAGACAGGATGGACCGAATGGCGATATTAAGGATTACAAGATTCAGGTGAGCAAGGATGGCAAGAATTGGGAGGATGTGATGTCGGGATCTTTTGAACGAAACAAAAAATTGAAAACTATTCGATTTGAGAAACCTGTAAAAGGACGTTATATTCGTTTTACAGGACTTAATTCCCAACGCGGTGATGATTATGCCTCTGGAGCTGAGTTTGCTGTTATAGCTGAATAAGTAGCTTCATATCGGATCAAAAGCCAGCATCTGTCGAAACAGATGCTGGCTTTTTTTGAAAGTGTCAAGACAAAAGGGAAATCGTAGAAATTTGCAAACTTATTGTGAAAAATGTTCGTGCACTTCTGTATTTTTAGGCCTGTTTAAACCAAAGTAATATTTCTGTATGGAAATGAATAAACTTGATCAAGCACCCTTTACGGCCTATCAAAAACTTGTGGTGTTTTTATTGGCGATGACACAATTTACTGTTGTGCTTGATTTTATGGTGATGTCGCCAATGGGCGATATCCTGATGAAAGCCATCGATCTTAAACCGGCTCAATTTGGTATTGCGGTTTCGGCCTATGCCTTTAGTGCAGGGGCGTCGGGCTTGTTAACGGCTGGTTTCGCAGATCGTTTTGATCGGAAGAAACTACTGTTATTTTTCTATTCTGGCTTTATTATCGGGACCTTCTGCTGTAGCTTTGCCAACGATTACTGGACTTTGGTTGCTGCACGAATCGTCACGGGGTTGTTTGGCGGTGTTATCGGTTCGATTTCTATGGCTATTATTACCGATATCTTTACGCTCCAACAGCGCGGACGTGTGATGGGCTTTGTGCAGATGGGCTTCGGTGCAAGTCAGGTCCTGGGTATTCCCATCGGATTATATATTGCAAACAATTGGGGCTGGCATAGTGCCTTCCTGTGGATTGCAGTAATGGCTTTGATTATTGTGATTATCATCGCAATTAAATTGATTCCCATTACAGCGCATATCGGACTTCAGAAACATCAGTCCGCGCTGAAGCATCTGTGGTTGACTTTTTCGCAGCGGGAATATCGCGTCGGCTTTATGGCAACGGCTTTGTTGTCTATCGGGGGGTATATGATGATGCCTTTTGGAAGTGCTTTTGCCGTCAATAACTTAAACGTAAGCCACGAACAGCTTCCGATGCTGTTTATGATCTCGGGTATTGCCTCCTTGATTATTATGCCGATCGTGGGTAAATTGAGTGACCGTTATGATAAATTCAAGATTTTTGCATTCGCTTCGCTTTGGCTTATGGTCGTTGTATTTATTTACACCAACTTGGGTGTTACGCCTTTTTATATCGTTGTCATCTTAAACATTTTAATGATGGCGGGTATTTTAAGCCGCATGACGCCATCTTCGGCTCTGATAACAGCTGTTCCGGACATGAAAGATCGGGGTGCATTTATGAGTATAAGTTCATCCTTACAGCAGCTCGCCGGTGGCGTGGCGGCTTCACTTGCGGGTATAATCATTGTCCAGAAGACCAAAGAAAGTCCTTTGGAACATTACCCTACCTTAGGATTGATTGTCATTCTGCTTTCTGTCGTTGGTATCTTTATGATCTATCGGGTGAGTAATATGATCAGAAAACGACGTGCCGATTCTTAAAACAAAATTGCCTTTATTGTTATTAGTCCTGAAAGAGAGATTTGTATTATGGAAGAAAAAATAATTCGCTATCCACATCCAAATGGAGAGATAACCATTCTTTGGATACCTGAACGCTGCGCACATGCTGCGGTTTGTGTGAAGAGTCTGCCGAATGTCTATCATCCGAAAGATAAACCCTGGATTACGGCCCGAAATGCGAGTACGGCTGAATTGATTGAACAGATCAAGCATTGCCCTTCGGGAGCTCTCCAGTACGAATTAAAAAAGCAATAGTAAGTTGTATTGTCAAAGCAAAAAAAAAGCATCATTTATAATTAAATGATGCTTTTTTTGTTGGCTGATGCTTTTTTTGTTGGCGGTCTGGACGGGACTCGAACCCGCGACCCCATGCGTGACAGGCATGTATTCTAACCAGCTGAACTACCAGACCAACAATGTGATTTTAAAATTTTAGCGGTCTGGACGGGACTCGAACCCGCGACCCCATGCGTGACAGGCATGTATTCTAACCAGCTGAACTACCAGACCTAAAATCTTAAGGATTGTTTTTAATAATTTTTGGCGGTCTGGACGGGACTCGAACCCGCGACCCCATGCGTGACAGGCATGTATTCTAACCAGCTGAACTACCAGACCTAAAAATCTTAAAAACTTAATTTGTTAAAGAACTTGCGAGATTTCTCTCTCTTTTGAAGCGGTCTGGACGGGACTCGAACCCGCGACCCCATGCGTGACAGGCATGTATTCTAACCAGCTGAACTACCAGACCTCAACCCTTCTCCTCAGAAGGTGTGCAAATATAGCGTTTGTTTACGTATCTGCAAAGATTTTTTGAAAAAAACTAGTCTACTTGACCTTCTTTCATCTTTTCTGCATTCTCCGCAAACTGCAATGCATCTATAATTCCTTGAATATCACCATCCATAATTGCCGGTAAGTTGTACATCGTCATTCCGATACGATGTTCAGTTACGCGACCTTGTGGGTAGTTATAGGTACGAATTTTCGCAGAACGGTCTCCAGTAGATACCAATGTTTTTCTTTTTGCGGCGATGTCGCCGTTCTTTTTGTTCAGTTCAAGTTCGTAGAGTTTGTTACGCAACATCTCCATGGCTAACTCACGGTTGGCTAATTGGGAGCGTTCTACCTGACAAACGACAACGATACCTGTCGGTTTATGTGTCAACTGTACTTTTGTTTCTACCTTGTTGACGTTCTGACCACCGGCACCCCCCGAACGGGATGTCTGTAACTCAATATCACCTGGATTGATTTCAACATCCACATCTTCGGCTTCAGGAAGAACAGCTACCGATGCAGCAGATGTATGTACACGACCCTGTGTTTCGGTATCTGGAACACGTTGGACACGGTGCACACCAGATTCGTATTTCAACTGGCCATAAGCATCATCTCCAATAACTTTTAGGATCACCTCTTTATAACCGCCAGAAGTTCCCTCGGTAACATCCATTACCTCGTTGCGCCAGCCTTTCGTTTCGAAATAGCGTGTATACATACGGTAAAGATCGCCTGCAAATAAAGCCGCTTCATCACCACCCGTACCACCACGGATCTCGATGATGGCATTTTTCGCATCTTCTGGATCCTTCGGAATCAGCATTAAACGTATCTCTTCTTCTTTTTCTTCTTTGGCTACATATAAAAGATCCAACTCTTCTTTGGCCATCTCACGAAGTTCCTGATCCTTCTCGTTCATGATGATGTCCTTGTTGGTGTCAATATTGCTCACCATATTTCTGTAAATATGGTATTGGTCCACGATTTTGCCCAAATCTTTGTATTCTTTATTCAATTTGGCAAAACGTTTCATATCTTGCATGGTATCAGGGTTGCTCAACTCAGCTTCCACTTCTTCCCATCTTTCCTTTATCGCTTGTAATTTATCTAACATATATCAAAAATGCTTCTTCTAGGAATGTATGACCTAGATTACTATTGAGTGTACAAAAGTAAGGAAATTTTGTTGCTTTTAAACAACCTAGCCTGCTATTAATGAGAGGAAACTGCTTTTAGTCCAATGATGGAAGCAATCAGCGTGAAAATAAAGAATATGCGCCAGAAATCTGCAGGCTCCTTAAAGAAGATGATCCCCATTAAAACAGTTCCCACTGCACCTATCCCCGTCCATACCGCATAGGCTGTACCTAAAGGAAGTGTCTGCGTTGCTTTGATCAACAAGCCCATACTTGCAAATAGGAAAACCACAAAAGCACCGTACCAAAACCATTGTCCGCTTCCGGTCGCATCTTTGGCTTTACCCAAACAGGTGGTGAAACCAATTTCGCATAATCCGCCCAATATTAAAAATATCCAGTTCATCTCTTTTTAGATTTTTTGTTCAGGCACAAAGTTCCTGCTTTTCGCTGGTAATAATTTTTACAAATGTTAAAAATTTGTATGAATATTTGCGCGAATTCGGCTGAGAGTAACTTGGCTGACACCAAGATAGGAGGCAATGTAACCCAGTTTGATCCGTTGGATATATTGGGGGTATTTTTGAAGTAATTCCGCATAGCGCTCCTGGGCGGTATTAAAGAGCTTTGACATGGTTCGTTGCTCGGCTTTGATGAATTCCAGCTCAGCCATCTTTCTTCCCCAGTTGGCAACGGCGATATCACTTTCATAGAGGTCAAAAAGTTGTTTTTGATCTATTTGATAAACAACGCTATCCTCTAGTAGATCGATGTTCTCATAACCAGGCGTATTGTGGACATAGCTATTCATGGATATAAGTGTTCCTCCGGGTGAAACAAAATCCAGGGTAATTTGCCTATTGGGTGTCTCGTAATAAACGCGCGCTAATCCAGAAGCCAGAAAATAGATGTCTTTTTGAATTTTGTCCTGTTCGATCAATAGACTATTTCTTTTCGCTGTGATTTTCTTACTAATCTGCGCTAGTTTTGCCGTGCTTTCTGTCGGAAGAAAATGATAGCCATTTAGGCAATCGGATAAAGAAATTAGGATTTGCTCGCCCATTTTTCCAAATGTAAAGTTTCACCATCCCACACCGCATACGTATGGTAGTTTATCCATTCGCCCAAATTGATGACACGGCTATTGGGATTCAACGTAACATCGTAAGGAAGGTGTCTGTGGCCAAATATATAGTAATCGTGATGTTTGCTGGCCTCAAGCTCCTTGGCATAGCCAATTAGCCATTCTTTGTCTTCGCCCAGAAACTTTTCGTCTTCGTTATTGGAAAGTCTACTATGTTTGGACCAGCGTGTGGCAATTCCAATACCAAGATTTGGATGTAATCGCGCAAATAACCATTGGCAGAGGCGGCTTCGAAATACTTTCTTTAGCAGTTTATATTTATGATCTCCCGAGCCCAGCCCGTCTCCGTGATGGACATAGAAATGCTTACCGTTGAGCTGTAATTCCAGCTCATCGTCGATGATCTGAACATTTAATTCCTTTTTGAGGTAATCAAACATCCACATGTCGTGGTTTCCTTTAAATAAAGTGATGGGAATACCGAGATCGGCAATTTCGGCTAGTTTGCCAAGAAAGCGTATGTAGCCTTTGGGAACCACAGTCGCATACTCGAACCAAAAATCAAAAATATCGCCAACGAGGTAGAGCGCTTTTGCATCTATTTTGATGTGGTCTAGCCATTGAATAATGTGCAGTTCTCTTTCACGTGAGCGTTCCAAAGGATAGGATCCAAGATGGAAGTCGGAGGCAAAATAGATTTTTGTTCTTGTTGACATGTGCCCAAAACTAAAAAAAATGGAGGCGAATACAAAATTCGCCTCCACAATATATTTTGCTATGATTTAGACAATTCGGTGATCAGTGCCTTTAGATATTCCGTAGCATCGGGATCAATTCGCTTGAGGGACTGTTGAAGCTGATCAGGGTAGCTCTCTTTGATCGCCATGATCGAACTTGCGATAACCATATAGGATTTGTCGGTGACACCATTTAAAATGATATTTTTATACTTTTTGTCCTTTGTTTTTCCTAGCTTTTGGATGGCAGAAGCCCGTATAACGGAAGCCTCCGACTTCTCCGCAAGTGCCAAGATGGTTTTCTCTGTTGATTTACGCACGGTCGGATTACTAAGGTCGAGACCTTGAATTGCGGTTGCAGCAAGATCCGCATCGGTATCTGCCAATGCTTTTGTTAAGATTTGCTGGCTAATGGTATTTGTCGGATTTTTTGAGGCGTAGGCAATTGCACCGACGCGGTTGGCAAATGAAGGTGCATGCTCATATTGATACAGATAGTCGGCATCTGATTTATCGATAAGGATTTGGCCAACGAGTGTTTTTTCGGGATCGATATCAATAAATTCGACAGCAGCAGGTAAGGGAATCATAAATTGGGCATTGCGCTTGTTGAGCTGAAAAGTCTGTCTGATCTTACCATTTTTTGTATAGACATCAACAACCAAAGGAACCTGGAATGTCTGTACCGTAGAGTCCTGCACTTGGTTTACATTGAGCAATAAACTATTTTCAGCATTTCTTGTTGTGATCTTTAAAATGGGGTGTCCGCCCTGATAATACCATTGATTAAAATAGGGGGCCCAGTCTTTCCCGGTTACTTCCTCCATCGCTAGGCGCAGCTGCTGCGGTTCACCCGTTTTGAAAGAATTCTCCGTCAGGTATTTTTTCAGTGACTGATAGAAGGCCACATCACCCATCTGCTCCTTAAGTGCATAAAGAATCAAGGATCCTTTGGCGTAGCTGATATTATCAAACATATCTTCCTTGTCGTGATAATAATAACGGGCTAAAGTTGGGCTCTTACCATTTTTGGTAGATTTTAGGTAAGATTGAAGCTTTTCAAATCTTGATTTATCACCACGATCTTTACCGCCATCGTGTTCGCGCCAGATGACCTCCCCAAAAGTGGCAAAAGATTCGTTCATGGTTAAATTAGACCAGGACTCGGCAGTAACCAAATCACCAAACCACTGGTGAAACAGCTCATGGGCGATTGTACCCTCCTGGTTATCATCCAGTAATTCACGCTTTGTTTTCTGTACATGTTCACCATGTAAGGTTGCACTGGTGTTTTCCATAGCCCCAGATACATAATCGCGACACACGATCTGTGCATATTTATTCCAAGGGTAGGGAACACCCAAAGTCTTGCTATAGAAGTCCATCATGGCCGGTGTTTTACCAAAAATGTCTTTTGCATATGGTGCATATTTCGGCTCTAGGTAATAGTCAACGGGGATATTGTTGTACTTGTCCTGATAGATTTTAAAATCGCCAACGGCCATCATGAATAGGTAGGGAGCATGGGGCAGATCCATTTTCCAGGTATCTGTGCGCGTACCGTCATTATTTTTGTGCTCACTACTCAGTACGCCATTCGATAGACTGACATAGTTGTCGAGTACCGTCATGGAGATTTCTGCGGTGGTTTTCTGATTGGGACGATCTATCGTTGGGAACCAAGCCGATGAGGCCTCCGTTTCGCCTTGCGTCCATATCTGCCGTGGTTTGTTTGGCGTACGTTCATCTGGATTGATAAAATAAAGCCCCTTTGCATCATTGATTGCTGCACTGCCCTGCGCCTTCAATAAATTGGGTTTTGCGGTATAATCGAGGTATACGGTATACTTCTCAGTTGAAAGATAATTGCGGTCCAGCTTGATCAAAAGAGAATGATCGTCATAGCTGTATTTCAAGGGGATCATCTGTTCCCCATTGACCAAAGATACCTGTTTGATATCCATACCTTTTGCATCCAGGCGCAGGGAGTCTGTAGGGTAGAAATGGGGTTGTAAAGTGACCCATTCTTTGCCATTCAGAAATTGGTTTGTATAGTCAAAACGTACATCAAGTTTGGTATGGACAAGATTATTGATCTTAGTAGGAGTAGCTCGATATTGCTGATCTATAGGGAGTTGTTGGGCTTCGCTTATTCCGATTTGAAGAATGGAAATGGACAAAGTGAGGTATACGACTTTTTTGAACATGGTTATAGTATTTTCAAGATTTGAATAAATCTAAAGAAATTTCGCTTGCTATAAAAATATGCTGCGCAGAAATGTGTTTAATGCTGCTCTTAGCGGTGAACGTTATGTTTACTTATTTGCTTTTATGCCGGTGGTTTGGTTGCCGATGTAAGGACAAGCGGAGAGTAATGAATCTGGACGTTTTAGTTATTAATTCGGAAAGATAAAAAACTACCTGAGGTAGGGATGAGGTCGATAAATTTGTTTATATTCAACTCAAATTGAATTTTCAGATGCTAAGTAAATAAAACTTAGCTGGGTTGAAACAAGTAGACGATTTTTTATGATAAACAAAAATTTTGGTCTTATCCTTATGATGATAGGTATGGCAGGTACGGTGAAAACTGGTTATGGACAACAGTTAACATATCCAACGACAAACAAGGGGACTGTCGTAGATGAATTTTGGGGTGAAAAGGTTGCCGATCCTTATCGCTGGTTGGAAGATGATCGTTCAGCAGAGACAAAAAGTTGGGTGCAAGCTGAAAATAAGGTCACATTTGATTATTTGAATGCAATTCCATTCCGGGCAAAATTGAAGGATCAATTAACTGAAATATGGAATTATGAAAAGATAGGGACACCGTTTAAAGAGGGGGCATACACCTATTTTTTTAAGAATAATGGCTTACAGCAACATGCGGTACTTTATCGTAAACTAGGAGAGAAGGGCACTGAAGAAGTTTTCTTGGATCCAAATACATTCTCAAAAGACGGATCAACTTCATTGGCAGACGTTTCGTTTTCAAAAGATGGAAGCTTGGTAGCCTATTCTATTTCTGAAGGGGGATCGGACTGGCGGAAAGTCATTGTACTGAATGCCAAAGATAAGTCTCCGGTAGGCGAAACGTTGGTTGATGTCAAGTTTTCTGGCATCGCATGGAAAGGCAACGACGGTTTTTATTACTCGAGTTACGATAAACCAAAAGGATCTGAACTTTCAGAAAAAACAGACCAGCATAAATTATACTACCATAAACTTAAAACAGCACAGTCTACGGACAAATTAATTTTTGGTGGTCCTGCAATGCCAAGACGTTATGTAGGGGCGTCATTAACGGACGATCAACGATACTTGATTATCTCTGCTGCAAATACAACAACAGGAAATGAGCTTTATTATCAGGATCTTCATCAGCCGAATAGCAAAATTGTTTGTCTGCAAGATCATTTTGATGCCAACACGAATGTTGTTGACAATATTGGAGATAGTTTCTTATTAGAGACAAATTACAAGGCTGCCAACAACCGATTGGTCAAAGTAGATTTGAAAAATCCTGCGAAAGAACACTGGAAGGATGTTATTCCAGAGACCGAGAATGTTCTTTCCATCAGTACTGGTGGGGGCTATCTTTTTGCAAACTATTTAAAGGATGCCGTTTCTGTGGTTATTCAATACGATTATACAGGTAAAAATATTCGACAGATAGAATTGCCGGGGGTAGGTACAGCGAGCGGTTTCTCGGGTAAGAAGAAGGAAAAAGAAATCTATTTTGGGTTCTCAAATTACATTACACCTTCTTCAAGTTATAAATTTGACGTGGCTTCGGGGCAATCTACGTTATATATCAAGCCAAAGGTCAAATTTGACACGGATCAATATGAATCGAAACAAGTTTTTTATACGTCCAAAGATGGTACAAAAGTACCGATGATTATCACGTATAAAAAGGGGATTGAATTGAACGGGAAAAACCCGGCCATTGTGTATGGTTATGGCGGCTTTAATATCAGCCTGACACCTTCCTTTAGTACTTCGGTGGCGGTATGGTTAGCGAATGGTGGTGTGTATGCAGTTCCCAATTTGCGTGGGGGTGGTGAATATGGTCAGAAATGGCATGATGGCGGAAGGCAGTTCAACAAGTTGAATGTGTTTAACGATTTCATTGCGGCAGCACATTACCTTCAGGAGAATGGTTATACATCACCGGCATATACGGCATTATCAGGAGGTTCTAATGGTGGCTTGTTGGTTGGAGCAACAATGACAATAGATCCCAAAGTTGCAAAGGTTGCTCTTCCGGAGGTTGGTGTTTTAGACATGTTGCGTTACCATACCTTCACTGCTGGTGCAGGCTGGTCCTATGATTACGGTACAGTCAATGATAGTAAAGAGATGTTTGATTACCTAAAAGCTTATTCTCCAGTGCATAATGTGAAAACAGGTGTTTGTTACCCTGCCACGATGGTGTTTACCGGCGATCACGATGACCGTGTGGTACCAGCGCATTCCTATAAGTTTGCTTCCGAGTTGCAGGCAAAACAAGCTTGTGATAATCCTGTATTGATCCGTATTGAGACAAAAGCCGGTCATGGCGCTGGTAGGTCTACAGAAGTTCTGATTAATAGTACGGTTGATAAATACGCGTTTGCCCTCTGGAATATGGGTATTAATGAATTAAAATAGGTAGATTGCTTGTAACCTTAGAAAAGGCTTTCGGTAGTGCACTATAAAAAATCCCCGATCAACTTATTGATCGGGGATTTTTATTTATTGACGAAAAGAAGATTTTCTTACTGCCATGTCTTTTCACCTTTTTTCATTTTTTGCAATGTCGCTACATATTCTTCTTTTTGCGTTGCATCTGTAATAAGAGAAATGGCTTTTTCTTGTGTTTTAATGGCTTTTTCCTTTTCTCCAAGGCGATACAGGATGTTTGCAAATGTATCTAGATACATTGGTGCATCTTTTTCTTTCTCGTTCGACAATTTGCTCCATTCAGCTGCTGCTTTTAAACATGCTGGATCATTGCAGTTTTCAAAAATGGACCACGCCATGTTGTTCAATTCTGCTGCGGTGATGCTGGAACCATATTTTGCAATGTATTTGTTGAAGCTATCTCTCAGTCCAGGGTAGTTTTTGGTATAACCATAATAGCGTGGCTGCATTTCCAAGCTTGCTTTCTCCGTATTGATCGTTGGGTATTTTTGCGCTAATTCTTTTTCTATGCTAGCGAAATCAACAGCTTCCTTCGCACGGATTTTGGTATTTACGGCATTGCTTACCAATAATTGAGACAAGAAATCATTTGCTTTTACTTTTTCACTAACGGCATCAAATTTAGCAGGATTGTCTTTGATTAAATTAAATGCCTTCGAATCGACTACATTGGCTGCAGAAAGTAATAAGCTGACATTCTCTTTTGTAAATATTTGATCAGTTGATAGGGATGCTAATACGATGCCTTCCGCCTTTGCTTGAGTCTCCTGATCGTAAGCTTCTTTAGCCGCCATGGCCATGTTTTTAGCAATGCTTATATTATTCGGATCAGCAGTGAATTTAGCTAGTAAGGTTTCATATTGTGTATTGGGATCAAGCGCTTTTTGGGCTTTGGCAATAAAATCATCCGCTTCACCGCCACCCACGATACGGTGAATAAGGTTTCCTTTGGCATCAAAGATCAAAAAAGTAGGATATGCCCTTACTTTATAATCTTTGGCGAAGCGATCGGCTTCTTCATACCACGATTTTACTTCTTCATTATCATTCTTGGTTTTATCCATCTGGATCTTCGCATTGATAAATTTGGCATTGAAGAAATCACCTACTTTGGCTTGTGGGAAAATGGTGCTCGACATGTATTTACATGGCCCGCACCAGGTTGTGAAACAGTCTACAAATATGAATTTATTTTCTTTCGCCGCTTTTTCTTTTATCTGGCTCCAATTGAGGCCATGCTCAAATTTCATTCCTCCGCTCTGCGCAAAAAGCAAGGTTGGAATCAGGAATAATATTAAAATCAATTTTTTCATAACGTTGGTATTTTAGAATTTTAATTTAATAGTTAGCTTTTGTGCAGGATAGCATTAGTTTTCCCAAGTCTTTATACCCTTCATCATTTTGTCCAGTGTCTCCTGATAAATCGGACGATCGTCCTCACTGGCCATTTCGACCGCTTTATTTTGCCACTTTAAGGCTTTTTCTTTTTCTCCTTTCTTATAAAGTAGATTTGCGTAGGTGTCCAAAAATGCACTGCTCGGATCTTCAATAATCGATTTTTTGCTCCAGCTTAATGCGGATTCGATACAGGCAGGATCGCTGCTATTGTTGAATATCGTCCAGGCAAAGGTATTTAATTGATGTGGGGTAAAATCTTCCGACGAAAGGTAATCATTGATGGTATTCTTCATGGCTATATAATTTTTCACCTGAAGGTAATAATGTGCTTTTATCTTCTTAAACATCGGAACGAAATCGATGTCTGGATATTTTGCAGCAAGTTCATTTTGGTAACTATCCCAGTTGGGTTCATGTTTGGCATCAATCTTAATCTGAAATAATTCGTTGACGACAACATTAGCCAGTGTGCGGTTGGCAATACCTGGTGACTCTAATAGAATATCAATTTTCTCTTTATTGTTGCGGATCAGATTAAAGGCTTTGGAGTTGGTGAATTTGGCGGCAGCCAATAGAATGTGTACATTTTCCTTTTTGAATAATTCATCCGTTCCTAATGAGTTTGCCAAGGTATTTTCGGCCTTTCGCGCGGTATTTTCATCGTAGGCAATATTGGCTGCTTTCAACATCTGCTTGGCGGTATAAATATCCTGAGGTCTTTTCTCGAATTTTTTTAGAAGCGTGTAATACTGTGTTTCGGGATTTAATCCATCCATCACATGACCGACGAATTCGGGGGCGTCACTTGCTCCGACAATCCGGTGTACCACTTGCCCATCGGGATTAAAGATAAGAAATGTGGGAAAGGACTGAATATTGTATTCATTGGAAAGGGCACGCGCATCGGCATACCACTTTTTGACATTGGCATTGTCGGACTCTGTGGAATCCATTTGTACCCTAACACTAATGAAGTTCTGATTAATTGGCTGTCCAACCTGTTCTAAAGGGAATATTTCATTGCTCATATATTGACAGGGACCACACCAGGTTGCAAATAGCTCCACGAAAATAAACTTGTTCTCGGCTTGTGCTCGCTCCTTAACTTGTTTCCAACTCAACCCATCTACAAATTTCACCCCCTTAGTTTGGGCCTGCGCCAAATTCCCGAATAAAATCGTAAGGCATAATGCGATTATACTTCTCATACTCACTCAACAAAAGATTCATAATTATGTTTAAGTTATTAAATTAATCTGAAAACAAAAACACCTCTGAAGTATTAATTTCAGAGGTGTTTTCGTGGACTAATAAATCGCTTATTTGATATTTATCTTCGATTTTAAATCTTTTGTTAGACCGTCTTTATGTAACATCAAAGAAGTTGTTTTATAGCGCACAAATTCTTTTGATGCATATAAGTATCCGTGGTAGTCATTTGTGGTGCCCCAAGAGTTTTTAACGATGTAGTACTCTTTTCCGTTTTGATCTTTGACAAGACCTACGATATGCATGCCATGGTCATCTGTAGTTTGCCAGTTGTCGAAAGCTTTTTGTCTTTCTTCTTCTGTTACTTTTAACTCTGGTTTAGGACCAACAAACATGGTTGACTTTTCTTGGTCAGTCATTTCCTCAAATGGTTTTTCTGGTACATAAGCTACACCATTTTTCCAAGAGAAACCTTTTTCTGATACGTCAGTTGCCCAAGCTACCGTATAACCTTTTTGTAATGCATTGTCAATGATATCGGTTAAATCGTTCATCTTCACATTATAAAAACGATCAAATGACCAGTTGTCAGGAATCAACAATACGAATTGGCTGTAGTAAGGATGGTCAGTTACAGAAGCGATGCCTACATAATCATCCGGATTTATACCGATAACCTGATCTGCAAAAGTGCGTGGTGTATAAGATTTACCATTGTAATCAAATTTCTCAGGTACCTCACCTAGGTAAGAGTCCATGGCAGCTGTATAGGCTTTCTCCCAGTTTGGTGTCAATGTTTTGCCTTTTACTACGGCGCCTAACATGGCATCCAACATATTTGTCATTTCACCAAAGTTGTTGCGTGTCGTACCGTAGTGAAGACCTGTATAAGCCGATTGCGGCATTGTACCGTATTTACGGAATGAGTTCAATACATCATGGAATTGGCCACCTTCACCTAATGACAATCCGCCGTGAAGACGTACATACGTACGGGCTTTGTCTAAGTATGTGTTGCGTGCCGTATAAATTTGAGAGATCTCAACTGGTTTTTTACCCATACGGATCATTTCTGACTCTAGGAAAGAATTACCTGAATAAGACCAACAAGTACCTGACGAACCTTGGTTTTTGATAGATGTGTTACCTAGATTGATAACTTCAGTAAAGGTAAATCCGGATTTGCTATTGTCATTTTGATTTGCTTTTAAGGCATTGATCAAATTGTCTTGTGCTTGTACTTGGAAGGAAGCTGCGAAAAGTGAAGCGGCTAGTACAATCGTTTTATTCCAATTCATTGTTAGTGTTTTGTTAATTTAATGTGGTGCTAAATTAAATAAATAAAATTTAGTAAGGTAAATTCCTCTGTAAAATAATTGTTCTTAAAAATTGGCTGTTTTTCTGCTATTCTGCTGCTGGAGAATAGGATGCTTAAAAGGCAGCGATATTGATCAGAAATGGCCAGAAATTTCTTTCTGACCATTGTGTTTTAGTATAATCATTTTTTTAAGCCGCATTGGCTTAATCAGCCGGTTCAGCCTTTTTTGGAAAAACCAGCGATGCAATAATACTCAATGCGAGTATGCCGACGATAACGATCAGCGAATGTGTTGTTGTGAAACCTACTTCGGCCAACCAATGGTGCAGCAGCATCTTTAGACCAATGAAGACCAGCAAAAAGGCTAAGCCTACTTTGAGGTATTGGAATTTGTGGATAATGTTGACCAATAGGAAGAACATAGATCGTAATCCGAGGATTGCAAAAATATTTGAGAAAAATACCACATAGGCGTCTTTGGTCACCGAGAAAATGGCAGGAATAGAATCTACAGCGAAAATCAGGTCTGTAAATTCGATGACAAGCAATACAAGAAACAGTGGTGTCATGTATTTCACGCCATTCTCGACATGGAAGAAGTGTCCACCGTCTAATTTTGGCGTTACCTTAAAGTATCGAGATGCAAATTTAACAACAGGGTGGTTCTGTGGATCCACTTCCTCTTCCTGATTGCGGTTGATAAACATTTTGACACCTGTAAAGACCAAGAAAGCTCCGAAAACATAAAGGATCCAGCCAAATTTGGCAATCAGGGTAGCACCAAGGAAAATAAATAAGAAACGCATAATGATCGCGCCCAAAATCCCCCATACCAAAACTTTATGGTAATAACGCTCCGGAATACCAAAAGAGGTGAATAATAGGACCATCACAAAGATGTTGTCTACGGACAAAGCATATTCCACAACATAGCCTGTGAGATATTCCAGTCCGAGATTCTTATTATAGACCTCGAGACTGGCCGCTAAATCACCCGGAATGATTTTAATATCATGATGGTGTTTGGTAATGATTTCCTGCAGGTGGTCCAGGTCATGGATGTTGTGCAATTCAAATCCGTAGTGACGCAGCAGCCAATAGAATCCTAATGAGAATAGGACCCAGATGGCACTCATAATGGTAGCCATCTTTAGGCTCACAGGCTTGTCGCCTTTAGAGAATAATCCAAGATCTATTGCCAGCATAAGTGCAATAAAGATGAGAAATCCTCCAAAAAACATTAATTCGTGACTCATTTTATTTTTTTCTTTCTGTTGTATATTTTACCAGTTGCTGCAATCCCTCTTTGTATTCACTGTCAGGGAAGTCTTCTAGAATCCGGAAAGCATCTTGTTGGTATTCCAGCATCTTACTTGTGGCGTACTCCAATCCACCGCTCTTGCGGACAAAGTCGATCACCTCAGCAACTTTTTGCGCATCTTCATTATGGTTTCTGACCAAATTAATAATTCGACGCTTTTCACTTGAAGTCACCTGATTCAGCGCATAGATTAACGGCAAGGTCATTTTCTTTTCTTTGATGTCATTACCTAATGGTTTGCCGACATCATCTAAACCAAAGTCAAATAGATCGTCCTTGATTTGAAACGCAATTCCGATCTTTTCACCAAATTGGTGGAGTTTATCGATTGTTTCCTGATCTGCATTCGACGAGGCAGATCCACAAGCACAGCAAGAAGCAATCAGCGAAGCGGTTTTTTTACGTATAACTTCAAAATAAATAGCTTCTTCAATATCCAGTTTACGAGCCTTTTCGATTTGAAGCAATTCACCTTCGCTCATCTGATCAACGGCTTCCGATACAATCTTGAGTAAATGATAATCCTGATGTTTTACAGAAAGTAATAGGCCTCTTGATAGCAAAAAATCACCTACCAAGACAGCAATCTTATTCTTCCATAATGCATTGATAGAAAAAAAACCTCTGCGTTCGTAAGAATTGTCCACTACATCATCATGTACCAGTGAGGCCGTATGCAATAATTCTACGAGCGCAGCCCCTCTGTAAGTGGATTCATTAATTCCGTTACATATACCGGCAGAAAAGAATACGAACATAGGTCGCATTTGTTTGCCTTTACGTTTGATCAGGTATTGTGTAATGCGATCCAACAAGGGGACGGAGCTTTTCATCGAAGCTTTGAATTTTTTTTCAAAAGCCTCAAGTTCATGGACAATAGGGCGTTGGATCTCTCTTAATTTTGACATGAATTGGGGTGAAATACCAAAATAGTTAAAGCTTAAAGATAGTGATTTTGTTACAACTCTTCGACTGCTTTCTCAAGATTTTTGTACCATTCTTCACCGTAGGTGCGGATAAGTGGATCCTTTAAAAATTTGAATACAGGTACCTGTAATTCTTTACCAAATGAACAGGCATCTTTACAGATATGCCAACGGTCATAATGAAGGACGTCGAACTCGGGATAATGTGTTGTACGGATCGGGTAGAGGTGACAAGAAACAGGTTTACGCCAATGTACCTCGCCAAGTTCGTAAGCCTTTTCGATTGCACATTTTGTGATGCCATTTTCCCAGGTCACATAGGCACATTCCTTGTTGCCATCGACGCAGGTTGTCGTCAAATCACCATCGACATCGACAACATACTTGCCTTGCTCTTCAATTGCTTCAATGCCCTTCTCGGTCATATAGGGTTTTACTTTAGGATAAATCTCCTCCAATACGGCCTTTTCACTTTCCAATAATGGGGCGCCCGAATCGCCTTCAATACAACAAATTCCTTTGCACTTTGATAAATTGCACACAAAGTCATTGTTGATTAGATCTTCGTGTACCAATACATTTCCTACTTCAATCATTCTAATTATTTTGAGTAGCTTGCTCTTTGTCCCAATTTGTATTTTAATCCAGTGGCTTCGAGTAGTTCCAAGGTTACCGAACCGATTAGAATATCTACATTGGCTTTGACCGGAATGCGGTTGCCATCATTGGTTACCCACAAATAAAGCTTGCTATTTTTTTTAAATATACGTCCCGGTTTGATCTCAGGACTGAATTTGAGGCATTCTAATGTGCCTAATTCTGTTTTTATTTTTTCTATTCCAATATACTGTATGCCTAAGGTGGCAATCTCATCATTCAAAAAATAAGTCAACTTAAAAGACTCCCCGGGTTTTACCGTTGACAGATCCAGATTGCGGGCGAAATAGTAGGAAGAAAGCAAGTCGAAAGTCTGATCTACCTTCGAATTAAAAGTCCCTTTATTACCTACAACTGTATTTGTCTCTTGGTTGAAGCGTACCTTATCATTGCGTCTGTATCCCCCCTCGCGAATATTCTCCGTATAGTAATACGGTAAAAATGTTTTGCTGTTGATATACGAGTTGTATTCATTTCTTACTGTATATATTGCAAAGGCACCCGCTGTTTTACCGGCAGCGTATAAATGAAAGGAGGGATTTCCAGCTCCATCCTTGGTATCTTCAACAGTTAATGTTCCGGTTGCAGCAGAAATAAAGCCATAACGGAGTTTATATTTTAATTTCTCGCCGCCTTTAAATGCTGATTCTTTTAAATGCGGTAAATCTTGAGCAAAAGCAGTACTTACTAAAACGGATAAGTAAAGGAGCAAAGTCGATATAAGTTTCATGTACGTAAGTTTACGAAATTTGTTTGAAAAAGAAATGTTAATTTCATTCAAATAAATTTAACTTTTGGTGTTAATGAAGTACTCATGGACTGTGACTTATGTTGACTTTTGACGGGATTTATTTAGGCTGTGCTCGCTTAAACACAGGAACTGTAGAGCAGGGCTCACCGTACATAATACTTTTCGCTACCTTACTTAGTTTTACCGTAAACTGTACAAATGTCGACTCTGGAATAAAAGTATCACCGCAACCTTTTACAACCACACGTTGGTCCCGAAATTGTTCCATGTCAATCTGTTCTATTGCTGCAGCATACTGAATACGCAATAACTCATCTGCATCGCCAAAAATAACTGTTGTGGCATAGGGTTCTAATTTGTTCGCTAATAACATATAAGCCCATGTCGGGACAATAGCATCGGCCGTACACGTAATTGCGACGTGTTTGCCAGTATATTGCGACCAGTCATGCGTCTTAATGAATTCGCGAAAGTCCTTTTCTTTCAGAATCAGGCCATGGAAGAGATTATCCTTAATATCATATACGACATTGTCTGCTTTGGGATGGTAGTTGGCCAGGTCAACAGTGACTAGTCCACTTTGCGCAACTTTATTGACAATATTTGTTTGAATATCCATATTTACATCAAAAAAAAGCCGGACGAATTATCGTCCGGCTACAAATTTACTTAAAAATCTTCTAAAAGAATTTCACTCTATTGTCAATGATTTCAGCTTTGTCTTGCAATGCGCGGAAAATGGATCCCCAAGCGCGTTGTGCTTTCGCTGCAAGCATTTGTTTCTTTTGTCCGTTAATATCGGAAATAGCTGCTGGATTTGTAAAACCGTTTACTTGTACAACATATACGCCTGTATTACCTTCAATAGCTTTGGAAGGTTTGTTTGGCTGAAGACCAAATACAGTACCTACAACTAAATTTTCTAAAGCTACACCAGGGATAACTGGATTTGCGAAGACAACGTTTTCAACATGAATAGCTGCTTTGCCAACTTTTTGCGCAACTTGATCAATAGAAGAAGTCCCTGCCAAAGCCTTGTCAAATTTCTCTTTCAAGATTTTCGCTTTAACCATATTTCTTACGGCAGGTTCGATATCTTTCTTAACCGCATCCAAAGAAAGTGTTCCTTTAGGTTGGATGTTTACTAAGTTTGCCAGGATATACGAAGTTTCAGTTTCAAATACCTTATCCGAGACGTCACCTTTTTTAGCTTCGAAAGCCCATTTGATTAAATCCCTTGGAGCTTCGGCGCCGTCTAGTACATTATCCATCGCCGTTACGCGTGATGCTGTTTTTGCTTCTAGACCAAGTTTCTTTGCCTCTTGCGCAAAGTTTTGTGCTGTAGCTGCCGATAAGAATGCTGTAGCTTTGCTATGTGCATTGTTCAGCGTTTCTTTTCCGCTGTTGATCACTTTATCAATGATAGCAACTTTCGCGTATTTTGAACTGCCTGTTTGTTTCTCTATTTTAATGATATGAACACCAAATTGTGATTTCACAACTTTGATATCACCTGTTTTTCCTTCGAATACTGCTTTTTCAAATTCAGGAACCATGCGGCCTCTTGTGAAAGTACCGAGTTCACCACCATTTGTTTTGCTTTCAGGATCTTTGCTGAACTGAACTGCAAGGGCAGCAAAATTGTCTCCTTTTTGAATCAGACCTTTGATCGAATCCGCTTTTGCCAACGCTTTATCAACGCCACCTTCAGCAGCAGGGTCCAATAGGATATGAGATGCTTTTACAGAATCAGGACTGATAATCGTCGAAACAACTTTTGCAATTTCATATGCGTTGTTGTTCAAGAAGGGTCCCACTGTTGTTCCAGCCGCAACATTGAAGACAACTGAATCCAGCGAAGGACTCAACTGTCCCTTTTTCACATAGGTGAACGGAAATTTGTTGTCTGAATTGATCGAAGCGAACAAGGAGTCATCTTTCGAAACAATTAAATCTTGTTTCAATTTATTGATCGTCTCTTTTACCGCCAAAGAATCTTTTGCAAGAGGTTTTGCATCCACAGTTACGTATTGAATTGCGCGCGTTTCCTCTTGTGTTTTGAACATGTTTTTATGTTCATTATAATATTCTTGGTAATCAGCATCCGTCAATTTAGCATCTGCGTCTTTAATAGAAGCATAATCTAAAAGGATATATTTGAAGTTTGCTAATTTGTTGCGCTCTTGGTATTCTTCATTTGCTTCTAAAGAGGTTACATATACGCTATTGGAAAGCAATTCACCATATTTGCTGCTTAAACGCTCATCTTTTACACCCTCAAGTAGCGCTTCCCATTGTTGAGCCACCTGTTGGTTGCCTGCTGTATTAACTTGGCTGATAAAAGTACGCAATTGACCAGGGTCAAACTGTCCCGTTTGTGGGTTGGTAAATGCTTGGACGATCTGAGGTGAAGGATTTGGTCCTTGTACTAGATCATTTAATTCTTTGGCACCTACCGCCAACCCAATCTTTTCAATTTCTTTCTTCAAGATCTCTCTTGATAAGAATTGATTCCATACTTGTTGAACGGCGTATGTCCGCATTTGAGGGGTAACTGCACCACCCATCTGCTGTTTGAACATTTCTTCTGTTTGTTCAACTTGTTGACTGAACGCAGGATATTCAATTTCAGTTCCGTTGACTTCCCCTACACGATTTTGATGTCTCGCCCAAAAAGGAGCTCCCCCCCGAACGACATCGCCTAGTAAAAATGCTAAAATTGCGATAGCCATAGCTGCTGTCAAGATGACACCGGCTTTGTTACGCAAAAAGCCCATTAATCCCATAGTCTGCTTATTGTGTTTATATTGTGTAAATACTTGTATTTCGTTAATTTATGCATAGCATAGCAAAATGCGGTGCAAGATACAATTTTTATAAAAAAAAACGGAATATTTTCCTGAATGTAGCAAAACAAATTTGAAAACTATTTGTATGGAGTGGGGTTTTTTCTTCTCTTTTCGCACAAAGGATTCGTTCTTAATAACTTAATTGTATAAATAATCTGGTGGAAATGGGTTATCCGGAGGCATCATGCAGATGTTTTGTCAAAGGAATCAGGCCTACGCCTGTCGATCGTCTATTTACCTAACGAAGGGAACAGGTTATTGTTGGTAATGACCGTATAACCGGTTGCGTTGGCAATATTCACATGTTTAAAATCCTTGTCCGAAGTAAATGATGAGCCCTGTAAGTTACCCCGATTATCCCGAAAGAACGCTGTAATCGGAACATGATTATAAAAGGTCATGTTGCTGTTGCTATCGGCCTTGCTTTCGTCATAGATAATCTCTTCGGTTTTGATGATAGAGCCGTCGGCCATCGTTACCACCACATTTTTTGTGAAGGTGGTCGTCTTTTCTTTTTCCCTTCGAATGGCGTGGTCGGAAGTGATTCGCTGAGTTTCCTTCAAATGGTCATCGTAAAAAATGATTTTGATGCTTTTCGGAAATTCGTAGACTTCGGTGCTATCATGTTTGATGCGCATTTCGGGCGCTGTGAGATTCGCTTTGACCCGTGTGGAATCGCTATAGATGATATCAACATGGCGTGAAATGTCGACAGCCTCTTCTTTTTTCATGTTGGCAATTCGGTCTACCTCCTTTAGATCAGGCTCACAGGAGGTCAATGAGAGCGCCCCTAGTAAAAATAATATTACTAGGGGCGAAATATTTTGGATGATGGATGAAGCAAAAGGTTTGCGTACCATGCTATTAATCAAATTGTGTTCTTCTAAACCAGCGGTCATTTAAGGTAAAGCCGATATTAAAGTTAATATAACGTTCACGTAAGAGGCTATTACTGATTTTGCCCATTTGGCCAAATTCTGCAGAGAAATTGATTTTAGAGAATGCGCCGGAATATTGATTTCTAGCCAACGGTAATCCTACACCTACAGTAACCGCCATATCATTGATATTCTGGTCGCTTAAGAAATATTGTGTTTTGTTATATCTGAAACCGATCCTATAGTCTACTTGGTTCAAGTATTTGAGCGAAGTAACATCTGGTGTAATTTGACCACCAATCGCTACGCCATAATTCTTACGAAGCTCATTTTCTCCTTTTCTTGTCTGAAATCTGGACCAATCTGCATATTTAAAATCCGCACCGACTAACCAGCGATTGCTACGGGCTAGCGTGATACCGACATTATGTTTCAACGGAAGGGTCAGATGTCTGCTTTCTCGGCCCGAAATATAGGTACTATCCAAAGGGATATTTTGGTTGTCAGGATCCGTAGAAGGCGTCGTTCTTGTATTAAATATTGTTGTTCTCTCTTTAATATCATTATTCAGCGATCCCGAATAACCAAAGGTGAGTGAATATTCTTTATTTAAAGGTTGTTCGTATTGTAAACCATAGTCAAAGATAATCCCTTGGATTTCACGTTTATTTTGTTGTTGTGTATTTAATGCACCGGATGAGGGCAAAAATTCTACACGGCTATAATCGTTTAATGTTCCAAATAGATAAGACATGTTGGCACCGATACTCAGGCCTTTGACAATGCGTACCCCCCAGCCTGCGTAGGCTTTTGTTAAACCACCTTCGCCCGTGAATACTTTGGTATAAGAATCAGAATTGACGGTCCCAGTTGAAGATGTCCGGTAACCGATATCCGAGTAGGGAAGAATACCTAAGCTGATACCACCAAATCGTTTCATTGGGAAAGTCATTGTGATGTGACTAAAAGCGAAGTCAGCCGTATTGTCTGATCTGGTCGTTGAATTTAACTGGGTGTAATTCCCGTATAAACCAGCATCAAAGGTGGTAAACTGTGTCGAAGAATAAGATGCAGGGTTGCTTGGGTTGGTATTGTATACGCCATTGATTCTCCGGATAGCGGTATTGACACCTCCCATCCCTCTATATTGTGGCAATAAATCTTCACGCATCTGACCAAGTCCAAATTGAGAATAAGGTGATGCGGATGTCGTTTTTTGTGCAAATGCGGTAGTAGAACTAGCTAAAATTCCACCTGCTAACAACAGTTGGAGTGATTTATTTCTTAGAGAGCTTGTAAAGCGTTTCTGCATGGTCAATCTATAAAATTGAGAAACTAATGTTTATTTAGTTTTAGTGAAATTTTCGAGTTATCTGACTCTTATATTAAATGTTCTTTGCTTTTAATCGCATACAAAACTATTCAATTTTTGCGAGCTTGTTAAGCCGATTTTGTTAAAAAAGGTTAAACGTCTGCTGTACAGCTTTTTAGAAAAACTGAAAGTAGATAATGGTTAGTGTTATAATGGCGTATACAACCTCAAAAAACCATTTCTTTTTGGCGTAAGTGAAATAGTATGCCATATAGATAGCAACAGAAGGTGCACAAAGTAAAAAATGGGCCTCTGTTAGTTTTTTATTCCAGTAGAAGGAAACTATCGCCAAACATAACATAAAAAACAATAACTGAAATGACTTGCGGATATGCACCACACTTTTGAAAAAGTTGTCTTTCAATACCAGCAGGAAGAGTATCAAGGTAAAGATTACGGGAACAAGGACCAGGTAATCGACTAATTGAATGCGGATAGCTGTAGGAAATTTGTAGGTAAACGGCAACCAAATGGTGTAAAACTGCGTCATTTTACCTGTCCAAAGATAGATAACTGCCAAGATAAAATAGACCGTTGCAAGGCCTAATAATGGTGTGACCCACTCTCGCCAATTGAAGGGTCTAAAAATGAGCAAGCCTATCCACAACAAGAAGAACATACTCAGAAATGGAAAATAGATCAGACTTCCTATGCCTACAATCATGCCGAGATCAAACATTTCGGCTTTAACATCTGTCTGCCGATAGAGGGAGAGTAATTTGCTTAACATCCATATCGAAATAAAATTACAGATCAGGGTTGGAGAGAGTACCAGGAATGGTAAAAATAAGCTGGCCAGTGTCATGTACATCAGCGCAACCAAGAAACTAGGTTTCCCTAATAGGTTAAAATGGCTGGTGATACGGTTGAGTATCGTAGCCTGAAAGATCGTCAGGATCAATGTGATAAAAACATTGGTCGAAGGGGAAAGGTTGATCAAGTTGTTTTCTCCCAAAAGATTCCCCAGAGCAGGCTCAAAGATTACAGAATCAAGTTTGTCCGGAAGGTGCAGAAATATGCCTAAGCATAGAATAAAACCTACGACGGATAGAAATAAAATATTTATTGGTGAATAATTTCTAAACTGACTTATAATCATGGTATGCGATAAATAAAATGCTATTTATTCTTTTTTTCCAATTTGCTGATACGACGATCAAGCAGGAAAAGGAAAAAAGCCAAACCTAGAAAAATGACCAACATGACCAACACAACAACGTAGATCTTACCTTCACTACGTAATCCGGTCGCCATATCGACATCATCCTGTGCAAATGTGCTCAAAGTAGATAGGATCAGTAAAGCGATTGACAGAGTTATTTTTTTCATCCGTTTAAATTATTTATTAAGTGTGGTGCCCATTGGTATAAATGAGCAGTTTCACTCGGTTTGTTTTTTTTATTGTGGTGAAGCTATCCGATTTATTCATTTCCTATTTAATAATCCATGTGCAATTTATTTTTTGGATGCATTCATGAGCAGTTTCATACGATTTGAATAAATGATGATGGTTTCATTTGTTTAAATTATAGTCTGTATTGGTTTTCTTTGTTATGAATGATTCGATAGATCTAGGCATTCAATTCTTGCTTTCTCTCCAATAAACGCATTCTATAGCGGAGTGTACAGATCCAAGTTGCAATTAGGATCCATCCAATAACTGAACTGTAGAATGTAGGGCGTAACTCATTGCTCATCTGAAGATCCGCAAATGTTCCGTTGCCCCCACTGCCTGGGTGTAGGGAATCCGTTAGTTTGGGTAAAATATAGATCAATACGATGATAATGGGAAAGGCGAAGATGTTATATACAGCCGAAATCTTTGCTCTTTTTTGCTCTTCATCCAGCGCATTGCGAAGAACCAGGTAAGCTAGGTACATCAATGTCGCTATGGCGGAGCCATTCAGCTTGGGATCATTTGGCCAAGGCTCTCCCCAGGTGATATTTGCCCAAAGCATACCCGTCGCAAGTCCAAGGAAACAAAAGGTGATACCCGTGTTTACAGCTTCGATCGCCATAAGATCATATTCTTGCTTTCCTGTATTTAAGTATTTAATACTGTATATGACAGATACCAGGTACATCGAAATCATAGCAAACCACATCGGAACATGGAAATAGACATTGCGTATGCTTTCGTGAAGGATAAAGAGGCGGGGAACTGGGCCCAGGAGACCATTGATAATGACAGCACAGATAATCATTACTGCTAATATTTTCCACCATTTTTTTCTCATGGATAAATTGAATTTAGTTTGTTCTCAATTCTAAAATTTAATCTCGCCAAAGGTACGGAAATAACAACAAAGAAATAGTGATGGTGATTACATTAATTGCAAGTAATACGATTATTTCTTTGCTACTTGAAGCCCTTTCCAGGCCCTCGATTGCGTTGCGAGATAGCTTAATTAACACGATTAATAGCGGTATAATGGCTGGGAAACTTAAGATGGCCATTAGGGTACTGTTGTTGCCTGCTTTGGAACTGATGCCAGAGATCATGGTAAAAACAGTGGCAAAACTGATGCTGCCAAGGATAACCGAAACAAAATAAAGGGCAGGGTCGCCGATAGGGTTTCTGAATATTGTTGAATAGACGAAATAGGCAATGATAGCAAGGAGGGTCATCATCATCATATTGTAGATGACTTTCGCTAAAATAATTGCTCTGGGGTCAACCAGTGAATAATAATAGAGTTGTCGATTGGGGTTTTCCTGAACGAAGCTTTTGTTGATTGCATTGATCGAAGCGAAGAGCATAATGATCCAGAACAACGCATTCCAAGTAGTCGTATCAACTGATTTAAACGCTTGATAGCAGACGAAAACAGTTGATACGACATATAGTAGAATTCCGTTAATAGCATATTTTGAACGCCATTCCAGAATGATGTCTTTAAGAATTAAAGTTTTTACCTGTTGCAGTAAAGTCATATACCGCAAAGATACAAATGTATTTTGACCGCGAGAGTGACCAAAACCATCAATTCTTAAAAAAGCTGTTTTTTTACTTAGGCATTAGAAATTTTGGACTTTGCAGCATCAGTCGTATTGTCGATTTTGCTTGCCAAATTTTGAGCGGCATTATTGGCGTGGTCCAACGCTTCTCTGCCAGCTTCTTTTGCTTTATTTTTTAGGGCATCTGCATCATCGGTAGCCTTGCTAAAAGCAGCTTGGGCTTTAGATTTCAGATTGTCCAACTCGGCGGAAGCTCTGTTGGCTAGTTTTTGGGCTTTTTTAGCTTCTTTTTTTGAAAGATCTTTCAATGACTTAGTTAAGCTTTTAATGCCATCATTTGCACGATCTAGTTGTTTTTTCCCATCATCAGTTCCTAAAAGATACCATGCAGCAGCTCCTGCAGCCAATCCTACCAAAGCAAATGCCACTAATCCATTTTTGCTATTTTTCATAATTCTTCTATTTTGTTATATATTCAAATGATAATCAAGTATGATACCAAATGAACAATCTCTAGATGAATTTGTTTAAAAAGAATCAATAATTAACAAAATTTTACATATCAATCTTCTGCTGCTTCGATTGAAGATTATAGAGATGTTGATAGAGGCCGCTTTCTCTTTGGAGCAGTTCAAAGTGAGTGCCGCTTTCAGACACGATGCCATTCTCGACCACGATAATTTTGTCGGCGTCCACAATCGTCGATAGTCTGTGGGCAATGATAATTGAGGTGCGTCCGCGCATTAATTCTTCCAATGCATCCTGTACCTGTCTTTCTGATTCGGAGTCTAAGGAAGAAGTCGCTTCGTCCAGGATAAGAATTGCCGGATCTTTTAAAAGTGCACGTGCAATGGCAATACGTTGACGCTGGCCGCCAGAGAGTTTAACGCCGCGCTCGCCAACAATAGTGTCATAGCCTTCAGGGAAATTTAATATAAATTGATGGGCATTGGCGCGTTTTGCTGCCGCTATAATTTCATCTTCGGTAGCCTCTAACTTGCCATAGGCGATATTCTCACGTATGGTGCCTCCAAATAACAGAACGTCTTGCGGTACGATAGCGACCTGGTTGCGAATATCACAAAGTTCAAAATCGGATGCAGGTTTGTCATCGTAACAGATTTCACCTTTATTGGCGGTGTAGAATTGTAAGATCAACGAAGCTATCGTTGATTTACCGGTTCCACTTGGTCCTACTATGGCAACTTTGTCGCCAGCATTGGCTGTAAAGTTAATATCTTTCAGAATTTCAATATCGGGACGACTTGGATAAGAAAAAGCGACGTGGTTGAAGCTTAATTTCCCAGTTATGGTCTTGTGGACTTCCTTGCAAGTCGGTTTTACATTCAGGTTTTCCTGTGGTTCATCCAAAATTTCTAAAATCCGTTCACTTGCGCCCAACGAACGTTGGATGTTGGCATATAGCTCAGGGAAACTGCCCATAGAGCCTGCCACGAACATGGAATACAATATGTAGGTCGTTAAGTCGCCGACAGTCATTTCATGAATAGAAACCAATGCCGCGCCGTACCAGATGACAGCGATTACCGCACCGAAAATACAGAAGATAATAAAAGAGGCAAAAGCACCCCGGAAAGTAGCTCCTTTGACAGCCAATTTTACCACTGAATCCATCTGATTGCTGTAGCGGTTAAACTCGAAGTATTCATTCACAAAAGCCTTTACGTTGCTGATCCCCAATAATGTCTCTTGAACGATACTATTGGACTCGGCCATTTTATCCTGAGCCTGTCGCGACAATTCACGGATGAATTTTCCGAAAATAATGGCCGCCACAACGATAATAGGTAAAATACAGAGGTTCATGAGCGCCAGTTTGGGGGATACCCAAACTAAAAGAAATACACCGAAACAAAGGCTAATCAACTGTCGTAAGATTTCAGCCAATGTTGTTGTTAATGTATCCTGGATCTGCGAAAGGTCTGCAGATAATCGACTGTTTAATTCCCCAACACGACGATTGGCGAAAAATTCGATTGGCAATGAAATTAGTTTGAGGTAGGTGTCCTTGCGAAGTGCCGCTAATGTGCGTTCTGCAATCTCTACAAAGATGCGTATGCGAAAAAAAGAAACGACTGATAGAAACGATAAAATAACAAACGCAATCCCGCCGATATAATACACTTGCGGAGTCAGCCAAGGATAAGTTTGCTTGCCTTGCGCAGCATCAATCATGGCACCAAGCAAAGCGGGAAACGCCAGCATGGCTAAACTGGACAATACTAAGAAAAACATGCCGACCCCAAATTTAAAACGATAAGGTTTTAAATAGGTCAATAATTTAGATGCTCTGATGAGGAGCTCCTTATTCAATTTTGGTTTTGGTAGATCTTCTTCTTGTTTATTACCGCTGTTGAATCCTCTTGCCATATGCCACTACTTCAAATTTTGTTGCGAGGACAAATGTAAAGAGATTAAAAAGATTTTGCTATCATACTTTAGTCAATTTTTCAACCTCAATCTCACTTTTTCTAAGATAGATAGTGGTTTTGGCCGCTCTACTGGTCCGAAAATGCTTGCACATCAGGATGGTTAGCCTATATTTTGCTGTTTTTCCGCCAATTGTTGTACCCGGCTTTTATAGAGTAAATAGCCTAAAACCAAGATAACGAGTAAAGCAACATACAGAAGGAGATTGCCAATAACTCCGTTGCCAGATGTTTTGTCTACTTGCGTGCGCAATTTTTCGTTCTCTTTTTGAAGTTTGCTTATGGTACCTATATAAGCGGAGACCTGCTTGTCGTAATCCGTTGCCAGTTGCTGGAATTTGTCTTTTTCAAAATCTTTGATTTTCAATAATTTTTGAGTCTCCAAGAAAATATTGTTGTCGGTGATAACAATATCTTTAAGGATATCAATGCTTTTTTGCATGTCACCTTTTGATTTGAATAAGCCAAAAAGCCCTGTTTTTTGTGTAAGGCTCGTGTCATAGGCACCGAATTTCTGTTGTCGGGCATCCAATAGGTCATTTACACGACTCCGTTGTACCTCAAAAGAGCTCGAATCTGGATTAGTTTGCGACTTGGCCTGCCCAAGGAAGCAAAATAAAATGCTGAGTAGAAAAAGGGATCTTAAAGATTTTATCATGTATTTGGACGATCTGTGTAATCAACTATTTAATTAAAATTAACGGACACGGTAAAATTTTATTGTCGTGATGCTATGCCTGAATTTTAGCCCTGCGGGTGAACCCGGTCAAGGATAAAAATAGGGTGTAGGTAAATACCTGCCAATGAATTTATGAAATTAATCTTTAAATTCTATACGAATTACATTGGAGTCGTCGTCGTGAAGTCCAAGTAGCTGACTTGCATTACCTTTATTGATGGCAATTTCCAGGTAGTTTGAAATCCCAAATAAACAAAGTTTCTCGCCTTCTCCGACTTCGTTGTAATGCCAGGAAAGGTTGGTAATGGTTTCATTGCGTTTGAAATAAAGGACAAAATGACGTCCTTTTTGAACTTTATTGAATAAATCCTTGGAGATATTGGTAATGGCATTGCCGAAAGCATCAACATAAATGACGTTGCCCCGGATCATATCTTTATCAAAGATAGGCTGCAAAGTTACTTTTTCGATGAGCTGCTGCATTGGTGTGCCGATCTCTTTTAGTTTGCCTCCCTTGGCGATATGACAGGCTGACTTAGAAAGGATGTCTGCGAGGGGGAAATGAAGATACCGAAGGTCTTGCATTAGGTTGAGCTCGTATAGTTCCTGTGGTTCATTGCCGTTCAGTAATAGACTGAAAATACCATTGTCGGCCCCGACGAAATAATGATCGTTGTATTTCATGCCGATATATTTCGACTCTTCATGAAACAGGGTATTGATTCCGATAATGTGAACAGTTCCTTTCGGGAAATAATGATAGGCGTTACCTAATACAAAGGCCGCCCGAGGGATATTGAATGCTGGAATTTCATGGGTAATATCAACAATATTAGCATCAGACAACTGCGATAAAAGACTACCTTTTAACGCGGCTTGATAAAAATCTTTGTGTCCTAAGTCTGTTGTTAATGTAATTACTGCCATTATAATCTAAATCCTAGATCGAATTGCTGTCGAATTCCCTTAAATATACCCTTAAATTTATCTAAATAGTGGACAAAATTACTATTTATCAGATGATTTATAAAGCTAATTGGATAACTTATTTTGAATCTGTCTTTTTTCGATTGATATACACAAACATAGCGAAGATTTTGTGCATAAGGAAATCTTTGCATCCCTTTGTCTCTTGTTTCCATCGCCTTCCAAATCATCCTTTTTTGTGCACTGTATATTCTTGGTGGTTTCGTTAGAATACGTTAATTTTGAATAGTATTATACAGAAACGATGTTGTGTAATGGCTACAATCTAATTAATTCTAAATAGGATAAAATTTGAACGAATTACTAATTGCATTAGATGGTCTGAATTTGCCCATATTATGGGGAGCAGACAATGAGCACTTCGATTATTTGAAGAAGCAATTCCCAAAACTGCGGATTGTAGCTCGCGGAAGTGAAATGAAGGTGTTGGGAGACGCGAAGGAATTAGATCTGTTTGAGCAATCGTTTAAGGAAGTCATGGCTCATCTGGAGAAATTTAACAACATTACTTTATTGGATTTTGAAAATCTCCTGGGGGCAAACGCAGGTTCTGCTGCCCAACAGGAAAAGGAACTTGCGGCCAAACATGCTGCCTTCGGATCCGAACCAATCGTTTATGGACCTAATGGCCTGATCGTACGTGCACGTACCGCCAACCAGCGGAAAATGGTGGATAGTATTTCGAAGAATGACATCCTATTTGCAATAGGGCCGGCGGGTACAGGAAAGACCTATACGGCAGTTGCCTTAGCTGTCAGGGCGCTTCGAAATAAAGAAATCAAAAGGATCATTCTTACAAGACCGGCCGTGGAAGCTGGTGAGAATCTTGGTTTTTTACCGGGTGATCTAAAAGAGAAGGTAGATCCGTATTTGAGACCACTCTATGATGCTTTGGACGATATGATTCCAGCGGAGAAGCTGAAAGGGTACCTGGAAAATCGGACCATCGAGGTTGCGCCACTAGCATTTATGCGGGGACGCACATTAGACAACTGCTTTGTGATCCTGGACGAGGCTCAAAATGCAACGGATATGCAACTGAAGATGTTTTTGACACGTATGGGCCCCACAGCAAAGTTTATCGTTACCGGTGATATGACACAGGTAGATTTACCAAAGAAAAACCAATCTGGATTGTCTACGGCGATTCGTTTATTGGAGAATATCGAAGGGATTGACATTATCCACCTGAGCGGGGGAGACGTAGTTCGCCATAAACTGGTACGTCGCATCTTGGAAGCATACGGCGATATTTAATTGGTCTATGCTCAAAGCGAATGATTTGGGACTATGCGAATCGAGCACAGCAAGCTCGTAAAATAAAGCTACTACATTTATGAATGCCCTTGAACGCAGGCGTAAATGAACAATTACTTACATTTGAATTTTACTTTGAACATGAACGCTATAAAAGAAACAAATTTCAATTTCGAAAATCAGACCGCTTTTTACCGAGGAAAAGTACGTGATGTGTATACGATTGCTGATACTTACTTAGCGATGGTAGCCTCAGACCGTATTTCGGCATTCGATGTGGTACTTCCACGTCCAATTCCGTATAAAGGGCAGGTACTGAATCAAATTGCAGCCAAATTTTTAAAGGCTACTGCTGATATTATTCCAAATTGGGTGGTATCTGTTCCGGACCCAAGTGTAACTATCGGTCAACTATGTGAGCCGTTTAAAGTGGAAATGGTTATCCGTGGCTACCTGTCGGGACATGCATGGCGTGAGTATGCTGCAGGTAAACGTGAAGTATGCGGTGAGGCTTTGCCGGAAGGGTTGAAAGAAAATGACAAATTGCCAGAACCGATTATTACGCCAACAACAAAGGCAGCTGTTGGACATGATGAAGATATCTCCCGTACCGATATTTTAAAAAAAGGTATCGTAAGTGAAGAAGACTATGTTCAATTGGAGCAATATACGAAAGCGTTATTCCAAAGAGGTACTGAAATTGCCGCGCAGCGGGGATTAATTTTAGTGGATACAAAATATGAGTTTGGAAAAAAAGATGGGAAAATTGTGTTGATCGATGAGATTCATACACCGGATTCTTCCCGCTATTTTTATGCGGAAGGCTATCAGGATCGTCAGGAAAAAGGCGAGGCACAAAAGCAATTGTCGAAAGAGTTTGTGCGCAAATGGTTGATCGAAAACGGCTTCCAAGGGAAAGATGGTCAGGTTGTTCCGGAGATGACTGATGAGATTGTCGCATCGATTTCCGAGCGTTATATTGAGTTGTATGAGCACATTGTTGGAGAGAAATTTGTGTATCCTGATCAAGAAAACGTATTGGAGCGTGTGGAAAGAAATGTCGCAAACGCCTTGAAAACGCTAAATTATTAGTACATTGTATCCTCAAACAAAGGAGATAGACTAATGAAGTATACCATTGATAAACACGATCGCTATATTGTCATAGAACCTCATGTCGATGTGATTGATGCGGATAATGCCGCTAAACTCAAAGGAGAGTTTTTGTTGCGGAATACGATTGGACAACGGAATATTGTTTTGGACATGATCCATGTTCAGCAAACGGACGAGGTAGGTATCCGTTTAGGGGTGCTTGCTCATCGTTTGTGCCAGTCTGTGGGTGGCATATTCATTCTGGTTAATCTTTGTCCAACATTGATGGATATGGTTCGGGTGTCGCATTTGGATAAATCGTTGAAAATTGCACCATCTTTAAAAGTTGCCGAGGATTTAATCTTTGCACACGAACTGGAATCTGAGTATCGGGGGACTATTGAAGATTAATATGAAGTTTGAAGTTCTGATATTAGGAAATAGCTCGGCGACACCCATGTTTGATCGTCATCCGACTAGCCAAGTGCTGAACTTTAATGAGCAATTGTTTTTGATCGACTGCGGAGAGGGTACACAAATGCAGCTCAGCCGATACGGTATCAAAAGCAATCGCATAGGACATATATTTATTAGCCATTTACATGGGGATCATTATTTGGGTCTGGTCGGGCTGCTCTCATCGATGCACCTTGTCGGTCGAAAAAGTGATCTCCATCTGTATGGCCCTCCTGCTTTAAAGGAAATTCTGGATGTGCAGTTTTTGCATTCCGAGACAGTTTTACGTTATAATCTTGTTTTCCATCCGATTTCACCGGAGCAGCCGGGCGTTATTTTTGAAAATAGAACATTAAAAGTAACTGCATTCCCATTAAAACATCGCATCGCTTGTACTGGTTTTCGCTTTGATGAAGGGCCTCGCGCTCGAACACTACTTGGTGATGTGGTTCAGGAACTGAATATACCTACGGTATATTTTCCGATGATTAAGAAAGGACTTGATTACGTTGATGAAAGTGGCAACGTGTATACAGCAGATGAGCTGAGCCTTCCTGCTCCCTTGTCGCGCAGTTATGTATATTGTTCCGACACGGTACGTACAGCAGAATATCTGCCTTATGTTCAAAAGGCGAATCTGATGTACCATGAGTCCACATTCCTGCATGATATGGTCGATCGGGCAAAAGAAACGTTTCATACAACAGCTTTGGAAGCTGGAGAGATCGCCCAGGAGACTCAGGCCAATAAGTTACTGTTAGGCCATTATTCGGCACGATACCGAGATTTACAACCCCTATTGGAGGAGGCGAGAACCGTATTCCCAAATACGGAGCTCTCTGTTGAAGGTCGATGGTTTTCGGTATAGTTTTGTGTGAATTTTCACTTATTTCTCCAGGACAGCTTTGCTAGAGCATGGAAATACTGCTATGAGAGAGGTTCCCAATGGTGGAAAGGAAGAGATATAAGCAAATTTCCAGACCAGTTGATAAATGCAATCGAAGGTCCAATAGATCAGCAGTGAATAATTGCTTATTATATTGCATATGATGAACAATTTATCTAAGTTTACGGCTCTAATTTTTTTATAATGGATAATCCATTCAACTTAAACAACCTACTACGGGAAAATATTAAGAAGCTCGTACCTTATTCATCCGCGAGAGATGAATTTAAAGGGGAGGCATCCATATTGATTGATGCCAATGAAAATCCTTTTGGATCCCCACTAAACCATGATTACAACCGATACCCAGACCCTCTCCAACATCAAGTTAAAGCAAAACTTTCTAAAATAAAAGGTGTCCCTTCAGAGAATATCTTTTTGGGAAATGGAAGTGATGAAGCCATTGATATTTTATACCGTGCATTTTGTACCCCTGGTGTTGACAATGTGATATTGGTTCCGCCAACCTATGGGATGTATGAAGTTTCTGCGAATATCAATGATGTTGCTTTCAAAAAGGTAAACCTAACTGCCGATTACCAGCTGGACTTGGACGGTATTGCCAATGCAATAGATGCACATACTAAACTGATCTTTATCTGTTCTCCCAATAACCCAACAGGAAACTCAATCCGTCGTCAGGATATTGAAGCGATCTTAAATAATTTTCAGGGGCTAGTCGTTGTGGATGAAGCTTATATTAATTTTTCTGCTGTCAAATCATTTACGCAAGAATTGGCTGAATACCCCAATCTAGTGGTATTGCAGACGCTGTCTAAAGCCTGGGGACTTGCGGCTTTACGTTTGGGAATGGCTTTTGCAAGCAAAGAGATTATAGCTGTTTACAATAAAATAAAACCACCCTATAATATTAATCAAGCCACGCAGGATATCGTATTGGAGGCCTTAGATCATGTGGATCAAGTCAATGACTGGATCAAGGAAACGGTGGCTGAACGGGAGAAACTGGTACGCGAACTGCTTGAGCTGGACTATGTGCAACATATTACACCTTCTGACGCCAATTTTATCTTGGTCAAGATGGAGCAGCCACGTGAAGTTTATGATTACTTGGTTCAATATGGAATTATTGTTAGAGATAGGTCCAAAGTCGAACTCTGTGAAGGTTGCCTTCGGATTACTGTTGGTACACCTGCCGAAAATCAAATATTGTTAGAAAAACTTAATCAAATCAATAAATAATACTATGCCTGATAACTTAAAACGTGTACTGTTTATAGACCGAGATGGAACATTGATTTTGGAACCTGAAGACGAACAAATCGATTCTTTTGCCAAATTAAAATTCTACCCTGGTGCCTTGCAGTATCTGCCACGTATCGCAAAGGAGCTGGATTTCGAATTGATCTTGGTTTCCAACCAAGATGGTTTAGGAACTTCTTCCCATCCGGAGGAGAATTTCTGGCCCGTCCATCATTTTGTGATAGATACGTTTGCAGGAGAAGGAGTAGTGTTTGCCGAGGAACATATCGATAAAACTTTTCCACAAGAGAATGCGGATACCCGCAAACCTGGAGTTGGTATGCTTGGTGCGTATTTTGATGCGTCGAAATACGATTTGAGCCAATCTTTCGTTATTGGAGATCGTGTAAACGATGTGAAACTGGCGCAGAACCTCGGTGCTAAAGCAATTTGGCTGCGTGCCAACGATCAATTAGGTGCTTTGGAAAACCTTGCGATCGATTCAACTGTTATAGCTTTAGAGACAACAGATTGGAAAACTGTCTACGAGTTTCTTAAATTAGGGACACGTACCGCCGAACATCATCGAAAAACCAATGAAACGGATATTTTTATTCAGTTGAACTTGGATGGTTCGGGCAAATCGAATATCGAAACTGGACTGCCGTTTTTCGATCATATGTTGGATCAATTGGCTAGACATGGAGCACTTGATTTGACCATCAAAGCAAAAGGGGATCTTCATATTGATGAACATCATACTATTGAGGATACAGGCATTGCACTAGGTGAGGTCTTTTTGAAAGCTTTGGGTGACAAACGTGGAATTGAGCGTTATTCCTACACGTTGCCAATGGATGACTGTTTGGCTCAGGTGGCGTTGGATTTTGGCGGCCGCAACTGGATTGTATGGGATGCAGCATTTAAACGCGAGAAGATCGGAGACATGCCTACGGAAATGTTCTTTCATTTCTTCAAGTCATTTTCAGATGCTTCGCGATCAAATTTAAATATTAAAGCTGAGGGCGAGAATGAACATCATAAGATCGAAGCGATCTTTAAAGCTTTTGCTAAATCCATTAAGAAAGCGGTAAGACGTGATGCCGACCATATGCAATTGCCAAGTACAAAAGGAGTGTTGTAAGATGATAGGAATTATTAATTATGGTGCGGGGAATATTTTCTCGTTGACAGCGGCACTGGATCGTGTTGGGCTTACCTATGGTATGGTCAATACAGCAGATGAGATCGATCAATATGACCGTATCATCATTCCGGGAGTGGGCCATGCTGGAGCAGCAATGGACAAGCTACAGGAATCTGGGCTGGTACCCTCTATCAAAAAGCTGCAAAAGCCTGTCTTGGGTATCTGTGTTGGTATGCAACTGCTGACAGATTTTTCAGAGGAGGGGAATGCCGAAATGTTAAAACTGTTTCCTTTGAAAACGTTACATTTCGATGCCGGAAAAGCAGGTAAGGTACCACATATGGGGTGGAACAGCGTCTCCGTGCAAGCAGGTAATCCTTTATTTGCCAATATCGAAGATCAGACTTACTTTTATTTTGTTCACTCGTATTTTATCGAATACGATGCGACTTATACCGCAGCGAAATGTGTTTATGGAGAGCCTTTTTCGGCGGCGATTTCCAGAGACAATTTCTTTGGCGTACAATTTCATCCGGAGAAATCTGGGAAAGCAGGAGAGCAGTTGTTGCTCAATTTTTCAACTATTCAAATTGACTAAAAATATTCGACTATGTATATCATTCCAGCAATAGACGTTTTGGACAAAAAGGTTGTCCGTTTGAGAGAGGGTAACTACAACGACGTCACAACGTATGCGATTAGTTTAGAGGAACAGATCGAAAACTACCGTGCAAATGGTACGGAGTTGGTTCATATCATCGATTTAAACGGTGCAAAAGGGGACTTCAGCAACCAAGCCTATTTATTTGACATCATCCAAAAGACGGATATGAAAATACAATATGGTGGTGGTGTCAGAAGTATAGAAAAAGTAAAAGAATTGGTTGATGCTGGTGTTTATCGTGTTATCGTAGGAACACAGGCGATCACAAATCCTTCATTCCTGGAGGAACTGGCTACATTGAACGAAGGAAAAGTAAAATATGCTGACCACATCGTTATTGCTATTGACGTGTTGGATGAGGTAATCAAATACTCCGGATGGTTGGAAAGCTCACCGATCAAATTGATCGAATATATCGATAAATGCTTGGTTTTAGGATTCTTTCGGTTTTTATGTACTGATATCAGTAAAGATGGTAAATTAGGCGGTGCGGGTGTTGAATTGTACCAAAAGTTGTTGAACCATTCTCCGATTATCAAATTAATTGCTTCTGGTGGCATCAGTTCGATGGAAGATATTCAAAAACTTCAGGAATTGGGCAGTGTAGAATCCGTTGTGGTTGGTAAAGCCATCTATGAAAATAGAATTTCGATCGATGAAATCAAAGACTGGAATTTAAAATCGTTAATCAGGTTTTAAAATGCTGGCAAAACGTATAATTCCCTGTTTGGATGTTAAAGATGGACGCACCGTAAAAGGAGTCAACTTTGTGGATCTCCGGGATGCGGGTGATCCCGTTGAATTGGCTTATGAGTATTCTCAGCAAGGGGCAGACGAACTCGTTTTCTTGGATATCACAGCGACACATGAGGGACGTAAAACGACAATTGATTTAGTCAAAGCCGTGGCACGTCAAGTGAATATACCCTTTACAATAGGCGGTGGTATCAATGAAATTAAAGATGCTGACATCCTATTGAATGCCGGTGCGGATAAAATTTCCATCAACTCAGCTGCGGTACGTAATCCCGCTCTTATTAATGAGATGGCCGCCGCTTTTGGAGCACAATTTGTTGTCGTTGCTGTAGATACCAGATCCATCGAAGGGCAGAATTTTGTCCATCTGAGCGGCGGACGTATTAAGACAGAATTAAATACTACGGATTGGGTTCTTGAAGCGCAGGAGCGTGGAGCGGGAGAGATTTTACTTACATCAATGGATCATGACGGAACAAAAAATGGATTTGACAATGTTTTTTTAAAAGCAATAAACGATCAGATTCATATTCCACTGATTGCTTCCGGCGGCGCCGGTAATCAACAGCATTTTGTAGATGTCTTTCAACAAGCTAATGTGGATGCCGCGCTGGCAGCTTCTGTTTTCCATTATGGAGAAATATTGATTCCCGACCTTAAAGCAACCTTGCGACAAAATGGTATTGTCGTACGATAGGTTCAAAGATTACGAATTAAAAATTAAGGTTCAACGAGTGATACGGTAAGGGGTAATATAATTCTTGTTGATTCAGATTTAAAAGTTGACCGAGCTTGCGAGCTCATTGAAGAAAATTAAAAATTGAAATAAAAATCATGTTAGATTTTGCAAAAAGTGACGGCCTTGTTCCAGTGATCGTACAGGACGCCCAAACCTTAGAAGTGTTGATGTTGGGCTATATGAACGAGGAAGCTTGGCAGAAGACACAGGCGGAGAAACGCGTAACGTTTTTCTCCCGGAGCAAAAATCGCCTTTGGACAAAAGGAGAGGAGAGTGGAAACTTTTTAAATGTAAAAAGTATTCATGTGGATTGTGATAAGGACACTGTTTTGATCAAAGCAGAACCGATGGGACCTACTTGCCACACAGGGAGCCGGAGCTGTTTCAATACAGACTTCAATCAAAACTTTTTATTGGAATTAGAGCGTATTGTCAACCATCGCTATGAACATCCCTCGGACGAATCGTACGTCAATCGTCTACGTTCCCGTGGCATCAATAAGATTGCGCAAAAGGTAGGTGAGGAAGCTGTCGAAACTGTCATTGCGGCTTTGACTGAAACGGATAACGATTTTATCAATGAAACTTCAGACTTATTGTTTCACCTGATCGTATTGTTGCGAGAAAAGGGCTTTTCGTTGGAGACAATCGCAAAAAACCTCGAAAGCAGACATCAATAGTCATTCTTGCTCGCCAAGCGCGCTGGTTAGGCGGATGCCATCAGATCGGATGATGAGATGGCGTACTAGAAATCCAAAACTGGAGCAAGGCTTTAAGCTAAGATGACAAAAAAATCTCCGAAGTGCAGTATATTTGTAAATATACTGCACTTCTTGTTTTTACCGACCAGTAAGGCAAATGACTTTATCGATCATAACATACCCAATCTGTATAAAGCGGAAGTATTAGCGAAATGACTATGGATATTACATTAAAATCGACTTTGCCAGGACATCAGAACCCTATTTTCTGCGTAGAAAAGGGATATTATGCGGATACATTTTTTACTGCTGGTAACGATAAAGGTGTTGTGGAATGGGATATTGAGCATAATGCATTTAAACGTATCCTCTGTGCAGTCAGTTCATCCGTCTATGCCTTACGTTTGATAATAGGGACACCGATTCTTGCCATCGCATTGCGCGAAGGAAAACTGCTTTTTGTTGATGTGGAAAAGCAAAAGCTTATTGCAAGCCTACAGCTAGGGACCAAAGCTATTTTTGCCCTGGCTCACATGTCCTGGAAAAATGAACTTTTGGCGGTAGGAGAAGCGGGGACTCTGCATGTAATTGATCTGTCAACCTTCCAAAGTATTTACGAGAAACGCATCTCCACAACAACAATCCGGGCAATTGCAATTGATGAAGGACTTGGACGCATAGCTTTGGGCGATAAAGATGGGCAAGTATATCTATTGGATAGTACTGACTTTCATATGATCGCTGACTTAAAATTGCATAACATGCCTACAACTTCTTTGGCATTTATCCATAATAAGTTGTTAAGCGGTGGACGGGATGCGCAATTGGTGATTTCGAATCCAAACCAATTGCATGATAATTTCTCTTTTGTACCCCATCTTTTTACCGTATACGGGATATACCCGCATCCGGAAGGTCCAATTTTTGCTACGGTAAGCCGCGATAAATCGTTGAAATTCTGGTCCACAGATGACTTTGCCTTGTTGAAAAATATAAGTCGTGAGAAAATGCAGGATGGCCATCATTTATCTGTGAATGCTGGAGCATGGTCGCAAAATGGGCAATATTTCTTTAGCGTCAGTGATGATAAATTAGTGAAAATATGGGAAATTAAAAAAAAATAGATAAGCTTGTAGCGAATTCATAAATATACCGTTAACTATAGTAATTATAAATTTAATTGACCGTATAGTTATATTTTATGAAAAGAATCTGGCTTATTTTGTTGGGTTGTATTGCGCTTTCGAGCTGTGATAAAATCGAAAGTAAAGGAATGTATCTAGCTAGCGTTCCCATATTTGAAACCATGGAAGGTATCCGGGCTAAAGCTAATCCCGTAAGCAGTCCTGCCCCAATTGTACAAACAGGAAAGATCTATATTTATCAAGATTACTTGTTTATCAATGAGCCTGGGAAAGGTATTCATATTTTTAACAATGGTGATCCTTCAAAACCCCAGGCAATGGCGTTCTTGAGTATTCCTGGCAATGTGGATCTTGCTGTTCTAGACGGAAAGTTGTATGCCGATAGTTATACCGATTTGTTGACATTCGACCTTCAAAATCCTGCATCGCCCAATTACTGACACGAAATAAGGATGTATTTAAGATGTTGCTTCAAATGGATAACTTTAATAACAGACCAGATCGCATCATTACGGGATACCGGGATAGTCTGGTAAGCTATAGCCAGAAAGATAGATATTCACCTTATGATCGAAAAGAGCTTGACTACAACCAAGTCAATGCTGGATCTGGACAGGGTGCATCCATGGCGCGATTTACCATTGCCAATAAACATCTATACGCCGTAGACCAAACGACATTACACCTTTTTAATGTGCAGAATGCAAGTAAACCGGCTTATGTAAAGGACATCAAAATAGGCCCTGGTATCGAAACAATTTTTCCGTTCAAAAATAGTCTGTTTATCGGTTCCAATACAGGGATGGTGATTTATGATATCACGACGGCTTCGGCTCCGGTGGAGCTGTCACGGTATGCCCATATTCGCGCCTGCGATCCTGTCGTTGTTAATGAAAAATATGCCTTTGTCACCTTACGGGCAGGAGTGGTATGTGGTGGGCAGCAGAATTTATTGGAAGTGATCGATATCCAGGACCTGACGAAACCTATGCTGAAACATACCTTCACTTTGGAGAACCCTTACGGCCTGGCGCTATCAGACCAAACTTTATATGTCTGTGATGGAAAATCTGGAATGAAATCATTCGATGCCAGTGATGTCAGCCAAATAGGTAACAAGCTTCTCGAGACTCACAAAGAATTGATGAGCATGGATGTTATTGCAGGACCGAAATCGCTCATTGTCGTGGGGCAGGACGGCGTCCATCAATATGATTATAGCAATAAGGCTAAATTGAAAGCTTTAAGTGTTATTTCTGTTACTAAATCCAACTAAAACCAACTGCTTATTATTTTTCCTTATATGAAGAGATTTTCGATTGCCATTTTGGCTCTTCTCGGGTATCTAACTGTTGATGCCCAAACAAAAAAATATACAAATCATAATGAATTTTCGGTTATTACTTATGGTCCTGCTTTTCTCGAATCTGGATTTGGCCTGCATACATTCCATGGGGTGCAGCTCCATGAAAATATCGCTCTGGGTTTAAATACAGGGGTCGATAGGTATCCTGTAAACAATGAAGGATCAAAATGGTTTTTACCGCTCTCAGCCAAAGTGAATTATGTAGAATTCCCGGACAGAAAACGTAGTTTTTTTGCAGGATTGGATTTAGGCTATAGTTTTGCTTTCTTGAATAAAAATCTAGTCGAGAGCAATTTAAAATATGAATATCAGGGCGGCTTGTTGGTAAATCCACAGCTGGGTTGGCGCTTTAAATTTAAGAATTCAGCGAAATATTGGTCTTTGGCAACGGGATACCGGTATCAGCACTATAGCCGAAAGGATACTTATACGCGTCCCTCAGCAAACTTACCAGACACTAGCATAGGGTACGGAACAACACAAATGGATAAAAAATATGATCTGCACCGTTTTACCTTGCAGATAGGATTTGGTTTTTAAATACTAATGGGACTATTATTTTATCTGTATCAACAGGTATTTTCTGCTTTAACTATAAAAAAATAGCGCAAGTGTAGAATGCGATTTTTTTGAAATCCCAGCCTACACTTGCACTATTTTGTACTTTAGTCGTAAAGATCTTTACATACTGTCTAAAAGTTGTAGGATCTGCGTCAGATATTTCTCATCGACTTCATCAAAACTATTTAGTTCACTGCTGTCAACGTCCAGTACGCCGATAATCTGTCCTTGTTTAAAAACCGGCAGAACAATTTCAGATCGCGAGAGCGAACTGCAGGCAATATGCCCTGGAAATTGTTCCACATCGGGAACGATTAATGTTTTTTCCTGTGCCCAGGCTCCCCCGCATACTCCACGGCCTTTCTTGATGCGTGTACAAGCTACAGGCCCCTGAAAAGGGCCTAATACAAGCTCATCTCCCTCGACAAGATAGAAGCCAACCCAGAAAAAATTGAATTGCTCTTTTAATGCGGCGGCAATATTCGCCAGATTGGCAATTTGATTAGGTTCGCCCTGCAATAATCCTCCGATCTGCGGAAGTAAATTCTGATATTGTTCTTCTTTGCTACCTTTAGCAATTTGTAAATCCTCTGCCATAAAAATCAACGTAAAAAATCATGCGTTTGCTCCAGGGACTTCATACTCGACAATGTTCTACTTTTTTAGAAAACTTTACCACTGTTTTATGAGAACGCATGACATGAAAAAGCGCTAATACGCTGTTCAAAGTTAACAGAATATTAGCGCTTTCTTATCAGGCAAATGTTATTATTTCTTTGTATTGATAATGTTTACCCGAATGTAATTGCTTCTTTTGCCTGAAGGCGTTACAACAACCGCTTTGAAAACACGTTCCTTACTATTAGGAACCGTAATTTTCACTGGACCTGTATATTCTAAATCCAATTCTGAAGGATCATAGTTGTCCAGCGTGTAGTAAATTTTAGCACCTTCAACAGATGGTTTTAGTCCACGGATGGTATATTCGGAAGCATACACGGTGGTATCTGTTATGCCGTATGCCTCCGGTACACGATAGAATGTACTGGTTTGGTCAAGTTTAGCCAGCTGATTTGCCACACGCTGTTCTGAGAAGTTTTTCCAGTTCTTTTTCTCAGGTTGTGTCCAGGCGATTTCAGAAAGTGCCAATACACGCGGTAACACGGTAAATTCGACTTTATTGGATGATCCAATATATTCTGTCCATATATTTGCTTGAACACCTAACACGTGTTTCTTGTTGTTTTCAGAAATTTTGCTAGGCATTGGGTCGGACGCATATACCTTGCTCAGGGTGGAAAGTCCACCGATACTTAAAGGCTCTCTGTTTTGATCAGGACCTTGTTTGTGATCGAAGTATAGGCCATAGCTGTTTGCCGTAATGATCACATCGTGACCTTGATTGGCTGCATCAATTGCACCTTGGTCACCTCTCCAGCTCATCACAGTTGCATTAGGCGCTAAACCGCCCTCTAAGATCTCATCCCATCCGATGATACGTTTACCTTTGCTATTGATATATTTTTCCATACGTTGGATAAAATAGCTCTGTAACTCATGTTCATCCTTGAGGTTGTTGTCCTTGATTCTTTTTTGACAAAAAGGACAAGTTTTCCATTTTGTTTTTGGACATTCGTCACCACCGATGTGGATATATTCGCTAGGGAATAGGGGAATGATTTCGTCAATCACATCTTCCAGCAACTTAAATGTTTCTTCTTTTCCTGCACAGAAAACATCGTCAAACACCCCCCAAGTCTGGGCAGCAGTGTATGGCCCCGGCTTATCACCGCAGCCTAATTCTGGATAAGCTGAAAGTGCTGCCAGTGCATGCCCCGGCATTTCGATTTCAGGGATAACCGTTACATATTTGGATTTTGCATAGGCAACGACCTCTTTGACCTGATCCTGGGTATAGAAACCACCGTAAGGTGTGTTGTCATAATCGCCATCTGTCTTGTAGTTACCCAAAAGCGTTTGCTTACGGTAACCGCCAATCTGAGTCAATTTGGGATGTGATTTGATTTCTATGCGCCAGCCTTGATCCTCTGTCAAATGCCAATGGAATGTATTCAATTTGTAAGAGGCCAGAATATCAATGTATTTTTTAATAAATTCTACCGGAAAGAAGTGGCGTCCAACATCCAGATGCAATCCACGGTAGGCAAAACGAGGTTCATCCTGGATCGAAGCCTGTTGAATTTCTACGCTGGCTTTTTTATCCACAGGTAACAATTGGATTAAGGATTGCATGCCGTAAAATAGACCGGCAGCTTTTCCGCTAATAGTCGCACGGTCTGAACTGATGTTAAGTTCATACGCTTCAGCATGAGTAGATTTAACATTTTTGGAGGAGAAATAGATACTATTGCTGCTCGCTGACTTCACTAAGGATAAGTTGAGGTTGTAGTTGCTTTTCAGGAAGTCCTGAAATAAAGTGGCAACTTTTTTGTCCTCTTCGCTGTCAAAGGCGATTTTGGTGTTTGCGTTGATTTTGAATGTGCCATTTTTAATCTGAACCTGTTGCGGCAATGGCACAATGTTCAAGGTAGCATCTTTCTTTTCTTGCGCAAATACTGCTGCTCCTAAACTTAGAGCCAGCGCAAGTGAAAATAGTTTCTTCATGCGTGAGATTATAACTGAAATATGAAGTTCTAAAAATAGGTGAATAAATACGTTTTAGCAAAGAGAAAATGTAACAAATAAAGTGAGAAAATGCTGTTAAACGTGTTTTTGGGCACTTAATTGCAGTTTAAATAACAAGCTGTTTGAGGTAGGTCAATCGTTTGTTTAGCCTGTTAAAGGGGATATTTTACTTCGTTGGAATAACATCTAAATTCAGTTTTAAAAAAATGTACTTTTTAAAAGTTTATAACTGTGTTCTCCTGAATAGCTGTTCAGGAGTGGACGCCTGTTTTTTAACGCAAGGAGAGAGCGTACATTATTTCCTATTGTCCAAACACAATGCAAACACAATGGAATCTGCTTTTTCCGGAAACAGTCTCATAAATGCCATTTATAAAGATGGCTACAATTGGTTAAATAGGCTGTAGTTTACATAAGGTAGGTGTTAAAATTGGAACATCCTAATACCAAGTTCGGACTAGTCACAATTTTTAATCAATTTTGAGACAGTGATCAGTCAGTGTTTATTCAGTCCACACTGACTGATCACTGAACGATCACTGAACAAGCACTGTCAAAAGGCCGAATTTGATCCCTATTTGATCTTTGTTTGCTGTACGTAAAAACCAAAAGAGAAAACAAGGAAATATCGCATTTAGCCGAACGTATTGCTCATTTGATGTTTGATATCGGATGAGTTCAGCAAATGTGTATGCATTAAAGTCGTTTAAGCGCCAATTTGATCATGTCTTCGACGGAAAGATTGGTTTCTGTCTTTAGAATAGCATTTAATACCTTTTCTGCTGCGGCTTTGTTGAATCCGAGCATCACCAGTGCTGACAACGCTTCGTCCGGCACGGATTGAGATTGAATTTCTGTCGCCAAAGCTTCGAAGCCCTGCTTTTTCAATTTATCCTGAAGCTCCAATATAAGCCGCTGTGCTGTTTTAGGCCCGATTCCTTTAATCTTTTGAATCAGGGCAACCTGACCGTTGACAATGGCAGACTGGATTTCATCTGGTGTGTTTGACGATAGGATCATCCGGCCTGTATTTGGACCAATGCCAGAAACAGAGATCAGATTTTCAAATAGTTTTTTCTCGCCTTCTGTCGCAAAGCCATAAAGCGTGTGTGAATCTTCCCGAACTTGCAGTGAAATAAATAATTTACAATTTTCCTGATCCTTGATTTGGGAAAAGGTATAAAGAGAGATGTGGACATAATAGCCAATCCCACTCACATCGATAACAACATGAGTGGGGGCTTTATATGCTAATTTTCCATTGAAATATTCGTACATAGTATACGAATATAGGAAGATTTTAAGCTATTCTATAAATTTTTAAGATGTGCTTGTACGTCTACTACAGCAATGGTAACCATATTGACGATTTCGCGCACCGAGCTATCCAATTGCAACACGTGGATTGGTTTGTTCATCCCCAAAAGGATTGGACCTACCGCTTCCGCTTCACCAACTTCTTGCAATAGTTTATAAGCAATATTTCCTGATTCCAAGTTAGGGAATACAAGTGTATTCGCAGATTTTCCATTTAGGCAGCTGAAAGGGAAATTCGCTGTCAGCATTTCGCTATTGAGTGCGAAGTTGGCCTGTAAATCACCATCAGCGATAATGTCCGGATGTTGATCGTGTAGGATCTGTGCTGCTGCTCTCACTTTCGTTGGTGTTTTTCCTTCACTGGAACCAAAATTAGAGTAAGACAACAAGGCAATACGTGGTTGAATGTTCATACGTCTCACAGCTTTATCCAGTAGCAAGGTAATGTCTGCTAGTTCCTGTGCCGTTGGGTCTTCATTTACGGTTGTATCGCCCATGAAGATCGGTCCTTTTTTTGTCAACATCATATACATACCTGCCACACGGCTGCCTGGTTTAGCACCGATGACATGCAATGCGGGACGGATTGTATTCGCGTAGTTTTTGGTCATACCGGAAATTAGGGTATCTGCTTCGCCAAACTCCACTAAAGAGGCCCCAAAATAGTTACGGTCATACATCAACTTACGGGCATCATATTTCGATATACCGCGACGTTGTCTTTTGATGTAAAGATGCTCGATAAATTTCTTGGAACGTTCCGTTTCGTTGTCTACTTCAGCAACTGGATCGATAATTTCAAGGCCATCCAATTCAAAAGCATATTCTTTGATTAGACGTTCGATTTTATCTTTTCGACCTAAGAGAATTGGAATAGCAATGCCTTCTTCCTTAACAATCTGCGCCGCACGTAATGTTTTGTAATTGTCTGCTTCGGCAAAAACAACACGTTTAGGATCTCTTTTAGCTGCCATGGTTAAGTTGCGCATAATCGCATCATCTTTACCAAGGCGCTTGCGTAGAGCATCGCTGTATTGATCCCAGTCTTCGATCACGCTTTGTGCCACACCTGATGCGATAGCCGCTTTTGCAACAGCCATAGAAACTTCAGTGATCAAACGTGGGTCGGTAGGTTTTGGAATAATATATTCTTCCGAGAATTTTAAATTGTTGGTGTTATAGGCTTGATTTACTTCTTCCGGCACGGGTTGTTTCGCCAAGTCAGCAATTGCACGTACTGCCGCAATTTTCATTTCTTCGTTGATCGCTGTTGCACGTACATCCAATGCACCGCGGAAGATATATGGGAAACCCAATACATTGTTTACCTGGTTAGGATAGTCTGATCGACCTGTACCCATGATAATATCGTTACGTGTTGCCATCGCCAAATCGTAAGCTATCTCAGGATTTGGATTTGCCATTGCCAATACAATTGGGTTTGGAGCCATCGATAACAACATCTCTGCCGACATGACGTCTGCTGCCGATAGACCGATAAATACATCCGAATCTTTTACAGCATCTGCCAGGGTGCGGATATCGCGATCCGTTGCATATTGTGCTTTCATACTGTCCAGATTTTCTCTGTCAGTACGGATGACACCTTTGCTATCCAGCATCACGATATTTTCTTTGCGGGCACCAACTGAAATATACATTGCAGTACATGACATTGCGGCCGCTCCAGCGCCATTCACGACGATTTTCACTTTAGAAATATCTTTTCCGATAATTTCACAGGCATTGATCAATGCAGCACCCGAAATGATTGCCGTACCATGTTGGTCATCGTGCATCACTGGGATGTTCATTTCTTCTTTTAGACGACGTTCGATTTCAAAACATTCTGGCGCTTTGATATCTTCCAGGTTGATCCCGCCAAAAGTAGGCTCTAATGCTTTGACGATGTTGACAAACTCATCAACATTTTTGGTGTCCACTTCGATGTCAAATACATCGATGTCGGCAAAAATTTTGAATAATAAACCTTTACCTTCCATGACTGGTTTACCAGCTTGGGCGCCGATATCGCCTAAGCCCAATACTGCTGTACCATTACTGATAACAGCAACAAGGTTTCCTTTTGCGGTATATTTGTAAGCATCTTCTTTGTTCTCAGCAATAGCCAAACATGGCTCCGCTACACCTGGAGAATATGCTAATGATAAGTCTCTTTGCGAATTTGTTGGTTTGGTCGGAACAACAGCTATTTTACCAGGTCTACCCATTGCGTGGTAGTTTAACGCTGCCTGTTTACGATTAGTGTTACTCATTACGATTTTATTAATTTAAGGCTACAAATCTATCATTCTTTTTGATAATTGGAAATATTTGCCAATATCTTATTATAATTAGACAATAATATGTTACTTCAGGACATCCAACAGTTTAAACATCTGCTGGCGCATACTGGACGCAGAACCAGAATAGTTGTTGACCAGCAAAGTATAGGTAAATGATTGTCCTGTTTTATTGGTATGTACACCTGTATAACCAAGTACGCCACCAATTGTTCCACTTTTCATCTTCATATTGTTATACGTAGGAAGACTTTCGTAGAAGGCGGGGTACCAACTTTGTTTTTGTGCATATTGCATAATCTTATTCATGGCAGATGTGGTCACCCTATTTTGAGGTGATAGACCAGAGCCATCCATGCTATTGAGTTCACTGGATTTTATGCCTAGTTTGGCATTCCAATATTTCTGTATATAATAGGCGCCATCGTCGATGCCCGTTTTACCTGCTGTCGTATAAGCGATTGCTTTCAAAAGGGCTTCTCCATAGAGGTTGATGCTCTTTTGGTTAAACCAGTAGACAATTTTGTCTAAGGTCGGGGAAAGGTGGATATCCAGGGTTTGTTTTTTTGAAACATCGACTGAATCCATCTTTGTCCCGGTAGCAGGCAGCTCACTGGCAACAATACCGTTGTTGTTTAAGACTTCGTTTAATTGATAAGCGAGATCATAGGCCGGATCGGGCGAGGAGAGCTCAATAGTTTTCTTGAGATCCTGTCCATATGAACCACGCACAAATATTTTGGTCGAATAGGGGGCAGCATAGGCGTATACATTGTCTCCGCTTCCTGCTTTACCCGTAGTTGTTTCATTGATAATTTCCAGGTAGGGGACACGGACGGTATAGCTCAGGATCTCCGCTTTGGCGCCAACTTTATTGCTTGGGCTGAAATTTAGGCCAAAAGCGTTCTCACACCAATTGAGTGACGAAATTCCCGCACCGTAATAGTTTCCCATATCGGTCCAGATCCACCCGCCCGGAAGCTGGTTTCCATTATAAAGCCTGTCATCGGCGATGATGGCCCCATTAATACTTTTGATACCGGCATTTTGGATCGCTGCAAGCCACTTGTTCAGTATCGTTGTTGCTTGAGTCTCCGGATAGCGGGGACTGCCAAGGGTAGGGTCTCCCGTGCCTGTCACAATAATATTTCCGTTTAACACACCGTTCTCGTCAATCTCACCGGTATAATACAAGGTGGTTTTGAACTGATAATTTTTGCCCAGGAAATCTAGCGCTGTAGCCGAAGTAATTACCTTCATAGTGGAGGCGGTCGCCAGTCCGATATTTTCATTTGCTGCGAATACCGTTTGGCCTGTTTTTCCATCGAAAACAATCAATGAGCTCAAACCATTCCTGAGGCTTTCCTGATTTTGAAACTGTGTAAATGCGTCCTGGATTTTACTGCGAAGATCCTGTGCAAATAGTGGAGTGGTAACGGTCGTTAACGCGTAAGTGGAAAAAGCAATGGTACTTAGCACAAATTGGTTCATATATCATATTTTTTATTGTCCTATGGTATATCCTAGTTTATCTTCGATTAGCTTGCAAATACGGTGATCTATATTCGTACTGGCAATCATGGATATTTCGTCGGATTTATCATGATGACTTGAACGCTGCCTATTTTAAGGGGAAAGCGTTCGCTGTATTCGTTTGTTTTATTTGGCTTAAAGTTAGGCATTCGCCCCTAAAAAATCCTAACTTGCGTAAAATTGTATAAACGACATGAAGCATATCGAAAAATTAGCTGCCATTCGTGAGGCGATGAAGGTTCAGGGAATCGATGGATATATCATCCCATCATCAGATCCTCATATTAGTGAATATCTACCGGAACGTTATAAATGCATCGCCTGGGCATCGGGTTTTACAGGATCAGCAGGTACTTTGGCAATCACGCAGGATTTTGCGGGCCTTTGGACCGATTCTCGCTATTTTGTCCAAGCTGCAGAACAATTGGCTGGAACAGGTTTTGAATTGGTAAAATTGAAGGCACAGGGAGCTGCGGAGTACGCTGATTGGTTGGGCGAGCAGTTGAATGCTGGTGCTAAAGTTGCTTTTGACGGCAATCTTGCTTCTTTATTGGTGGCCCAATCTGTTCAGCATACTTTGGAACCATTGGAGATCAAAGTGGATGGTCATGTTGATCTGTTGTCATCATTATGGGAGGGGAGACCAGAGCTGCCTAAGGCACAGGCCTACCTGTTGGGTGAAAATATTACGGGACAGTCAACGGTCTCTAAAATTGAAGCCGTCCGTGCGGAGATGAAAAAGAATAGGGCCGAGGCGCATCTGATTTCATCCCTGGATGACTTAGCCTGGTTATTAAATATCCGTGGTCAGGATGTCCCATGTAATCCTGTTGTTTTGGGTTTTGTGCTGATCACTGCCGATAAGGCAACACTGTATATCGAACCTTCAAAGCTGACAGCACAGGCAACTGAGGAACTGAAAGGCTACGGAGTGGATGTTGTGGGGTATGAAGAGATTTTTGAAACAATTCCGACATTGGAGGTTGCATCCATTCTTATCGATCCGAAACGTACCTGTTTCGCTGTTTTCGACAGCGTACCTAAACAGGTTAAAATTGTTGAGAAAATAAATCCTTCGACGAGTTTAAAAGCGATTAAGAATAAGGTCGAAGTTGAAAATAACCGCCATACCTTTGTCAAAGACGGTGTCGCATTGACTCGCTTCTTCAAATGGCTGGAAGAGAATGTTTCCTCTGGGGAGCTTTCGGAATTATCTATCGCCGCCAAATTACGCGGATTTCGCGAAAGTCAGGAGGGATTTGTTGATGTATCGTTCACGACAATTGCGGGGTATTTGGATCACGGTGCCCTGCCGCATTATTCGGCAAATGAAAAATCAAATTATACGTTACAACCTAAAGGTTTGCTATTAGTAGACTCTGGGGGACAATATAACACGGGTACAACAGATATTACAAGGGTGGTCACACTCGGAGCTCTTACACAAGAGGAAAAAGAAGATTATACATTGGTGCTCAAGGGAACAATAGAAGGCTCACAAGCGATCTTCCCTACTGGAACGCGCGGTTATCAGATTGATGCAATCACGCGTCGTCCATTGTGGGAAACACTGCGCAATTATGGACATGGTACCGGACATGGTGTAGGCTTCTTCCTGAACGTACACGAAGGTCCGCAGGTGTTCAATGCCGCAGCGATTGATGTGGCCGTTGAACCGGGCATGATCACTTCGATAGAGCCTGGATTGTATCGTGTCGGCAAGCATGGGATCCGTATTGAGAACCTAGTCTTGACCCGTAAAGCGGGTTCTTCTGAATTTGGAGACTTCTTAGATTTTGAGACATTGACTATATGTTACATCGCAACGGATTTGATCGAAAAATCCCTGCTGGATAAGAAACATATTGCTTGGCTGAATAATTATAATCAGTGGGTCTTTGATCAATTGTCAACACATCTTACCGCTGAGGAAAAGAATTGGTTGGCCGAAAAATGCCAAGCTATCTAATAAAGAAAGAATTAAATTACCCCTCAATTGTTAGCTTGAAAACTTTTGGGGGGTATTTTTGTGAATTATGATGTTCTAGTTGGGCTCTTTTAGAATACTATAGACGGATTCTTTTCCAAAAGGTTTCAGAATGAAGCCGTTTATAAATGGGTAGTTTGCAAGTTGCTCCTGGTCACTTTTGCTTGTCGAGGAACTGACAATATATATCTTTGTTTTTTTTATAAAATCCGTTCGGTCTTCCAATGTATCCATTAATTCCCAGCCAGTCATAAATGGCATATTGATATCGACAAAGAGTATTGGTGGCATTGAAGATTGGGTAATGTCGTTGTTATCCAGAAAATCCAATGCATCCAGCGCATTTTTAAAAGAATGGAATTCAATTTCATATTGGGAAAATCCCTGAAGCATGTAGCCAAATATTGTACGCAAGATAGCGTTATCATCGATAAGAATTATCTTTCTTTTGTTTTCCTGGTTCATGGTAGTTTAGACTGATTTTTATTGTTATTCCAACACTGATTCTTGGGAATTTTTTGTTGAAAACTTAATCGAAAAAATGCTTCCTTCATCTAATTCACTTTGTACATCTATCTTTCCGCCCAAAGATTCAACTTGATATCGGGTCAGAAATAAGCCGAGACCCCGGCTCTCAAATCCACGGTGAAAAACTTTTTTAAACATGAAAAGTTCCGATTTATATTTGGGGAGATTAATACCGAGACCATTGTCCTTGATGGTCAACAATATGCCGTCGTCTTCAGCAAAAGTTCGAATTTCAACCTGAGGAGCTCTATTGGAGGGCGTAAATCGCAGTGCGTTACTCATCAGGTTGCTCAAAATACTTTCGAGGTAAATTTTGGGATAATAGATATCCTTTACGTTGAAGTCTATGGAAATTATTGCGTTTTTCTGTTGTATTTCAGCGATAAATTGCTGTTGTACTTTTTTAAAAATAGTTGGAAAGTTACAGGTTTCGTAGACTAGTGAATTGTTGGACCGGAGTTCCAGTATCTCGCCCAGGTCATGCAGTGTCTGCGTGAGGTCGTTGCCGCTGATACGTAAAAGGTCTAAAAAATCAGTTTTTATCTTTTCATCGTTGGTAGCCTTAATTTCGTCAATAAGCATTTGGATATTACTTAGCGGGCCTTTTAGATCATGAGCGAGGATGTTGGCAAATTCTTCCAGTTGTCGTATTTTGGTTTCAAGATCTATTTTGACTAAATCCGATTCAATTTTTTGTCTTTTTAGGATTTCGATATTCTTCTTTGATTCGGAAATATCCTGAACCTGAACGATCAGAAATTGTGCGGTATTGGCATTATCAAAAACTGCCGCAACCGTTACAGAACACCATACAAAATGACCTAATTTATGTATATAGCGTTTTTGAAGCGTGAATGCGTCAATTTCACCCCTGACAAGTTTTTCCCGAAGTTCAACATCCCTGTGTATATCGTCTGGGTGTGTCCTTTCAGTAAACTTTGTTGTCGACATTTCTTCATGAGAATAACCAAGAATTTTCGTTAACATGCTGTTGGATTCTATGCAGTAACCTTCGAGACTGGTCAAAGAGATTCCCAGACCCGATAAATGAAAGGCTTGGTTAAACTTGTGTTCATTGAATTTACTCTTTTCATTGGACTCGACTTGTTTCGTAATGTCGGAAATAACCAGGGCTACCCTATTCAGGGCTCGATGTATCGGTTTAATCTGTAAGCGGTACCATTTGTCCTTGTGATCTTTTAAATTGGATTGAAAATCCATCTTAAGTTCGCGATCCAGTTTTAATGAATTTTGTATTAATTGAACGGCGGGTACCGCAAGATTGGGCGGGAAAAGTTCCGTGACACTCTTATTTAGAAATTCTTCCGGCGTGTAGAACAACAGATCCGGATTATTGGTCCAATAATTTTTAAACACCCCTGTATCTGTTACTTCAAATACGAGATCATTCAATGACGCGACAAGCAACTGTAGCTGGTGCTGTTTATCTTCTAGGACGCGATTTTTATTGACCAATTTCGATACATCGATAAACGAAATCAAAAGCCCCTTATTGTTGTCTTCAGCAATAAGATGAATGGTAAATTGATACCATCTAAATTGTTCGTCTTCTTTTCGTCCTAGGATAATTTCATTTTGGTTTTGTTTTTCTGAAAGGGCGATGAAAAAAGGAGTTTCTGTAGGAGGCAGTATGGAAAGATCATCTACTGCGTAAAACGTAATTAACTCATGGATCTTAATGGTATCTTTCGTGTTTTCGAGCGCTAGAAGCTCCTTCGCACGGTTGTTAAACTGTTGAATAGTACCATCTTCTGTGGTCATGATTAATCCTTCCAACCTTGTGTTAAAGGCTGGGTCCGAAAGCACTGATAAAGAGTCCCGTTGCAGATGCATTATCCAACAATGTTTAGGATTAATTTCCTCATTTATAAGCATAAGCGGCATGTATGCCCCTGTTTGCAAAATTGGTAACTTTTACCCCAAAATAATAAATAAATATTAAAATATGTAACTTTTTATATAAATTGCTAGCAGGCAGATTGTTATGCATACATAACAATCTGCCTGCTAATTTTAGTGATCTTTCGTGAGGTAGACCTGGTGTTTAATCTTTAATTTTTTCAAGCCATATCCAATTAAACCACAGTGGCTGTACTTGTTTACTTTTAAAGGTAATGATATATTTTCCGGCTTTATTGAATGTAAATTTGCCGATGCGGTTTTCGACGAATTCTTCGGTATAGTTGTTTTCATTGGGCTCTACCACCATTTTGTTTGTAGGGGCGAAACTTCCTTCCAAGCGCTGGTTGGCTGTACTGATTTCAAAAACGCTATTTTCTTTATTGGGATTATGTGCTGAAAAATCCAGTGAATAGACGCCAGCTTCGGGTATGGTTACTTCCCAATCGATTTTAGTATCGCCTGTAAGTACCGCATGTGTTGGGTTCTTGCCATTATAACGTACAATTTTGAGTCTCTGGTTGAGACTATTGGTCGATTTCAAGGAGAAGCCACCGAAGGTAGATTCTGGGATGGTGTTTTTGTCCAGTTCCAGGGGACCGTTAAAAGTCAATTTAACCTCCGAAACATAATGATCAGGTTGTGCGTCTGGTAGCTGGATGTGTATCAAACTGAAATTTTGATCAAATTTTACCGGGGTAGACGTATTTCCGTTCCTCAGGGAAACTTGTTCTGGCGTCGATTTGATTCCAGTAATCCGAAGTGTGTGATCCAAAGGCCAGTTAAAGACATGCGCATATACCACTGTTTTTTGACCTTCTTTTTTGGTTGTCAGATATCCCCAGTCGAAATGGTTGTTTTTTAAATCAAGTCCTGTACTGCCATAAATGCCTTCACCGTATGTGTTTAACCAATTGCCGATCTCATGCAGACGGCTGACACTCTCATAAGGAACTGTTCCGTTGGCACGCGGACCAATATTTAAGGTAAATCCACCGTTGAGACTTACATTGGAGATTAAGGATTGGAAAATTTGACTGGTTGATTTCCACTCGTTTTCTTGTCCATTATAACCCCATGAATGCGCAATCGTCCCGGGGGTTTCCCAGGGATGGCTAATGTAGCTGCTGGCAAATTGGTTGTCACCAAGTGTTTCAAAGTCCACATTCTCTGCATCAGTAGGAAGGCCCAAACGCGAATTGATCAAACAATTGGGCTGTAGTTCACGAATTAATTTGACGACTTGAAGTAATTGTTCCTTTTTAATGATGGATTTTTGATAGGGGATCCACATATCAAACCATACCAATGCAATGTCACCATAGTTGGTCATCAGCTCGCGAAGCTGAGGGATGACCTTTTCCTGCCAATATTGATTGTACTGGGCATCGGTCACATGTCCCGAAAGCTCCTGTTGATGGTTCCAACCATAGGGATGCTCCCAATCAATCCAATGTGAATAATAGAAACCCAATTTCATTCCATGCTTTTTACAGGCTGCTGCAATGTCTTTGATGACATCCCGATTAGAACCACTCAATTTTGGAAGGCTATAATTACCAACTTTCGTATCCCAAAGAGCAACACCATCATGATGTTTGGCAGTGATGATAATATATTTCATGCCGGCTTCCTTTGCAAGGAGCACCCATTGCTCGGGATCTATTTTACTCCAGTCGAAGCGTTTGGCCAAAGTGCCATACTCTTCTTTGGAGACGCGGTTGCGATATCTTAACCATTCGGCATAGTTATTCATATAACGTAAGGGCTCCCCCTTCCACATGCCCTCAGCTGCACTGTATAACCCCCAATGAATAAACATGCCAAAACGGGCATCTTTAAACCAGGACGCTTTTTCGGAATTCTGTGCAAATAATTTCACAGAAATACTGAATAACAATACAGATAAAATCAGTAGTCGCTTGATTGATGGTATCATAAAGGTTGTTGTGTTTTTTGACCTACAAGATAGTCAAAAAATTGAACATCGATAGCTTAAAACAAAACCCCAGGCTCGAATACCAGGGGTTTTTGTTTCGCATGAAGCTTCCAAACGATTATTTCGAGTTGTAGGCCTGGATAATCTTATTAAAAATTGCGGTATTGTTGTAGATGCCAATAAAATTCTGTGCACCTGGACCATAAGCGAAAACAGGTACCATAATATTGGTATGGTCGTCGCTGCTGAAATTGCCTCTTACAGTTCCTTTTTTATAATTGGCATCCAATAACGATAGCCCGCCCGTCTCGTGATCTGCCGTGACTATGACCAGTGTTTCGCCATCTTGGTCCGCAAATCTGAGCGCTTCACCTACAAGCCGATCAAAGTCATGCTGCTCGGTGACAACATAGGGGAGATCATTGGCATGGGCTCCATAATCAATTTGTGCACCCTCGGCCATGATAAAAAAGCCATTTTTATTTTTGGACAAAAGCTGAATTGTTTTTGAGAGGGAAGTTTTTAACATCTCTCCCCGTCCATCGAGTATTCTTCTTGTCGCAGAATCAGCTAGCAGTACCAGCTGTTTGCCCGATGTTGCTTTTTCAAAATCATCTAAATTTTGCTGAAGCTGATAACCTTTTTCAGTCAGTTGCTTCATCAATGTATGATCCTTATTGTTGAGGAAGCTTTCGCGACGGGACCCTACGAGAATATCTACATGACTATTTTTGAAGTCTGCTGCGATTTCCTGCGACATGGTCCGTTCGATCTGGTGTGCATAAAAAGCAGCAGGAGTGGCATCTGTAATATCTCCAGCACTGATGATGCCGCTTTTGATCCCGTGCTGAGCTAATGTATCGGGAATGGAACTCAACGATTTGCCATTGGCATCCACACCGATGTAACGGTTATTGGTTTTGTGTCCGGTAGCCAGGGCTGTCCCACCGGCAGCTGAGTCGGTGAAATCTGAATTGGATGCTTCGGTACGTGAAAGTCCGACATGTTTTATATTGATGATATTGGACTGACCGAAGTTGGCACTTAGACCCGCTTGGATTTGAGCCAAGCCCATACCATCTCCAATAAGCAAGATCACATTTTTGACTTTGCTCGTTGCCCCATCAGTTTTATAGGTCGGTTGATAAGGGATATAGGCCTTTGGATTTGCGTATTCGACTTTGTCATTGTTCAGATAGAAATTCTTGAGTGCCGTAGGATGGTCTGTATTGATCCAGTCAACCCCCGTGTGGCCAAGCTCCTTCCAGCTGTTGGGACTATCTTTTGTCGCCCAGAAGCGAAAAGGTTTTCCCAATTTGTGCACCTTTTCTATCACTGATTTCATCTTTTCGAGATCGGGCGGGGTAGGAGTTCCCTTGCCATTCCAGGCAGCATATTTTGTAATATCCTGACTGATCATCCCAATATGTTTGAGCTGTGCAGGTGTATAATTTTTTTCTGGTCTGCCATCGAAATAGATCATTGGCGGATAATTGTCGAATTGCTCTGCCGGAGGAATTTCTCCGCTGACGACGATCTTTATGGCTGCCGGGTTTTTCTGCTGATCAAATACCGATTCATTGCCTTTCAGATCTTCCAGCAATTTGGACAATACCTGCTCGTAATTTTCCTTAATATCGATGACGAGTTGTAGTGTTTGTTCAGGTTTAGCATAAGGCTTATTGCCATTTTCCTTGAAGAAAGCAACCAAGGGATCGATGTATAATTTTTTTAATGTTTTCCCGGGCTTTATTTCGCTGCTTTCATGGGCAACGTAAAGTTCCCCGTTGCGATAGAAGACGTCTGCTTCTATTGATCCCATTCCTGCATAGTATGCCTCCAATAGCGGGATTTGCTGTTTGTAATCATTGTGGCTATGTCCTGCATTGGCAGTCAGTTTCTGCTGAGCAGAAACTGACTGAATGCTTAGGCCGGCAAATAGTAGCCACATTAATTTATTGTTTTTTACCATCCTGCGTTTTGTTTAATGACACCCGAACTGTTGTCGATTTCACGTTGAGGTACCGCCCATACATCATGTACTTGCGGATTGAAGTTTCGGGCAGGCCAGATCACCGTGCCATCGAAGTCGTGTAGAGGTTTAGCATAGGCAGCCTGTGCATCACCCCATCTGACAAGATCGCGGTGACGGTCTGCCCATTCACCGGCAAGCTCATTGCGGCGTTCGCGTTTTAGATCCGCAAGGCCCATTCCACTTTTTGCCAACAAGCCCGCTCTTTTCCGTATTTTATTTAATTCGGTATCGCCAGCACCAGCACCATTTAAATTAATGGCAGCCTCAGCTTTAATCAATAACACTTCGGCATAACGCATTAATGGCACATTTAGATCTGTTGTTCCATTGTCACCATTTGGATTGACATGTGTTGGGATTGGATTGGCATATGAAAATGGCTCCATGTATTTCTTGAATTGATAATTGGAGGTAGCACCACCGTCTTTTGAGAAAGTACGTTCAGCACCAAAAAATTGAAATTTGTCTCCCGGTTTCAAGATGGTTGCTTCACGACGTAAATCGCCCGTTTCAAAAGAATCGTAAAGTTCTTTTGTCGGTAAATAATAACCCCAGCCATTGTAAATTCCCCAGGCTTTATTGGTTAACATCACACCTGGAAGTTTGCTTCCCCAGCCAGTACCACCACCATTCGGCGTACATACGACCGACCAGATATACTCTTTGGACCAGTTGTTAGCGGCCTTAAATACATCCACAAAATTAGTCAATAAATCATGTTTACCTGAACTGATGACCATATCAGCATATTTGGCTGCATTGGTATAGTCCTTTTTGTATAGATATACTTTTGATAAATAAGCCCAGGCAGCAGTTTTATGCGCTTTGCCATAATCCGTATCTTTCATTTCCGAAAAATAAGGAAGGTTATCTGCCGCTTTTAGCAGTAGTGAAATGATATAATCGTAGTTTTCATTGACATTATTGGCTCTTGGAACAGGAACAGAAGCGTCCGTCTCGGGAGTAACAATGGGAATACCGGCTTTGTCATTTCCGTAGTTTGCCGCCAATTGAAAATAGACCAATCCAGCATTAAAATAAGCATCACCAATGATCTGTTTTTTCCGGCTCTCGTCCATGGAGATGTTTGGAACATTGATGATGATGTCGTTGGCTCTTTTAATAATCGCGTAACGCATGCTCCACTGGGTTTCGGTGTAGCCTCCACCAATGTAATTACGATTGAAATTTTTGATATTATCGGCTTCCGGTTTATTACGTCCCGTTACCATATCATCACTTGCATTAATAAACCAAAACATCCCGCGGCCGTAATAATCCTCTTCATTGTATTTTTCGTACATCCCAGCTTCTGCTTTGATGGCATCCTGTTCCGTTTTCCAAAAGTTTTGAGCGGAAGGGGAACCTTCTGGTGTGATATCCAATTGTTTGTTACACGATGCAAAAAGTGCTACTGCTGCTATTGCAAGGTATTTTATATTCGTTTTCATCGTTTTGTTTTTTTAAAAATTAAAAGTTGACATTCAAACCAACAATAAAGCTTCTGGCTTGTGGATAACGTCCCACATCAAGACCATTATTATCCATCCCGATTTCAGGATCAAAACCTGTATATTTCGCAATGGTGAATAGGTTATTGGCCGTTGCGTAAACACGTACGGTACCCATTTTAAATTTGCTTGCAATTGATTTCGGTAAAGTGTAGCCTAATGTAACGTTACGAATGCGGAGGTAAGAACCGTTTTCGATGTAAAAATCGGATGCATTGAAATTACCATTTGCATCTGAAGTAGAGATGATCGGCACTTTACCATTTGGATTTTCTGGAGACCAGGCATCCAAAATGCCAGTTAATTTATTGTAAGATGGTCCACTCGCACTATAGGTTGTTCGTTTGATGGCATTGAAAAGCTTATTGCCTTGAACTCCTTGAGCAAAAATATTAAAGTCAAAATCTTTGTAATTCGCATTAAAGCTCACTCCATAAGAGAAATCGGGATATGCACTGCCCGCAAAATAACGGTCTTCAGGTCCGATTGAACCATTGCCATCGATGTCTACAAATTTAAAATCACCTGCTTTTGCATTCGGTTGAATTTTTTGTCCATTGGCGTTTTTGTAATTATCTGCTTCGGCTTGACTTTGGAAGATGCCGTCTGTTTTTAGAACATAGTAGCTGTAGAGCGGTTGACCGACGGTAATTGAAAGTGGAGCTAATTCATTTCTGAAATTGGTGCCAACGGCGATATTATTCAAGCCTGGAGCCAACTCCTCTACTTTGTTGTTTAGTTTGGTTAAGGTCGCATTGACAGAATACGTAAAGTCCGAGTTTCTTGAGCTATTATACGTTAATCCTAGCTCAATACCCCTATCTTTGACTAAACCGGCATTAATGGTCTGGCTGTTTAGTCCGGCTGTACCTGGAAGAGATCTTGTTAAGATCATCTTATTTGTTTCCTTAATAAAGTAATCCGCTACCAAGTTGAAATGGTTGAAGATACCCAAGTCCAAACCTATATTGGTCTGTTTACTTTCTGCCCAAGTCAGGTTTTTGTTGGCCAGAATCGTTTGTACATATCCTTTTTGTAAGGTTGGTGTTTGACCGAAATAACTTTGAGTTGATGCAAGTAACGGATTTACGGCGGCGGCTGATAAACTGCCGAGATTACCTAAAATACCATAACTTCCTCTTAGTTTTAACTGGTCTAACCATGTAGCTGACTGTAAGAATTCTTCTTTACTGATCACCCAACCTGCCGATGCAGAAGCGTAGTTTTTAAATCTATTTTCTTTTGTCAACATGGAAGAGCCGTCTCGTCTACCAATCAGTGATAGTAAATACTTCTCATTGTAACTGTAATTTGCTCTTAAGAATAACGACGATATTGCTGTTTCAGCATATCCACTTTCCGAAGGCTGAATGGTATTTGCATTAGTCAGATAACGATATTGTTTGGATTCGTCATCAAAACCTGCTCCTGAGGTATAGAGGTAGGTATTTTTTGTTTTTTGAAACGTGTAACCTCCTGTTAGGTCAAGTTGGTGTTTGTCAAAAGACGTTTTGTAATTTAAAACTTGTTCAGCAAGGATGTCATTTGCATCATCAGCTCGTTCAACCAGGCTATTACTCAAAACAGGTTTACCTATTTCAGGACGTCTTGGTGTAAAACTTTTAAATCGAGCGTTCGATTTAGTAATACTTAAGTTGGATCGAAATGTTAAGCCTTTTGCCAATTGGATGCTAGCATAAGGATTGACCACAAGGACATTGACTGGATTGTTGATGTCGATACGCATCAGTTCGGCAACAGGGTTAATGATATCACCGTAATCGCCAGGGAACGGACCCGGTAAACCAGCAAAGCTTCCATCTGCATTGTAAGGCGTTCCGTTAGTTGGATAATAAATGGCAGAAAGTAGTGCCCCAGTATAGTCGCTGCTGGTATTAGCACCATTTCCATTGGTACTGCTGTAAGATAAGTTTTCACCAACTTTCAACCAAGGAGTAAGTTGATGTTCTGAATTTATCCTGAAATTATAACGTTTGGTTTTGGTATTGAGTACAATACCTTCTGCATTACGATAATTGAAACTCAGGTAAAAGTTAGACTTTTCGCTACCACCGTTAATCGCAGCATTGTAATCCTGTAGTGTAGCATTTCTGAAAACCTCATCCATCCAGTTTGTTTTGGTCACTAGGCCCTCTGGGTATTTCGTTGGATCGAAAGCTGGTAGGATGGCAGTTCCTCCATTTTTGGCAGCTGTTGCAGCTACTTGTGCGCGTTGTTCGGCATTTAATGGCTGTAATTTTCGCCATGCACTCTGTTGGCCCAGTTTGGCATCGACGCTAATTTGCATCTGTCCTTTTTTACCTTTTTTTGTGGTGATCAATACTACACCACCGGAGGCTCTCGCGCCGTAGATTGCTGCTGATGCATCTTTTAGTACTGAAATGGATTCAATATCGTTCGGATTGAGTTGTGGTGTGCCTAAGAAGATTGAACCATCAATAACGTAAAGTACACTTTCACCATTGATACCACCGGCACCTCTGATATTGATACGTGGTGTAGCTGTTGGGTCACCACCTTCATTAGTAACGATAACACCGGGAGATTTTCCTGCCAATACCTCTCCAACACTGTTAACGGATCTGGAGGATAATTTATCAAGCGACACTAAACTCACAGCTCCAGTTAATGTCTCTTTTTTCTGGGTTCCGTAACCAACGACAACAACTTCGGATAGGGTTGAACGTTCTTCGCTTAGTGTTACATTAATGACTTCATTTTCACCGACTATGACTTCTTTGCTATGGAATCCGACCATCGAAAAGGAAAGTACCGCTTGGGAAGCCGCTTCAATACGGAATGCCCCTTTTGCATCTGTTGTGGTTCCAGTCTGCGTACCTACTACTTTTACTGATACACCTGCGATAGCAGCTCCCAGAGTATCTCTTACAAAACCTGTAACGATACGGTCTGCCTTGATGTTTCCTTGCGTGTTCAGGATCACATAGTCCTCTTTTTCTACCGCACTGATTCCAAGTTTATTCAGGAGGGAACGAACCGGTTCGGTTTTAAAACTACCGCTTAAAACCGTATTCCGTTCTTGCAATAGATCAGGGTTGTAAACGAAATGAAGACCCGAAAGACTTTCGATTTTGTGGAGGATCACATCGAGTTTCTCGCCCTTGTTTATTTTGATGTTTACGCTGCTTTTGTCCAGACGTTGGGCCATACTTGGGGAGGCCATCAATGAACTGCAGAATACCGAAGTAATCGAAAATGCGATGCAGGGATACTTCATGATCCGATAAAAAGAGAATTCTCTCTTGAATGCAGGTGTTTTCATTTTTTTGTAATAATTAGGTAATGAATTACGCATGGTGACTAAGATGTTTTAGGTAAATTTTTAGACATTATTTGTAGACTTTAAATATTTTATCTTTCTCTATCGTGCTGTATTTGAGGTGGTGTAGGCTGCAGATGATATCCAGTATTTCTGCTGGACTTTGCGTACTATTGAAGGTCGCTGTGGTTTTTAAGGTCGAAAGCGATTTATCTTTCAATACAATCTTAATGCTGTATACATATTCCAATCGCTTCATAACCTCTGGAAGACTTGTTCCATCAAAAGCGATCGCTACAGCTGTATTTTTTTCGATGCGGTTACGCGATGACTGTTTGGTTTCCTCATTGTAAAGTAGGCGCTGATTTTTGGTTAATATGCCTAAGATCTTATCTTGTTGCTGTACAGCGACCTTACCCGTTGCAACGGTGACTTCTACCTTTTTTGTGGCCTGGTAGGCCTTGATGCGGAAGGAAGTACCCAATACTTTGACAGCCAGTTTTGAAGCAAGCTTTACCTGGAAAGGATGGCTTTCGTCGTGGGCAATGTCAAAGAAGGCTTCTCCCTCAGTAAGTGTTATTTCGCGAATTTTTCCGTTGAATTTACTGGGATAGCTGATTTTTGAAGATGGTTCCAGGATAATTTCAGAGCCATCGGCCAATAGGATCTTTTTATGCTCGGCAGCATTTGTCGTTGTCACGATCTGTATGGAAGCAGCAATAGGTTGATTGTTCACTATCCAATAAACAAGTCCTGCCGAAACAATCATTAAAATAGTAGCGGCTATTTTGAATAAGGGAGAGTATAGCAGCGAAGGCCGTTTATTTTTCTTTTCTGAAATGGCTGACTGGATATTGCTCAGCAATTGTTCACGCAGTGCAGTTTTGCGTTCCTGCGGGATTTTTTTGTCAGCGTTATCCAGTTGGGCATACCAATCCTCAACTTGTTTGATTTCAGTGGCGCTAGCCTCCCCGTTTAAATACTTTTGCAGTAATTGCTTTGCTTTTTCTTCCGTCATTTGAATACATGTCACTTCAAATGGGAAATGGTACTAGTCGAAAATGTTAGGAGTATATTAATTTATTGTTAACTAACAAAAAAATGTAGAGAGGGCCGCTAAGAAAGACTTTTTTTGAGCAGTTTCATCGCTGAGGTAATCTGGTTTTTGACGGTTTGTACGGAGACATTCAGCTCGCTGGCAATTTCTTTGATCGATTTTTCTTGTTTTCGGCTCATGGTGACGACCAACCTCATACGTTCGGGAAGTTGCATTAAAGCTTCTTCAACTTTCTGCTGTGCATCTTTTAGGATGAGAAGGTCATCGGCTGAATCTGCATATTGCTGGTTCATTAAAGTCGCTAATTCGGCTTTATGGCCATCTTTAACCGTTGTATTCCGAAAATGGTTGATCACCTTAAATTTTACCGCGCCATGCAGATAGGCTGCCAAACCGCCAGATATGATGACTTGTTCACGATTTTCCCACAGGGAGATAAAAATCTCCTGAGTGATGTCCTGAGCAACATTTTCGTCACCTATTTTCTTAAAAGCGGCATCAAATATGGCTTCCCAGTACAGATTAAAAATCTGTTCCATGGCAAAGTGATCACCCTGCTTTAATGATGCTATCAATAATTCGCTCACAAGATCAGTTTTAATTGGACAAAGCTAATAACTCAGTATTCCTTTAAAGTTAATAAATCTTAAAGAGTATATTTTGTCTGCTAAAAATTAATCTTGGGAATTTCTGTTGAAATTGAGCGGTGTTTTTTTATTCTTTGTGTTCCCTATCCGAAATATCAGTGATTATCAAGATTCAAAAGGAAAGTAATTTTTCATTTGCTGGATTCGTAAATATATTGTCAAGAGAGGTCAATAATGAATATGCTTTTTCCTTTGAGCCGATTAGATTTTTAAATCGGCTCAATATGTATAACTGGCAATATAAAGAGTGGCCTAATTTCATCTATACGCTGTCGCATACATTAAAGTCCCCCGTCCTGTTGTCGATATCAAAAACTATTGAGAAAAACAAACAAGTTTATTACGATAATTTAAAAATTGCGCAGGCTAGTTTAGATATTACAGGGTGGATTAACTACTTTACCAAAGTAATTTTTGAGGCACAAAAGGAAACTAGAGAGCTCATTGAGTTTACTGTAAGAAAAGCAAAATTTTTTGATAGAAACCGTGATCTATTGAATGATAGGCAAATGAAGGCTATCAATCGGATGCTCGAGCAGGGAATAGAAGGTTTTATTGGCGGGATGACTGCAAAAAAATATATGTCTATTACAAGGACCTCAAAAGCTACTGCGACTAGAGATCTGCAAAGGTTGCAGGAACTGGGGATAGTTGAACAGTTGGGACATGGGAGATCTGTACGGTACGAACTCCTTCTTTCTTAAACCAGGGGCTTAAGGTCTTCAGTCCGTCGGTCACTTCTTTGTAACCGGAACCAATAGGACCTGTCCTTTGTTGGTCTGGTACCAATACTTATTGCCAAGGTCATCTTCGAAATCATGGTTCACCTGGGATTTATCAACCTTTTTGAAACTTTTTACATCTGGTCCGTTGAATATTTTATTGCCAATGAAAATATGTTTGGCATCCTTGGCAACGGCAAACTTGAGGACCTCAAAAGTCTTTGGATCTGCTTCTGAAAATATCTGTTGCTCATAATAGACATGATTTTTGTCGCGTGACCAAAGGGCGTTTCCGTTTGATCCTTCTAATAATTCAAAGCTGCCCGCATCGACCTCAGGGTATCCAAATTTCTTTCCCGAAATAATAACCAAGTGGTCAATGATTACTGTTTTCTCATTAAGGAATTTGATTTTATTTGACGAAGGGATTTCGATCTCCAGCAGGCCGATTCCTTGATAGGGTTCATAATAAAGCAGCTTTTTATCATCCAGTAGGATATATAATGCGTTGAGCGCCTCAATCTTATCTGTTTTATAGTGGATCGAAAGAATACCTTTGTCCGTAACAGCATAAAGCTGATTTTTATCTTTTACAAAGTTGCTGTTGACAACGCTGAAAGTCGCATAGTCGACGTGAAGAGGTTGATCCTTGTAAAAGTAGTGTGCTTTGTCTTTCGCTAGTGCTGGCAGTTGATCATATAACGTAGTATAAGTTGCGGGATCTGCTCCTTCAATAATGGTGAGCTGGTTTTGGCTGCAATCGGAAGTAGCCGAAGCAAAACCTTCAAACTTGAATACATGCTGCTTATCGATAGGAATTTTGTTTTTCAGTTGAAATGTATTTACGTCGACGAGCTGTTGAGGGCAGCCCATGAAATAAAGGTGATCCTTATCGCTGGCATAGACGTCTTTAATCACTGAAAAACTCGCAGCATCGGCAACGGTCTTTCTCGACCCTCTTTCAAAACCATTGCCGCCGGGTATAAAATAAATTGCGCCGCTCTTTTTGTAGTAGTCTTCAGACAAAGGGCTGACTTGTTCCTTGCAGGAAAAGAGGAGACTTATCAAAGCGCTTATTATTCCCATTTTTAAAATACTGTTCATAACTGTCAACGTTACCGCAATTATTGATTATCGATCCATCTAAAGATAGCAGAACTAAATATTTAATCCCTCAGTTGTTTACAATTCGCCTCTTCCTATTTATAATTCGTGAATTTAAGGACTCTATTATAATTTGCCTGTACAGGCGATATGTCAAGTTTGCTAAATTAATTTAAAAAAATATTTTGTTTTAAAATTGTTAATTTATATATTTGTATATATTAACTATATAATTGTATTGTTATTGTTTTTCTCTAATAGAATTACAAAGTGTTTTAGTTATCAAATTACCAGCGGTAGCTTATCACTTTTTCACGAAATGAAAGTTTCGATACATTTTTAATTGTGGTGCTGGTATTTCCTAAAGCCAAGGGGTGAACGTCTATGTATTAAAACGTGTTGAACCCTATGTAGTCTCCTTGGATATTATACTATCTTTTTTACAAATTAAGTATTGATTATTTGCAATAATGATCTGTAACAGTTTGATCTGTTGGGATGTTTTATTGCGCCAATTTTTTAAACTTAAATCATTTAGTATGGAAATTAATAGCCAATTAATTGTTGATCGGCTTTCCCAGCGTATGGATCTCGATCGAGCCTATGTCGTTAAATATCAATTTCTCGATCAGGAATCCCATCATTTAGTTTTAGCGCTTAAACCCGTGAGTGGGCTTTCGCATAAAGTGCTAAAACCTATTGTGGAGTTGTGCTTGATGGATCAGGAGAACATTTCATTTGAACTGATTTTTTCGCCAGAATTGAAGAATAAAATAAAGCTTGGGAGCTTATTTTACTGTTATGCGATCTTGCCTCAGCATGAGATTTTTAGTTGTGCACGAAGTAGTTCTCTCATCAGTAAAAGAAAGGACATACGTAGCATATTGGATCTCTCGGAAAAGTATTATGAAAAGGCGATTGCTGCATCCGTGGAGTTTTTACAGGGAGCACAAACATTTGCAGAAATAGCCAATTATCCGCGCGCCTTATTTATGGTTCACCAAAGTTTGGAAAGTCATTTGAAACTGCTTCAGGTGATGGTAGAGGGGAAGGGAAATAACGTACATAGTCTTGAAAGTCGGATTCGGAGTCTGCATACGCATTTCCCGATGTTCAAATCTTTCTTTATGGGAGGGACAGACGAAGATAAGATGCGTTTTGCATTACTGGATAAATCTTTTAATGCTGTTAATGAAAATAGAGACCTGGATATTTCGGCCGTCGATGCTTCGCAACTATATGATCGTTGTATCGTATTGCAGGCTGCGATAGAAAAGTTGTTCCGCTACTTTACGGAAGCCTTACAGACCGAATACGATGCGCTTGTGACAGCAGAAGCCGCTGCTCAAGCAGCGCTAGAAAAGAGCAAGTTGTCTAAAATGAAGGAACAAGAGCAAGTCGACGTCGGAGCAGACTTTCCTAGTTTCCCCTGGCCACCGCGGTATCAGGGCGATGTACAGGAGTTGTTGCATCAGATCCGTCAGGAAAATAATCCCGAACAAATGATGTTGCTCAATTATTATGTCAGCGATGCCCATGGAAAAGGGCTGTTTGATTTTCCACAGCAGGACAATGGAGACGCCGAGATCTACCTTGTTGTGATAAAAAAGAAATTGGGTCACTGTCACTTTCGAAAAGTCGCTTACGGTCAAGTGACTGCAGTCGTAGCTTTTTTGAATACGGACTTTCTGGAGGCAAAACTAAACCAAGGTAGCCGTTTCTCTCATACCATCTGGAATGAGTCTGTTGTCCTCTATCGCCATTCGCGTTATAAACCGACTTATTCGGTTGTGCCTGTCGATTGGCATAGTACCTTATTTAAGACCTCGATTTCATGGACTCGAAATTCAACACTCATGCAGGATCTTATAGCGGTCTTTTCTTTTGATGGTCTTTCTAGCCCGCAAATGGCTGTATTATTTTTAAATCAGCTGACTTCTATTGGACTATACAGCTATCTGTACCTCCGAATCGGTTATGCGCCAATGAATGTCACTATCGCAGATCTGGTGGATTGGACCTGTATCTGTGATAAAAAGGTGAAAGAATTTTTTACAGCAAGAAGTGAGGTCGAGGAAATATTGAATGCAGAGCTATTAAAACAGATGAAAGGGCGAGTCTATGAGCTTCCTTCGCAATTGGCTCAGCTCGATATGGATTATTTCAGATCAAAAGCGAAGGAAATTGCTGATTTCTTTATTGACCTGTGCGATCAGAGCATACGGTATATGGAGTTGAAATCGGAGGTTAAGTTAAAAGAAGTGATATGATGGGAATTGGCTTTAACTACATTGCAGCGGACGCTAAGATCGCTTCGGTCGAAAAAATACTTCCAAAAAGAAATTCTAGTGAACCTCTTATAATTCCTTGGGAAGATGGACTTGTAGGGCGAATGACTCCGCGCTACCTGAGCAAATATTATGCTGATGATGAGATTCCATATATGGAACGAGAGAATATTGTTATTCAGGTCCGACCTTATCCACCAAAATATGAACTTAAGTTAAAAAAGTTCTCGGGTATTATGGTCAAAATCGAGCTAACTACGGAACACCTAAGTATTAATTGTTCTTGTAGCGACGACGCAACAGGGCTTTGCGTGCACGAAGCAACCCTGTTATCGAATAAATTACAGGATAGTTGCCCCAATTATTTAAAGGGCCTATATCAGACTGAAATCAATAATTTGCCGCCATGGAAGAAAAAGATCGTGCCATTTAAGGTCTGTGACAACTATTCTTATGCTGCGTTAACTGTAGAAACAAATAACGAATATGGGCGATTTTATCGTCTAGCTCCTAATGATTATGAGAGTGGACTTCGTCTGCCTGTACATAAATTGGAAGGATATCTCGATTTACAGCAAAACGATGAAGTATGTTTTTTTGTTACAATAAATTTTTCTGCTTTCGATCTGCCTGTTTTTTTTCCTTTTCATTATAAATTTAAACGCTCTCGTTCCTTTTCGCACTCTTATCTATTGGATGAAAGTAATTTGAAGGTGTCTTTAAATTCTTATGATCAGTATCTGGAATTGTTCAGCCGTCGATTTGCAGCCCTCCTTTATGAAGATAAAATGCTTCGAGAAGAGAAGAAGGATCTGATCAAGGAAGATGTCAATTACTCCGAGCGAAAACAATGGGAAATTATGCAGGTCTGGCGTGATTTACTGGAGGATCCTCCGTTTCCAATTAAATTACATTTTGTCGAGACATTTAAACGCTATCGATATGCGCATCAGATTAATTTGAAAAATTCGAGCGTATTGTGTGTCGCTGCTTTAACTAAAGCACAAGGAAATTTGCAGCTCAAAGTCGAAATTGATGATCAGGATCAATATTTGAAAATGCGAATTTGTCTTTATTACCGAAATCAGCTCATAGATTGTCCGGAGTTTCTAGGGAAAGAAAATTGTTTTTTTCTGAAACTATCTAATGAGGAGATTTTATTTATTGATAATCTGACACAGGCTGGAGTATTGCAAAAGTTTAGACAATGGAAATATAGATTGACTGTTTTTAAAGAGAATTATCATACCTTCTTGAACGATTATCTGATACCCCTATCAAAAATAGCGGAGCTTGTCATCTTGAATAGGTCAGAGGAAAATAGGACAATTCCTCAAGTCTTTAAGCCATTTAAAAAAATCGCTACTATTTCTATAATTGACCAATTCATTTGTGTAGAGGCTTTTGTCGAATACGAGAAAGAGGGTCGGTTTTTGTTAAATACCAATAGCAATTTGATTTTACAGGAAAGACAGAATCAATTGGCATATTTTGAAAGGGATAAGCTCGAAGAACAGGTTTTTCAGGAATTTGTTAAAACACAACATCCGATTCTTAAGGAGACAACATTAGAAAATAAATGGTTGATTCCTTTGAAAGAAATTGAAAATACCGCTTGGCTATATGATTTCATCGAAAGCTGCTCTCTCAATGAAATTTCTTTAGAAATTGACCATCTTCAGCAAGGTAGTGCATACTATCCTTTTCCTCTAAATTGCACTGTACGTAACGTCCGTTTAGAAAATAATCTCTGTTCGATTCTACTCGGGCCGAAATTTGGACGACACACAATTTCAATGGATGAATTTGAGGATTTGGTCATGGGAGCAGATAAAGTTTTTACTCTTGGTGAAGAAACTTTTGGCATTATACGCCGCGTTGACCGAGAAATCTTCAGACCATTGTTTTTAGGAGGAAGAAGAGAAGAAGATTCTTTCGTCTTAAATACAATTCAACTGGTGTCTATGCAGAAGGTTTTGGATAAAATAGATAAAAAAATTATTCAGGATAGTATTCGGGAACGTCGTGAAAAACTTGCTGCATTGGATGAGATCCCTCTTTTGGAGATCCCTAAAAGCTTAAAAGCAGAATTACGACCTTATCAACAGGTAGGTTTCAGCTGGCTCACTTTTTTAAATGAATTTCAGTGGGGAGGCCTTTTGGCTGATGATATGGGTTTAGGGAAAACATTGCAGATTATAACAGTGCTAGAATACTTTTATCAACAGCATGCTACGGGAAAATCTGCTTTAGTGGTGGTTCCGAACTCTCTTTTGTTCAATTGGGAAAATGAATATAAAAAGTTTGCTCCCTATCGAAAAATAGGAATCTATCATGGGAAACAGCGGGAAGGGTTTATTTTTGAAGAGGAAGGCACTGTAGTTCTTACGACATATGGAACGATGTTGACTGATGCAACGTATTTAACCAGTTTAGACTTTAGTTATCTGATTATGGACGAATCCCAAGCCGTCAAGAATCGGAATTCGAGGCGTTTTGAGGTGCTATCAATGGTTAAGGCCGATTACCGTATAGCGATGACAGGAACGCCAGTTGAAAACGGTATACAAGATATTTATGCGCAAATGTCTTTGGTCAATCCTGGTTTCTTTGGGGATTATCGAAATTTTAATAAGGCATATAAAGGTGTGAAAGGGGCAGATATGGTTCAAGAAACGACTTCCAGCCTCCAAAAGATGATTCAGCCTTTTATACTCCGGCGTACAAAAAAGCAGGTTGCTTTGGACCTTCCTGAAAAAACCGAAACAGTTCTTTATATGGATATGCTTCCGGAACAAAGAAAGATATACGATAAAGTCAGAAAAATATTCAAGGGGGAGATCGAGAGTAATCTGAATAGCGCTGATGCCACAAAATCCAAATTTTTGGCTATTGAGGCATTGCAAAAACTGCGGCAGCTTTGTAACTCGCCTGTTCTAATGAAAGATGGTGGCTTCGGTCAGGATTCGATCAAATTGGATTTTATTGATGAGATAATGGACGAAGTAGCTCCAAATCATAAGATCTTACTCTTTTCAGCATATACTTCCATGCTTAAGCTCGCGGGTCAACGAATCGAAAATAAGGGAATAGCTTATACCTACCTTGATGGTAAAATGAATCAGGATCAGCGTCAAAATGCGGTCGAAAGATTCCAGAATGAGGACGAATGCCGTGTGTTTTTAATCAGTCTCAAAGCCGGAGGAACAGGCTTGAATCTGACCGCGGCTGATTATGTTTATATTTTGGACCCTTGGTGGAATCCCGCTGCCGAAGCACAGGCAATCGATCGATGCTACCGCATTGGTCAGGACAAGCATGTCATGGCTTACAAGATTGTTTGTCGGGATTCCGTTGAGGAATACATCTTAGCACTTCAGGAAAGTAAAAAACGAATATCCGAAGGACTTATTTTAGATGAAACGAATCTGATGAAATCGATCAGTAAAGAAGAGCTGCTTAAATTATTTGAATAACCAATTGTACACTATAATGATCAAAAAAGTATCTGCACTAAAAGCATCCTATGGGGGAATGATGTATTCGCACGATTTTCAACTATGGTACACTTATCTAAAACGGAGGATAGAAAGGGGGTGGAGACCTGAGGAACTTTCGTTCCTTCTTGGTAGGCCTGATCACGCGTATTTAGACTTTGAAAGAATGTATCAGGTACGGAGCTTTTTGGCCCAGGAGTCGATCTTATTGGATCGAATATACATGAGCTCATGCATTGAACCGATGGAATTTCATCGCGAAACATATGAAGTTACCGAAGAACGTCTCGTCCGTCTTCATATTGAGGAGGATGAGGTGAAATGGAACTACCAGATGGAACTATCCTGGCAGTTTGCAAAAGGAGTTAAGAAGCCTGCTGTTCCAAAATTGCAATTTGAGGAATGGAAATCTGAAAAAGATATTCAAATTGAATCGGATGCAATGTTACATGTACGGCAAAAGATTGATGGACTACTGGATCAAGAATTCTTTGCCTACGGTGCAGCTCCTTGGCAACTTTTTCGGAAAGTTAAGGAAACAGGTCAGGTACATCTCCAGATTTATCCAAGACACTTGAAAAATGTGCTGTATGGACTCATTCAGCAAAATAGATTGGTCGTGAGAAATATGGAGGGACGTTTTTCTTTTTATCCGGTTAATAGAAAGGAGGAGCATGCAAAATTTAATTAATGATACTGGAAGAGAAAGATTTCGCGCAGAATTTTCCATGTACTATGCGGGTATTATTTACCTCCTGATATTAAATCGGATTAGCTTCGGTTTTACCCGTGAAGAAATGGCTTTCTTAATGGGACAAAAGGAAACCTATGTTAAGGAAATGGAAGAACTCAAAATTCCGGCCGGAAATCTTGAAGTGATGGTCCATCTTAATTGGGTGTTTAACCGCAGGAAAGTGGATATCAGTAAATTTGATAATAAAATTAGCTATCAGTTTGAGTTCACGATATGGGAAGAAAAAGGTATCCGCCACTACCAAATGGAATATTTTATCAATGCCGTAGAAACCATAACCTTTTTCCAATTAATGGAAGAAATCAGCGCCGAAGATTCAGCACAAGCTGAACAGTATGCTTGCGACTGCATGGCAATGGAAATCCTTTTGGATAAGCTTATCCAAAAGGATTATTTTAAGAAATACAGAACGCCGCTTGAACTTTGGCGCTATACCGAAAAATACCTAGAAGAAGATATTCGCGTGAAAAGCTTAATGCAGGAGCTTGGGGTGTTCGTAGGAAAGAAAGGGACCGCACCACTGCGGAAAACTAAAGCCAGAAGTTTTGGCTTCCGCTATATTGAACATAAATAAAAAAAATATGGAAGATATTACTGGAGTACCTTTAGAGGTACCACGAAATTTTCGCTTAATATGCGAGCTTTTTGGCATCGCTGTACCAGCTTTTATTCAATTGTTTCTCGATCATTACTCTTTTATAGATCAAAATTTTAAAGATAATTCAAGCTATAATATTGCAACTAGAGCCGTACGTTTTATCAACGATAAAATTCCTAAAGGCAATAACCCTTTAACAATTGAATTCAAAAAAAACGAAAAGGAAATGGGTGTGAAATTATTGCGACGTCAGGTAAAATTGGCAATCAATAGGAATTATAGCACTGGCGAACGCAGAAATAAAGGCCGTATCATCACCGCACAGATCTATGATCTTTTTGCTACAAAAGTACGGCTTAAAGACCGCATCTATTTAGACGAAAACACATCCTTTAAATTGAGTAAGGATTTTCTGCTGACTTGCTTGATGAATTCTGTTCATCCATCCCATTATATCAACACCATGATGCAACAGGTATCTACACCTGACTTTTTAGCAGCAATGCACCTAGATAAAGCTACCTATAATCCAGTTTTGGGACTTATTCATCGTGTCCATGATGGTTATGGAGATCTTATTGACTGGGAATATCGTCATACGCCTTTTTTTAAACGATTTATCATGGATTTACAGGAACTCAATAAACGCTATTTTTTTTATCGTGATCTCGATAAAAGAATAGCACTTTATGAAGCCTGGCTCGATCGTATTTTGGAAACAAGGAATGAAGAGTTTTAGCTATAGACAGACTTTGGAAAACTTGGAAAACGACTTGCCTTTACATAACGGTAGGTCTGTATTATACCGAATAATAGAAACATTGACAGAACTTTTGATGAATTCTTAAAATAAATGAATAATGAAAACATTAGAAAATATTAAATTAACAACAGCATTTAAACAATTTTGCGATCTATTTAATTTCACCCCCGAAGAAGTGGTACAGGAGTTTATTGATAAAATTGATATTGCCGAATATATGTGTGATCCAATACACCCTGACCGTTGGGCAAATGTTTTTGCGATGGAATATTTGATCCAATATACGCAGTCCGAAAATAGTATTGTTGAATATGGGGAATTTGCAGAAGAGTGGGTGAAAATGATGGAGACGAATGAGGGTGACCTCATCGGAAAAACAAGATCACTATTGGATGCTTGGCACAAAAAAGTTTTGGAGGACCGCATCCATCTTATCATGAAAGGAGATGAAGGGAAGGATACCGCTTAATTTGGGTACAATTAAAAAGAATCTTTATATTTAAGCATGTACGCAAAATCTGAACAACGTAAAATACAAATAGTACCAGCTCTATTAAAAGGTCTTGTTGGTACTATTTGTGTTTTCGCTGTTTTAACAGCTTGTTTCTATCACAATGAACTGTACGTCGATGGCAATTTGACTGTAGGATTTCCTTGGATATTCTATAGAGAGGGAAGCGGCTATAGTCTCGAGCTAAAGGAACAAGTAGGCTATCAAGAATTTGAATCTCTAAAATTGATCGGCGATATTCTTTTCGCTGCTACCTTATATCTTCTGATTTTATGGATTTATAGTTTTTTTAGCGGAAAGCCTAAGAAATAAACCTTAGTTTTTTTGTTATCCTTTTGTTAAGCTTTTGTAGATTGCTAACTCGGTTTAGTTAAAAACTGTTAATGTTTTATTGACCCTGCCTTCATATAGCATTTGTAATCTTGTACCCATAAATCAAATGCGCTACTTATGAAATTTAAAGCCAACAATGTCTTTTGGTTGTTATGTGCCATTGCAGCGAGCTCACCAGCTGTTCAAGCCAAACCGCTCACACTAACCTCATCGCAATTTACGCATGTACAGGGAATCGTCAAAGGTCGTGTCCTCGATGCCCAAGGAAATGCTATCGCAGGAGCAACCGTCCAAAATTTGAAGAGTAAAAAATCTGTTCAGTCTGACGAAAAAGGAAATTTTCAGATCGAAGCCGAAATGGGCGATAGCCTAAGTATTTCCTTTATTGGGTATAGCAGGCTCGTGCAGTCTGTCACCCAATCCAACGGGCAGATCTTTTCCTTACAGGCTGATGAGAACACACTGGAAGAGGTGACCATCTCTATCGGATATCAGCGAATCAGAAAGTCGGATGTCACTGGCGCGATCGCTAGCGTTAAGGCGGAGGAACTTAATTTGAGCGCACCAAAATTATCCCAGGCGTTGGTTGGTAAAGTAGCAGGTGTACAGGTGATGCAGACAAGTGGTGCTCCATACGATGGGACCAAAATGCGTGTCCGCGGTATGGGATCAATCAACGCTGGTTCAGATCCATTGTACGTTATAGATGGCTATCCAGCAGGCAACAATTTGAATATCAATCCGAATGATATTGAATCTATCGATGTGTTAAAGGATGCTGCTTCTGCAGCGATCTATGGATCGCGTGGCGCCGGCGGTGTTGTATTGATTACAACGAAGCGTGGTAAGGAAGGTAAAAGTAACGTAGACTACGAAGTATTGGGTGGCTTTGGTCAGCTTTCCAAGAAAATCGATGTTTTAAACTCAGAACAGTTTATTGATCTCTTAATTGATGGTCGTAACAATTCCTATAGAGACCTGCTGGCTACGAAAGGGATCGCCTGGAGCGATAGTAGACGCTTTGATGATAATAAAACACGTATCGCCAATGTTGGAAATGCCGGTTCAGTAAGTATTCCTGAAGACTACTATGACTTTGCTTCCGGTACAGCAAAAAAAGCGAAATACGATACGGATTGGCAGGATGCTTTATACCGTAATGCACCTTTCCAACGTCATAATCTCTCCACGTATGGCGGTAACGAAAAAAATCGCTATTTCCTAAGTGGATCTTATCAGAATCAGCAAGGTATCATGCTTGGTACAGATCAGAAAGTTTTTAATTTCCGAGCCAATATCGATAGCAAAGTGAGTAAAAGACTGACCGTTGGCGCCAATGTATCCTTCACATATAACGACAATAACGAGGTGACTACAGGGCGTTACGACAGAAGTCCGTCTATGGCGGCCCTAATTTATCTGCCGACACTGCCGGTTTATAATGAAGATGGGACTTATGCCAAATACCTGATGGCCGATCTTTCTGCAAATAATTATGGTATCCAGAATCCAGAAAATCCATTGGCTTATGTCACTGAGATTAAAAATAACCGCCGTGGAAAGCGGGGTTTATACAATGCTTTTGCTGATTTTTCCATTATTGATGGCCTAAATTTTAAAGTAAACGGTGGGTTGTCTACTTATGACGAAAAGTATGATTATTTCCGTCCTACGAGTCTTTCTGATGGGAATAATAAACCATTTTCACCGCAAGCGGTATCCGCGGCCTACGCAGAAGCCAAAACAAAAAGTGAATTGGATAAACTGATGGAGGCAACACTAAACTATAATAAGACCTTTGGTGGCAAACATCAGGTATCCGCTTTACTGGGCTATTCGGTTCAACGTACAGATTATGATTATCAGGGTGTAAAGGCCAATGGTTTTAATAATAATGCCATAGGTGAAATTACGGATAAGGGGGCTGATCCTTCTAACTTCCAATTGATCCCTGGAGATACATTCAAACGCATTACAACGCTCCAGTCTTATTTTAGCCGTGTAAACTATAGCTTTGATTCTAAATATTTCCTTTCAGCTTCTATCCGTACCGATGGTTCATCGCGCTTCGGGCCAAATAACAAATGGGGAACCTTCCCATCGGTTTCAGGTGGATGGACCCTCTCCAAGGAGGAGTTTTATACGGATTGGTTAGGCCAACAGTCAACGGTCAAACTAAGAGCGAGCTGGGGGCGTAGTGGAAATAATAATATTGGTGATTATCGCGCGTTATCCGTTATCAACTCGCCAGCAGGAGTTATTCTTGGCGATAAAGTGGAGACGTCCTATACTGCAGGTGATCTGTTCGATCCAAAATTGGGCTGGGAATCGACCTCGCAATACAACGCTGGTCTCGATCTCGGTTTGTTGAAAGGTCGCCTCAATATTATGACCAACTTCTACTTGAGCCGTTCCTTCAATTTATTATTCAACCAGCCACTCTCCGCTGTGTCTGGATCAACAACGATCTTAACCAATCTCCCTAATTCAAAGGTGCAGAATAAAGGTTTTGATTTACAGATTGATGCTACGCTGATTCGTAAAAATGAATTTGAATTAGGATTGAGCGGAAATATCAATGTCAATAGAAATAAAGTGCTTGATCTGGGAGGAGCTTCTACTATCCTGACCAATGGTGCTGAACGCTCTTATTTAACGCATATTACGCAAGAAGGAAGTCCAATTGGTATGTTCTACGGCTTTAAAGTTCTGGGCGTCGCAACTGAAGAGAATTATAAAACTGTCGCACCTTCAGCAGCTTCAACAACTCCGCTACAGCCTGGAGATCTTTATTTTGAAGACGTAGATGGCAATGGTATCGTCAATGATGCCGATAAACGGGTGATCGGCAATCCACATCCTAATTTCACCTATGGCTTTGCCGTCAATGCACGTTATAAGGCATTCGATCTACGCGCATCATTTAATGGCTCCCAAGGGAATAAAGTATTGGACGGCTATGATTATTACCTCTATAATATGGAGGGCTCCGGCAATCAATATGCGGATGTGGCACAACGTTACCGTTCAGCTCAAAATCCGGGAAATGGTAAAGTATACCGTGCATCGCGCGGTGGTACGCAAAGTAACAGTACACGCCTTTCCGATTTTTATCTGCAGGACGGTTCATTCTTGCGGATGACAAATATTGCTTTGGGTTACAATCTTCCAAAAAGCCTGGCGGAAAAGTTAACACTTTCTGGCGTAAGGGTCTACACTACAGTGGACAATCCATTTACGATTTCTAAATACAAAGGCTACAATCCGGAACCGGATTATAATCAACGCGGCAACCTGACTCCAGGTGTGGATTATGGGCTTTATCCATTGGTGCGGTCGTATAACCTTGGTGTGAAAGTAACTTTTTAATAGCAGGATAAAATTAATCCTACGGACTGCTCTTTGCGGTTGCGTAGGCCGATGAAAAATAAAAAAATAACAGGATGAAAAAGATATATATATTACCCTTTGTTTTGTTGGCATTGTCTTCATGTACCAAAGATTTTTTAAATCAGAAAAATCCCAATGCTGTCACGATCGATGATTACTTCAAGTCGGAAAATGATGTGCTTTTGGCTGTGAATGGTCTCTACCAGTCACTTCGTTCGGGAAGTACACTCGGGGAATCGAGTACATTGTATAACGAGGAACGTTCGGATAATTCGGGACGTAATGATAACCAATCCAATGCCGGGGAGCCTTTCCAATTCAATGACTTTTCGTTGCTGCCAAGTAATACCTATCTAAAGACACATTGGTCGGCTATGTACGCGGCAATCAGCCGTTGTAATGTGGTTCTTTCACATGTCGACGATGTAACCTTTACAAGTGCAGAATTAAAAGGACGTTATATTGCGGAAGCAAAATTTGTACGTGCGTTATTATATTTCCACATGGTACGTAAATTCGGAGATATTCCATTATCTACGGTACAGGTGACCAGTAAAGAACAAGCAAATGAATTGGCTTTTCGTCAGAAAGAATCAATTGTGTACGAACAGATCATTAAAGATTTGACCGAGGCTTTGTCCAGCAATCTTCCCAATACACAGAAAGATTACGTTGTCGGCAGAGCGTCTAAAGCGGCCATCAATGCAATTCTGGGACAAGTATACTTAACTTTGGGTGCTACGCAGTCATCCGGGAGTGCGGAAAATTTTGCGAAAGCAGAACAGTACCTCAATGCGGCTTATCAAATGCGTACTTTCGGTAAGCTGAACGAAATCCCCTATGCCGATGTTTTTGATGTGACCAAGAAAAATAGCTGTAAAGAACTAGTTTTCCAGGTTCAGTACAAACAGGGTGACCAGAATTATAGTTCAAGTATTGCCCGTAACTACCAGGCACGGGGGGAGACCATCAATTCACGCTATAATTCTACAGGTGTTGGTGAAGTGGCAAAACTAGATCTGGTCAAGGATTACGAACAAAGCGACATTCGGAAAGATTTCTCTGTGAAGTTTGCCACAAATACACAGGTTAACGATTGGTTTGTAACCAAATTTAGGGATAATAGTGATGCTGCCGGAACAAACGGCTGGGGTGGAAACGACTGGATCTTGATCCGTTATGCGGATGTGATGCTGTTGCTGGCCGAAGCAAAATTTCACCTGGGCAAAGATGCCGAAGCTATTGCTCTGTTGGATCAGGTACGTGAGCGTGCAGGATTGCCTTCGTATGCGACCTCCATGTTAAATACTGCCTATAGCAGCAAATATCCGACCTTAAAAGAAGCAATATTGCATGAACGCCGTGTGGAACTAGCATTTGAAAACCAACGTTGGTTTGATTTGATCCGTAATTATAATGCACAGGAACTGGTGACTTATTTCAAAACCAAAAGCCAGGCTGACTACGGTAATGCGAAAATCTCCAATATATCGACAAAAGATAGATACTATCCAATTCCTTTTGATGAATATAAACTGGATCCGGCACGCATGTATCAAAACCCAGGTTATTAATGGGCTATGGTAAACAGCAGTAAAGCCCCTATAGATGCGGTTGAAAAAATGACCGATCGCTGTATGTGTGAACCAGGGTAAGCTGTAGAGATTTTCTAAGCCTGCGTAAAATAAAAAAAGTCAGTAGATTATCTATCTACTGACTTTTTTTTATTTTAGAACGATCGTCCTTCCTTCTTTAGCCGATCGTTTTGCAGCTTCCAAAATTTCAACAACAGTGACATTATTGTTGATTGATCCGAGATCATTTTCCGGGATCATTTTTTGTTTCAGGACCTGTTCAAGGTAAGCAATGTGGTGCTCAAAGTAAGGAACAGTAATCGGTACCATCACCGGTGGATCATTCTGTTGTTTGTATTTTAGAAGCTCTTTGTCATTTTTAGCGTAGAGCTGAGCTTTTGTGCCAAAAACTTGCAAATCTTTAACACTATATGGCCAAGCCCAGGAAGCTTGAATAATGCCTGTGCTGCCATCCCGATAGCTCAGAATAATGGTGGCATTGTCGTCTACCTTCGGATAGACTTCGGGCTTTAACTGCTGTGTGAATGCCGTGACCGAAATTGGTCTTTCACCATTTTTGATCCAGGTCATCAGATTGGCACCATAACAGCCAAAATCCATAACTGCACCGCCACCATTTTTCTTTGGATCCGTAAGCCAGTCGAGGAAGTAACTGCTACAGCCGATTTCCTTCGGACCTTCATGTCCGTCTTTTACAAGTATTCGTGTGATTTTTCCAATTTCATCATTGTCGACTAGTTGTTTCAATTGTTGATTGCTTTTATACCAGGTGGTTTCATAATTCACCAAAAAAGGAGTTTCAAACTGTTTGGACAGAGTAGCAATACGCTTTGCATCAGATAAGGTCGTTGCAAGAGGCTTCTCGACCATCACTGGGATTTTAAGCGGGAGACAGGCCTCTGCCACATGGATGTGCTCGTTGGTTGGATTGTAGGCCAGCACGGCATCTGGCTTGACATGCTTCAATAAACTGGGCAAATCCGGATAAAAGATAGTCTTTGGCAGATTATACTGCGTCCGTATTTTGCTGGACAGGATTTCATTCGATTCAGCAATACCTATAATATCAACTTGCTTATCCTTATATAAATTTAGGAGCAAGAATACATGGTCGTGGTTGAGTCCCGCAACAGCTACTTTAAGGCGTTCACTAGCTTGTGCAACCTCATGGGATAATAAGATAAGCAGGAAAGTTATTTTGATCAGATGCTTCATCATGTTAAGTTTAGTAATTATAAATATACCGATTTGTGATGAGGATGTCCTTTGTAGATCCAGGTGATCTTGTGGTGAGACCGGATGATTTCGGCAACGATGTCAAAATAGGTTTCTCCCCGTCCCGCTTTTAACTCATCTAGTTTCTTTTGAAAATGCGTTTGATTGAATGGTGATTGTGCTCCGAGTTTTCCTTGATAATAGGCCAAAGTTGTTTTGATGCCCAACGATGCGCTGCTATGGGCAATATCTTTCCAAACAATACACTGTGAAGTAGCATCTTTAAAGGTGCCAAATCCACCGTAAAATAGGTCGTTCAGACCATCCAGGCTTCCTATTTGCCAGCTTTCATGGGACATGTAGACGGCATTAATTTCATCGTAAAAACTTGCAATATTGTCGATCTTGCTGCCATCGATCAGTGCCACGCCAAGATCGGGATTCCTTTGTGTGAGTTGCCGAAAATCGTTCCAAAGATCTTCATTCGGAAAGATAAAAGACTCTTCTTGATCTTGCCATTTGGCCACAAATTGAGCAAGGGCGGTTCGAATTCTGGGGCGACTATCATCCAGTGATTGTAAAAATGCAGTAAACTCAGTGTTATTGGAATCGTTTACCAAAAAATGAGCAAGCGTACCTACAATTTTTCTTTCATCTATTTTCATCTCTGACCTTTGGTTTTAATCTTTAGAAATAGCCTAACGAAATCGTTTGCGGGTTTTTAACAAAAAATCCTATACTTTTAGCGTTACATTTAAGGATAAATCTAATGTTATGATCTACCGATTTGCATGCTATAGTCTATTAACTCTTGTGAATATACTCTTTCAGTTTGGGATTCCCGTATTCGGACAGCAACATCCTAACGTTATTGTCATCTTGAGTGATGACGGGGGATATGATGATTTTGGCTGTTACGGCGGTAAGGAGGTCCACACCCCGAATATTGACGCACTGGCAAAAAATGGTATACGTTTTCAGTCGGCCTATGCTTCCGCATCGGTATGTGCTCCCTCTCGTGCCGGCTTGCTGTCTGGCCGGTATCAACAGCGTTTTGGTTTCGAACATAATATTTCCAAACGCCCCACAGCGGGTGTCGCTCCGGAGGATATCGGTATGGATACGCAGGTAGCCACTATTGCAGATTTCATGAAGTATAATGGTTATAAAACTGTCGCAATCGGAAAGTGGCATCAGGGTGATGGGCCACAGTTTAATCCTCTTAAACGTGGCTTTGATCATTTCTATGGTTTTATTGGCGGGGATCGTCCTTATTTTCCCATTCATGGCACAGTGAAACCGACACAGATACTTTATAACGACCGGATTGCCGTCCCTGAAGACTCTATTCATTATTTAACAGAAACATTGACTGATAAAGCGATTTCGTATATTCAGCAATACAGAAACGAGCCTTTTTTTATGTATTTGGCTTTCAATGCTGTACATACCCCCGTTGAAGCACCATTGGCCACCATCGATAAGTATAAAAATATAGCCGATCCCTTGCGACGGGCTTATCTGGCAATGCTCGATAATATGGATGAAAATATTGGACGCTTGGTCCAGCAGTTAAAGCAGGAAGGACTTTATGACAATACCTTAATCATTTTTATGAATGACAATGGTGCTGCGACAAATAATGGAGCAGACAATGGGCAGCTGCGTGGTTTAAAAGGATCGAAATGGGAGGGAGGAATTCGGGTTCCCCTGATTATGCAATGGCCAGCCAAGCTTCCGAAAGGGATAATATCAGATGCCATGGTATCGGGAATGGATATTTTACCCACCAGCATCGACGCAATAAAAGGTAAGAAAATCCCTGGCCAGCAAATCGATGGTATCAGTTTGCTCTCCGCCTATACCGCTGAAAAAAATGGGCATGATTATCTATTTTGGCGCAGAGGGATTGCTCGGGCTGTGCGGCACAAAGAGTGGAAATTAATTGCTGTCAAGGATGATCCAATATTATTATTCAATCTCAAAGATGATCTTCGGGAGCAGCACAATCTGGCTACCAAATATCCCGCACGTGTAAAAGAGATGCTGCTCAAACTAACAGCATGGGAAAAGGATATGGAAAATCCAAAATGGTTAAGTTCTGTATTGGATAATGATCAAAACCAGCTGATGAAGCACCGAATGGATGTCGTCGGACGTGCTGCAGAACGTCAATACCCCTAAGCAAGGAATACTAAAAACAGATGAAAGGACCAATTATATTTTTATTGTCTTTTGCCCTGGTTATGGCAAAGGCGCAGAACCGGGAAACTTTTGAACTTATCAAAAAGCATGTGTATGATGATGAGTTGAGTGGACCATTACCAAATGTAGATAAAACAATAAGCTTGTGTAATCAGCTGCGTGCCGATGGTACCTGGGCGGATATCGATTATGGAAGCAAGTCCATATCACTTTGGCCTCCGGGAGAGCATTTGGATCGGCTGAGGACACTTATTATTGCCTATGTATCGCCACAAAGCACATCTTACCAGCAGAAATCAATTTACGATAAGATTCTGCTCGCAGCACAATATTGGGCAAATAATCGTTTTGAATCTTCCAATTGGTGGCATAATGAAATCGCTTCGCCAAAAGCCATTGGAGTATGTCTTATCCTGATGAAATTCGGAAAGGAAAAGATTCCCCCGGCAGTAGAGGCGCCACTGGTTGCGCTGATGAAGCGTGGCGATCCTTACACAAAAACAGGAGCGAATAAAAGTGATATTGCCATGCATTACTTTTATCGCGCATTGATTTTGGAGGATGCCGATCTATTGGCCTCAGCGATGGAGCAGCTGCTTTTTCCGATACAGCTCGTGGACGGCAAAGAGGGGCTTCAATACGATTTTTCCTATTTACAACATGGTCCCCAATTGTATATTGCGGGCTATGGGGAAGAGTTTCTGAAAGGGATTTCAAAAGTTATGGCCTATGTGCGTGAGACCCCTTATGCGGTTGACAGTAAACGATTGGATCTTTTTGAACGCTTTCTGAACGAAACATATCTGCCGATAATCCGCTCGCGCTACATCGATTTTAATGTACATGGCCGCGGAATCTCGCGCCCTGATATCTTAAAAAAGACACAGGAGAGAGCTATATTAACCCAAATGAAGCTGATCGATCCAGCAAAAAATGCGGTTTGGAACAAAGCACTTGCAAGATTGGACAGTCTCCAAGCTTTTGATGCTGACGATTTTGATACACATCGTCATTACTGGAAAGGTGACTATACGGCACATCTTCGCAAGCAATTCCATTTTAATGTACGTTTGGCTAGCAACCGTACCAATAAATCGGAGTCTGGTAATGGCGAAAATGTTCTTGGTCGTAATATGTCTGATGGCGTGACCAATATTCAGGTGTTTGGTCCGGAATATTATAATATTATGCCTGTTTGGGAATGGGACAAAATTCCGGGGACAACTACAAGAGATTATCTGGACGATCTGGAATTGAAAGAACAGTGGGGGACACGTGCTGCCAATAACTTTGCAGGTGGCGTGAGCAACGGGAAGACAGGGGCCTCAGCGATGTCGGTCCAGTATGACGGGGTCGCCGCTCAAAAAGCTTGGTTCTTTTTCGATAAGGAAGTCGTTTGCCTGGGGGCCGGTATTCATTGTGCAGCGCAAGAACCTGTGGTAACAACGTTGAACCAGACCTGGCTGAATGGACCGGTTATCTGGAATGGAAAGGAAACGTCGACGCTCGATTCGGTACATCGGGACATGAAGCAAGGCGAATTTATAACACATAACAACGTGCTGTATTACTTTCCGGTAGCCATGAGGGTTGGATTGACAACCAAGGATCAGGCTGGTTCTTGGTATCGGATTAACCGTTCCCGTTCCAAAGATCTTGTCCATGGAAAGGTCTTCAAGCTTTGGTTTGACCACGGCGTGGCGCCAAACAATGCGAGCTATGCGTATATCGTTGTGCCTGGGACAAAGGTCATCGATACGAAAGAAATGCAGCGCATAAAAATCTGGCAGAATACATCGGATATACAGGCGGTAGAGCATACAGGGAATGGAATTCTCCAGCTTAGTTGTCATCAGCCGGGGACCTATCAGATTGGAAATTGGTCCATCACGTTAGATCAACCTGTTATCTTACAATTGAGTTCAAAGCCAACCGCAAACATGCAGCTTGATGTGGCAGATCCGTTGCAACAGGCCAAAAATGTGCACGTTCAGCTGGTCAATAAACGTATTGGTGTAAATCAAGTCTTAACAGTAGAACTTCCGCAGGGTGAATACGCTGGGAGTACTGTATCTAAACCATTTACTGTTCGGAAGAAATAGCTTAATCAAAAGGGTTTAATAAAATAGAAAGGAGGCTATCCATCAAGATTGCCCCCTTTTTATTCTTATTTTTTGAGCTCATTTAATCGAGTCAGACCTTCCAGATAATAGTAATCTGCATAGGTCAGGGGAACATCGATTTCTGAATGGTGGGGTAGACTACCGACGCTATGCCTTAATAGGAAACCGCCATTGGTCGCATATTTTGCAAAGTAGGTACTTCCTGATAGCGTTTCCAGGCTTTCCTGAGCAAATGTCAAATATGATTTGCTTTCGGTGCCAGTGGTCAATGTCGAGAGTTCAATCAGTGCAGATGCTACAATGGCTGCTGCTGAAGCATCCCGAGGTACGAAATTCAAGTTTAACGAAGAAAAATCAGCATCCGATTTATAGCCTGGTTTTCCGGCATTAAAATCCCAATAGGGAATTTTATCTTTTGGAAGATTCGGATGGGTCATGTAAAACTTTGCTGCCGCTTTTGCTGTTTTGAGAAATTCTGGTTTTTTGGTCTCCCGGTACATCATGGTAAATCCATAAATAGCCCAGGCTTGACCGCGTGCCCAGGTTGAATTGTCGGCATAGCCCTGGTTCGTTTGTTGGTGGATAGCATGTCCATTGGCATCGTAATCGACGACATGGTAAGTACTGTAGTCTTTACGGAAATGATTTTTCATGGTTTGGGTGGCATGGCTGATGGCTACATCCTTATATTTGGCATCTCCAGTCAAGTCGGACACATAACACAACATCTCCAGGTTCATCATGTTATCGATAATGACCGGATATTTCCATAAGGTCTTCCCGTCCCAGGACTTCTTCTCATTCCATGATTTGATGACGCCCACCTGCGGATTATAACGTTTAAGCGCAGTATTGGCCGAATGGATAAGGATGTCTTTATAAGCGGCAACCTTTTTGGGATCTTTGAGATATTTAATGGCATTGCCATAGGAACAATACATCACAAAACCAATATCATGATGTTGATCAAGGTCTTTGGCTTTTTCAAGTGCCTCTGTCCATTTGATGGCTGCAGTTTCGGTCTCTTTATTATGGGTATGGTTGTAGATATACCACAGTGATCCCGGGAAGAACCCTCCGGTCCAATCCCATTCATCTGTTCCTACCAGTTTTCCCGCAGGACTTAGCGTACGGGGAAACTTTTGCTGCTTTTCGGCGGCTGTTTCCAAAAATTGATATTGCTTTTCTGCAGCTTTAAAACTTGCGTCAATAAAGCTTGGTTTTTGATTCGTAAAACTCAATGCGATCAGACTGGAAGCGACCACAAATAAGGTTCTTAGACCAGGTTTTCTTTTATTCATAACGGCTTATATTCATAGTAAGTTACCTAATATTCTTGACTCTTTCTTATTTTATGGCCTCTTGGCGAATCGTAAACGTATATTTTCCCGTGGGTTTGATGCTGTTGGCTGTAAGTGTGATGCGATAAAGTTCTTTACCCCAGACCTGGCTTAAACGGACATCTTCCTGTGGAATGACATCGAAGCTAGCAATGAATTGTCCGGCATCAAATTGTAATTTTGCCTGTCCATTATTCAGCACGATTTCTCCTTTGCTAATTTTCGGTTCCTGAGCAACAAGAAAGTGGATCACATTGGCCTGCTTTGGACCTTTGATTTTAAAATTATCCTGAATGTCCAGACCATTTTGAGCAAGGGTGTAACTTCTGTTCCAGTACTCAATATTGGCTGACTTCGGATAGGCTTTTCCAATATCAAGCTGGAATCTATTCTGTGCAGGAAGGAATACGACATTTTCGGCTTTATATTCCTTACCAAAAGATTGATCGGTTCCATTGACCATCGGAATATTGTGATACGCGCTCTGCATGGTCCAGATACTATACCTGTCGTCGCTAAAGGTCTTTTTGGTATAGGTACCAACCCCTGCGTCAATAAATAGCGGTTGTTGATCCTGATATAAGATAAAACTCCCTACATCGTTATGGTTATGACTTTCGTTATTGAAACCACCCTTTGCGGCAAAGAAAAATGCCCCCTTTTTCAGGTAAATAAACTGTGTTTCGGGATACCACTTGAAATCGTTTTGTGGGAGTGCAGCTGTCACGTTTTCCAGCTGCGGATAACACCTCAGATCTTCGAAAGCACGGAAAATATCCCTTGAAGGTTTGAAATTGGCATTTTTGTCACCAAGATTTTCCATATATCGGGCAAATTGCATCATTTCACTACTGTTGACGTCTTGTCCATAACGGTAGATCAATAGCGGATCGCCACCTCCTTTGGCAGAAGCGTCAGCGAAATTGACGACCCATTTATCGCCACCAATATAGGATTGTGCGATATATTCACCCATATCGCGAATAATCGGTTTATCAAAAATATTGATCTTTCCCCGGGTTGCCAATGAAAGTATTTTTAGGTAATCGTACAATTTGCCCGCAGCATGCCCCCAGTACGAGGGGCCTTCTTCGCAGGCACCATCTGTTTTGACATAATTGATAAAGCGATCCACAGAAGACATGGTTTTATATATTCCTGCAAGCTGTATATCCGGATTATCCTCTACTAAAAGTAGTGCCGTAAGTACATTGAAATTGCACCAGGGGTTCCAGTTATTAACCAGTTGCCCTTCTTTGAGTTCAAATGCCTGCCACCACATATCGTTGCGGTCCAGATAGGGTTGTATAATACGTTGTTGGATATGTTGTTTTAGACGGATACTGATTTCGGGATTGATTTTATTGAACGTATCGCGGAAGAAATAATGAATCCAGGAGAGGAGGGAACCGACATCACCTGCCATGAGATCAACTACTTGTGTTCGTTCTTGTGGTAGAGACCGCTTGGTGGACTGAAAGGCTCCAAGGTGGGCCGAGAGCGACCATGTTGCCATTTCTGTCAACTGCCAACTACCGTTTAGGATCTGGTCCACGTAGCGCCCTTGTCCTTCAGCAAGCTCAGCTAACAGGAGATTAGTTAGCGCAGTGCAGTTTTCATTCATCGGCTTTTCCATCATGGTACGGTTGCCCGAACGCTCATATTCGAGGTAGTCGGTCGCTTTGACAACCTGCCATTGGTAGCTAAGGGCCTCGTTCCCCTTTTTGATTATACGGTCTTTAAAAGGAGCCATCAGCTTATCCCAGGCCGCACGGTCCGAATAAGCCGGATACGGGACCCAAGATTTGTCATTGCCTAAACTGGCTTTCAGGTTTTCTAGCTTAAAAGCTCCCGTCAGTAGGTGCAAATCATTCCCTAGCAGCCTTTGAAAAGAAAAGCTGCTCAGGAAAAATAATACGATTAAATAAATTCTCATGATTACCAATCTTGATTTTGTGGAAGTAAGGCCGGATTTATTTCGATTTCCTGTCCCGGTATTGGCCATAGCTTATGACGGCTTTGGTAACCCCGGGTGACAAGATTGTCTCCCGTAATACTTTTTTCGATATAATCTTTGGAGACGCTGGATAATGGTATTGCCGGATACATCCAACGATTTTTCGAAACGGATGCGTTCTTGATCTTGATCATAGGCTTTTAGATTTAATTGGTCTGAAAAATGAATTTTCTATAAAGTGAATTTACAGTATTGGAAGGGAACAAAAACGGTGTTTTTTCGCAATCGTTTTCGTAACAGCGAGCTTCAAAACCTTAAGATTTATGGATAATATTTGTTTAGCAATGTAAAACTTCAGGGCGTATTTGGATCAATAATCCGAAGGTTGATGTAGCGTACTTAAAGGATCATCGTTTAATAGGTAAATTATGTAAACCTATTTCTTTTCGTATGATGAATTTCAAAAAAATCACGTTGTTATTAGGTCTGTCAGTTGGAACATATCTTATTATGGCGCCCGAGCAAAAGTGAACTATCTTTTTAGGGGACACTATCTTATTGGTATGGAGTTCCAGAAAGGGATAGCCAATTTGGAATCGAAATGGGGCAATTATAAATCCGGAGGTTCTATACGCAACCGCTCCTTAGGTATTTCGGTAGGTTATCGGTTCTAGCAAGGTGCAAAAGCGAAGAATTAGCGACTGCCGTTCGAAGAATTCATCCGTCTGATCCATCCCATCGTTTGTCTCCAAAGCGTATTATTTGAAGACAAACGATGGGATATTGCTCTTTGATTAGGTTTGCCGCAATTTGGTATTAGAATTCAATGCGGTAGTTAATTGTTGGAATAATTCCGGTCCATTTTTGAGGTTCAATGATACGTTTACTGAAATTATAGTGCATGCCCACCGTATTTTCCCTGTTGAGAAGATTCTGAATATCCAAAATAAACAAGTGGCTCACCTTTCTCCGGTTAATCCGATAGCTCGATGAAAAATCGACCCGTACATAAGGAGCTGCGGTCAGCGTATTGATGCGATCTTGGTCAATAATTTCTTCGTCTAGACGGAGCGATTCTTCCTCCAGAACCGGTGAGTATTTTCTTCCGCCTGCATAGATTAATTTGGTATTAAGACCGAATAGATTATTTTTGTTCTTTCCAACCGCCCATTCTTTTCCCAATAACAAATTACCAACATAACGTGTATTGAATGTGGTATTGTATTCCTTCCCATTGAGGGCTTTGAACTTGGAATCAAAAAGGGAAGTAGTTGCCATAAAGTAATAGCCCTTGCTCAATGATTTTTCTAGCGTGAGCTCAATACCGTAATTTTTCCCAGTTCCTTTATTGACAAGTTGCCGGTAGCTTGAGGTACCAATGGCTGCAATATCTGATACATTGAGTAAGGAGAAGTTTACCTCCGGGTCAGTCGATACCGGAACATCATAGAGGTGCTGGTAATATATTTCTGTTTTAAATCGGAGCGTTCTGCTCAGGTTCTTTTCATAGCCGACAACAGCCTGAGCAGAACGGGTAGGAGAAAGCAGCTTGTTTGGCTCAACGCTTGTCTGATGGCCACTTTTGGCAAAATAGTAAGCCAAAGGCTCCAGTCGGTTATACAGGCCGGTTCCGAAGGAAATGGTTTGATCTGCAGCAACACGCCAGTTTACGCCGATCCTTGGCTCGAAAGACCAAGTTTTGCTCAAGGCAAAGTAATTGGTATGTACTCCTGTGTTTAGCGTTAGTTTATCGTTCAAAACTGTTTTTAACTGCGCAAAAGCATCATAGGTACTTGTATTTCCATTTTCTTTAATGCGCTCTCGCAAGGTGGCAAGTTCGGTGTCGTAGGTTAGCGCGTAGAGGTCATAACGTAATAGGCTTGCATTTAAACCTGCTCTAAGGGTGTTTTTATCGTTGGCACGATAATTTAACGTACCCGCATAGCGGATGGCTGTGTTCGTAAATTTGTCCTTGTGATAGAGGCTTGAAACATAGTCTCGTGTTAAGGTATCGGTCGTGTTGGCGTTCCGGCTAGCGGACATAGAAACGATATTGGTAAAGTACAACCTATCGTTCGCAATATACTGATGTTTTAATCCTGCACTTCCGGCGTTGAATTTTAAGTCCAGATCCTGCGCATCTGTTCGTTCTTCCCATTTTTCGTAATTGCGTTCTGCAGTCTGTTTGAGTTTCCCTAAGCCACCAATACCAAATAGGGAAAAAGTTCCAGCCTTTTTTGTCGGAAATACAAAATTGAAAGAGAGATCCTGATATTTTGGAACCCCCGTGTCCGAAACTTTTACTCCTACTTTTTCCAATAGGCTCAACGAAGAGTAGCGATAGCTAATCAGATAGGAAGCAGCACTTCCTTTTTTGAATGGACCTTCTAAAGTCGCTCCTACGCCCAAAACGCCGACATTGAAAGTATATTCACGTTTATCGGTATTTCCTCTGCGAAACCGGAGGTCAAAAACACCTGCCGTTGCGTTGTTATACTCCGCAGCAAGTCCGCCTGTGTAGAAATCGGATTTTCCCAATACCATGGTATTGAGCATACTGATCCCCCCGCCTGCAGCGCCTTCGGCTCCGAAATGATTGGGATTGACAATTTCGATACCTTCCAGCCGCCATTGTAAGCTTTTAGGGGAATTCCCACGAACAATAATTTCATTATCATCGCCTCCGGCAGCAACACCGGGAAAACTCTGTGCCATACGGGCAGGATCAAAAAAAGCTCCTGCATAACGATTTGTCTCTTCGGGCGAAAATGAGCGCCCGCTAGTCATCGCCATCTGATTGAGTGGCTGTTTTCCGGCATCGGCATAGACAACAGCCTCGCTCAATGAATTTATTTGCGACTCCATTTCTACGTTGATCATATTCTCCCGGCCACTGGTAATGAGTAATTCGGAGAATTCTTCTGCTTTGTAACCTGCCATGCGAACTTGAAGCTGTTGGCGCCCGACGGGAACTTTCTGCAGCCGAAATGTGCCCTGTGTGTCTGTACTTGCCGATTTTGTTCCATCATTGGATGTGATTACAATGGTTGCACCTGCAAGAGGCAATCTGGTATCCTTGTCAATAACGGTTCCTTTGACGGTTTCGGTCACTGTTTGATTTTTGATCTTCGGTGATGCTGGATGCTGGGCTAATGTAAGTCCTGCCTGAAGCGATAGCGCAATGAGTAAGATTGGCGATAGTTTCATAAAAGATTAGTTTTATCTTTATGACAGCTGAGTTTCTGTTTACCCTTAGCTTTCACCCATTTTTTTGTTTCTCGCTCCGCTGGGCCGGCTGATTCAGCTTTGGTTAAAAAGCTCCCAGTGGAAATTGCTGCTACTTTTCCGATGAATAGTTATTAACATAAAACCTTTTGGTTATCAGCGAATTAACATAGTTGTTAACATTTAACTTGTTGCGATTAGTACGATTAACATTAAGGTGAATATTGATCAATGGGCTTGGTCTATACTGTTTCGGCCACAGGTATCAGCCTATAATTTGCCAACAAACAAGGAATCAAAATTTAACTTGATTATTTCTGCTAAATCGTTAATTTAGTGTTTTTGAAACCGGTTGCATAAATCGGATGATGTGATATATTCAGATCATGGCAAAAATAGAAAAATAGAAAAACAATAATCTAATATGAAAGTCCGTGTATTACTTTTGACTGCAGTGACCTCATTGCTCTGTCCACAGCTACAAGCCCAGCAATTCCCTTATAAAAATAGTACTTTGCCTACTGAAAAACGGGTAAGTGATCTATTGGGAAGGATGACTGTGGAAGAAAAAGTCGGGCAATTGAGTAAACTGTTGGGCTGGGATATGTATTCCAAGAACGGAAGGCAGGTTACAATCAGCGATAAATTACGAAAAGCAGTAAAAGAACAACATATCGGATTATTGTGGGCGACCTTACGTGCTGATCCCTGGACACAGAAAACACTGCTGAATGGACTGAGCCCTGTAGAAGCTGCGCGTGCTACAAACGCGATCCAGCGTTATATGGTGGACAGCACGCGACTGGGCATACCATTGTTATTGTCTGAGGAGGCGCCACATGGACATATGGCTATTGGCGCCACAGTTTTTCCTACTGCCATTGGTCAGGCGAGTACTTGGAACCCGCGGTTGATTCAAGATATGGCATCAATAATCGCGAAGGAAACTTATGCTGTCGGCGGTAAAAACGGTTATGGACCTGTATTGGATTTAGCTCGGGATCCGCGTTGGTCCAGAACAGAAGAAACTTATGGAGAGGATTCTTATCTCATCGGACAAATGGGTACTGCGATGATCCGTGGCTTTCAAGGGGAGACATTAGGACAGCACGATAAAATAATAGGTACTTTGAAGCATTTTGTTGCTTATGCAGCTCCCGACGGTGGTCATAATGGTGAGTCTGTATCCTTTGGCGAGCGGAGCCTGAGGCAGTATTTTCTGCCGCCTTTTGAGCGTGCCGTAAAATCGGGGGCTGGTTCAGTAATGACCGCTTATAACAGTATTGATGGAATTCCTTGTTCTGCCAATCCATGGCTGCTAAAAGAGATCTTACGCAAAGACTGGGGATTTAGCGGTTTTGTTGTGTCGGATCTATTGAGCATATCGGGGCTCAATGGGGGGCATGCCACTGCAGCTACAGCTGAAGAAGCGGCTTCACAGAGTATACATGCCGGACTGGATGTTGACTTAAGCGGAACGGGCTATGGTTCCAATCTGCTCAAGGCTGTGCAGCAAGGGCTTGTTGAACCGGCTGTTCTTGATACAGCGGTAGCCCGGGTATTGCGTATGAAGTTCAATCTTGGGCTTTTCGATCGTCCTTATGTGGATGAGAAATTGGTTGCTCAAAAAGTTGCTACCGCACAAAATAAAACGGTGGCACGGCAGGTTGCCCGAGAGTCCATTGTTTTGCTTAAAAACGATCAGCATATGCTGCCCTTAAGTAAATCGCTCAAACGAATTGCAGTTATTGGGCCAAATGCCGACAATGCCTATAATCAACTAGGCGACTATACTGCTCCGCAGGCTGAAGGTAAAGTTCAGACCCTATTGGCCGGAATCCGGGCAACGTTAGACAAAACGACCAAGATCGATTATGTGAAAGGATGTGCGATCCGTGATACCAGCAATTCAGATATTGCTGCCGCTGTGGCAGCCGCAAAACAGGCTGATGCAGTGGTCTTAGTGCTTGGAGGTTCGAGCGCACGTGATTTTAAAACCTCGTATCAGGCAACTGGAGCAGCTAATGTTGATCCCAATACCGTGAGTGATATGGAAAGCGGAGAAGGCTTTGATCGCGTTTCCCTTGATATGATGGGCGATCAGATCAAGTTGCTGAAAGCGATACAGGCGACCGGAAAACCTGTTGTACTTGTAACCATTATGGGAAGGCCACTAAACTTGAATTGGGCTGCTGACAATGTACCGGCAATTGTGAATGCATGGTACCCCGGACAGGAGGGAGGCTTGGCAATTGCAGATGTGTTGTTTGGCGACTACAATCCTGCTGGAAGATTACCGATTTCGGTACCTCGTTCGGTAGGGCAACTTCCTGTGCACTATAACCACACAAAACCCAAACACCACGATTATGTGGAAATGTCGGCCAAACCATTATATGCTTTTGGATATGGATTGAGCTACAGTAGTTTTGATTACAGCAATTTACAGGTCAACCTGAAAGAGAACGGTGATGATTTCCTTTGTACAGTGTCATTCGATGTCGCCAACAACGGTAAAATGGCTGGTGATGAGGTCGCACAATTATATGTTGTTGATGAGGTCAGTTCGGTCGTAACGCCGGTCATGCAGCTGAAGCGATTTGAACGTAAAAACATTGCGGCAGGAAAGACAGCGAGCTATTCTTTTCAATTGAGCAAAGAGGACCTTAAATTATGGAGTGCAAGCAACTCCTGGAAGACCGAGAAAGGAAAGTTTAAATTCTTGGTAGGAGCAGCTTCCGATGATATCCGCCTCAAGGGTGAAATGGAATTAACGAGGGACTATTGATCCTAAACCACAAATTATACTAAATAAGGCAGTCCAATTTGGACTGCCTTTCTTGTTCCATTTAATGGTATCGGCTCTTATACCATTTCAATTACTCGACACCCACGGAATAAGACGTTGTTTTTTGGGGATCCTCTTTTTTAATTAGCCTGATGATAGATAGATCACTATTTTAGATCTATTTATACGGTATTAGTTCGAGCGATTTTATTTAAGCACAATATGCTTAATGCTTTTTCTATTCCAGGTATAAGTAATATGAATTAGGCCTTTTGCATCCTGGATAATTGTTGGATATGAATATTCATCGTTTTTTACCCCGTCTTCGAGTGTTAGGACATCTTTCCATTGTAAGCCATCCTTCGATATGGCGACATGAAGTTTTGTACGGCCTTCCCACCAGTCGTTGCCAGCGATGGCTGGATTGAAGACGATCATCAATAAGCCATTCTTTAAACGGATGGCATCGGTGGCTGAATTGGGATTAAGCAGGTTTGTTGCTTGCCACGGTCCCCAGGTGAGGCCTTGATCTGTCGAAAACGCAGCCATCACCTTATTTTCTTTACTTCGGCAGAGCACCTGAATGCGTTCGTCTGCATGCTGGATCACACTTGGTTGAATAACCTGTATAGTCGTGTCGGGGCTTATTGCGCTGACGGACCAGGAGTTGCCATGATCTCGGCTGATTTCCAGGTGTGCTTTCCAGATTTCTTCTTTGGACTCCGTGCTGGATGGGGAGAGCAACAGCCCGTTTGCCAAGGTGAGTGGTTTATTCTTGATAGGTCCCAATATACCTTCAGGCAATTGCTGCGATGCCGACCAACTATTTCCCTTGTCTAGCGAGTATTTGACATAGCCCTTCCATTCTCTGGGGTTGGGGCCTATTTTGTAATATAAAGAGAGGGTGTCACTGTTTGGATATTGATAGAGAACAGGATTCCAGGTCGGATAACGCGTGTCACTAAGTATGCCGTCTGCAATCTGTATAGGAGCCTGCCATTGTCCATTGCTGTACAGGGAACCCCAGATAACGACGTCGGGATTAGATTCATGCGTGCCGCCAAACCAGGCCGCTAATAAGCTGTCTTTTCCGATGGGTTGGATGGTGGATGCATGGCATTGTTTGAAGGGAACCTGTCCTGCTTGGAAAATCTGTTCTGATTGGACGATTTGCGGTTTATAGGTTGTGCATGAAGATAGTATTAGTATTAGTATTAGTATTAGTAATGTTGAAAATAGGGCGATTTTTTTCATTGGAATTTAAGGTTTTAAAAACCGGATAGTGAGTTTATTCTTATTTTTTTAGAAAAGAAGCGTAGCGGCTCGGATGTTGGTAGATTGACACCTTTATTAGGAGTGTCTATAGTTCTTTGAATCGTCAATTGCCGTTGGATTATTTCCAACGGCAATTTGTCTTATTTGCTTTGCAATTGAATTGCTGTGGCATAATTAAATCTTGTACTAGGACTTCTCAAGGTAATTTGATTACCGCGTTGAGACCAGTCCAATTTGCCTTTATGGCCTAGGATAGCAATCTTTTTTACGCTGAAATTATCCGGTACCTGAAAGACGTATTCATTGGGCTGCTGGTAGGCATCTCCTTCAGAAAGATGGAAAACATTGACCACTTTACTGTCTTTGCTTCTGGTGTAATAATAGTCACCTTGGTGATAAGGTGCAATCGTACGTGTTGCAAATACAGCCGTTTGGTTGATTTTCATCCAAGCAGCTAGTTCGTTCAAGCGGTCGTATGCAGCCTGGTCGTAATCTCCGGTAGGACCGGGCGCTATATTCAAAAGATAGTTTCCGCCGCGAGAAATGATTTTTACCAATGTTTCAACAATCTTTTTGGTCGGTTTGTATTGATCGTTGGGAACGTAGCTGAACGAATTTCCCATGGTAATACAACTTTCCCAGGGGATATCCAAAGGATGTTCAGGAATCGCTTGCTCAGGTGTCACATAATTTTCCCAGTTCCCGGGAACAGTACGGTCAACGACGATAATACCAGGTTGATTTTTTCTTGCCATTCCGCCGATGCGGTCCATGTCAATATTTTGGTCCATTTTGATGGTCTGTTGCCAGTCAACAGATTTATCGACTGTCTCAAGGGGACGAACCTGTCCGCCATCCAACCAAAGGATATCGACTTTGCCATATTCGGAAGTCAGCTCGTTGATTTGATTGTAGGTAAAATCTTTGAATTTTTGCCAGCGATCCGGATATTTTTTAGGATCATAATTTACATTTCTATCTTTTGGCGGAAAGTATGACCACCAGTAATAGTCAGAGTGCCAGTCCGGTTTGGAGAAATAGGCGCCAATTTTAAATCCGTCATTGCGGAAGGTGTTGAAGATCTCTTTGGTTACATTTGCCTTTTGGTTTGTGGAAAATGGCGTTTTAGATGAGGTGATTTTATAATCCGACTCTTTGGTATCGAACATTGCAAATCCATCGTGGTGTTTAGTCGTAAAGACGACATATTTCATACCGGCAGCTTTTGCAGCGTCGGCCCATTTTTGTGGATTAAAATCTGTTGGATTAAAGGTTGTCTGTAGATTTTCGTAGTTCTTGAGGTATTCGAAATAGGTTTTACCATGTTCGGGTTTGCGCTGGGTCCAACCTTCATCTTCAGGACAGATGCTCCAGCTTTCTACGATTCCCCATTGGCTGTAGGTTCCCCAGTGCATGAAAAGACCAAACTTCATATCTTGCCATTGTTCGAGATTTTCTATCACTAAGGGATCTGTTGGCTTTTGATAGCCATTAGATACGTTGTGTGCTTGGCCAAACGCTAGCATTGTGCTTGAAGCGATTAGCGCGGTGGATATAATGGTTTTTAGTGTTTGCATTTCTAAAGATAATGAAAATGATAAAAAGAAGGCCACCTTAGGTGGCCTTCTTATAGATAGATGTGGTTTAATATGTTTAGTTTACGTCCCAGAAAAGTTTGGTGTCTGGCGTATCTTTACTTTTTACTTCCTCATAATTTTTTGCATTGTATGTTGCTTCTGCTTGTGGCAAAGTCAACCTAACAGGAACAGTTTTCTGTCTATCGGTAGTAAAAGTAGGGATGGTAAACTTCGGATAGTCCAAACGACGTTGCTCTGACCAATTTTGTACAGCCTGAAACAGGTTGAAATGCAGCCATTTTTGCGTTGCGATCAATTGGATCTTATTCGACACATTATCCCAATTTACAGCGGCTACGAAATCAGTGATTTGCTTTGCAGTAGGTACTGCAGCTTTAGCGATAGTAGCGTCGTCACTTTTCTGACTAATTTTCGTATACAAATCAACAGATTCTTTGAGTGCTGTTTCGAATACGGTTTTAGCTGCTGCATTGTTATTATGCCTGCTATAGTATTCCGCTAGGAGAAAATTAACTTCCGATGCAGTGACCAACAGACCAGGAAGAAATCTGTTACGTGAAATTGTGTTACGATGTAAGAAACTTAACGTTGTGCCTCTGACTAAAATATTTTGTTCTGCAGAAGAAGCACTTTGATCAAGACCGATGTATACACCGTTCGCAGTTGATCCAGTTTCAAATAATAGCTGGCGTCTTGGATCGCTGATTTTATTCATTTCATCGATCATATACTTACTTGCTATGTTCGAATACCAGCCATCAGTTTCAAAAGCACCTTTTATATCCTCGGATTTGATGTCTGAACTTGTATTGAAAATATCCAATTGTGCATTTTCACTATTTGTTAGAATAAGTGGAAAAGTTGTTTGGTTTTCTACGATTTGAGCTAGTTCCGTGGTTGCCCTTGCAGAAAATTGAGGATTTTCAGACACGCGCGTCAACATTCTCAAACGAAGTGAATTACAGTATTTTTTCCATAAAGTAAGATCACCATTATTAATTAAATCCTGCGTTTTAAAGGTAGATGCAAAAGTTTGTGGAACAGTTATGGAATTAAGTTCGGTACTGATCGCTTTTAAGTCATCTAGCATAGTTGTGTAGATATCCTCAGCTTTATCATATTTCGGATAAGAAATTGTATAATCTCCACCATTTCCCATTAGTTTACCAGCTTCTGTCCAAGGGATGTCACCAACCAAATCTACCATTTGTTGTGTTTGGTCGTAGAATAAAATCTTAGCCGCCAAAGCCATTGAACGTTTTTGAGTTTTGTCTGCATCACTCAATGCATCATATAGGCGGACAAATTCTTTATATTGTGCTAAGCCCGCGTAATATTTGTTCCAACGTTCTTCGATTGCTGCAGAGCCTGGAACTAATTGGTTGGCTTGATTTATTGATCCTAGATTCTGGATATATAAATTAATAGTTGGACGTAATGTGATAAAATAATTTCCATATGTTGGAATAATTAATGCTCTAAAGTCATAGATCATTCCTGTAAATTGCTTTTCTGGCGTAGACTCAGAAACTTTACCCGGATTTTCATAATATTCTCCAAATGAATCTTTTTTACAAGATGTTATTGTCGATATGGATGCTGCCAGTAGGCCACAAATAAAAAGTTGTTTTTTCATTGTCGTAAAATTTAGAAGCTAGCACGTAGCATTAAACCATAGGTTCTTGTTGCCGGTGATGTACCTGCATTAGAAACGTTATTGATCCAGTTGGAACCACCTGTCATTTGTTCGGGATCAATATCTTTAATCGATCTGTAAATGAAGAATAGATTCCGACCAAATGCTGAGAGCTGTATATTTTTTGCTTTTAGCTTAGATGCTACAGATGCAGGTAAACGATAGCCTAGCGAAATCTCACGCATTTTTATGTAATTATTCTTTTGAACATAGAGTTCATATCTTGATTGAGAATATTGCGGCCCTCCCCAATTGTAAGTACCATTATAGTAGGTCGCTTGAGAAATAATATTACTGTTATTTGTCCCATCAGCAAGTTTTCCGTCCATTAACATACCATCGTGGTAAACGGTTTCACCATTAGGACCAGTATTGCCGCTCGTAGCGACGCCGATGATATTGCCGCTTGCATCTTTTGTCTGATAGTAGCTTAGCCCACCATGTGCCGCATCCATGTAATTCAAACTTTCTTCTGTTAGACCTCGGCTTGTCATCCAATTTATACCAGTTGGCATGACACTGCCTCCAAGTCTAAAATCCATCAAAACATCTAAATTGAAATTTTTATAGCTGAAATTGTTAATGAATCCTCCTACTGCTTTTGGCATAGCATTTCCGGCTTTTATCCAACGGTCTCCATCGATTTCGTACATACCATTAGCAGAGACGATTTTATTGCCGTTTTCATCTGTTTTAATAGGGCGAACCATAATATCACCCATAGATTGTCCTACGTTGGCTACAAGCTGAGCAGCGTTACCGTCATAATCTCTCAATAATAATGTTCCCGTATTACCAGGTAATTCTTTGACGACATTTTTATTCATAGAAAAATTCAACGTAGTAGACCATTTAAAGTTCTCTTTTTGAATCGGTGTTCCGTTGATTGCAAACTCCCAACCTGTATTTCTCAGTGTACCCACATTGGCAAGAATTGAGTTGGAGCCCGTGCTGATTGGTAATGTATAATTCAAAATTTGATCTTTAATCAACCCATTATAATAGGTAATGTCAAATCCTAATCGTCCATTCAACATTCTTGTTTCTAAACCAAATTCTATCTCATTTTTAGTTTCTGGTTTGATATTTTCATTTCCAAATTCTGTTGTTGGCACTGTTGTGTATATAACAGATGCACCACCGTCAACTTGTGATCCCAAAGTCTTTTGTGTGTAAGACAATGCGCTCTTATAAATATCAGGATAGTTACCTACAATCCCCCAAGAACCACGAAGCTTTGCATAGTTGAAGAACTCTGGTAAATGGAAAGCATCAGAAAGAATCAAACTTGAATTTACTGACGGATAATAAAGCACATTATTATCTGGACGCATGGTCGAAATCCGTTCTCTACGTAATGTTCCTTCTACGTTCCAAAATTCTTTAAGGTTGAAATTGACAGTTCCAAATAATGCATCTCTTAGCATGCGGTTTCTATAATTGTACTTGTCGTTTCTCGTTGCTAAATTTAAAGTTGCATTGACATCATACCAGTTTCTCACCGTCAATCCACCTTCTGTTTGATTTTGAACATAGACGTCTTCCGACCTTGTAGCTGTATAACCGCCAACAACACCTATTTTAATGTCGTTATTTATTTTTTTGTTATAAGTAGCTAATAAATCGGTATAATAGATATTTGCATTTTGATTTCCTAATGAGAAAAATCCAGAGTTACCAAATAATAAAGGTTTTTCGTTAGGTTGCTTATCTTCGGTCTTTAAGGAGGTGACGTCTGCTGAAACACGTGCTCGTAATGATAGATCATTGGTGACACTCCAAGTTGCAGTATAGGATCCAATTAAGCGATTTGAGTATTCATCATATTGTTTTGCTTTAGAATTCCAGACATATTCCAAAACATCGCCACGGTATCCATTATAACGTATATTTTCCGCTGGGGTTAAGCTTTGAGCGTCTGCTGCATCAATTACATATTTATATCCTAGACTAGTCTGATATTTGCCGAAGTACCATTCCGGATTGTCAAATGTGGAAATCATCCCGCCAAAGTTGTTAATTAGACGGTCTGTCAAAAATGGTCTATTATGTGTATGCTGATTAATGAAATTTACAACAACGTCATTTTTGAAATTTTTCCACAAAGTAAAACTTGCATTTAAATTGGCAATGTTTTTCTTATTATAAGATTCTAACGCAGTCATTTGGTTGTCTTGACGAGTCAAAGAGAACCTAATATTCGAATTTTCTGATGTATTGCCAATTGCTAAATTGAAAATACTATTGTTGGGATTGTTAAAAAATTTATTATATGAGTTTTGAGCAGAGTATGGGCGAACTTTACCATCCCAAGAGATGATATCTTTACCATCGAATAAAGGACCGAAATTGACCGTTGAATTCATGACACCCCTATTGACACCATTGACGGCAAGATTACTTCCATAATATTGAAACATGTCGTCTGATTGTTTATCATCTTGGTAAGCTTTTGAATATCCAGGGCCTCTCACATCTTGGAAATTAGGTAAATAAGCTATTTGATCATGTGTGTATGTCGCATTGAAATCAATTGTAAATCCCTTTCCAGCTTTTCCAGATTTAGTTGTCACTAAGACAACCCCATTCATTGCCTCAGAACCATATAATGCTGCTGCAGAAGCACCCTTTAAGATACTGATATTCTCGATATCCTCCGGATTGAGGTCTTCTAATCCATTCCCTCTAGCCCGCTGGTCACCCCAGTAATCAGAATTGTTGAAAGATGTTTGTCGCATCGGAACTCCGTCAATAATAACCAAAGGTTGTGAGTTTCCGGTAATTGAGTTTGTACCACGAATGTTGATGTTAATACCCGAAGTAGCTCCTCCAGGTGCCGCAGAAATGCGTACACCCGGCGCTTTTCCATATAGTGCCCCAGCAAAGTTAGGAGAGCCTGTTTTTGTTAATTCTTTGGAATCAACTGTACTCATTGCATAACCAAGTTCTTTAGGTGCACGTTTAATACCCATTGCCGTTACAACAACTTCTTCTAGTGCAGAGGCATCTTCGGTTAATTTGATATTAATCGTTTTTGAAGAACCAACAGTTATTTCTTGGGATTTGTATCCGACAATAGATACACGTAGGACTTCACCTTGTGAGGCTTGAATTGTAAATGCACCATTGGCTCCTGTTTGCGTACCTCTGGTTGTCCCTTTGACAGAAATTGTTGCGCCAGAGACGGGTCCATTAGCATCTGAAACTATTCCAGAAATGCTTTGCTGCGCGTAGAGCGACGTAGCACTAAAAAGTGTACATAACGCTAATCCTGCAGTTTTTTTGTAAAATAGACTCATGTTTTAGGTGTTTGTGTAAAACGTTAGTTAATTATGTTTGTGATGTATTTTTCAATGACTAATGCTGTTGTGCCGAGTTGCTGTGCTCTTTTATGTAAATCTGAAATTTCAATACTCGTTTTTTTTGATATTTTTGGAATACTATACTCATTCACGGCCACTTGAATGTGAGGGGCTAGGATATAACCGATTTCCGCGCCCCGGCCACTAATGATAATTTTGTTTGGATTGAGGATATGGATCAATGTTGATATTCCCTTGCCAAGTAAGTATCCAATTTTTCCGATATTATTAATAGCTATCTGATCGCCAATCTGAACTGCTTCAATAAGAGCTTCGGCTTTGTTATCGTATTCCTTTATAAGTTTTTCATATATAGAATATTCTCCGTTCTTTATGTCTTTTTCAATATTCCGGATGGCCGCACTGATAGAAGCTTCAACTTCTAAGCAGCCTCTCTTACCACAAGAGCATAATGTTAGTTCATCCGAAAGAGGAATGTGACTGAACTCACCCGCAAATCCCGAAGTTCCTTTAAAGATATCGTCATTGATCAGGATGCCTAAACCTACTCCCCAGTTCAAATTGACGACGAGTGCGTGTGAAGAACTCTGAGCTTTACCAAATTTCTTTTCCGCCCATGCGACACAGCGTGAATCGTTGTCGATTACTGCCGGAACGTTAAACTTACGTTCGATATGTTCCTTTATATTATATAATGGAGAGTCACTATTATACGATTCATTTAATCCAGATTCAGAATTAACAAAGCCAGGCATACTAATTCCTATACCGATAACTTGTTTTAAATCAATATTATTTGAAGAAACAAAATGATCTATGGTTTCCAATAATATAATTGCTGCATTAGGGACTCTAAGGTCAATTGGAAGATTTTCTAATGATGAGACAATTTCACCTTTAAGGTTTGACAAAGTAATTGCTGTATAGAACTGATCGATAGATAGGCTGATTATTGTATAGTTTAGATCTTCATTTAGCATATATCGCATGGCTTTTCTCCCACCTGTCGATGCAGCGTACCCCTTCTCGACGACAATACCCTTTGAAAGAAGGTCATTGATCTGTTTGGTAACAGAAGGGATACTTTTGGAAAGTGAGCCTGCAATATCTGCAATCGGTTGCATTGGCCGATAATACAAATGTTTTAAAATCTCTTCGACCATATCTGGTTAAACATTGTTGATACGTAATTATTTGGTTTATAGTGTTTTTCAAAGTATGATATTACTTTTTCTTAATATCATAGGTAGTTAGTTTTTCACCCATCTGACTTGTCTAGTTCAGATTCAGTGCAGATGAGCTTTGTTTGTGTTTGTTTTTAGTTTATAATTTAAAGATATGTATTGTTTATTTTAAGTTCCAAATTCTTTTTAAAAAATTTAAAAAGAATTTGATAGATTCTTTATTTTTAATAGAATTAGGCCATTCTTTTGATTTTATAATAAGTGTAATTGTAACGGATATATTAGGATGGTACCTCCTTAAAAACAAAAAGCCAGCTTTAAGCTGGCTTTTTGTTTTTAAGGAAAGCTATTTCTGTTTAGCCCACCAAAGCGGTGTTAATACTCTGTCAGCACCGCCTAATAAGTTTACAGCTTCTTGATATCCTGCTGGATCAGTATCCCTAAATGATGACGGGAACGCTAATCGCTGCGGGAAGAATTTGATGCTGCTTGTCATGTAATTTGCTGATGTAAGATCAGGCAAGTTCGGTAATGCGTTTTCAATAGCTGGATTCTCAAAGAATGGTAGTCCCAATCTTCTTTGGTCATTCCATGATTCTAATGGTAACCATGGTAAGTTAGCAATGAATTTTTGTGTAATAATCTTTGTTAATAAGTCATTACGCACTGTTCCATTTTTATAAAGTGTATTGACAGGATACTTGATGCTTGCGGTTCCTGCAACGTTTGTATAACCATCAATATAATTCATGGTATGGGAATCTCCGGGTTCAGCTACGTGTGTAAAGCTAACAGATGTACCGACACGATTATAATCTGTCGAATTAATATATTCAGTCGCAAATTGCCCTACGCCCCAGTAATCGAAATTGGCTTTAATCCCATTTTCATATGCGGCTTGCGCTGAAGTTCCAGTAGTCCAGCCTTTTAATGACGCTTCTGCTAAAAGAAAATAAGTTTCCCAGTTAGCAAAGAAAATACGACTATTTGCACTTCTTCTGAATTGTACACCAATAGCTGGAACTTTTCCAACAAGTGTACTTCTTAATCTGTTATTTGTCCCTTTTGCAGCCCAGTCACCTAATGAAAATGCATTCCAGGTATATTTGGTGTTGACAGCAATTTTGGTATTGCCATTGACCAAGGTATCGACGGTTGTTTCTGAATCGTCGCCATTCATAAAGAAATTCGGATTACTGAAATCGCCGGGGATGAAAAATGCTTTTAAGGCTCGTGGGTCTATTTTATTTGGAAGACCATCCAGCCAGTAGCCCGCAGAAGGGTCATTCGTCATTGTAGTGAAATGGTTACTATAGCGCTTCCCAATGTAATTGTCAGCCTTCACAGAAGATTTCAATGGCTCTGCAACTTGTTGCTCTGTTGGAATACCACCTAGACCAAGGTATAGATTGTTTAATGTAGCGGAAAGTGCCTGGTAATTCCAGCTCCGGCTCATAACGCCAGTTAATGGATCCCAGCCATCTTTTTCAGCCACAGTAAAATTATCGACTGTATTGATGATAAACTTATTGGACGCTACTGCTGCTTCAAACTCAGATTTTGCTTTTGCAGCATCTACTTCAGAAAGACGCATTGCAAGGCGCATACGCATAGAATTCGCATATTTGATCCATTTTTCATCATTGAAAGCATAGGCGCGGTCAAACTTCATGACATCGTCAGGTACTTTAATTCCTGATTTAATTTTGGATGTAGCATCTTTCAGCTCCTCAAAAAGATAGTAGTAAACATCTTTAACAGAGCTGTATTTAGGATTGACCCCTTGTGCGAATTCAATCGGCATAGGCCCAAAGTTGTCTGCTGCTTCGCTGATCAGATATGCTCTCCAGATACGCGTAATCTGGAGAAGATTGTTTGTATATTCTTTTGCCGATCCTGCATTGATCTCGTTAGTGGCAATCTCAATCCCTTTTGTTGCATTTTTGATCCATTCAGCTGAATATCTGTAATATTCTTTTGACCAATCGTCATTTACAGTTCCTGTCGCAAGACCATTGGTCATATGTTGTCGGCCTGTAGTTTTCCAGTCCAGAACGAAAATACGCTCCGCAATATTGGGATCCTGTTGAGCTCCAGTCAGGGAGTTGTTAAAAAAGAATTCAATTTTGACCTGATCGTCTGAGGCTTTATAGGGATTATTATTCATCTCATCAAACTTGGAACATGAGCTGATAACTCCCCCGATGAGTAAAGCAAAACTTATTTTTGATATGATATTTTTCATCTATTTAAATGTGTTTATTCATGAGCCTATTTTCTCTTGAAGGCATTCATGCCGCATCTCGCGGTTTCAATTGTGATAAAGCTATCCGATTTATTCGTTTCCATAGGAATCTGAATAGAATATGACGGCTTTATCTTTTTTATTTGATTAGAATCCTAACGTAACATTCAGAAAGAATGATCTGGATGTTGGCGTTGAAAAATTTTCAAAACCAGTTGCATTGGAGTTGATCGCAAATACAGATTCAGGATCTATACCGTTTGCATAACTCTTAATCATCCAGACATTATTTGCTGTCAAACTAACTTTAGCACGTTGTACGATACTGTTGCCAAGAATACTCTTTGGGAAATTATAACTTAATGTCACATTTCTTAAACGGATATTGGTAGCATCATATACGTTCTGTTCTGTAATACCATAGTTTCCTGAGGTAGATGTCACCTGCGTCCAATATAACTGTTGTGTGGTTTGAACAGTGTTTTTTGTATAAGATCCGTTGGAAGCAACTACTCCATCTACAACAAATGGAGTACGTTCTCCATTTGGAGCAGTAACGGCAGCATTACCATTCGCCTGTAAATTAAGATTGGTTCCGGAGAAAAACTCGCCCCCAAATCTTCCATCTACCTGAAAGCTTAAACCAAAGTTTTTATAAGCAAAATTATTGCTCCAGCCTACTAATGCCTTAGGTGCTTGGTTTCCAAGTTTATGTAATCCGCTCGCTGCTTGAGGCAATCCACTACCATTTAGGATTAATTGACCGTTGAATTCACTGTTAGGATCTTCAACACGTAAAAATTTAGTTCCATAAATATCTCCATACAATCCGCCTTCTAATGCTCTGATTGATACGTTGTCATAAGATCCTAATGGATACATATCTACCCCATCAGCTAAACTGATAATTTTATTCCTGTTCTTCGAGAAGTTTAAGCTGGAGTTCCAGACTAAGCCTTCCTTATTGGTTAAAACTCTTCCATCTAATACGATCTCAAAACCAGAGTTCTGAATATTTCCAGCATTGATTTTTTCGTATTCATAACCGCTAAAGGGATTGATTGGAAGATCAATTAACTGATTAGTTGCATTGGTTTTATACCAGGCGAAATCCAAACCTAATCTGCCGTTGAATAATCGTGTATCAAAACCAAATTCGATCGTTTTAATGAGTTCGCTAAGGATATCCGGACTAAACTTTGTGTTGCCCATTCCTGCGGTAGTGTTTCCATTTGGATCTTTTCCGATATTAAACACATTGTACAATTGAAAAGAAGGAAGGTCATTACCAACTTCAGCATAAGAACCTCTTAATTTAGCGAATGTTAACCAACTTGGCAGTGAACCACCATTTTTGGTAACCATATCTGATATTACCCATGATCCGCTGACAGAAGGGTAGAAGAATGACCTGTTATCTAATCCTAGGGCAGACGACCAATCGTTTCTTCCGGTCACATTAAAGAACAAGTAGTTGTCGTAGTTGATCTCGGCTGTTGCATAAAGTGAATTGATCTGTTTCTGTAGTAAGCTCTGTTCGATGGTAGGGAAAGACTTACTATTGTTGATGTAGAAGAGATTAGGTACTTGTAATTCTCCTGTACTAGCGTCGATTCCTGTAGATCTCGTCTTCATGATCTGTCCAAATAAAGAGGCAGATCCACCCCATTTCCCAACTAAGTTATCTTTACGTGCGTTTACCGCCAACGTGAAATTATTTTCAAAGAAGGTATTTTTTCCGACACCGTAGCTTCCGCCTGTAATCAATGGACTTCCACCATAAGTTTTGTTTTCGTAATTGGTGGTATACTGATCGCGACCGAATCTAGCTTCGGCATTTAACCAGTCGTTGAACTTATATTTGATGTTGCCGTTCATGATAAAACGGTCCCTGATATCGTTGTTTAAGCGGTATTTTTCAAGCCAGTAGGGATTCATTGTTTTGTTTTCACTCGTTCCGTACCAAGCCATATCACCGACAGAATTCAATGGATTTTTGAAATCCAAGATGTTCATGGAGCGAGGCATGGTAAATAAAGTGCTGTATACATTAGAATTGTTTTGTCCTGAAATAGGTCTATTTTTGGCATTCATGTTCATGTACTGCACTTTGACATCGGTTGTCCAGCGTTTGTCTGGACCGAATGATGAAGTAACCTTTGTCATCAAATTGATCCTTTCTAATGAAGAGCCGGGGATCTTACTTTGGTCATTTAAATAAGTAGCAGAAGAGTAAATGTTTGTTTCGCCAAGCTGTTGCTGGAAAGCGAGGTTTTGCGTATGGTTGACCCCTGTGTTGAAATAAGCGCCGATGTTGTCGTAAACTTTCGTTGCTTTATCACCCCAGCTTGTTGTGCTTATTGGGTTGTACACTCCATCTTTACCTTGGCCAAAACTATTTTGAAGCTTAGGCGTCATGAAGATGGTTTCAATACCTAATGTGGAAGAATATGTAATACCGGCTCCTTTTTGAGCTTTGCCTGATTTTGTGGTTATGACAATAGCGCCGTTTCCAGCTCTTGAACCATATAGGGCCGAAGCTGCACCTCCTTTCAATACAGACATGCTTTCTATGTCGTCAGGGTTAATATCACCTAGACCGCCACCCATATCAGTTGCAGGGTTCCACATGTCATTATTTTTGTCGCCATTTCCTTTCATACCACCAAGGAAGTTATTCATTGGTACACCATCAACAATGATTAATGGTTGATTGTCACCAGTAAGGGAGTTGTTTCCCCGGAGAGTGATTTTTGTTGAAGAAGCGGGGCCCGCTGATCCTTTGATCACCTGAAGACCAGAAACTTTACCAACTAAAGCATTGGCTACGTTTGTTTCTTTGGCATCGGTAAGCTGTTCGGATTTAACTTCTTGAAAAGAGTAACCCAATGTTTTCTTTTCTCTTTTTATCCCCATTGCTGTCACAACGACTTCTTCCAGCGCTGAAGCATCTGCAGTTAGGGTCACGTTAATCGTTTTAGTTGAACCAACAAGAATTTCTTGTGATTTATAGCCTACGATAGTTACGCGAATAGTTTCGCCTGGAGCTGCATCAATATGGAATGCTCCACTTGCATTAGTTTGGGTAGCTTTTGTAGTCCCTTTGACAGCCACAGTGGCGCCCGAAATAGGTCCTTTGTCATTGGACACTTTACCGGTAATCGATTGTTGTGCATATAGGGCTGATGCGCTGAATAATGTGCATAGCGCCAACCCTGTTGTCTTTTTGTAAAATAGACTCATTTTTTAGGTAATTAAGTAAGCTTTTTTAATTCGTTAAAATGTGATTGATATAATGTTCGACAACTAAAGCTGTTGTCCCTTTTTGTTGCGCTGTTTTATGTAGATTCGAAATTTCTATGCTGGTCATTCTGGCAATACGGGGGATACTGAATTCATTCATTGCATTTTGAATTTGAGGAGCCAGGATATTTCCAATTTCAGCCCCCCTTCCACTAATGATGATCTTGTTTGGATTGAGAATATGGAGCAGTGTAGATATTCCTTTCCCGATCATAAAACCAATTTTTCCGATTTGATAAATGACTAACTGATCACCAATTTTCGCAGCTTCTATAAGTGCATTACTCTTATTGCTCATCGTTTTGATCAATGTACTGTAAATTGAATATTCACCTTGTTGGATTGCAATTTCAGTTTGATCGATAGCTGATTTTAAAGAGGCTTCGACCTCAAGACAACCTCTTTTGCCACAGGAGCACAAGCTGTTAGTGTTGGACAGTGGAATGTGGCTAAACTCACCAGCAAATCCTGTTGCTCCAGTAAATATTTCGCCATTGATGATAATTCCTAATCCTACTCCCCAATTCAGATTAATGACCAGCGTATGTGTGCTTTTGATTCCACTGCCAAATTCTTTTTCAGCCCAAGCAATACAGCGAGAGTCATTGTCGATGACAGTCGGAATATTAAATTCTGTTTCAAGGGTGTTTTTGAGATAGTGCAGTGGATTATCCTCTGTGTATGAGTTGTTAAGGCCGGTAGTTGAGTTGACAAATCCAGGCATACTTATTCCGATACCAATTACTTTTTTTGTGTCAATATGGCTTTCGATGAAAATTCGGAGATGTTTAAGGATATTGGCACTGGCGGTTGGATCTGTGAGATCCAATTTGATGTCAACTTCCTCTGCTAAAATCTCTTGTTGTAAATTGCTAAGATATATAGAAGTATAAAATTGGTCAATTGAGACACTAACAATGAAATTGTCGAGGTTTTCATTTAAAGAATATAATGCTGCTCTTCGACCTCCCGTAGATGCCGCTAGCCCTTTGTCTACAATGATTTTTTGCTCCAGCAATTCATTAATTGCTTTTGTAACAATAGGCGTACTTTTTGCGAGACTTTTAGATAAGCCAGCAATAGACTGTTCTTTTAAATAATATAGATAGGTAAGGATTTTCTCCTTTAGTTCCATGTATTATTAAGTGTTTTTGTTAGTGTAACCCCCTTAGAATGTGCTAAAGATATGTTATTTTTATGTTAAGATAAAATAACTTTTTAAAATTTTTAAAAAGTTATATTTTTTAGCTAGTTTTCTTTAAATAGTGTGGTGTGGTTATAAAAAAAGCGCTCCAGTAATGGAACGCTAGTGTATTTGCTTTGCCATATTGACATTAGCTATAAGTTCATTAGCATAACTGTAGTGCTTTGATCTAAAATTATGGCGGTATCGCTAATTAAATCTGCTTACTTTATGATGTTTTCTATTAAATGGTCTGCAACAAGTGCTGCAGTCCCCATCTGTTGGGCATTTTTATGAAGTGAAGATATTTCAATGGTTGTCATCTTTGCTATTTTCGGTATACTGAATTCGTTAATGGCAACTTGTATCTGTGGTGCTATAATATTTCCCACTTCAGCTCCACGTCCACTGATAATTATTTTGTTTGGATTAAGAATATGTAGCAATGTTGAAATCCCTTTGCCAAGCATATAGCCTATTTTTCCGAGGTTGTTAATTGCAATCTGGTCCCCGAGTTTGGCAGCTTCTATTAATGCATCGGATTTATTGCTGCTTGCTTTTACAAATGTGGAATAGATAGAATATTCTCCATTTTCGATATCAAACTCTGTGTTCTGTATGGCAGCGTTAAGAGATGCTTCAACTTCTAGACACCCCCGTTTACCACACGAGCACAAGGTATTTTTGTCAGATAAGGGGATGTGACTGAATTCTCCTGCAAATCCGGTGGCACCTTTGAAAATTTCACCATTAATGATAATTCCCAGACCGACTCCCCAATTTAGATTAATTACAAGTGTGTGTGCAATGTCGACACCATGACCAAATTCTTTCTCTGCCCAAGCAATACATCTCGAATCGTTATCGATAACTGTATTTAGTTTTAACTTATCTTCGATTTGCTTATAGAGATGGTGAAGAGATGAATTTTTAGGATAAGAATCATTAATCTTCTCTTCAGGATTGACAAAACCGGGCATGCTGATACCGACTCCGATAATATGTTTTTTTTCTATTTGATTTTTTATTATAATATCCTCTAAATGCTTTAGAATCATTTCACCTGCATTTTGTTCTTTCAGATTGACCGCAACGTCTTTTTGTTGAGCAATGATATTATGCGCTAAATCGGATATGGTGAAGGAACTATAATATTGGTCGATTGCTATACTTGCGATTAAATAGGGTAGTTGCTTGTTTAAGCCGTATTGGGATGCCCGCCGTCCGCCAGTAGATTCACCTAGGCCATGGTCAAGTATAAGACCTTCTTTAACAAGTTCATTAATCGTTTTTGTGACGATTGGAGTGCTCTTTGATAGATACTTTGAGATTTCCGCAATAGATTGGATCCCATTATAGTACAATAATCTTAAGATATCAGCTTTCATTACTTTAATTTGTTGTAATAGAAAAGGTTATAATTGTTTTAATAAATATAAAGTATTTTTAGTATAAGTTCAAAATACTTAATAAAGTGCTTTAAAAAGTAGGAAGCCTAGAATTTGATCTAGGCTTCCATTGATAACATAAGATGATGTGCTATTCGAAATTAGAATTGCTCCAGTAAGGGTTTACATTTCTTAAATTTTGCGGTACCCAAAAGATAGGTGTTGTGAAATTGTCGTCAGATTTGACCTTACTATAGTTATCTGGATTGTTTTGTTGTTCAGCAGTAGGATATCTTAATCTTTCAGGAAAAGGTTTCATGATTTTTCCGTTGAAAGTCATTGGCTCCAATTTAGGATGACGTGTTCTTCTTACCTCCGTCCACAATTCATAAGGACACATAATATTTAAGTGAATATACTTTTGCTGCATTATAATTTCTAATTTATCATCTGTATTTGTTTTAGTATTATATTTAGCGGCAACGAAATCAGCATATTTTGTAATATCAGCAAGTGCGGGCTTCGAAGGGTGTAAAATGCTCAGACTCTTTTGAAAATCACTTTCAGCGCTTCTATTGTACCAAAAATTGGTTGAATTAGTAATAGCGTTTTTAATATGTGCGTCAGCAGTACGGCCAGTATTCCCTAAATTTTTTAAGCTGATTTCAGCTAAGATCAAATCAACTTCGGCTTGAGACATCATGTAAACAGGAAACTTCTTGTTCATTGTGATGTTTGCAAAATTATAGAGTGATTTAGAATCTTGCTTGAAATGATCATCTATATTTCCATTTGGCCCACCTGTATAGTATTTTTCTCCACCGTCATAAATTGGTTTTTGTGCATCTGCATTCATACTGACTCCGCGGTAATCACCTGTAGAGTTGCTGAAATCACTATGTTTTGTTGGAAAAGCAATAATTGGAAGTCTGGGGTCATCCACGCCTAATTCATACTTGGTTGTTCCGTAGTTCATCCGTTTCATAATAATATCAGGGATGAAAGTTCCTGCCCAGCCTTCAAATAAACCCCTGACCCATTCCCCTCCATTTCTAGGATCTAAATCATAAGGCATTTGCCAAACCATGTCGGTAGTCGGTAAATTATTCTTTGCCAATGTTTCATTGATATGTTTTTTTGCAGTGGCTTCATCTACTCCAGATATTCTCAATGCGTATTTTAGACGTAATGCATTAATATATTGAAGCCATTTATTAATGTCTCCTCTAAAGGCAATATCTTGATTTTTAAATGTTGAAATTGCTGCTGGAGTCATTTTCCCATAAACGGTTGGTAACTCATCTGATATCTTTTTTAGATCGTCTAGAACACTGAGATAAATCTCTTTCGGATCGTCATACTTTGGGAAAAACAACCGATCTTTACCTCTGAATGCTTCCGAGTAAGGAATAGAATTGTAAAAGTCCACTGTTAATAATGCCGCATAATCTTTGACCACAGTCACGAGATGATAATAGATAAGGTTGTCATCAAGCTCTTGTCCCGAAACATTATTAAGGTTGTCCTTAATGACAGCCCAAGCATTTGCACGTTCATAGAATGCTTTCATCCTATTTTGCCATAGTTGGTTTTCACTACCAAATCCATTGACCCCAGATAAGTCATCATAAAGCCCAAACCAAGCGTAACGGTCCGTTATATAACGCTGCGACACCTGTGTGTAACCTGAAACGCCCATGGCACCTGTTCCAGCGATATCCCACCACCATTCACCATAATCTTGAACATAAAATTTCCACTGGTATAGTGTAGAGGTAAATAATCCACTAAAAAGATTTCCTGTTTTATCATAGATTTCAGGGTTAGTAAATTCCTTGTCCAATGTCTTTTTACATCCTGTAAACAAGAGGCAGGCTGAGGCAAATAATATTGATATTTTTTTCATGATTGAATGTCTAATTGGTTAAAAACTAACATTAACTCCAAATGTGAACGTTCTGATAGATGGATAGAACGAATTTTCAATGTACGATTGTGCACCAAGGGCTGCTTCGGCATCGATATTTGGAATAGTCTTGTAGAGATATCCAAGATTTCTGGCCGCCGCTGTTAAAGTCAATTTTTGAAGTTTTAGGTTGTTGGCCCATCTTTGGGGAATCGTATATGAAACCGATATCTCTCTAAATTTAATGTAATCGTTTTTATATAAACGATCTGGCGGCCATGATGTACCGAGGTCATTAATATAAGTGCCATAATACGTTGGCGCGCTCACGATCTGGCTATTTTTGATATAATTGCCGTTGGATTCCATTACGCCGTCCAAAATGATACCATCGTGATAAATGATTCCATCTTTGGAATCCGATGGAGCGGTTGCGTTATGTTGTGTTTGAATGGATTTATTACTTTTATCGATATAGTAGGCAATTCCACCATGTTCTTCATCGCGGCCCGGTAAACTTTGTTTGATAACACCGGTTCCCATTAGGTAGTTGTTTGTGTAAGAAAATACTGATCCTCCAAATTTGTAATCCAATCCAAGGTGGAAATTAAATCCCTTGAAAAAGAAATCATTCATAAAGCCACCGAAGATATCAGGATTGACATTTTTTCCAATATAAGAAACATCATCCGATAATTGGTAGAGTCCATTTGGACCTACAATTTTATTTCCGCTATCGTCTCGTTTATAGTCATATGCTTTAATCTCACCAATTCTTTTCCCTTCTTCCGCCCAAACTTGAAAGCCACCATTACCTGTGATGAACTTTTGTGTTATTCCGGGGTATAACGCAACTACTTTCGAAAATTGATTTGCGGCCGTAAACGTTAGATCCCATCTAAATTTTTCATTTGCGATAGGTGCTGCTTTGATAAATATTTCGTGTCCCCAGTTTCTCAGATTTCCCGTGTTGATCTTAGCAGAGGAATATCCTGTTGATGAAGATAAGGGTTGAGAAATTATTTGATCATATGTATTGTTGTTATAAAAAGAGTAGTCTATTTCTAATCTACTGTTTTGGAACCATCTTGTATTAAAACCAATTTCTATTTCTCTTTTCCGGAATGGCTTTATCATTTCTAAGAAGAGGCTTGATGGAGGCGTCACAGTAATTGGGCCATAAGAGTAGGGTAGCTGTCCAACACTGAATACATTATTAGCGAAGTAACGGTCTCCAGTTGCAGTGGAAGGGCCTCCACCAACATTAGCCCACGCCACTCTCAGTTTTCCATATTGCAATTTTGGTATTTGGAAATCATTTGAAAAATTCCATGTATAGGAGAGTCCTGGATAAAAATAAGAATTGTTGGGTGACTGAAGTGTTGAGTTCCAGTCGTTTCTGGCTTGTAATTCTAAATAATGACTTTCTTTAAAGGCAACGGTTGCTGATCCCAATACGCTGTATAGGACATCAGACCCTCTTCCATTACCCATAACTTGGCCTCTGGCTCCAGAAGTAGGCCAATTGGCAATATTTGCATTACTCAATGAATACCAGTCTGGATATAAGAGCCCCATATTACCTGTAGAGGTATACATGTTATTATCTGTTATCTTTTGGTATGCCCCACCTATAAAACCGAAAACATTCCAGTCTTTATTGAAACTGTTTTCATATTTCATTAAGCCTTGATAGTTTTGGACCGTTGTGTTTCGTTTGGTCCATTTGTATCCACCACCAATTCTATCGGGAACCATCCTTGTTATTTTATTTTCTGTGACAATATCTGTATTTGTATAATCGATGGAAGCCTGTCCGATAAAAGATACATGAGGGCTGAATTGCAATGTCGTTTTGATCGAACTCACTAGGTGGAACTTATTATCTTTGTCTAAATTGTCATTCTGTTCCCATAAAATATTGGACGTAGCGTTTGGCCAAAATCCAGGAGAACTCCCTGCCAAACCATATGGTTCGAAATCTTTTCTATACCCTTGTTCGTCATGATAGAATCCCTTGATCCAATTATAGTCATAATCTCTATTCAAACCTGTCGCAACCCATTGCTGTATATTCGGTCTTCTATTTCTTGTATTAACACTGTATAAATTATTAACAAACTCGAAGCTAGCAAATTTCGAAGGCATAAAATTACCGTTGAAACTGAAGGTGTTTTGTTTTTGTTTAAAACCTGGTAGGATATCGTTGTAGGTATTCGTGGTATATGATGCACGTGCACTACCTATTTCTCCACCACCTGAAACAGCTATGTTTGTTCTGTTATTGATACCTGTTTTAAAGAAATTAATAAAATTATCTGGATAGGCATGATATGTGCTCATCGTGCTATCATATAGCATAATGTCTGAATTGTCAAATTTAGGACCGAAGCTAAATCGGCTTAATGGCAATTTTCTAATTTTCTTACCATTTATATCTGCGTATTGAATGTCATTAGTGGAAGCGCCTGATCCATAGTCGTTTTGAAAATCTATATACGTGAAAGGCTTGTCAATACTGATTTGTTGATTGAGTTGAATCCCTAAACCACGCGTTTTTCTGCCACTCTTTGTTGTTACTAAAACAACTCCGTTTAAAGCCTGACTTCCATAGAGAACCGTTGCTTTTGCACCTTTTAAAATTTCAATGGATTCAATATCCTCGGCATTAAGATCGTTGATCCCAGATCCCATATCGAAAGAGTTTAAAGGATCATATCCTCTTGATTCCATGGAAGTACTTTCGTCATAAAGCGGAACACCATCTACAACGAATAATGGACGTGTGTTTGTGCCAGATTCTAGACCGGCAGCACCTCTAATACGAATATTAACACCGCCTGTTGGACCAGCTGAGCCAATGTTAATACCAACACCTGCGGCTTTTCCGTACATCGCCAAAAAGGGGTTTTCTGTTGCTCCGGCTTTTAAAAGGTCATCGGAAGAAATAGTTGCCGTCGCATAACCTAAAGATTTTTTATCTCTTTTGATTCCCAAGGCTGTAACGACCACTTCATCTAACGAAGATTCATCACTTTCTAATTCAATTTTGAGATTGGCCGAGGAGCCGACAACAATTTCTTGGGTTTTGTAGCCTATCATAGAAATTCGGATCGTCTGTCCTTTTTCGGCATCGATTTTAAATGATCCATGTTCATTGGTAAGCGTTTTGACAATGGATCCCTTGACTGCTACTGTCGCTCCGGTCAAAGGGCCTATTTTGTCCGAGACTTTTCCGGAAACCGTTTGTTGCGCATAGAGGGATGTTGCGCTAAACAGCGTGCATAGGGCTAAGCCTGCACTTCTTTTGTAAAAGACACTCATTTTCTATTATTTAAGGTTAATAAAGTTGTTTAGTGCTAGGTGAAATCCTTACTTGGGATTTAAACTAGTTTTCTGTTAATCTAAGGTACTTTCGTTAATAATTTTTTGCTTGTTAGATGGTTATTCTGACAATTTAGTATAAACAACAAAATATGGTTAGTATAAAAGTTGTTGTCTAAAATTAGTTATTCGCTGTTAAGTTTCAAATACTTTTTAAAAATATTTAAAAAGATATTGATTCTTAGCCTGTAAACTGATACAAACATCTCTTATTGTAACAATCTTACCGCTTGTTCTTCCTGTTTGTGCCATTAAATTATGGATTAGGCATAAAAATGAATAGCAAATACCTTATATTTACCTCTTAATTATAGTATCTGATTATGAAACAACGCTATTACTCCCTGGATGTATTTCGTGGAGCTACTGTGGCACTGATGATTATGGTAAATAATCCGGGGACATGGGCTCATATGTTTGCACCGCTAAAACATGCAGCGTGGCATGGATGTTCACCTACAGACCTGGTTTTTCCTTTTTTTCTTTTCGCAGTTGGTAATGCCATGTCTTTTGTCATACCTCGGTTACAGGAGGCTGGCCCTGCAGTATTTTGGCAGAAAGTAATTAAACGGACGATTTTGATTTTTGCCATTGGACTTTTCATCAATTGGTGGCCTTTTGTGAAATGGGATGGTGCGGAGCTAGTTTTTAAACAATGGGTTGACGGAACTGATCCGAGCAGGGGAATTCGGATTTTCGGTGTACTCCAACGCATCGCTGTTGCTTACTGTTTTGCTTCGATTCTAGCATACTATTTTAAAGAGAAAACTATTATCTGGATCTCGACGGGTATTCTCTTGTTATATTGGGCGATCTGCGCAATAGCAGGAGGAGCAGATCCTTATAGCTTAGAAGGCTGGTTCGGTACAAAGTATGATATTGCCATTTTAGGTTTACCACATGTTTACAAAGGTGAAGGTGTACCGTTTGACCCTGAGGGCCTGATGAGTACCTTGCCAACTATCGTTCAGGTGGTTTTCGGGTATTTAGTTGGTGTATTTATTAAAAAACAGGGCCAGGTCGATTGGTTATGGACTAAGGTGCCTTCGTCTAATGAGCCGCATTTTAAATTATTGGCAGGGATGTTTGTGACCGGATTTATTTTGGTTGTATTGGCTTGGATATGGGCTTTGGGTTTCCCAATTAATAAAAAGATCTGGACAAGTTCCTATGTGCTTTATACCACAGGTTTGGCAACAATGACCATAGGTGGCATGATCTGGTTTATTGAAGTACAGGGTGTAAAAAATAAATTGACACAGTTTTTTGATGTTTTTGGTAAAAATCCGCTGTTTATCTTTGTACTGAGTGGTATCTTGCCGCGCTTCTTAGGGTTGTTTCGTATTCCTGATGGATTAAAAGAAGACGGTACACAAAAATATCTCGATGCTTTTGCTTGGTTCTATAAATATGTTTGTGCAAAAGTACCTGGAATTCCGGAGGTAGGTTCTTTTGTGTATTCGCTATGTTTCCTAACGTTGATGTGGGTAATCTGCTATTGGCTGGATAAAAAGAAGATTTATGTAAAGGTGTAGCATCAGCGAGACCTTTGCTAGTTAAATTATTTTGGCACTCAAAGATTTTTGTTATCTTTGCAGCCAATTAATAAAATTTTTAACGCTTTAATATTATTCAGGAAATGTATTTAAGTAAAGAGTACAAAGCTGATATCTTCGCAGAATTTGCTGGATCAGCTACAAACACAGGATCTACTGAAGGTCAAGTTGCTTTATTCACTAAGAGAATTGCTCACTTAACTGAGCACTTGAAAAAAAACAGAAAAGATTTCGGTACACAACGTGCCCTACAAATGTTAGTAGGTAAACGTCGTTCATTATTAGCTTATCTTTACAAAAAAGATATCAACCGTTACCGTGCGATCATTAAAGGTCTAGGTTTACGTGATATCATCAAATAAGCTTTAATACAAAGGTGTTAAGAAAGCCATCCAATTTTTGGGTGGCTTTTTTTTGTGCTTATTGTGCTCAATATGTTATCGGACATATCGCGTCTCGATGGGTTTATTCGATTTGTAGTGGGGTTTGTAATTGTTGGGATACCCTGGGGGGAGAGGGCGGGATAGTATTGGTTCTTCCTTACTTCAATTTCACCATTTAGTCGTTATATATTCGTTTTTTCTTCGGAGATTAGTCGTTGTTTATTCGCTTTCAACCGAAGAAGTACCGAACAAGCACCGAACAAGTACCGAAGAAGCACCGAACAAAGTGTGAAAATGGGCATAGAATTTTTACAGTCTGTTTTCGTATTGTTGCCGCTTAACTTGCCAATGTTTTCCCGGTTTACTGCGGAACTTTTTGCGCTGAGCTATGTTGTTGAATGAGTCGCTGAACTTTTGGGCACAGTTATTCCGATGGTTTGATGATTTAGCCTGTCGTTAATTGCATTAATCTTAATATTTTAATTTACCTTTGTGCTGAAATCTAATGTATTTAAAATATTGGCATGCTGCCAACAAGATGAAAAGCATGTCGCAAACAAGATTAAATGAATTACAACGAAATTAAAACAACCATCGATATGGGTAATGGCACCCAGATCGAATTGTCTACAGGTAAATTGGCAAAACAAGCTGATGGTGCTGTAGTATTAAAACAAGGTGATACGATGTTGCTTGCAACGGTCGTTTCAGCTAAAGAAGCTAAATCTGGGGTTGATTTTTTACCTCTTTCGGTAGATTACCAAGAAAAATATGCGGCAACTGGTCGTATTCCAGGAGGTTTCTTACGTCGTGAAGCTAGACTATCGGATTATGAGGTATTGATCTCGCGTTTGGTAGACCGTGCATTGCGTCCTTTGTTCCCTGAAAACTATCACGCAGATACACAAGTGGCAATCAGCTTGATCTCTGCTGATAAAGATATTATGCCTGACGCTTTAGCAGGTTTGGCTGCTTCTGCAGCTATTGCTGTTTCTGATATTCCTTTTAATGGACCAATTTCTGAAGTTCGCGTTGCGAAGATTGACGGTCAATTGGTGATCAATCCAAAATTATCTGAACTTGAAAAAGCAACATTAGAATTTATCGTTGCTGGTTCTGCACAGGATATTGGTATGGTTGAAGGTGAAGCGAAAGAAATTTCTGAAGCTGAAATGGTGGAAGCAATTGCTTTTGCTCATGAAGCGATCAAAAAACAAGTTGCTGCTCAGGTAGAACTGGCTAACTTAGTTGGTAAAACTGTTAAGCGTGAGTATAACCATGAGCCTGAAAACCTTGAATTGAGAGATGCTATTTTTGCAGCTACTTACGATAAGGTTTACGCTATTGCAAAATCTGCTTCTGCAAAACATGACCGTTCTGAAAACTTCGCAAAAATCGCGGAAGAGTACAGAGCAACAATGCCAGAGGAATTGGATGATGATACAGCTTTCTTGTTCAAAAAATATTTCCACGATGTTCAGTATGATGCTGTTCGTAATCTTGTCCTGGATGAAGGAATTCGTCTAGATGGCCGTAATGTACGTACAGTTCGTCCGATCTGGTCAGAAGTGGATTACTTGCCTGCTGCACACGGTTCGGCTGTATTCACACGTGGTGAAACACAATCATTGACTTCGGTTACTTTAGGTGCTAAAGACGATGAGCAAATGATCGATGGTGCTTTTATCAACGGTTATAACAAATTTATTCTTCACTATAACTTCCCTGCATTCTCTACGGGTGAAGTAAGACCTAATAGAGGTCCAGGTCGTCGTGAAGTTGGTCACGGTAACTTAGCAATGCGTTCATTGAAACAGGTACTTCCTGCAGACAGCGAAAATCCATATACGATCCGCGTTGTTTCTGATATCTTAGAATCAAATGGTTCTTCTTCTATGGCAACTGTATGTGCTGGTACATTAGCACTTTTGGATGCTGGTGTGAAATTGAAAGCTCCAGTATCAGGTATTGCTATGGGATTGATTTCTGATGAAAAAACGGGTAAATACGCGATCTTATCGGATATCTTAGGCGATGAAGATCATTTAGGTGATATGGACTTTAAAGTAACTGGTACAGAAAATGGTATCGTTGCTTGTCAAATGGACTTAAAAATCAATGGTTTGAAATGGGAAGTGCTGACGCAAGCTTTAGATCAAGCAAAAGAAGCGCGTTTACACATCTTGGGTGAGATGAAGAAAACAATTTCTGCTCCTCGCGAAGATTACAAACCACATGCACCACGTATCGTTCAATTGTTGATCGATAAAGAATTTATTGGCGCTGTAATCGGACCAGGTGGTAAAATTATCCAAGAAATGCAACGTGAGACCGGTGCTACAATTTCGATCGAAGAAGTTGATAACAAAGGTGTTGTTCAGGTATTCGCAGATAATAAAGCAGCAATCGATGATGCAGTAGGTCGTATCAAAGCGATTGCTTCTAAACCAGAGATTGGTGAAACTTACGAAGGTAAAGTGAAATCAATTATGCCATTCGGTGCTTTCGTTGAAATCATGCCTGGTAAAGATGGTTTATTACACATCTCTGAAATCGACTGGAAACGTCTTGAAACAATGGACGGTATTTTCAAAGAAGGTGATAAAGTAACGGTTAAATTGCTGGATATCGACAAACAAGGTAAAATGAAGCTTTCTCGTAAAGCATTATTGCCTCGTCCGCCGAAAGAAGACAAACCAAAGCAGGATAAACCTGCTGGCGAAGCTCCTGTAGCTGGTGCCGGTCAAGAATAAGTTTATTCCTTGCAAATGATATGAAAAGCCCGCTCTATAGCGGGCTTTTTTTGTATGCAAAATTTGATTAACTTAACTAGATGCTTTTAATTGCCACCAGATTATATTGTTTCTTTTTCGCTTTTCTGCTATCTGTTCCTGTTGTGGCACAGGTGTCAAAAATAAGCGATACATCAGTAATTTTTAGAGCAGTTGATATTTTTCTAGAGCCAAGTGACGGAATGCAAAATTTTAAGGTTCGCTGGCTAGGTTATTTGAAAGAGACTATGGATGAAGGGCAATTGAGCAAAACGTTATATGCTAACCATGTATTTGAGGTGCTTGTGGTAAAAGATGGATCGCTATTGGAGAGGGAAAGTGGTTCAGGAGATAGGGTGCTTTTCAATTTTCTGAGAAAGCAGAAAAAATGGAAGCCGGGTATTTGCTCGGGGCGTCCAATTAATTATCTTTTGAAATTGAAAGTCCCCGAAGAATTATTTGATCAGGTAATGATTGAGGAGATACTTGCATGTGAGGATTTGGTGAAGCAGGAGCTACTGAAGCCAATAACAAAATAAGGCTGTCAATTCGACAGCCTTATTTTGTTATTTTATAACATGATAACACCTTTTATCTTTGCTACTTCTTTGTAGAAGTAAATCACCTGATCGGCATCTTTTACGTGTAAGTTTACCGTAATCGAAGTATACTTACCTGTTTTGGAATCCTTGAAATCAAATTGGGCACCTGTGTCATCAAATACACTTTGGATTTGATTGAAGTGGTCCTGATCTTTCGGTAAGATAAATTTGTACGTATAATCCTTTGGAAATGTTTCTAAATCTTCCAATCGCTCTTTGAAAGTTTCATAGAAGTCTTTTGGATTATCACCTCCGTCTGGGATATCTTGTATATTGATGTTTTTGTAATCTGCCATTTTTTGTTTCTCCTTAAATATGTTATTAAGGTATTAACAAATATTAATCCATTAATGTTTTACTGACAATTTTTCAGTTAATTATTGTCAATGCTCGAAGGCCAATCGGCTTTGTTTTTACCGAAGTTTTTGTTTGGTGTTGCACTCATCTCGATTTCCATCTGGCCACCTTCTAAAAGCTGTGCATGGGTAATGAATGTTTTAGAATAAGGTTTACCATTCAATTTGATCGATTTGATGTATTGATTTGCTTTGCCTTGATTTTTAACATCGATTGCCAATGTTTTGCCATTTGGTAAGTTGATGTTCGCATGCTGCATCATAGGGGAGCCAAAGACATAAACGCCGCTCATGGCATTTAACGGATAGAAGCCCATTGCTGAGAACACGTACCATGCACTCATTTGTCCGACGTCATCATTTCCACATAGACCAGCTGGACTGTTTGTGTAAAACTCCGTCATCGCTTTACGGACTAAGGCTGCTCCTTTCCAAGGTTGTCCCGCGTAAGCATACAAATAAGGGATATGGTGATTTGGTTCGTTACCTTGCGCATATTGGCCGATGAGTCCTGAAATATCCGGCGAAGCTTCACCACCAAGATCCGATGACATGGTCGTAAAATAATCCAGTTTTTTCAAAAATTTCTCCTCGCCACCGAAAAGATTGATTAGACCTTTGACATCTTGAGGTACCAACCAGGTGTATTGCCAAGCATTTCCTTCGCAATAGTCATTCTCGCGGTGTTTGGCCATAAGTGGGTCGAAAGGTCTGCGGAACTCGCCATTGGCTTTTTTACCGACGAAATGACCTACCTCTTTGTCAAAATATTGCTCGTATAGTTTATAGCGTTTTTTGAAATAAGCAGCGTCTTCTGTTTTACCCAGTTTTTCGGCAATTTTATAAGTACCGAAGTCAGCAATCGCATACTCTAATGCCCATGCTACAGACTCATTAGGCATGCTGTCGATCGGAATATAGGTCAGGTCACGCGCATATTTCAGACCGTGATCATTACCCATCGCTGTGGTCTTAACAGCTTCCCACATCAAAGGATAATCTTTCTCGTCAATAATTCCTTTTAAGAAAGCATCGGCGATTACGGGAATTGCGGGTAATCCAACCATGGTATTGGTTTCATTGCCCTGAAGGTGCCACATTGGCAATTTACCCTGTTGTTGATAGATCGCCAACATGGTTTTGATAAAGTCCTGGTTGATTTTACGGTCTTCCAAGATGGTCATCAAGGGGTGTAGGCCCCGGTAAGTATCCCAAAGCGAAAATACCGTATGGTTGACAAAATCCTGTTTTTCATAAACCTGTTTATCCGTGCCCATATAGTCGCCGTTTGCATCGTTAAAGATGGTAGGGGCGAAGTAGGTATGGTATAATGCGGTATAGAAGATTGTCTTCGTATCCTTGTCGGCTTCAAATTGAATCTTATTTAAGGTTTTGTTCCAGCGTTGATCGGCTTCTTGCTTTACTTGTTCGAAATTCCAGTTTGGAATCTCTGCATTGATATTGTTCAGCGCATTGGTCGAGCTTACAGGGGAAATACCGACTTTGAGTTCGATGGTTTTGTTTTTAACCGCATCAAAGAATAAAGCCGCTTTGATTGCCTGTCCTTTGAATGTTGTTTGGCCTAATTTTTCTTCTTTACCGTCGAAAAATCTTACTTTTTGTATCGGTTGGGAAGTTCTGATCGCAAAATACAATTTTTGATCAGTGGCCCATCCTGTTGAAAAACGGTAACCAACAAAGGTCGAGTCGTTTACCTGTTTGATGTAGGTATCTGTCGGTTTATCCCAGTTTATGTGATAGCCCAGATCCACTAAGATATGCGCATTGTCTGTTTTTTCATAGCGATATTGATGATAGCCAACACGTTCGGTTGCCGTTAAGTTGGCCTGCACCTGATAGTCATCTAAATATGCGCTGTAGAATCCCGGTCTAGCCACCTCATTCTCCTTTTTAAAGGATGAGCCATAACCTGTATTCATTTTGTTGAATTCTGCCGGTGTTAATTGTAATTTTCCGTTAGCAGGAACGATCATTAGGTCGTTGAGGTCGCCGATACCTGTTCCGCTCAGGTGAGTATGGGTAAAACCCAAAATTTCCTGGCTTTTGTAATTGTATCCACTGCACCAATCCCATCCGTTGAACTTGTCCCATGTCTGTGGAATTTGGGTCGGGCCTAATTGCACTGCACCCAATGGTACATTGGCACCAACGAAGACGTGTCCATGGTCTGCAGATCCGATGAAGGGGTTGACATATTGTGTTAGATTTTGTTGGGCTTGCACACAAAATGGCAAAATTATTGTGCCCAACACTGTTTTGAGTACTTTATTTCCTGTCATAGGTTTTGTTCGGGTATTTGAAAACTGCTTAAAATTAGTAAATAAAACCTTTTAGCGCAATTTTATTATTATTTTAGTAAATTGTCGTTAAATTTTTTACTTTAGTAATCTTCGAAATAAAAAACTTAACAAACCTACTACTACTACATGAAGAAACGTATTCTGATCAGTGATATCGCAAAGGCGTTGGGGATTTCTGTAACTACTGTGTCCTTTATTTTGAATGACAAGGCAAAAGAGAAGCGTATTAGTGAGGCTTTGACAAAGCGTGTGCTGGATTATGTCAAAAAGGTAGGGTATAAGCCGAATGAATTGGCAAAAAGTCTCCGTACCGGAAAGACAAAGATTTTGGGTTTGATTATCGAGGATATTTCCAATCCTTTTTTTGGGAATATTGCACGTCTGATCGAAAGCAAGGTCTATGAACAGGGATATCGTATTATTTATTGTAGTACGAATAACGATGTGGAGAAAGCGAAGGAGTTAATCCAGATGTTTTATGACCGGCAGGTAGATGGTTTTATTATTACGCCTTCCGATGGTCTAGAAGACACCGTAAAGCAGTTACAGCAGAACAATATACCGGTTGTGCTATTCGACCGTTATTTTCCTAGCCTCGAAACCGACTATGTTGGTGCGGACAACTTTCAGGGTGCATTTGATGCCAGCAATCATTTGTGCCAACAAGGCTATAGGCGTATCGGATTTGTGTCGCTCTATTCGGATCAGACCCAAATGAAAGAACGTTCAGATGGCTATATGAAAGCCATGGATAATAATAAGCAGCAAAGTTTTATTCAAAAGATCCAGATGGATGCTTCGGATGATGAAGCGATGGAATCGTTGCGGGAGTTTATCTGTGAAAATAGACTGGACGCCGTTTTGTTTTCAACAAACTATCTTGCGATCTCGGGTTTGAAAGCTTCCAAGAAATTTAACTTCGCTATGCCCGCGGTGATCGCTTTCGATGACCATACTGTTTTTAAGCTGGTAGAACCTTCTATCACCGTTGTTTCGCAGCCTATCAAAGATATTGCTGAGAACCTGATCAATATCCTCTTGCTTCGTCTTCAGGGCAAAATAAAAGCAACACGTAAAATGGTGTTGCCTTGTGAACTGAAAGTTCGTGAGTCTACGAAAGCAAAAGTTACGGTGTAGAGTCAGCGACAAATTTCATTGAAATAGAATTGACGCAGTGACGCGTATTTTTTGTCGTAAAGCCTTCTCCAAGGAATACATGACCGAGATGCGCGCCACATGTGCTGCATAAGATTTCGGTACGTCGACCGTCTGCATCCGTAATGCGTGTAATGGCTCCGGGAATCTCGTCATCAAAACTTGGCCATCCACATCCAGATTCAAATTTTGATTCGGAGCGATATAAAGGACTGTCACAGCGGCGGCAGATATAAGTTCCCCTGACTTTATTGTCTAAAAGCTCACCGGTAAAAGGACGCTCGGTTCCCTTATGTATAATAATGTATTCTTCTTCTTTACTTAGCGGGTTGTATTTTTTGTTTGTTTCCATTGTAGTCGTTTTATTAAGTTTTTATTGAGGGCATGATCAGAACGTCCCAGTGGGAGCAGTCAAATTCATTCCCTTGCACTTCATTCCTTTGCACTAAAAGATCAGTTTCCAGATTCTTTCATGATAGACAAAGACCTGATTATAGCCAAGTCTGAATTCATTTTATAAAGTTACGGAAATAAAGGTGAAAAATGTTTTTTGTCTCTATGTGGAGCTTCTATTTTGGGTATTTTACATTGTCATGGAATTGTCTTATATTTGAGTGGCTATCCAAATGAAAAGTTGTAGCGATGGAACTACTTTAGTAGCTTAAAGCGGTTTTTATCCTTGTTTAAACGCATTTGTTTAGAATGATTATAAATTGATATTAAAGGTCACAAAATTGTCAGCGATTTGTTAATAAATCATACTTTTGTGGCATTGTTAAGGGGGTAGTGGCTCCTTTAACCATGGGAGTTAATTTTTTACATTCACAAATAAATAGTATAAAGTGCTAAATATGAGAACTATCTCATCCGTTTTGGGAAGCCTTGCGAGGGTGGTGTCAACGAGTTTGATGCTATTATTTGCCGTTACGACGTTGCATGCGCAAGATGTCAAGGAAGGTGAAAAAATCTTCAAATCTAAGTGTACATCCTGTCACGCCATTGACAGAAAAGTGGTTGGTCCTGCTTTAAAGGGGATTCCAGAGACGAAAGACGAAGCTTGGTTAATCAAGTGGGTCAAGAATTCTCAGGCTCTAATTGCATCCGGCGATGCTGACGCTGTTAAAATCTTCGAAGAGAACAACAAGCTTGTGATGACTTCTTTTACTGATTTGTCTGACGATCAGATCAAGTCGGTATTAGCGTATATTACAGATGCTTCTAAGGAGAAACCAAAAGATGCAAACAAAGATGGTGCCGCTGCTAAAGATGATAACGCATCTATGTTCATGATTTTGGGCTTGATCGCAGTTGTTGTTTTGGCGGTTGTGGTTATCGTGGTGTTGAATCGTGTGATCCGTACCTTAGAAAATGTTATTGCTAAAAACCAAGAAGCTATTGCTGCGCAACAAGAGCCAGAAGATAGCCAACGTTTTGTGAAGTTTGCGAAAGCATTCGTTAAGAACAAGAAGTTGGTTGGCTTTACAGTCTTGATGTTGGTTGCATTATTAGCTGTAGGTGGTTGGAAAACAATGTGGAACGTTGGTGTTCACCAAGGCTATCAGCCGGTTCAACCAATTAAGTTCTCACACCAAATCCACGCCGGTGTTAACAAAATTGAGTGTCAATACTGTCACGGTGGAGCATTTAAATCTAAAAATGCATCTATTCCATCGGCCAACGTATGTATGAACTGTCACAATACAATCACTGCATCAGAGCATTATGATGGTGAGATTTCTCCGGAAATTGCTAAAATCTATCGTGCATTGGATTGGAATCCTGATACACGTACTTACGGTAACAATCCAAAGCCAATTCAATGGGTTCGTATCCACAACTTGCCTGACTTTGCTTACTTCAACCACTCACAACACGTTGTGGTAGCTGGTGTTGAGTGTCAGACTTGTCACGGTCCGATCCAAAATATGGAAGAAGTATATCAATATTCTCCATTGACGATGAAATGGTGTGTTGAGTGTCACAAAAAGACTGATATTAAATCGGATAACAAATACTATGAAGATTTGATTAAAGCACACGAAAGAATTAAGAAAGGTGAGAAAATGACTGCAGCCATGATCGGTGGTCTTGAGTGTGGTAAATGTCACTATTAATAATTATTTGAAATACGCAATCTTATATACAGCTTAAATGGATAGCAATAAAAAATATTGGAAAGGTTTGGAAGAGTTAAATCAAACTCCTGCTTTCGTTGAAGGAAGCAAGGGTGAGTTTGCCGAATCTATTCCTGTAGAAGATGTATTAAACGAAGCTGGCTTGAGTACAAAAACTCCTCGCCGTGACTTTTTGAAAGCATTAGGATTTGGTTTGGGTGCTGTTTCTTTAGCGGCTTGTAACCGTACTCCTGTGCATAAGGCAGTTCCTTATTTGATTAAGCCTGAAGAGGTAACTCCAGGTATCCCTAACTACTATGCTTCGACGTTCAATGGTCAAAGCATCTTGGTTAAAACTCGTGAAGGTCGTCCGATCAATGTTGAGCCTAACCCGAATGCAATTGGATTGAACCAAGGTTTGGATTCAACTACAGCTGCTTCCGTATTGGATTTATATGATGAGTCCAAATTGAAACAGGCGCAATTGAAAGGTCAAGATGTGGAGTGGTCTAAATTGGATGGGGAGGTTGTTAAAGCTTTAAATGCAGCAGCATCTTCTGGTAAACAAATCACGATCGTTTCTAACACCGTAAACAGTCCTTCTACATTGGCGGCTATCGCTGCTTTTGCAACGAAATTCCCTACAGTTAACCATGTACAATACGACGCTGTATCTTACAGCGGTATTATCGAAGCAAATAAAGCTTCTTTCGGTAAGGCTGTAGTTCCTTCATACAATTTTGAAAAAGCAAATGTGATTGTTTCCGTTGCGGCTGATTTCTTAGGAACTTGGTTGGCAGGTGAGGAGCATACACAGCAATACGCGAAAAATCGTGACTACAAATCGTTGAAAAACGGAAAAATGTCGCGTCACGTGCAATTTGAGTCTGGCCTATCCATGACAGGTACAAATGCTGATGCACGTATCGCTATCAAACCTTCGGAAGAGGGTGCTACCTTGATCGCTTTATATAATGCAATCACTGGTCAGTCATTGGCTGGTGCTACTGCAAACAAGAAAGCACAAAAAGGTGTCGCTCTAGCGGCGAAAGAATTGGTGAACAGCAAAGGTGCAGCAGTTGTTGTTGCTGGTTCTAACGATGTCAATGTACAGGTATTGGTGAATGCAATCAACGTTGCATTAGGTGCTTACGGTACAATCATCGATTTGGATAACTATTCTAAACAATACCAAGGTTCGGATTCTTCGTTCCAAGCTTTCTTAGCTGCGGCGAAATCAGGTCAAGTTGGTGTTGCGTTCTTCTTGAATAGCAATCCAGTATATGACTACTTTAAAGCAGAGGATGTAAAAGCAGCATTGAAACAAGTTCCTTTCACTTTATCGTTTTCGCAACGTGCGGATGAAACGGCTTCTGAATTGACTGCGATCGCTCCAGCAAGTACTTTCTTGGAATCTTGGGGTGATTCGAATCCAAAAGAAGGATTGTTCTCTATCGTTCAACCAACAATCAATCCTGTTTTCAAAACACGTCAAGTTGAACAAAGCTTGTTGACTTGGGCAGGAAATGATACGGATATGTACAACTTTGTTAAGAACTTGTGGACTACACAAATCTTAGCTGGTTCTACGAAAAACTGGGATGCTGTATTGCAAACTGGTTTTGAATATAAAGGTGCTAAAGCGGCAACAGCTCCTGCGTTTACAGGAAATGCTGCAGCAGCGGCTTCTGCAATTGAGGCATCAAGCAAAGCGATTACAGGTGAGTTTGAGTTGAAACTTTATGAGCCTGCTGGTCTTCGTGACGGTCGCTACGCAAACAATGCTTACTTACAAGAGTTGCCTGACCCAGTTTCTAAAGTAACTTGGGATAACTATGCTGCTCTTAACCCGAAAGATGCTGAGAAATTAGGTTTGGGTGAAGACGGTAAAGTAACTGTAAAAGCAAATGGTGTTGAATTGGAATTGCCAGTTGTACAACAACCGGGACAAGCACAAGGAACAGTTTCAGTTGCTGTAGGTTACGGTCGTACAAAAGTTGGTAAAGCAGGTAATGAAGTTGGTAAAAACGCATTCCCATTTGCTTCTATCATCAATGGTACAGTACAAGGTGTTGCCAAAGCAACTGTAGCGAAAGCATCTGGTACTTACCAATTAGCACAAACACAGACACACCACACGATCGAAGGTCGTAACGTTATTCGTGAGACTACTTTTGCGAAATATTTGAAAGATCCTAACTCTGAGGCAGGACGCTTTACAGATAATCACAAAACATACGATTTGTGGAACAAATATGAGCAACCAGGTCACAAATGGGTGATGGCGATCGACTTGAACGCATGTACAGGTTGTGGTGCTTGTATTGTTGCTTGTAACGTAGAAAATAATATTCCTGTTGTAGGTCGTGATGAGGTTCGCCGTCGTCGTGAAATGCACTGGTTACGTATTGACCGTTACTATACGATCGAAGGAAAAGATCAAGATCTTACAAAAGAAAAAGAAATTGCGAGAGCTTCGGCTGATTTAGATTTCGAAGATATCACTGTTGTTCACCAACCGATGTTGTGTCAACACTGTGGTCACGCACCTTGTGAAACGGTTTGTCCAGTATTGGCAACAGTACACTCTTCAGAAGGTTTGAACCACATGGCATATAACCGTTGTTTCGGTACACGTTACTGTGCGAATAACTGTCCTTTCAAAGTTCGTCGTTTCAACTGGTTTGCCTACTGGAATGATTCACGTTTTGACAACTACTTGAACAATGAGTTCACACAATTGGTCTTAAATCCAGATGTTGTTACTCGTTCACGTGGGGTAATGGAGAAATGTTCAATGTGTATCCAACGTATTCAAGCAGGTAAATTACAAGCTAAGATTCAAAATCGCAAAGTGAAAGATGGCGATATCCAAATGGCTTGTCAACAAGCATGTTCTGCGAATGCAATCATCTTTGGAGATGCAAATGATCCAGAATCAGAAGTATCTAAAGCATTACGCAACGAGCGTGTTTATTACGTACTTGAGGAAATCAATGTTCAACCGGGTATCGGTTATATGACAAAAGTTAGAAACACTTTTGAGGCGTAATCTTGTACAATATTTGAAATAAAAATACTATGTCATCGCATAACGAATCAATATTAAGAGAACCATTAATGACCGGTAAGGACATTACGTATGCAAAAATTACGGATGATATCTTACTACCGGTTGAAAATAAACCAAATAAAGCATGGTGGATTGGTTTTACCGTTGCTGTATTAGGTGCTTTATTATGGGTAGTTAGCGTTAGTTATACCTTTTGGACAGGTATCGGCGCTTGGGGTCTGAATAAAACTGTAGGCTGGGCTTGGGATATCACCGACTTCGTATGGTGGGTAGGTATCGGTCACGCGGGTACGTTGATTTCAGCTGTATTATTAATCTTCCGCCAGAACTGGCGTAATTCAATCAACCGTTCTGCAGAGGCGATGACGATCTTTGCGGTAATCTGTGCGGCTACATACGTTGTGGCTCACATGGGGCGTCCTTGGTTGGCCTATTGGATTTTCCCACTTCCAAATCAATTTGGATCACTTTGGGTAAACTTCAACTCTCCTTTGGTATGGGATGCGTTTGCGATCTCGACTTACTTTACAGTATCCTTGGTATTCTGGTACTGTGGTTTGTTGCCGGATATCGCAACAATTCGTGACCGTGCTACTGGATTGAAACAAAAAATCTATTCGGTATTATCATTCGGTTGGAATGGATCTGTAAAGACTTGGCAACGTTTTGAAATCGTGTCATTGATCTTGGCAGGTATTTCAACGCCACTGGTACTTTCTGTACACACTATCGTATCCATGGACTTTGCAACTTCGGTTATCCCTGGATGGCACACGACGATCTTCCCGCCATATTTCGTGGCTGGTGCGATCTTCTCAGGTTTCGCGATGGTACAGACTTTATTGTTGATCTTACGTAAAGTAATGAACTTCGAAAACTACATCACGATGTTCCACATTGAGTCGATGAATATCATTATCATGACGACAGGTTCTATCGTAGGTGTGGCTTATTTGACTGAGTTGTTTATCGCAATGTACTCTCGTTCAGAATACGAAATGTATGCTTTCGAGAACCGTATGTTGGGTCCATACGCTTGGGCTTACTGGTCAATGATGACTTGTAACGTAATTTCTCCACAGTTATTCTGGTTCAAAAAAATCCGTACAAGTATTCCAATCTCATGGATTTTATCGATTGTTGTAAACATCGGTATGTGGTTTGAGCGTTTTGTAATTATCGTGACTTCATTGCACCGTGATTACTTGCCTTCATCTTGGGCAATGTTCTACCCAACTTGGACAGACGTAGGTATCTTTGTAGGTTCAATTGGATTATTCTTTACTTTATTCTTGTTGTTCTTACGTTTCTTGCCAGGTATCGCTATTGCCGAAGTGAAATTGTTGTTGAAATCATCTTCATTACAACATAAAACTAAATTGGCTCAAGAAGGCGCATTCCCTGCAGAGCAAGTTGAGTACTTCCAAGAATCATTAGAGAAATATGATTCAGTAACAGAAGAAGAGATTAAAGAATTATCAGTTAGAAAATAATCAGCAATGAGCAATACAAAATATATATTAGGTAGTTTTGCGGATCCCGATGAAATGATGCATGGGATCGACAAATTGCAAGCAAACAATATAAGTATTTACGACTGCTTTACTCCGATGCCTATCCACGGCATCGAAGCGAAGTTAGGTGTGAAACCTTCTCGCTTGCCTATCGCAGCATTTTGCTTTGGAGCATTAGGAACGACATTAGGTTTTAGTTTGTTGTATTATACAATGGCATACGATTGGCCGATGAATATCGGTGGTAAACCATCATTTGGTATGCCAAACTTTGTTCCAGTTACCTTTGAGGTTACCATCTTATTGTGTGCTTTGGGTATGGTTGCTACGTTTTTCTTCCGCAACCACTTGTTCCCAGGACGCGCACCTCGTGTAATGGACTTGAGAGCAACAGATGACCGTTTCATCCTTGCAGTAGATGCCAAAGAAAATACAGACCACGCTTTGATCGATAGCTTATTGAAAGAAGCCGGAGCTGTTGAAGTTAAGTACAATGATAGAAAATATGTTAGCTATGAATAAGAAGAATTTACTTGGAACGCTATGCGCAGCTGTGGCATTGACAGCACTTGTTTCTTCTTGTGGTGACAAAACAACTCGTAGTACAGGTTTAGAGTTTTCTCGTAACATGTACGATCCGCTTGCTTTCAATCCGGATCAACCTAATGCGAATTTTGCTGATGGAAAAACAGCACAAACACCTCCTAAAGGTACAGATCCAATTGGCTTCACTCGTTTTGAGTATGCGAATACATTAGAGGATTATGAACGTGCAGGAAGAGAAGTAAAAAGTCCTTTGGTCGTAAATGCCGAAAATCTTGAAAAAGGTAAAGCTTTGTTTACAACTTACTGTTCTATATGTCATGGAGTTGAAGGTAAAGGTGATGGTCCTATCACTAAGGATCGTAGCGTGACTGATTCAAGAGGTACTCGTCAATTAGAGAACTTTCCTCCGCCACCATCTTACCACAGAACAGATGCGGCGAGCTCTTCAAGAGGTGGTTTGATGGCTGACTTGACTGATGGTAAAATTTACCATACAATTTATTACGGACACAACTCCATGGGATCACATGCATCCCAATTATCTCCAGAGGAGAGATGGAAAGTTGTTATGTATGTTCACGAATTACAAAAGAAATAATCTAACATCAGATATATAAATGGGAACTCACAGTCATCATCACGATTATAATTTCAACGAGCGATACGAGTTTGCTGGCAAAGCTAAAATGTTCAGTATTGTCGCTGTTGTACTAGGCGTAGCTGCTGTAGCTTTCGGGTTGCTTTCGGGCGATCACGTTACTGTAGAGCGTACATATGCCAACTTGTTATTGATGGGTTATTACTTTACATGTGTATGCGCAGCTGGAACATTCTTTGTTGCCTTGCAATATGTGACACAATCTGCATGGTCTGCAGGTTTGGTACGTATACCTCAGGCTATGGCGGGTGTTTTACCAATTGCTTCATTGATTTTATTGGTTATCGTAGGTTTAGGTTTAACCACACATAACTTATATCATCACTGGAATGCAGACGGTATCACTGATCCGCACAGTACAAATTTTGACCCTATTATCGCAGGTAAATCTGCTTATTTAAATGTTCCATTCTTCTTGATCCGTCAAGTTGTATTTATGGGTACATATAGCATTTTTGCTGTTATTTTTGCGAAACTTTCTTATAAAGAGGATTTGGAAGGTGGATTGACTTCTTATAAAAAGTCATTCAAATTGTCTGCAATCTTCTTGGTTATCTTTGGTTTTACTACTCCTATCTGGTCTTTCGATACAGTAATGTCTTTAGAGGCGCACTGGTTTTCGACGATGTTTGGTTGGTATAACTTTGCAGCAATGTGGGTTAGCGGTATATCATGTATCACGATCATCGTTGTTGTATTGAAGAAAGCTGGTTATATGAACTGGGTAAACGAAAATCATTTGCACGATTTGGGTAAATTGATGTTCGGTTTCTCGATCTTTTGGACTTACGTTTGGTTTGCACAATTCATGTTGATTTGGTATTCAAACATTCCTGAAGAAACAGTTTATTTCTACAAACGTTGGGAACCAGAATACAAACCTTGGTTTTGGTTGAGTATTATCATTAACTTTGTGGCACCATTGTTATTATTGGTGGACCGCGATGCGAAACGTAAACAAAACGTGATGTTATTCGTCGGTATTCTATTGTTAGCTGGTCACTGGCTTGATTATTACATCATGATTATGCCAGGTACTGTAGCGGAACACAGAGGATTTGGTATCATTGAAATCGGAACTGCACTTGGTTTCTTAGGTTTGTTCATCTTCTTAGTGATGAGTAAATTGAGTAAACAAGCATTGGTGCCTAAAAATCATCCTTTCTTGGATGAGAGTTTGCATCACCAGATATAGTTTCACTTTTAAAGGAAGGTTACGTAAAAACGTTATAAAAGAAATGAGCTTTAAATTAAATAATAGATTCAAATCCATCTCGGGTTTTGTGCTTGCACTAGGATTGCTTTTTGCAACTCCTATCCTTGCAAGTCAACAAGATACAGTAGCATCTGATTCTGCTAAAGTGGCGACTACAGCGGTAGCTGCCCCTGCGGCGACGGATTCGGTTGCAAAAGATACAACAGCGGCAGCAGGTACTGCTGCTGTTGCATCTGCTAGCTCTTCTACTGAAGCTAGTGCTGCTGCTCCTGCTGTTGAAGAAGTGAAGCAAATAGACCCTCAGGTTTATAAAAACTTCACATATTATGTGTTGTTATTCTTGGTTATATGTACAGTTGTTGCCGTTATCGGTAAAGTACTTTCGATCTATGAATTGACAAGAAAGATGAACGGTAAATACAATCCGTTTGCGAATAACACATTTCAATCGGCATTGTTATTCATTTTCTTGGTTGTATTCCTTTACGGTGTGTATTGGTCATATGTACACTGGGGAGCGGCTTATTGGAGATCGGCAGTAACTGAGCACGGTGAGCGTATTGATACCATGTTTATCATTACAACAGCAATTACAACATTTGTATTGGTTATCACACACATTTTGTTGATGACATTTACATTCTTGTACCGCATGCGTGCAAAACGTCAGGCTTATTATTATCCACATAACAATGCAATCGAGAAATTGTGGACAATCGTTCCTGCTGTTGTTTTGACTGTATTGGTATTGTTCGGTTTCTTTACATGGAGATCGATCACAAATATTCCTGAAGATCTTCAAAAATCAGCATTACAAATTGAAGTATTGGGCGAGCAATTCCAATGGAATGTCCGTTACGCTGGTTCAGACGGGATTATTGGTAAACGTAATTATAAAATGACGACACCAACTAATCCTTACGGTATTGACTTTAATGATAAAAATTCTTGGGATGATATTCAAGGATCTGAAATCTGGTTGCCTGTAAACAAACCTGTTCGTTTCCATATCGTTTCAAAAGATATTATTCACTCTTTCTTTATTCCTGATTTCCGTGTTCAGATTAATGCGGTACCAGGAATGACCAACTACTTCCAGTTTACACCTACTGTTACAACAGAAGAGATGCGTGATCGTTTAGGTGATTATAACTATGACTTCGTGATGTTGTGTAACAAGATTTGTGGATCTGGTCACTACAACATGCAAAAGAAAGTGGTTGTCGTAACTGAAGAGAAATATAAAGAGTGGTTAGCTAAACAAAACAAATATTTTACTGAGGATTTGCAAAAAGAGTTCAGTGGTAAAACAGCTAACGTAAAAAAGGATAGCGTACAAGTTACAGCATCTTTGAACTAATTAAGAATTTTTGAATATAAAATCGAATATGTCAAGTACAGTAATATCGCATAGCGCTGAACATCACGATTCGCACGGACATCATCACGAGGAGTCATTCATCAGAAAGTATATCTTTTCTGGTGACCACAAGATGATTGCTAAGCAATTCTTGATCACTGGTATCATCATGGCAGTTTTTGCGATGCTTTTATCAGTATTATTCCGTATCCAATTAGCATGGCCGGATAAAGAGTTCCCTATATTAGAAGTATTCTTGGGTAAATGGGCTGAAGGTGGTCGTATAAAACCGGAGTTTTTTCTTTCCTTGGTGACCATTCACGGTACCGTCATGGTATTCTTCGTGTTAACAGCTGGTCTATCAGGTACTTTTAGTAACTTATTGATTCCATATCAAATCGGAGCACGCGATATGGCATCTCCTTTTATGAACATGTTATCTTACTGGTTGTTCTTTGTAGCATCGGTAATTATGGTTGCATCGTTCTTCGTAGAAAGTGGACCTGCTTCTGCTGGTTGGACAATCTACCCACCATTATCGGCTGTACCTACTGCAATCGCTGGATCTGCGACTGGTATGACTTTATGGTTGGTGAGTATGGTTCTCTTTGTAGCTTCACAGTTGATCGGTGGTATTAACTATGTGAGTACAATTTTGAACATGCGTACAAAAGGAATGGATTTATGGAAAATGCCTCTGACAATCTGGGCATTCTTCTTAACGGCTATCGTAGGTATGTTGTCGTTCCCGGTATTGGTTTCAGCGGTTGTTCTTTTGATTTTTGACCGTGCTGCTGGTACATCATTCTATTTGTCGGATCTTGTCGTTCAAGGACAAATTTTACCGAACGAAGGTGGTTCACCAATCTTGTTCCAACACTTGTTCTGGTTCTTAGGTCACCCTGAAGTATATATCGTTGTTATGCCTGCTTTAGGTTTAACTTCTGAAGTTATCGCGACCAACTCACGTAAGCCAATCTTCGGTTACCACGCGATGGTTTATTCGTTGATTGGTATCACGGTATTGTCGTTTATCGTATGGGGTCACCACATGTTTGTAACGGGTATGAATCCGTTCTTAGGTGGTGTATTTATGATCACAACATTGATTATCGCGGTTCCTTCTGCTGTAAAAGCGTTTAACTATCTTGCAACGTTGTGGAAAGGTAATATCCGTTTCACTCCAGCGATGATGTTTGCTATCGGTTTGGTATCATTCTTTATCTCTGGTGGTTTGACAGGATTGTTCTTAGGTAACGCGGCTTTAGATATCAACTTACACGATACCTATTTTGTTGTTGCCCACTTCCACTTGGTTATGGGGTCAGCTTCAATCTTCGGTATGCTTTGTGGTGTTTACCACTGGTATCCTAAGATGTTCGGTCGTATGATGAACACCAAACTGGGTTATTTACACTTTTGGTTGACTTTCGTAGGTGCTTACATGGTATTTTTCCCAATGCACTTTATGGGTATTGATGGTGTGCCACGTCGTTACTATGCGTTTACAGAGTTTGCTTTCATGGCAAAATGGGTTTCTGTCAACCAATTGGTCACTTGGGCTGCAATTATTGCTGCTTTAGGTCAGGTAGCTTTCTTGTGGAACTTCTTTACATCGATCTTCTTCGGTAAAAAAGCACCACAAAACCCTTGGCAATCAAATACATTGGAATGGACTACTCCGGTAGAACATATCCACGGTAACTGGCCAGGAGAGATTCCAACTGTACACCGTTGGCCTTACGATTACAGTAAACCAGGCCATGGTGAGGATTTCATTCCTCAAAATGTTCCTTTCTCTGAAACGATGAGCTCTAATTTGCCTCATGATTTCGAAGGAGATGAGGAAGCTGAGCGTATCCAAGCAGAATGGAATGCGCAAAATGGTAGAAAAGACTAATAAAATAGTATAAAATAGAGTAGGGGATTCCTGCTCTATTTTATACAAGTTTATATTTTAAGAGGTAGGGGTAGTATTATGTTTCCAGCAGCTGAGAAGCGATTTATAAAGACCAATTTTATCACGATCATCGTATTGTTTTTGGTCATTATTGCTGGGGGAGTGGTTCGGAGTACAGGGTCAGGAATGGGATGCCCAGATTGGCCAAGATGTTTTAACCGTATTATTCCTCCAACGGATATTTCTCAATTACCTCAGGGATATGAACAGCATTATATTGAAGGAAGAGCAAAAAAGAACGAACGCTTCGCACGGATTGTCGAATTTTTCGGCGATAAAGAAATGGCTTACAAGCTCCGTACCGACAAGAGTATTTTACAGCATGAAGAGTTTAATGTTGCAAAAACCTGGACGGAATATATCAATCGCTTAGTAGGTGTTGTTTCGGGATTCTGTTTGTTATTTACGGCTATTTATTCTTTCACTTATTTAAAATCAAAAAGTTCGATCGTTGTATGGTCAGTGATTAATCTTTTTGTTGTAGTACTTCAGGCTTGGCTTGGCTCGATTGTCGTATCGACCAATTTGATGCCTTGGATTATTACAGTACATATGCTCTTAGCCATCGTAATTGTTTGTATTAGTATTTATACTTATTTCAAAGCGGTTACTTTGCGAAACAAGACCCTATTGGTCAATCGTTCTTTGGGTATATTAAAAGGACTTGCCATCGCTTCTATTTTGCTGATGCTGACGCAAGTAATTGTCGGAACGGGAGTTCGTGAAGAGGTTGATTTATTAACTGGTTCTACGGTTGCCCGGACTGATTTTATAACAACTATTGGCCAACAGTTTGAGTTACATCGCTGGTTGGCATACTGTTCTTTGATTTTAGTTATTGTATTATTCTTTTTGGTCCGCACAAGTTTTAATACGGGTTCTAAGCAATATAAATTTGCTTTAATCGCATTGACGCTAGTGGGTATCCAAATGCTATCAGGAATTATCTTAGCTCGATTTGCAATACCTGCATTTGCACAGACAACACATTTGGTGGTTGCTACCTTATTATTTGGCGCGCAATTCTACCTGTTGTTATTGTTAAACAAGCAAAGGCATTAATCTTGGAATTCGGGATGTTTATGTTTAAAAGTACGTGTTTAATTACACTGATAGTAGGAGGTCTCTTTTAGTTATGAAAGAATTTATTTCAGATTTCAAAAAGCTTGTTAAGTTGAGACTTACGTTGACTGTGGTATTTTCTGCGTCAATTGCTTTTCTGATAGGATCAAAACAACAGGGTGATATATTCTGGTTCAATTGGTTCTTATTGACCGTTGGCGGTTTCCTAGTTACAGGTTCTGCGAACGGATTTAATGAGATCATTGAAAAGGATTTAGATAAACTGATGAAACGTACAGAGGACAGACCTTTACCGTCTGGCCGAATGACAACTGGACAGGCTTTGGTATTGAGTGTCTTCATGGGCATCTTAGGAACTTTGGTACTGGTTCGATTGAATTTTGTGGCTGGTCTGTTATCCGTTTTCTGTATCCTTCTTTATGCATTTATCTATACCCCGTTAAAAAGGAAGTCGCCAATAGCAGTGTTTGTCGGAGCGTTTCCAGGTGCATTCCCCCCTTTAATCGGGTATTATGCAGCTTTTTCGCAAGATGATTTGGCCTACTATAGTGGACATAACGAAGCGGCAATCATTATCATTCCCTTTGTGTTGTTTGCTATTCAGTTTTTATGGCAGTTTCCGCATTTCTGGGCCATTGCCTGGGTGGTGGATGATGATTATAAACGGGCCGGTTTTCGCTTATTACCGACGACAAAACGTGATAAGATATCAGCTTTTATGGTATTCATTTCAGGCTTGTTTATGATACCTGCAGGCTTTATACCGTATCATTTTGGCTTTGGTGGAATTTGGTTTACGATTGTATCCGTAGTGGGTGGGTTGATGTTTGGTTATTATGGTTATTTGCTGTTTAAGAATTGTGATATTCCTTCAGCGAAGAAAGTGATGTTTACCTCATTTATCTATTTGCCTGTGACACAACTCGTATTATTGCTTAACTTTATTCCGTTGAAATAATGTTAGATATACAAGTACAGACTGACGAGAAGTTAGTACAGAGAAAAGCCCAGAAGTTCAACCTATGGTTGGGTATGTTGGGGATGTTTATGATGTTTGCTGCGTTATCCAGTGGTTTCATTGTATATACGGCGAGCGGTGTGGACAAAGGAATTAAGACTTTATTGCCAAATGCACTTTTGTATAGTACAATGGTGATTGTGGTAAGTAGTCTGACGATGTTTTTAGCACATCGAGCGGCTAAAAATGGAGAATCTTCCAAACAGAGATTGTTTTTGATAGCAACTTTTATTTTGGGAGTCGTATTTTTTGCCTTGCAAGTTCATGCTTGGAATGTATTGATCGATAGGGGTGTTTATTTTGTGAATAACAACGCATCGCAATCTTTTATATACGTTTTTATCTGGATGCACTTGGCGCATATTATTGCGGGTTTGATCGTTTTGATTGGCGCGATTATAGGAATTAATAAACTTCCTAAAGACGGCAATCTTTTCCGCATGGATCTTGCCAGTATTTTTTGGCATTTTCTCGATCTTTTATGGATTTATATATATGTTTTCTTACTTTTGAATCAATAATAGTAAACAATGAGTACAACAGTATCGCAATTGGATAAGGTAAAAACTGGTCCATGGAATGGTGGAAAATCACCTTGGAACTTAGAGTATGGAAAAATCATGATGTGGTTTTTCTTGGTAGGGGATGCCTTCACATTTTCTGCATTTTTGGTTTATTACGGCGCGCAACGATTTTCACATGCTGTATGGCCGGATCCTGATAAGGTTTTTCAATCTATTCCAGGAATTACTGACGGTGGACAACCTTTGGTATTTGTCGGTTTGATGACATTTATTTTGATTATGTCTTCGGTAACCATGGTATTGGCGGTAGAAGCTGGACATCGTAATTCGAAGCATGAGGTTGTTAAATGGATGTTGTGGACCATTTTGGGCGGTTTGATGTTCGTTGGCTGTCAGGCATTGGAGTGGACGCATTTGCACCACGAAGGCTTTTGGTTTGGACGTAATCCTGCTACTGATATTGCTACACATATGGAAGGTGCAAATGTTGTTGAAAAATTGGGGCATTTCTTTACTGGAGATGTGTCGTATACATCAGCACTTCAATTTGCGAACCTATTCTTTACAATTACTGGTTTCCACGGTTTCCACGTAACTGTTGGTATTATTTTGAACATCATTATTTTGTGCATGACCCTAAATAATACTTTTGAAAAAAGAGGATCATATTTAATGATTGAAAAAGTAGGTCTATATTGGCACTTTGTGGATTTAGTGTGGGTATTCGTGTTTACACTTTTCTACCTTGTTTAGTAAAACAATTTAATTACAAAAGCTATGTCACAATATCAAGATAATATCGCTCATGGAGAGCATGCTCACGAAGGTGGGTTGGATAAAAAGGCCATCTGGAGAGTATTTGGGGTACTTTTAGCCCTTACTTGCCTTGAGTTCTTAATTGCATTGGGTTTTGTCCATCATTGGCAAATTTTGGCTAAAGGTGTATTGGTTAATTCGATTTATATCGTACTTACTTTAGTTAAAGCTTATTATATCATTGCATTCTTTATGCACTTGAAATTCGAGAAATCGAGCTTCATTGTTACTGTAGGAATCGTCTTTATTTTTATTATTTATTTTATTGTTTTGATGCTTGTTGAAGGAGGCCATTTAGCTTCGGCATTCCAGGAACATCAAATATTTCCAAATAAATAGATAAGGTGAATGGATAATAATACTGGACAAAAGAAAGGTATTAAAACTATATTGATCCTGGCAGTAATTCTTTTATTGCCAGGATTTTTATATTTTATACTAAATAAAAGTGGCTCTAATAGCTACGCCTCCTTACCTATTTTTGGAAAAAAGGAGGTGCCGGGAACTACCCATCGAAAATGGGGCAGAGATATTCCTGACACGATATACCATACCGTGCCCGCTGTCGACTTTGTTAATTACGACGGCAAGGAGGTCCATTTATTGGACAATGATACGACACTTTCCGTAGTCCATCTGATGTACTCTAGGGACGCATCTTTATCGAGGACGATGATCAAACGATTGGATCAGATTGCTAATCGGTTTATACAGAATAAGAAAGTCAGGCTGTATTCAATTACAGTGGATACGGCATATGATACGCCAGCAGTGTTGGCTAAATATGCGAAAGTTTACAAACCTTGGACCAAATCTTGGTTTTTTGTGACAGATCCTTCTGTTGATATCTTTAAATTTGCCAAGGAAAGTCTGTTGCAGGATGCCATGGTTAATAATGACAACGGCAAGCCATTTATTATTGGGTCTAATTATCTTTTACTCGATACAAAAGGACGGATAAGAGGTATGTATGACATCAATGTCAAAACGGATGTTGATCGCCTTGAGGATGAAATTAAATTATTATTGGTCGAGGAGATCCGAAACCACCCAGCTACAATAGAACAAAAGAGATAATTATATCATGGAAGAGAGTCTTAACAAGGAAAAGAAGTACAGTAAATGGATTTGGTTGCTATCTATTGTGATACCGATAGTAGTTGCTATCCTTTTTACGGTGAATTTACAAAAGCTGGGTTATGATGTAAAACCGCTAACATTTTTGCCTCCTATCTACGCGGCTATAAATGGGATTACAGCTGTATTGCTATTCTGGGCAGTGGCGGCAATAAAAAAGGGTAATAAATCATTGCACGAACGTTTAATAAAATTGTGCATTGCTTGTTCTCTGGCTTTTTTGGCTATGTATGTTGCCTATCACATGACCTCGATTGAAACAAAGTACGGTGGGGAAGGAATTTTGAGACCGATCTATTTCTTTATTCTGATTACACATATTTTGCTTTCTATTATTATTATCCCTTTTGTACTTTTTACTTTTGTTAGAGGTATATCGGGCTCTTATGAGCGTCATAAAAAGCTTGCCCGAATTACTTATCCGATGTGGCTTTATGTGGCCGTTACGGGTGTGATCGTTTATTTAATGATCTCTCCTTATTATATTGGTTAGGTGTAAAGCAAAGTACATAAAATAATTGCTGTACAATGCGGTGTAATATGGGTTTCAGTAACACGAAGCCTGCTTAATTTGACATGAAATCGGAAGCGGTGGAGCACATATCCATTAAAGCCGGGGGTATAAATAGTATAGGTTTAATCAGTTGATTCGTATCGGCTAGACGAACCTGTAGAAAAATTATTTGCATATGAAGCGTATCTGGATTTATCAGGCTGACCGTATAGTATCGGCAGTAGAAGGAGAAGGTATTGTTACTGAACTGGAAGCTTTTGCTGAACAGTGGAAAGTACATGGAAAGCCGCTTTCAGCTTCGGCAGAATTGCGAGACAATCTTTTTATCATACTTAAAGTTGACGAGGAAGTGGCGGCAGCATCTGGCTGCTCTATCGATAGTTCGGTTCGGTTTTTGAAAGGAATCGAATCTAAATATGGTATTCAACTATTTGACCGTATGCAATTTGCGTACAAGGTGGACCAGCGAATAGCTGTCGTTAACCGTGATGGATTTGAGAAGTTACTGGCGGATGGTACCATTAACGACAATACGCTGGTATTTGATAACACCATCACACATGAACATCAAATGGAGAATGCATGGGTAGTTCCTTTTCATCAAAGTTGGCATAAACGACTTTTTAGATAAGTTGCACAACATGTTATACAAAGAAAGGCCATAGTTACATATGGCCTTTCTTTTTGATCTATAGATCTGTATTGCTTTATCTTCTGATTGATCCGCCGAATAGTGATAGGTTCGCTTATTCAGGAATAGTGTAATGATGCATATATTTTGCTATCGCGTTTGCGCGTCTATTGACATAGGCAGAAGGGTTACGCGCATCCCATTCTCTTGGGTTTGGTAATATGGCAATGATCAATGCGGCTTGTTTTTTGGAAAGATTGCTACCTGTTTTGCTAAAGTAATACGAAGCAGCCGCATCAGCACCATAAACTCCCTGTCCCATTTCAATCACATTGAGATAAACCTCAAGGATGCGTTTCTTGCTCCAGAATGTTTCGATAAGAATGGTAAAGTAGGTCTCGAAGCCTTTTCTTAACCAGGAGCGGCCGGGCCATAGAAAGACATTTTTGGCCACCTGCTGACTGATTGTACTTCCACCGCGTAATTTCTTCCCTTGTGCATTTTTTTTAATGGCATTCTGAATCCCCTGCATGTCGAATCCCCAGTGTGTCATAAAGTGAGCATCTTCTCCTGCAATGGCCGCTAACTTTAGGTTGTCCGAAAGTTCATCGTAATCCAGCCAGTTTTTTTCCAGTTTAAATCCCTTGCCCTGTTCTTTTAGCTCAAACCCACGTTGAATCATCAACCAAGTGATGGGAGGATTAATAAACCGCAGGCTAATGACCCAAAAGAGTGAAATACCAATAAAATAGAGGACTACCCGTGTCACAATGCGCAGGATAGGGGATTTTATTGACTTCAAAGGGTTGAAGGATGTTTTTTTGAAAGTATTTTGTTGTTTGCTGGACGTATTTTGTTTACCAGATCTTTTGATGGCCATGACTAATTTTTTTCGGATACAAACTTAGCTTATATTCTTGTTTAATGGAAATGATTTTGTCGAGAAGTTGAGTGTATCGTTTGCCAAAGCGACGATATTATCCTATTTTTACGCTTCATAAAAATTGATTTTAAAAGTTGGCAAAAGAAAAGAAAGTGACCCCATTGATGCAACAGTACAATGCGATCAAGATTAAGTATCCTGGAGCGTTGTTATTGTTCCGTGTTGGCGATTTTTACGAGACATTTGGTGAGGATGCGATCAAAGCTGCCCAAATTTTGGGGATCGTTTTGACGAAGCGCGGTAATGGCTCGGAATCGGAGACTGCATTGGCTGGTTTTCCCCATCATTCATTGGAAACCTATCTTCCGAAACTGGTGCGTGCAGGCCAACGGGTGGCGATCTGTGACCAGTTAGAGGATCCGAAGACAACAAAAACAATTGTTAAGCGTGGGGTGACCGAGCTGGTGACACCTGGAGTCTCTTACAGTGACAATATTGTTCAACAGAAGTCGAATAATTATTTAGCATCAATCTTTATCGAAAAGGAGCGAATCGGTATTTCTTTCCTGGATATTTCAACAGGAGAATTTCTGGTTGCTCAGGGCAGTGTAGCCTATATAGATAAATTGCTTCAAGGCTTTAAACCGACAGAAATTATCCTCTCCAAAAAACAGAGCAAGGAATTTATTGAACAGTTTGGAGCACAATATTATACTTATTTTCTTGATGAGTGGCCTTATACGGGTGATTATGCCACAGAAACGTTGTTGAAGCATTTTGAAGTATCATCGATGAAAGGATTCGGCGTGGATCGCATGACTGCCGGGATTGTTGCTGCCGGTGTTGCATTGCATTACCTCAATGAAACGGAACATCGTAATCTGCAGCACATTTCTACGCTTTCCCGTATTGAAGAGGACCGTTTTATGTGGCTGGACCGTTTTACGATCCGCAATTTGGAATTAATTGGTTCGCTGAATGAAAATGCGGTTACATTATCCGATGTATTGGACCATACATCCAGTCCAATGGGAGCACGTCTGCTCAAGCGCTGGATCGTGATGCCACTGAAAGACAAAAAAAGTATTCAGGAGCGATTGAATGTGGTCGATTTCTTTTTCACTAACCGTGATTTACGGGATGAATTGATTGGTCAGATCAAGCAGGTGGGAGATCTGGAGCGTTTAATTTCCAAGATCGGACTACAAAAAGCGAATCCACGGGAAATTGTGCAGTTGAAGCGCGCATTATATGCTATTGAGAAGTTGAAGGAACTTACCGATCGTAAAGATGCTGATGCTCTTCGGACGATCTCAGATCAGTTAGATGCATGTGCTGTTATACGTGAAAAAATCGAGCAACAGGTTCAGGCGGAGCCTCCTGTCGCAATCAATAAGGGGAGTGTAATCGCGGAAGGGGTGGACCCCGAATTGGATCGTTTGCGCAAGATCGCTTTTGGTGGCAAGGACTATCTTCTTGAGATCCAAAAAAGGGAAGCGGAGCTAACGGGAATTCCTTCTTTAAAAATAGCGTTCAATAATGTCTTTGGCTATTATCTGGAAGTTACAAATACACACAAGGATAAGGTTCCGACGACGTGGATACGTAAACAGACGCTGGTGAATGCTGAACGTTATATTACGGAGGAACTTAAAGAATATGAAGAACAGATTCTCGGTGCTGAGGAGAAGATCCAAGCGCTTGAGAATAGATTATATGCTGAGCTATTGGTTGCCATTGCTGAATATATCAAACCTATTCAGCTCAACGCACAGCTCATAGCCAAGTTGGATGTGCTGCTTAACTTTGCTGTTGTAGCGGAGAAAAACTATTATGTAAAACCCGAAGTCAGCGAGAGCAAAGTTTTGGATATAAAAGGTGGAAGACATCCTGTCATTGAAAGAAATCTGCCAATAGGCGAGGACTATATTACCAACGATACCTTTTTAGATCCGAAAACACAGCAGATTATTATTATTACGGGACCTAACATGGCGGGTAAATCTGCCTTGCTTCGTCAGACTGGATTGATCGTGTTAATGGCGCAAATTGGTTGCTTCGTGCCAGCAAAAGAGGCCAAGATCGGCTTAGTTGACAAAATTTTCACTCGTGTAGGTGCTTCGGACAATCTTTCTTCGGGGGAATCTACGTTTATGGTGGAGATGAATGAAACCGCGAGCATCATGAATAATCTATCAGACCGCAGTCTTATTCTTCTGGATGAAATCGGTCGTGGTACAAGCACTTATGATGGCATTTCTATTGCCTGGGCTATTGCCGAATTTTTACATAATCATCCTGCTGCTAAGGCAAAAACCTTGTTTGCCACGCATTACCATGAATTAAACGAGCTGACTACTTCGCTGGATCGTATAAAAAACTATAATGTAACAGTGAAGGAAGTCAATAACAAAGTTATTTTCTTGCGTAAACTTGTTCCTGGAGGCTCCGAACATAGTTTCGGAATCCATGTGGCAAAGCTCGCTGGAATGCCGCAAAAGTTGCTTAATCGGGCTAATCAAATCTTGAAAAGACTGGAGCAGGAGCGCACAGGTGGAGAGCAGATTAAAGATAGCATGCGCAAAATCCAAAAACAGGCCTACCAATTGCAGATGTTTTCTATTGATGATCCTGTCTTGAATAAGATCAGGGATATGCTGAATAATCTGGATGTTAATTCGCTTACTCCGGTTGAAGCATTAATGAAATTGGATGAGATACAACGCCTTTTAAAGAATTAAATCTTCCCTTGGGCTTAGACACTTGATCTCAAGTGGGATTTGTTTTTTTTGATTTATATACGCCAGATCATGTCGTCTTAAAAGACATGATCTGGCGTATTTTTTTTCTAAAAGTGACTGATCTTATGGGCCAGAAAGAACCTTTAGCTCGCTTTCGTTGCTATTGATGTCTGCAAAGCTATGAAAGTTTTTGAAGGGCTATTTGCTTAAAATCTGAAGAATAGCTCCAAACTTCCGTAATTTGCCTGTATGGGGCTCAATACTTTACTGCTTGCATCATAGGGCGTGTAATGATAGCCGAGTTCGAAACCTATGTACTTTTGGTTTTTCATGCAAAATAGCGAAGCGAGACCGAGTCCCAAGTGAACATTATTGATGGTTACCATACGATCTGTGTATCCACCATCATAATAATAGCCATCTGGATCATAATAACCAGAGGAATAAGCGCTTTCCGTGATGCCGGTATCAGTAATATCAATGCCAAGGATACCTTTTGGAATCAGTATAAATTTATCATTGTCAAATACTTTGTAACCTACAGCACCGCCCATAAATGCGGTCGCTGAAGAATTGACCGAAACATTGGAGCCCTCGTAGTTGTAATCAATATTGCGGTCATTTGAATTGATGCGTACCTTGAAGCCCCCTTCGAAAATAAATTTTCTTTCCAGCGAGCTCATCAGCATAAATCCAAAGCTTATATTGGTTCCAAAAATTTTGTTCGCTCCGCCGAGTGGGGTGACTACGCCGATTGAAGGAACATAGCCCATTTTAGCTTTCTGTCTATCTCTGTACACTTTGGGTGTTGGAAATCGCTGTTGATTATCCTGTCCGTCAGCTTGTTGTTGTTGTACGGCATTGGCTACATCAGTATCCGAAAAGAGTTGTAAAATATCTTTCTCCTGATCGTTTAATGTATAACTATCCGAAGCGAGAAGAGCTTTCGCTCTTACTTTTATGAGGCCGTCCAGGGGATGCCTTAATGGTACGAAATTGTATTTTGCTTTGTCCTGATCGTATTGAGCTGCGAAATCTTCCCGGTCTGCCGCATCTAATCGCTGTAGGAAAATTTTATCGAATTGGTTGTCTACATAATGTTTGATCTCTGTTGTGGTATTCTTTTTTTCAATGATGTACACAAGAATACGTAAACGCTGTACAAACTCGTTGACACCACAGCTTGCTTGCATACTATTGAGTAAAGGATCAATTTGATCAAAGTCATTGTTGTTCAATGTCTTTGTCAATAAAGGAAGTATTTCAGCTGTGTGCCGGTCACAATTTTCTTGTGCATGCAGTAGTTTTGTAGGAAGCACAGCAATGATGATCAATATCATGAGAGCAAGCTGACGGATATTCATGGCTTATATAGATTTGTTGCTGACTAAATTAGCAAATAAATTGCATGATACACTGGTTTGTTTGTGCCAAAGGTTGTAAAAGTTTTATCTTTGGCTTATGGCGTCGATATTTCGGTTTAAACAGTTTGAGGTTGATCAGTCTGACTGTGCAATGAAGATTAACACAGATGGCGTACTGCTGGCTTCCCTGTTGGAAGTAGAACCTGTGGATCGCGTACTGGATATTGGTACGGGTACGGGGGTCATTGCACTCATGTTGGCTCAACGACTCTTAGACAGCAGGATAGAGGCTGTCGAAATTGACCCTTTGGCTGCTGCGATGGCAGACAGAAATTTCCGTAACTCCATTTTCCAGGAACGTTTAGTGTTGCATGCTACCTCTTTTCAGCAAATGGATGTACAGGGGCATTATGATCTGATCGTATCAAATCCACCGTTTTATACCGATTCATTGCATAATCCGGATGACCGTAAGAAGTTGGCGCGACATACCGATCTGGACTTTTTTGCTGAACTGCTGGAGTTCGCTGCTTTACGCTTATCAAATCGGGGAAAATTAGTGCTGATTGTTCCGACGGCGTTAGCGGAAACGTTGACTAAAATTTCAGTGGAAAGAGGCTTATACTGTTCCAGTGAGGTACAAATAAGTTCGTTTGAAGGGGAATCGGTGATTCGGAAAATCGTTACATTTGAACGCTTACGTGTTGAATCGCTCGCTAAACGTGCATTTGTTATTTATGCTGCCAAGGGTGTTTATTCAGATGCTTATCGAAATGCCTTAGCACCTTATTTTTTAGCTTTTTAAGTGATGACAAAGATCGGATTACTCTCAGATACACATTCTTTTTTAGATGAAGCTGTATTTACTCATTTTGCAGCCTGCGACGAGATATGGCATGTTGGAGATTTTGGTGATAGCGATGTTGCGGATCGGTTAGCAGCTTTTAAGCCATTGCGAGGAGTATACGGAAATATCGATGGTCAAGACATCCGTTTACGATTCCCGGAAGATCTAAGGTTTACTTGTGAAGAGGTGGATGTCTTCATGACGCACATTGGTGGCTATCCTGGGAAATATGCTCCTCGAATCAAAGGAGAACTAATGAGAAATCCGCCTAAATTATTTATTACAGGGCACTCACATATTTTAAAGGTTATCTTCGACCCTAAGATCCATTGTCTCCATCTCAACCCTGGAGCGGCAGGTAAGCAGGGCTGGCATAAGGTAAGAACATTAATGCGCTTTGATATCAATAAAGATAAGATTGAGAACCTGGAGGTTATTGAACTCAAAGACCGTTAAGTCATGTAGACTCTTCTTTCATCCTTTTTGTGAATAACAGCCGGAGGACTTTGGGTAATGGCAAAGAGGGAGCATGATCCATTTTGGGCTTTTTGTTCAGGTAGGATAATGTTTTGAAAATAGATGCTGTTTCCATGGTATTTGTCCTATTAGCTGTTGTTGCTAATATATTGTTGATAGAGGTCTTGTAAATAGGCCTGTAAGATTAGGGCGTGCGTATGCAAGGTGTCATGGGAGGCGTATAATAAAGTAATGATTTCTTGCTCTTTATTACGATCAAGAAATTCCTTGCAATAGTTGTTATGCTTTAATTCTGTCTGATATTTTTCCGAAAAGTCGCTCCACAATTCCGGATTTTGGTGATACCAGATCCGAAGTTCTTTAGAAGGGGCGAGATCTTTATTCCATTCGGACAAGAGGGCTTTTTCCTTTGTTATGCCACGAGGCCAGAGCCTGTCAATGAGTACACGATAACCATCCTTGGGTGAAGGTACACCATATATTCTTTTTAGAACAATGTTCATTGCCATATTTATATAAATAACACCATTGCTGACGCTTTATATAAATATATGGTTTTCAGCTGTAAAATAGGTCAGATCTTGACTTTAGTTCTTCTATAAATCGAAAGAGTTTCCGCTTCGGATAGACGGAAAGAAGTTGGTCAAAACGACGGAAAGGTTCCCAATAGGGGAGTTTTAAAAAGAAGTTTCGCAGGTGCTATAGTGAATCACGAACTTCAAGAAGAAAGCTTTTTAAGCGCTCCAATGAATCTACAACACGTTGATTTTCTTTTGCCTCAGATTTGTTGTCGCGCAGGTAATCACGTGCCCCTTGTAGTGTATAGCCTTTATCTTTAACCAAATTGAATATAATCTTTAAATTGGCAATATCTTCCTGCGTAAATAAGCGATTACCCTTTTTATTTTTCTTAGGTTGTAGAATGTCAAATTCACGCTCATAAAAACGTATTTGGGACGCATTTACATCAAACATTTCTGTAACTTCCCCCATTGTATAATACAATTTATTTATCTCACGCTCTTTGTACGGCATATCTTCACGATTAATCTATAGCAAACTTAATAAAAATTCCAATTCAAAAAGAAATTTTTGCGATCTCTTATCTGATTGAAGACTGAAACAAAGCGATGTAATGCAGGCAAGAGTGATTTAATAATAATTGTGTATAAAAGTAAATTTTTCTAAGTTTGACTAGTTTGAAAAAAGGTTTAAACGGTACATATGATTATAGTTAGCAGATTTTGGACGAATTTATTTTCTTTTGGAAAAGCCAACGCGATTACTATTTATCCTTTCATCTTTTTGAAAAGTACATTTTTTAAACAAAAGGAGGATTTGATTCGTCATGAGCGTATTCATCTGCGGCAAGCGCTTGAACTGGGTATTCTCTTTTTTTATCTGTGGTATCTGATTGAATTTACCGTGCACTTTATTCAATTCAGGGATTTCGATAAAGCTTATCTGCGTATTTCTTTTGAAAGGGAAGCGTATGATAAGGAAATGGAACCTGATTATCTGTCCAAAAGAAAAATCTGGGCTTTTTGGCGCTATCTTTAAAAGGAAGGCCTATTCAACCGTTCTACAAAACTGTCATGAGGTCGAAGGACAGCAATTATAAGGCGAATTGAAGACTCTTTACTTGGATAAAACATACAATTCAGAAAAAACTTCATGACTCCGTAGACCGACAGCAATGAAAGCGAACGGAGAGCTCTTTCTAGCCAATAACGCCAGATATTTTTAGAAAAAAGAAAGCGGTGCTGAGATATTCTCGGCACCGCTTTCTTTTTTATAGCTGTTGGATGATTATCCGACTAATTTAAGATAAGTAGCTACTTTATCTTTTAATTGTCTACGGTCGACAATGAAATCCAAAAATCCATGTTCAAGAACAAATTCAGACGTCTGGAATCCTTTTGGAAGATCTTTTTTGATGGTTTCTTTAATGACACGTGGCCCCGCGAAACCAATAAGTGCTCCTGGTTCGGCAATATTTACGTCACCCAGCATAGCGTAAGATGCGGTAACTCCTCCTGTGGTAGGGTCTGTTAACAAACAAACATAAGGGAGTCCTGCTTTTGCTAAGAGTGCCAATTTAGCAGAAGTTTTAGCCATTTGCATAAGCGAGAATGCGGCTTCCATCATGCGTGCTCCACCTGATTTTGAGATTAGCATAAACGGAATTTTGTGCTCAATACAATAATCTATCGAACGGGCGATTTTCTCACCGACAACAGATCCCATTGATCCACCGATGAAACTAAAGTCCATACAAGCAATAACGATATCCTGACCATTCATTTTTCCATGGCCAGAACGTATAGCGTCTGTAAGTCCTGTTTTTGCTTGACTTTCCTTTAAACGTTCTGGGTACGGTTTTGAATCGAAGAATTCTAATGGATCGCCAGAATTTAGATTAGGGAATAGTTCGGTAAATTCGTTATTATCAAATAAAATTGAAAAATATTCTTTGGAGCCAATTCTTAAGTGGTGGCCACAATATTGACAAACATAGTCGTTTTCTACTTGTTCAAGATGCAATAATGGTTTTTTACATGTAGGACATTTGTTCCACATACCATCAGGTGCTTCTTTTTTATTAGCGGTAGCTGTGCTAATACCAGCTTTTTCTCTTTTAAACCAACTCATACGATAGTTCTTATTCGATTACAAACTTATATAAATTTGCTTTTATATACAATTATAATTGTGTTGAATGTACATACCAAGCGATTAAAACTCCTTGTGCCATAGGGCTTCTATAAATAAGGGAAATGGGGGTAACAATTGGGATATACACGATATTGAGCTGATTATTAGGTTAGAATTGCGTTTTGGACCAGAGGAAGTCAAAAAAATGGGCATAAAAAAAGGGTAAGCTACTCCTATCGCACCGCTCAACCAAATACCCTTGCTTTGTTCCCAACCTGGGGGAGTCAATGGGAGCTGGTCGTAGAAGACTTACCCGCCACAAAAGTAGAAAAAAAAACAGTTTTAGGAAAGAAAAAATGCTATTTTATCGTATGCTACTGATTATCATTGTAATAAATTGTATTTGGTAACTTCTTTTTGGGGCTATTTAACGGCGGAAAAGAGATGTTATCTGTTTAAAACGGCTAAAAATAGATTAAAATAGGTGCTTGACCAAGTCGATTGACTATAATTTTTCTTGTCAAAACGTCGGAACGCGAATAATCTGGCCGATTGGATCGACTTTGAATAGGTTTAATAGTTAAGTTATACCTATTCAAAGTCGATCTCGTTTTTGAGACTACATTTTGTTCTGATCGTATTCGCCCAATAGGGAATAATAGCCAAATAAGCCGAGTCCAATTGAGATGATAGGGGTCAAGATACACAGGATAATGATCCCAAATACCAGATCTTCCTGATGTCCCGTTGAAATCTTTGGCAGGGCCAGTTCAAAGATGGAGAAATAAGCAGTAAACAAGGCTAAAACGATCCAGAGTATACCGAGGAATTTTTTGAGATTATTCATGTGCTGAGGGAGTAGATTTGTTGTTGATGTAAATACTGCCAATGATAAAACAGACAATGGCAATGATAATAGGATACCATAAACCTGCAAGATAGAATTGCGGGGTATTGGAAGCTTCGGCATTTGTCGTTAAGTATGTTGATACAGCTGGTAGAAGACCACCAAAAATTCCATTGCCAACATGATAAGGGAGGGACATGGATGTGTAGCGGATCTTTACAGGGAAGAGTTCAACAAGAAATGCCGCGATGGGTCCGTACACCATTGTGATATAAATCACTTGTATAAAGATTAGCAAGATGAGCAGTATATAGTTCTTGCCTGCAAGGTGGACTGTGGTTTTGATCATTGGCTGTCCTTTGAGTTTTCCTGACTGATGTATCGTACTGGCTCTTGTAATTTCCGTTTGGTCCTCATATTGCGTCTTGGTGATCGAAAGGATTTCCGTTGTTTGCGCTCCAGGTGGGCGCTCCGTTGTTTCGTTCACTCTGACTTTCTTTGCCGCATTGGAAAGTTGGTACATGCATTCGTATATAGGACGATAAGTCAATACGGCGAGTAACATTCCCCCGAGCATAATCCATTTTCGGCCGATTTTGTCACTAAGCCATCCAAATACAACAAAAAATGGAGTTCCCAAAAGCAATGCTATGCCAAGAATGGTATCGGCCTGGTCAGATTGAAGATGCATGACGGTTTTCATAAAACTCATGGAGTAAAACTGACCGGTATACCAAACAACACCTTGTCCCATAGCAGCACCAAATAGCGCGAGCAGTACAAATTTGAGATTATAACGGTTTCCAAAACTTTCTTTTAATGGATTTGTACTTGTCTTCCCTTCCGCTTTGGCCTTACTAAATTCGGGCGATTCCTTCATCTTCTTACGAATAAGATAGGAAACATATACCATGACTAAGGAGAGGAGGAAAGGAACGCGCCAGCCCCAGGTATCAAATTGTGACTCGCTGAGGAAGCCTTTGGTAAGGAGGATGACGACCAATGATATAAAAAGGCCAAATGTAGCTGTTGTCTGAATCCAGGATGTCCAATAGCCCCGCTGGCCTAAAGGAGCATGCTCTGCCACATAGGTCGCTGCTCCGCCGTATTCGCCTCCAAGTGCCAGGCCTTGCAAAAGCCGAAGAATCAGCACTAGCAGCGGTGCCCAGAAACCAATACTGTCATAACTTGGAATACAGCCAATTAGAAATGTGGCTCCTCCCATCAGCATTAAAGTAACCATGAAGGTATATTTACGACCGATGATGTCTCCTAATCGGCCAAAAAATAGTGCGCCAAAGGGTCTTACAACAAAGCCTGCAGCAAATGTAGCTAAGGTGGAAAGAAAAGCAGCGGTCGGATTTTCTGCTGGGAAAAATTTGGTAGAAATTACAATGGATAAGCTACCGAAAATAAAAAAGTCATACCATTCGATAAGTGTCCCCATAGAAGAGGCTCCGATGACTTTCCAGATACTTTTTGTATTGTTTTCGTTCATTAATTTTTGGTTTTTGGTTGGGTATAATCGTAAATTTTTATTGCGTTCGAAGCTTCCTTTCGGAGGGCGGGGCTGATCTGTTGCATGATAGGAAATGAGTTAATTTTTTTGAATTTCGACCTGTCCGACTATTTTATATTGTTTACCGGGTAGGGCGTGAATGAGAGACTGCATTTCAAGTTCCAGTAAGATTAAGGCCAGCTTGCTTTGAGGCCATTTTGTGAATTCAATCATATAATCAATCGCTAACTGTCCCTTTTGCTGAATAAGCGTAAATAGGAGTTCTTGATCTTTCGTTAAAGCTAATAATGGGAGGCTCAGTTGCTTTTCAATAGTTCCTGTGCTGAGCTCCCAGTTCATCAGGTATTCGAGATCCTGAAGCCCTCTAATCAAGTGTGCACGGTTGGTCTTGATGAGATAGTTGGTTCCTTCAGCGCTTTTTTCATAGATCGAGCCCGGGAATGCGCAGACATCCCGATTGTAGCTGTTGGCCATTTCGGCGGTAATTAATGCGCCTCCTTTAATTGCCGCTTCTACGACAATGGTGACATCTGCCATACCGGCTATAATGCGATTGCGCATAGGAAAGTTATTGCGTTCGGGTAATGTGCCGGATGTAAATTCTGTCAGCAGGCCACCTTGATCTAGCATTTTTGTAGCAAGTTCACGATGGGATGCCGGATAAATGCGATCGAGACCATGCCCCAATACAGCAACGGTGGGCATATTGTTTTTTAGTGCATGGCGGTGTGCCAATGCGTCAATACCATAGGCAAGACCACTAACGATTAAGGTGTCTTTGATTCCATTCATGGCATCCAGCAGATCTTCGCATATTTTCTGGCCATAATAGGTTGCATGTCTGGTTCCGACTATACTAATAACTTTTGTGCTGTTGAGCGGCTGGTTCCCTTTATAGTAGACAACAAGCGGAGCATCTTCACATTGCCGCAACCTATCGGGGTAATTTTCGTCTTCCAGCCATAAGGCTTGTATCTGGTGTTTTTCAATAAAAGCAAGTTCTTTTTCGCAGGCTGGCATATAGCTTTTGTTGTATATTGCTTCGGCAATTGACTCACGTATCCCAAGAACTTGCATCAAATCTTTTTTGGAGTAAGCGAACAAGTCTGCTAAGTTGTGCCCCTGTTCGATAATGCTACGAGCAGTTCTAGGGCCAATGCCCTTGATTTTTGTCAAAGCTATGGGATAAATCAGTTTCATAATTGGGTTTTTTAAATATAAGAAAAATATAACTAGCTGTTAAGCTTTTTGTTAGAATTACTTCGGGCGTAATGGGCATCAGCTGGAATTGCTGCGGGAGTGATCGGTCATATCATTGCTCCAAGGAAAACTTGGAGAATGGATGGGATTTTCGCAGACTGGTTGCTCTATGCAGTAAAGAAATCTAGTCTATTTTGGAAAGAAAGCAGTGGAATTGGTAACTTTGATCGATAAATGATATTTTAACTATGGAAATGAAAGAACCTTTTGATATCGAGTTAGGGGATGTAGTTTATTCTGTTTTCCCTGAGGAAGAAGATACGTATGTTATTTTTAAAGATGGTGTAGAATACGTAAAGATTATTAAAGACAATGATACAAACTGGTTGAAACTGAATCCAGAAACGGAGCTTCCTATGTTCGGTATGGATGAAGAAATCAATCTAATTGGCCTAGAAATTAAAAAAGAATTAGGTCTCTAGTTTCTTAAGTTAAAGATAGTTAAATCCTTTTTTATTTTATTTATAGTTGATTATTTTTAGTTATCAATTATAAATATGGTACGTATCGGATTTCTATCTTTATTGTTTTTCTGTATCTACTTTTCATTTTATCGGCAGGGACTTTTTGCCTATCCAGCGGAATCTTATCATCAGGATACCGTTGGGAAAAAAGGAAGTCAAAAAGATACTTTACGTTTGGATACTGTTTCGATCAAACGTAAATCTGCCGTGGATAAATGGGATGAAAAAAAAGAGGATCATAAATCGATCTTTTTTTGGGGTGATACGAAAAATATGGTAACGTTGCCCCATCAGGGGGGGATTGCTGTCAATCTGAACAAGCTTTACAATAAATTCAGTCGAAAGGGACGAAATTCGAGGAAGCTTCAACGCCAGTTTGAAAAAGAATACCAGCAGGACTTGATCCGCGAGGAGTGGTATCCGTTGACGCAGGAATACAGTAAGCTATCGGGAGATTCTCTGCGCAAATTTAGGATATATTATGAGCCTTCCCTAAAGTGGCTGCGTGAGAATGACCGATACGAGAAGATTGCTTATATCCATAAGTGTTTAACAAATTACCTTGATTCTGTAGACATTATCCATAGGCGACTTCAGTTTCCTATGGGTAATGCTAAACTTTAATTACATCGGTACGTATACCAAATATTTTGTATCGAAGAAGTCTTCTTTAAAGTAATCTGAAAGCGGGTGTAATTCTGCTTTGAGCTTAGATTCCTTAATTTCTTCGGTGAGATCTCCCCCTTTTAGATAAAGAATCCCATTGGGAATTCCGTTTTTATCTTTTTTTGCAAATTTATTCCGGATCCAAGGTGTAAATTCTCCAAGTCTTGTTACAGCACGCGATATCACAAAATCATATTTGTCGTCCAGTTGTTCGGCACGGATATGATCTGCTTCAACATTCTGGAGGCCAAGTCCAGCAGCGACTTCGCGCACGACTTTAATTTTTTTACCAATGGAATCGACCAAATGAAATTTGACTTCGGGAAACATAATAGCCATTGGGATACCCGGAAAACCGCCTCCGGTTCCCACGTCCAAAATCTGTGTTCCCGGCGTAAGCTCTTGAACAAATTTGGCAATACCTAGTGAGTGCAATACATGGTGCAGGTATAGGCTATCAATGTCTTTCCGTGAGATTACATTGATTTGGCTGTTCCACAAGGTATATAAATCAGCAAGTTTTGCAAATTGCTCTTTTTGAATATCCGTTAATTTGGGAAAATAGTTATAGATGATATCGACTGTAGGATTCAAAGCTTCATGTTTTAAAAGTGAATTATTTCCAGCTTATTTTTTTCTTTTTTCGGCTGAATATACCATTGATGCAAATATAGAAATAGTAGATGAAGTCTACCAAAGGCAGCCACCAAATCAGTTCCCTTACTTCGAGTTTTTTATAGATGTTTGTGAATACGATCCATTGTGCAATAAGCCGAAGGAGGTAGGCACTCAAAGGAACGTACCAATACATCGGGAAAGCAATTGCAGTCGCAATGACCGCTATGTAAAAAAGGAATGCTGATACCAGCTGGGTACCTAGCATGCGTTGATGCCGCTTTTTATAAATAGTAGATGCACCTGAATGTCTTGCTTTTTGTTTGTAATAGCTTCTCCATGTCGTTTTGGGCGCCGAATAAACAATAGATTCGGTTGCTAGAACAATGTTGACATTAGTCGGAGTTGCATTTTGGTTGACAAAAAGATCATCATCGCCAGATTTAATGTGCATATGTGCTGCAAATCCTTTGTTGCGAAAGAAAAGGTCCTTTTTGTAGGCCATGTTGCGTCCTACGCCCATATATGCATCACCCTTTAATGCATAGGCGAGATAACTCATAGCGGTATGGCTGGTTTCAAATCGAATCAACAGGTTTAATAGGCTTTTTTTCTTAAAATAAGGTGAATAGCCTAAGACAATTTCTGTTTCCGGTCTGAAAGCTGCAGCAATTTCTTTTAACCATTGATCAGACTGTGGTGAACAATCTGCATCTGTGAATACTAGTGTCTGGTGTTTGGAGGCTTTAATACCCATACTAACGGCAAACTTTTTGCCATGTTTTAAACGTATATGTTCTTTGATATCGACAACCTTTAAATGGGCATAGTTTGCTTCGAGCTCATGTAATATCCAAGGTGTATTGTCTGTCGAAAAATCATTGACAACAATCACTTCGAAATGAGGATAGTCTTGTGTTAGTATACTTGGCAGAAATTCGGGGATATTGTCCTGTTCATTGTGCGCGCAGATAATCACAGATAAAGGCGGGAACTCAGTTCCTTCTTGTACAGGTTTAATTTGATAACTGCTCAATTTGCTATATACAAATAAGATATAGTATAGTTGTATCAATAGGAAAAGACTCAATACTCCAAAAGCAATATAGGGGAGATTGGCCAAAAATACGTGAAGGTCAAGCATAGCTCACAAAGATAAGTGCTTTCCACAACTTTTTTATAGGGGAAAAATGATAATTTATTTTTGAAAGATCCTGTTTGCAAATCTTTTTATAGTATTTTTGCAACGTATTCTAGGGATGAATCCGAGCTTAGGCAGCAAATCAGAAAGTTACGAAGCTTTTCTAAGCTGTAAGTTGTTGGAAATAAGGATTTATGATTTTTAGTCCAACAGTCGATAGCGCCATGTTCATGGTAGATCATCCTTTAAAATAGAAATAGTCTCAGAGGAAAAATATTAATGAAATTTACGCTACAAGCACAAGATAAGTTGTCAAAAGCACGTGCAGGTGTTGTCGAAACTGCACACGGTCCCATTCAAACACCTATATTTATGCCTGTTGGTACGGCGGGTACAGTGAAAGCAATTCATCAGCATGAGTTGAAGAACGATATTGAAGCACAGATTATCCTGGGGAATACGTATCATCTCTATCTGCGTCCGGGATTGAATGTGTTAAATAAAGCCGGCGGATTACATAAATTTAATGGTTGGGATCGTCCGATTTTAACGGATTCCGGAGGTTACCAAGTGTATTCGTTGACAGAAGTGCGTAAGATTAAGGAGGAGGGAGTTACTTTTCGTTCGCATATCGATGGATCAAAACATCTATTTACTCCTGAGAATGTCATGGATACACAACGGATTATCGGTGCGGATATTATTATGGCTTTTGATGAGTGTACACCTTATCCCTGTGATTACGGCTATGCACGTCGTTCTTTGGATATGACGCATCGTTGGTTGAAGCGTTGTGTGGATCGTTTTGATAGTACAGATCCGCTTTATGGCTACGATCAAACTTTATTTCCAATTGTTCAAGGATCGGTTTATAAAGATTTAAGGATAAAATCTGCCGAGACTATTGCTTCGTTTAACCGAGAAGGAAATGCAATTGGCGGGCTGTCGGTTGGAGAACCTGCGGAAGAAATGTATGGCATGACTGAAGTTGTCTGTGACATCTTACCACAGGACAAACCACGATATTTAATGGGTGTTGGAACTCCGGTCAATATTCTTGAGAATATAGCCCTAGGTGTGGACATGTTTGACTGTGTCATGCCAACACGTAATGCTAGAAATGGGATGCTTTTCACACAAAATGGTATTATCAATATCAAAAATGAAAAGTGGAAAGATGACTTTTCGCCGATAGATGCTGAAAGCGACTTGCACACCGATCAATTTTATACGAAAGCTTATCTACGTCATTTAATTAAATCTCAAGAAATTCTTGGTGCACAAATTGCTTCTTTGCATAATTTACATTTTTACCTTTGGTTGGTTAATCAGGCGAGAGAGAAAATCATTGATGGCACTTTCTATGATTGGAAAAACAAAATGGTGAAAATATTGGATCAACGCTTGTAAAACTAAATAGTTCACAATAAGAAAATGCTGTCGTTAATCGATCGTTACATCATCAAAAAGTATTTATCTACTTTTTTATTCACTATGGCCATATTTACTGTTGTCATGGTGGTTTTTGACGTGTCCGAACGATTGGATGATTTTTTAAAATATCATGCTCCCCTCGATAAGATTATTTTTGAGTATTATGCTGGATTTATTCCGTTTTATCTAAATTTTCTTTGTCCGCTGATCAATTTTATTGCGGTTATTTTCTTTACGTCAAAGATGGCGGATCAAACAGAAATAGTACCTATTTTAAGTGCAGGGTACAGTTTTAACCGTTTGCTTCGTCCATACATGATTGCAGCGACTTTAATCTTTGCCGTTTCTTTGGCATTCAACATCTTTATTATTCCGAACACCAATAAGATGAAGGTTGATTTTGAAAATATCTACGTAAAGCCGCCTAAGGATAATTCTAGGGTTTCGACTCACATGCAATTGGACAAAAATAGTTATGTTTATATCGATAACTTCGATAATACAACTAAAACAGGCTACGGTTTTGTTCTTGAAATTTTCAAGGGGGACACGCTAAAAGAGAAAATGATGGCTGATCGTATTACCTGGGATTCTGTTGCAACAAAGTGGAAGATCGAAGGGTATACTAATCGTATTATCAATGGACTTCATGAACGGATGGACAAAGGTGCTGTTAAAGATACGACCTTAGATATGAAACCGTCGGATTTTGAGGTACGTGATAATATGTTTACAGCTATGGATACGCGCGAATTAAATATTCGTATCCATAAGGAGGAAATAAGGGGAACGGGTGTCATGAATGATTTATTACTTGAGAAATACAAGCGGTATGTATATCCATTTTCAGCCTTTGTATTGACATTGATGGGTGTTGCACTTTCTTCCAAGAAGGTGCGCGGGGGGATAGGTTTAAGTCTTGGTATCGGTATCGCATTAAGTTTTACCTATATCGTATTTATCCAGTTTGCAAATATGTTCTCTCTGAAAGGGGGATTACCACCGTTGATAGCCGTATTAATTCCAAATGTTACCTTCTTCGTGGTGGCAATTTACCTGGCGATAAAAGCGCCAAAATAATCTATTTAAAAATGGCTAATTTTCAATTAAATCGGAATATTCTAATTCTGCATTTAACAATACTTATTTGGGGATTTACTGGGATTTTGGGGAGTTTAATTTCCGTATCCGCCATTCATTTGGTTTGGTACCGGGTCGCAATCGCTTCGAGTGCATTGTTGATCTATTTTCTGATAACAAAACAGTCGATTGTTGTTTCAAAAAAACAGTTTCTCCAGTTTTTTATGGTGGGAGCAGTTGTCGGTCTGCATTGGGTACTATTTTTTTATTCGATCAAGGTGTCTACGGTGTCGGTGACCTTGGTGACCCTATCATCTGTTACCCTGTTTACGGCAATATTAGAACCTATTGTCAATAAGAAGCGGATAGCGTTGTTGGATATTGTTGTTGGTCTCGTCATTATTGTCGGTATATATACGATCTTTTCTTTTGAAACGCATTATCTGGTCGGTCTGCTGGCTGGGCTTGGCTGTGCTTTTTGTGCGAGTATATTTTCTATTGCCAATGCACGGATGGTTAAAAAATCAAGTCCAACATTGATTACATTTTATGAGATGCTGGGCGCATGCTTCTGGATCAGCATCTTTATGTTATTTACGGGCGATTTTAATGCTGAAATGCGTTTGGGGCAACAGGATTTAATTTTTCTTTTGTTGTTGGGTGTGGTTTGTACCGCTGTGGCTTATGTCATGGGTGTTGCTGTCATGAAGGAATTGTCTGCATTTACTGTTGCGCTGACGACAAACCTAGAGCCAGTTTATGGTATTCTGCTTGCGATGCTGATCTTTGGGCAGAAAGAAACAATGAGTGGTGGATTTTATCTCGGCGCCTGTATTGTGTTGGGAGCGGTCTTCACTTACCCTTATGTAAAAACCAAATTGGAGAATAGGCAAAAGGATTTGGTCATCCGTAAATTGCATTAATTGAATCAAGTGCTATCCAATCTTGTTGGACAGCACTTGATTGATGTTACTTTATACACCCTCTCTACAGCATCGTTTCAGAGATTCAATTTTCAACGGGTTTATTTGGCTTTTTTGATCACCTTCTGTCTGTGTTGATCTATTGGAATGAAAATTCACCAATCCCTACATTGCGCTTTTTATCTCGATCAAGATAGATCGTAACGATTTTTCGTTCCTGCTTTCCACTGCTGTAATAGGTGTAGATTTCGGCCATAACTGCGGCAGGGCCAGCTAACGTGAGGGAACTGTCATTAAAGAAGTCAACTTCGATTTTATATTTTCCTTTCAATGCTTTTTTTAATAAGAATTGTTCTGGGCCATAACCTCCGGTAAAGTCATTGCTGAGCCGGCCTCCGATCGCTGTCGCTGGATTACTATAAAAGCACTTTTCTTGATTTGGATCTGTAACCCAGAGGTCGATATCTGTGTTCTGTGAATTCCAGTTGATAACGACGCGCATATCCACAGGCAGGTCAGCAATCAATTTTTTGTTCACTGCAATGTTGGAGCTCGCTGCTTTATTGGATTTAATAATATTATTGATCTCCATAAGCAATGTTTCTTCAATGCCTTCATCGCGATCGGCCGCCTCAGGCGAGTAGCTCTGCGTTAAAATACCATACAATTGTTCCAATGCTTCTTTGAACATCCCTTTATCCTGTAGGACAAGGGCGTAATCCCGGTGACTTTGTGGATCCATTGGCCGCCATTTTAGTACTTTCGATGTAATGAACAGTGCATTATCATAATCTCCCCATTCGCGTAGTTTGTATGAAATGGTTTTATAGAGATCTGCATTTTCGATCTGTAAGTCAGCCAGTGCACTTAAGATTAATAAGGCTTTTTGCTTATGTCCTCTTTTGAAAAAGAAGTTTGCGACGTCAAAATAGAAAGTTGGTGTTCCCATGTATTGATTCCGAAGCTGGAGATAGCTTTTGTACGGGTCTTTGGACTGATTGAGTTCCTGTAGATAGGCCTGATCTTCTTTAATTTCGGGGATGCTGATCTTTCCACGTATGCTGTTGCCCGTTTGTACGCCAGCTACACGTTCTTCTAAGGATTGAACAACAACTGATTCTTGAAGAGCGTCATCAGATGCGGCTGCCATTGCCAGTTCGCTGGTCGCTGCGTTGGCGGTATTTGAATTGCCACCAGTCGACACTCTTTTTTCACTGGCGGCATCTGATGATCTGAATTCTTCGGCTCCTGCTGTCGCGACAGGGCTGGCTGAAGGACGCGACGGAATAGGTGTAACAGGATCAGCTCCGTTGGCGATCTCTTGGGCAACGGCAAGTTCGGGAATTGGAATCAATCTTTTACGCTGTGGATATTTCTTTCTTTGCTGAAAGTTCGTCTGCCACCAGGAGCGAAGTTGTTCTATACTATTTTCGGCCTTATCTAAGAGATTCGCTACACGCTCTTCACGTTCGATTGCATGTTCTTTTTGAAGTGCATTAAATTGCGGGAGTAGTTCTGCTGGGGGAGTTATTGCATAGCGTATGTAATCTTCTACGGTTTCCAGTACAATTAGGCTGGTATTTCTGGTAACGATGCCGAATTGTTTACCCAGGGTTTCTATTTCCTCACGATTGTTGTCGTATTGAAGATCCAATGCTTCGATTTTCTTTTGTGCCCAGATCTGTTGTAGGTCAATTTCGCCATGATCTGGCTGCAGTGCTATGCTAATTTCTTTTGGAGTATGCTGTCCATCCCCTACAAGTAGCGTGAGCTGCTTCAATCCCGGACGTTTCCCTAAGCCAGCGATAGAAAAATTAGCTTGTATTGCGGAACCTTTTTGAGGATAAACCTTTTCAAAATCATGCTGCTCTTTTATGCCCAGGTAAAGGAGATCCAGCGTATTTAGATTATTGTACGCTTGATTTACTGAAGTATTGGTTAAATTGATCATCTTTCCAATATGTTTCTGCGCAATTTGTTTTAAGACACCATAGTCCGATCCATTGGACGAAGTGATGCAATAGACTGGATTTTCAAGGCTAATTTCACTTTGACCAAATGTAGAAAGGCCATCGCTAAATAGCAGGTAATCGCTGGCATGTATTACACCGGTCTTTAGTTGACTATAATCTGTACCGCCATCGTAATCCATCCGTTTGATATAACTTTTAAGCTCATCCCAGTTACCTTGTCTAACTTGAAACGTTGGCCCTTTTACAAATTGGATGTCCAATAAACCCATTTCAACACGCATGTTAGGGTTCTCTTTAAAAAAGAGATCTAATAAGGCTAGTTCCTTTTCGATATCCCTATTTTTACCGCTCAGTGAACGATCCCAGATAATTCCGATATTTTCGCCCCATTTTTTCTGATCAGGTTTTACAGAATTGACGCTTGCATTGGCAAGAAAATAAAAGGTTTTGTCATCATTTGCCTGAATTAAGCCTGATGACCCTTTGCTGTCTATTGGAAGCTGAATAACTAGATTGCGTTGGGATTGAAATTGTTTTTTACGTAAAGAGGCCATGTAATTGTTGTTTTGGTGGGAGAAAGCCAGAGAACCATCTGGTTTTTCTGTGAAATCTGGTTTATGGCTGTCCTGAAAAACATGAATATCCAAGGCGAAGTTTTCAATGGCATTCGTATAATTTAGCGGCAAATAGTAATAATGTGCCTGATCGGATTCCATGCTGAGATTTTCTGAATAACTGATCTGAATAGTCCGTTTACCATTTGCTGGCAAAGGATAAATGCGGGTACGGAAGTTATTCCCTTCAACTTTCTCCAATAGACCTGGATCGACACGGCGTGTTTCTATACTTTCAAACACTTCGGTGCCTTTGTTTTTATCGACTGCAACTGCTTGGCGTAATTTGCCATTTATATCTAAGGCATAGCCGCTCACAGAGACGCCCTCCGGCATAGGGAATGTCAGTTCGCCCTCGAGGTCGCGATTGGTCTTATTTTGGAAGACCATCGTCATTGTCGTTTTTGCCATATTTCCGAAAATGGCAACATCTACTTTTAGCTCTGCCAACATCACTTTTTTTTGCTGGCCATCGTCGTTTTTAATTTTTAGACTGGGTATTTCGCGTGTAGTTCTGATCTGAGATTTTGTGTCTACATTGGAAAATACCAAAACTATGAAAAGTGCAACTATGATCTTTTTCATCTTTCTATATTTAGTAGGTGCGGGCTGCGAATACATGGATGGTTCACAGCACAATTAGCTTTTATTTTTCTAGTGATGCAGGAAAATACAAAATTCCATAATCGAGGGTATTTAATTTTTATAGGGTGTTTTTTTACGGTAGATGCAGTTTATTTAAACTTATGTTAATGATTGGCTAATATCTGGCAATTATGTTTGCATCAGTATTCGGACAGCCGACCGAGCATAGCGTGTTTAGACTAACCGTAGCGTTTTTATCACGTATGGAAGGTGACAGGAATAAAATTTGGCTATTTGAACGTAACCTGAATAGCAGTAAGCATTATTTGAAAAATTTGTACAGATGAAAAAAATATACAGTGTATTAGGCATGGCCCTGTTGTGTGCTTCATGCAGTAAAGATGATGTGTCGCAGATTATCGACCCGATTGTTGAATTGGTTTATCCGGAAAAAGCTGTTGCGACAGATCCAAAAGTATTGAGCGATGTTAACGGTGTAAAGGTGTATAATGGTGGCTATGGATCATCGATGGCTCAAGATCCTAATGACAAGTCTGTCTTTTATCTTTTAACTGATAGGGGGCCAAATATTGATGGGACGGAAAAGGATAGTAAGGTATTTGCTACTCCAACATTTGCGCCACAGATCGGTAAATTTAGGATGAAAAATAACACACTAACATTGGAATCTGTTATTGAGTTGAAAAATAAAGATGGTGTGAAATTAAATGGTCTGCCAAATCCCGAAGGAAAGGGTGGCTCTGGTGAGAAGGCATTGGGAGTTGATGGTAAAGATTTAGGGAAAAGTGAAGATGGAATCGATTCAGAGGGACTAGCGAGAGCAGCCGATGGCTCTTGGTGGGTAAGTGATGAATATGGACCGCATATTGTTCATTTTGACGCTTCGGGAAAAGAAATCGAGCGCATTAATCCTTGGTCTACGGGTAAGAAGTTGCCTTTGGTATTTGCTAAACGCCGTCCTAATCGAGGTATGGAAGGTCTGACAATTACGCCGGATGGGAAGACCTTGGTTGGTATTATGCAATTTCCGCTTTATAATCCATCCAAAGATGCTGTTAAAAATTCATTGGCAATCCGGATTGTCACGTTGGATATTGCGAGTGGTGCTACGAAACAATATGTCTATATGATGGAGCGTACCGATTTGCAAGCTGTCAGTGAAATCGCAGCCGTGACCAATTCAACATTTATTGTTTTGGAACGTGATGGTGAATATGCGACAGAAGCTACACGGTCGACTGTATTTAAGAAAATTTATAAAATTGATCTCTCAGACGCAACAGATATCTCAGATGCAAATAATACCGCAAATGGAAAATTATTTGATGGTAAAACTGTTGAAGAGCTGAAAGATGCGGCGACCCTAGCAAAATATAATATTAAACCAGTAAGCAAAACACTGGTTGCAGATTTAATGACTGATATCAAGGAATTATATCCACATGATAAAGCAGAAGGTCTGGCGATCATTAATCCATCCATGATCGCAGTGTGTAATGATGATGATTTTGGGGTAACTGGAGCCGGTTTTTATGAGTCGAAAATATTGCCTTACGTGAAGACAGTGGATAAAAACAGTATTTATTTTGTTAAACTTAAGACGCCATTGAAATAAGGATTAATTACTGATCATAAAAAGGTCCGTTGATAATTCAACGGACCTTTTTATGATCAGTATACTGTTTAAGCTTTTGTCACTGTTACGAAAGATTAAACGGTGGCTTGGGAGTATCACCGGTATGACCTCTCTGTTGAGAGCGGCCTACTTTTATGCATTTATCGTTGCCAGAAAGTCTTTACTTTCAAGCTCGGAATACCCCATTAAGTACTCATCGACTTTGCGTGCACATTCGCGTCCTTCGGAGATTGCCCAAACAACAAGCGATTGGCCTTTACGACAGTCTCCTGCAGTGAAGATATTGTCAATTGTCGTTTGGTAGTCTTTGTCATTTGCCAGTATATTTCCTTTTTCATCTACACGAACGCCCAGCTGTTCCAAAAGGGTATGTTCTGTATGTTGATAACCAATGGCCAATAAGACCAGGTCTGCGGGGATTTCACGAATTTCGGATTCACCTAAGCGGGTTCTTCTTCCAAATTCGTCCACTTCGTATTGAACTTCCTTGATTTTTACTCCCTTAATATGACCATTTTCGTCTTGGACAAATTCTTGGGTTTCTGTAGCCCATAGTCTTTCACAACCTTCTTCCTGAGATGATGAGGTTCCGAATGTTACCTTATCTAAGGGCCAAGGGTTGTTCTTTAAACGTTCTTTGGATGGTGTTGGTTTGCGTGCAATCTGTGTAATACTTTTGGCGCGATGGCGATTGGAAGTACCGATACAATCTGAACCTGTATCTCCGTCCCCGATGACCACAACATGTTTGTCAGTCGCCAGGATGCGGTCTTGTTCAATGGTAATGCCACTTACTTCTTTATTTTGCTGGGTTAAAAACTCCATGGCAAAATGTATACCTTTTGCTTCATGTCCCGGCAATTGCATAGGCCAGGGAACAGTTGAACCAGTTGCCAATACAACAGCATCATAAGCTTTTAATTCATAAAAGCTGATATCTCGGCCAACTTCTGTATTCACCTTGAATTCTATTCCCGATTCTTTCATTAGATTGACACGGCGATCGATCACCGATTTTTCTAATTTAAAATCTGGAATACCGTAACGGAGTAAACCTCCGACCTGATCATCACGTTCGAAGACGACAACATCGTGTCCTGCTTTGTTGAGCTGTGCGGCAGCGGCAAGTCCTGCAGGACCGGAGCCAACCACAGCAACGCGTTTGCCTGTTTTTAAATAACTTTTGTGTGCTTTGACATAGCCTTTTTTGAAAGCGATCTCAATAATATGTTTCTCAATCTCTTCAATCGTAATCGGACTGCTATGTATGCCGAGCACGCATGCCGATTCGCAAGGTGCAGGACATATTCTCCCTGTAAATTCAGGAAAGTTATTGGTCGAGGACAGGATCTGATAAGCCTCTTCCCATTTTCCGTCGTATACCGCATCATTAAATTCAGGGATCACATTGCCTAGCGGGCAACCTGAATGGCAAAATGGAATACCGCAATCCATACAGCGTGCGGCCTGTTTATTGAGCTCGTTTTCAGAATATCCTTTATTGAATTCTTTAAAGTGCTGTACGCGGCCTTCCACAGCTTCTTTTGTTGGAAGCACGCGCTCAAATTCTTTAAAACCTGTAATTTTTCCCATGATCTGTGCTTCCTATATTATGCTTCCACTAATTTTTGACGAATGACATTTTTGTATTCTCTAGGGAATACCTTAATGAATTTATTTTTTTCTCTTGACCAGTTCTGTAGGATGAAGTCTGCTCTGCGGCTATTGGTCAACAAGATATGACGTTTCAGCAAAGCGATAATTGCGGTTTCGTCTTCACTTTCCAATGGATCTAGATCGACCATTTCCTGATTGCAGTTCTCGCGGAAATCTTCGTTAATGTCGTAGATCCATGCGATACCACCGCTCATTCCGGCAGCAAAGTTACGTCCGGTTGCCCCCAAGATCAGCGCACGGCCCCCTGTCATGTACTCACAGCCATGGTCACCAACGCCCTCAACAACAGCTGTTGCTCCTGAGTTACGTACGGCGAAGCGTTCACCTGCCTGTCCGTTGACGAATAAATGGCCGGATGTTGCACCAAATAGTGCAACGTTGCCAATAATGATATTGTCTTCCGGTACAAGGGTACTTTCCGCAACTGGATAGATTGCTAACTGAGCTCCTGATAGTCCTTTTCCAACATAATCATTGGCTTCACCTTGTAACTCAAAGGAAAGACCTTTGGTCGAAAATGCACCAAAGCTCTGTCCGGCAGAACCTTCAAATTTGAAGTTGATGGTGTTGTCTGGCAGACCTTCTGAACCATAAAGTTTGGAAATTTCGTTCGATAACATCGTTCCAATGGTGCGGTCTGTATTTTTTACCTTAAATGTGCCAAATACTGGGGTCTTGCTTTCTAGAGCCAATTTAGACTGTTTTAATAAGCCCCAATCCAAAATCATGGCCATACCGTGATCCTGCTCTTCGGTATTATATAACGATTGTCCGGGTTCGTTTCGTTCCACGTGCAAGATGTCGGTAAAGTCGATTTTCTTTGCTTTCCAATGGTCTATATTCTCGCGTTTTTTCAAGAATTGAGCTCTTCCCACCATTTCGTTGATGGTACGGAAGCCTAGATAAGCCATTGTTTCACGTACTTCTTCGGCTAAGAAAGTGAACAAGTTGACAATATCTTCTGGTTTTCCGGAGAACAGTTTACGTAATTCCGGATCTTGGGTTGCTACCCCCACAGGACATGTGTTCAAGTGGCATTTGCGCATCATGATACAACCACCGGCAACTAAAGCAGCAGTGGATACACCCCACTCTTCGGCTCCTAATAGTGTTGCAATGATGATGTCACGGCCTGTTTTTACCTGACCGTCAGCCTGAAGCACGACACGGCTGCGCAATTTGTTTTTCACAAGTGTCTGATGGGCTTCTGCAAGGCCTAGTTCCCAAGGAAGTCCTGCATGTTTGATTGAACTTATTGGAGATGCACCTGTTCCGCCGTCAAAACCTGCGATAAGGATAACATCTGCATGGGCTTTGGCAACTCCGGCAGCGATTGTACCGACACCTGCTTTGGATACCAATTTTACGTTAATTCTCGCTTGGCGGTTGGCATTTTTTAAATCAAAGATCAACTGTGCTAAATCTTCGATGGAGTAAATGTCATGGTGCGGTGGTGGCGATATCAGTCCGACGCCCGGTGTAGAATGTCTGGTTTTGGCAATCCAGGCATCTACTTTAGGACCCGGTAATTGTCCACCTTCGCCAGGTTTTGCTCCTTGAGCCATTTTGATCTGCAGTTCATCCGCTTGTGTCAGATAGTTTGAAGTTACCCCGAAACGAGCCGAAGCCACCTGTTTAATTGCCGAACGCATGGAATCTCCATTTGGAAGCGATTGATAACGAAGTTCATCTTCTCCACCTTCACCGGTATTGGATTTTGCTCCGATGCGGTTCATTGCTATAGCCAGTGTACTATGAGCTTCGTGCGAAATTGATCCAAAGGACATCGCACCGGTGGCAAAGCGTTTTAAAATTTCACTTGCAGGCTCTACTTGCTCCAAGGGGATAGAGTTGCGGTGTTTTGCAAAATCCAGCAAGCCGCGGAGCGTAAACATATGTTCCTTCTGCTCATTAATTTTCTGCGCGTATTTTTTATAGGTTGCGTAGTCTCCGGTACGGCAGGCCTGTTGCAAGAGGTGTATCGTGTCCGGATTCCAAAGGTGGCCTTCACCACGGCGTTTCCATTGGTAGATACCACCTTCTGGCAATAGATTTTGCGGTGTGCGGCTTTTTTCAAATCCCCGCCAGTGTTTTGAAAGAGCTTCTTTGGCAAGATCATCTAAGGTCATGCCGCCGATGCGTGACACTGCGCCGCAGAAGAATTTATCGACAACAGATTTGTCAATGCCAAGCACCTCAAAGATCTGTGCACCGTGGTAGGATTGCAAGGTGGAGATTCCCATTTTCGAGAAAATCTTCAACAAACCATTATTGACGGCTTTGACGTAGTTTTTGGATAGTTCAGGCCAAGTAAGCTCTGTATCTAAGGTATTTTGTTCCTTCATCGTACGGATGCTCGCTAATGCCATATAAGGGTTGATCGCTGTCGCACCGAATGCTAATAGGCAAGCGAAATGGTGTACTTCCCATGCATCGCCGGCTTCGACAACTAGACCTACCGCACCACGATTTCCTGTTTTTATGAGATGGTGGTGAACCGCAGATACAGCTAGTAAAGATGGGATTGCGGCATGTTTGGAATCGATAGCACGATCCGATAGGATCAATACTTCAAAACCATCGCGTACGGCGTCATCAGCATAGCGGCATAAACGCTCTAAGCCTGCTTCCAATGATCCCGGTTTGCCATCTGAACGAAAATAGGACTGAATGGTTTTCGCCTGAAATAATCCGGTATCGATCGAACGTAATTTCTCCAATTCTTTGGAGGTTAGGATCGGATGCGGTAAGGTTACGCAATGACAGAATTTCTTGTCTTCGATCAAGATATTACCAGCATTACCAATGAAAGTCGCTAAACTCATGACCAGACGTTCGCGAATCGGATCGATTGGTGGATTGGTTACCTGCGCAAAGAATTGCTTAAAGTAGCTGGAGATATGTTGTGGTTGATCGGAAAGAATTGCTAGCGGAACATCGGAACCCATTGAGCCTGTTGGTTCATATCCTGTTAGCGCCATTGGCGTCAGGATAGTTTCCAGATCCTCGCGAGAGAAACCAAATGTTTTTTGATATTTGAAAACGGATTCTTTGGAAAGATAGGTATAGGTTACACGAGGTTCTTCCAGTTCTTCCAGTTTAATTTTGTAATTGTCCAACCAATCGCTGTAAGGCTGCTGGTTGATCAGTTGATCTTTTACTTCGTTATCGGTGAGGATACGGCCTTGTTCCATGTCGACAAGAAAAATCTTGCCTGCTTGTTGACGGCCTTTTTTGATGATTGTAGACTCCTCGATCGGCAGTGCACCAGCTTCTGAAGCAACAACCACGCGGTCATCTGAGGTTACGGCATAACGTAGTGGACGTAGGCCGTTGCGGTCTAGCGTAGCACCAATATGTTTGCCGTCGGTGAAGCAGAGAGCTGCAGGACCATCCCAAGGTTCCATTAAGGTTGCATGATATTCATAGAAAGCACGTTTTAAGGGATCCATTTGCGTATTGCCATCCCAAGCTTCGGGAACCAGCATCAACATGACGTGCGTCAAGCTGCGTCCGCTATGTAAAAGAAGTTCGGCAACATTATCGAGGCATGCCGAATCGGACTGGCCACGGTCAACAATTGGAAGTAAGATTTCCATTTCTTCTTCCGTGAAATAAGGCGATGATAAAGCACGCATGCCTGCATAAAACCAGTTCAGGTTACCTGTCAACGTATTGATCTCGCCATTGTGTGCCAGCATACGGAATGGCTGAGCGAGGGACCATGAAGGGAAGGTATTTGTGGAAAAGCGTGAGTGGACTAAGCCAAAAGCAGATACCACACGAGGATCGCGTAAATCAAGATAATAAGTTCCGACTTGGTATGTTGTTAATTGACCTTTGTAAATAATTGTTTTGCAAGAAAGCGATGCAAAGTAAAGTGGGAGAGGGTATTCTTGTTGTTGTTTAACTTTTTGAATGATCAGGCGACGTAGTACAAAAAGTTTGCGTTCAAATTCTTCAGTGTTTGAAACGCCGTCCGGTCTGCTGACAAAAAATTGGACAATTTCAGGTTCTGCACTGAGGGCTGTTGGTCCAATACCTTCACGATTGACTGGTACTGGACGGTAGCCAAGGAATTTCATACCCCTTTCTGCTGCCGCTTCCTCAATCAAATCCCGACATATTTTGTTCATGTCTTCTTCTTTAGGAAGAAAGACCATACCTGTGCCATAATAGCCCGGCTCTTCCAGTTGTATACCCAAGTTGATACATTCTTCCCACAAAAATTCATGGGGAAGCTGGATCATGATACCTGCTCCGTCACCACTTTCTGGATCACAGCCACAAGCACCGCGATGTTCCATATTCTCCAACATGGTCAATGCATCCTTTACTTGTGCGTGTGATTTATTTCCTTTGATATGGGCGACAAAGCCTACCCCACAGGCGTCATGCTCAAAATTAGGGTCGTAAAGGCCCTCCGTTTTCGGTCTCTGTTCGATCATCTTTCCTTTTCAAATAATTATGATTGCTAATATAGGAATAAAAAACGTAAATATTATAAATATTCTAACAGAAATGTATTTAATTTGATTTTATCATTTCATTTAATGTGTTTTGTTGCTGATATTGCATTTACTGTTCGTGGCTGTTAAGATATGTTGAAGCACACCTGAATCATGCATCATTTGGCAATATTTTTTTGTAGGATAGGAAAAAGCATCCCAAAATTGCGATAATATATATAAATTAGGCAAAGTATTGCATATCCTTAATGCGGTATCGCTATGGCTTAACTAAAGAGACTAAGATGAAAATAACTGAAATTGAAATTTATCGATTGAGTATTCCAATGGAACCATTTGTCATTGCGACGGGGACGATGGACTATGCGCAAAATACTTTTATACGTATATATACCGATGCCAATATCTATGGTGTGGGCGAATGTTCTGCTTTTCCGATGATCGTAGGAGAAACACAAGATACCTGTTTAGTGCTGGCACGAGATTTTGCAAAGATCTGGAAGGGGCGCAATCCTTTGGCTATAGAAGAACGATTGGCCGAATTGGACTTATATATTGCTGGTAACAAAACGATTAAATCGGCTTTTGATATGGCCTTGCATGATCTTGCCGCCAAACATGCCGGTCTACCGCTTTATCAGTTTCTAAAGGGAACAAAACGGGAGATTACGACAGATATCACCTTAGGAATAGCGTCTCCGGAAGAGATGGCGCTGAAAGCAAAACGTTTACAGGACGAAGGTGCGGTGATGTTGAAAGTTAAATTGGGGAAAGAGCCAAAAACGGATATTGCACGTATTCGTGAAATACGTAAGGCCGTTGGATTCGAAATGCCTATTCGCGTTGATGCAAATCAAGGCTGGTCTTATGTAGGGGCAATAGAAGCATTGCAGGGGCTGGAACCTTTTAAGATACAATTTTGTGAACAACCAATGCGTACATGGGATGACGAATATTTACCTCAATTGCGCACAGAAACTATCGTTCCTGTGATGGCGGATGAATCGGTTTATTCTCACCATGACGCGGAGCGCCTCTGTAAAGCTGATGTCTGCGATTATATCAATATTAAATTTTCGAAATCAGGAGGTATTCAAGAGGCCTTAAAAATTAATCATATTGCCGCGGAATACGGCATTACTTGTATGATCGGAGGGATGCTGGAATCTCGCTTGGCTCTGGCTGCTAAAGTACATTTTGCTTATGCTGCACCGAATGTCAAGTTTTTTGATCTCGACACTTGTATGGTTGGTCATTTGGAAGATCCTGTTATCGGTGGTATTCAATATGACGGATACAAAATACATATCTCAGACCAAATTGGAATCGGGGCAGATATAGACCAAACGTTTTTAGATCAATGCGACAAATGGATCATTTAAATTGGAGAAAAAATTATGAATAGTATGAATTGGGGAATAGGGATGCAAGAGATTGTTGTCCTGATTGTTATCGTTATCTTTCTGGTAGCGGCCTATTTGTTTTTCTCCAAGTTATTGAAAAAGTAGGTATACTTTGGTGTATATAAAAAGCAAAAGGCTAAACAGACTTCGATTGAAGGTGAAGTCTCACGTTTATAATTGCAGATTTGGAATGCCATTTTTTTTACATTTGTTAAAAAAATGTGGTCTATACTCGTTTTGAATCTCGATCGGAGCGAAAATAGATTATATTCAGTACCTTTGCGGTACTTATTATTTTATAAAAGTTAGAAAATATCATGAGTACTCAAAAAGGACCTATTTCTCAATTTATTGAGCATAATTACCGTCACTTTAACGCAGCGGCATTAGTAGATGCTGCAAAAGGTTACGAGGAACATCTGTTGGATGGTGGAAAAATGTTGATCTCTTTAGGAGGTGCAATGTCTACAGCTGAATTGGGTGTTTCTTTAGCAGAAATGATCCGTCAAGATAAAGTACACTTTATTTCTTGTACTGGTGCTAATTTGGAAGAGGATGTGATGAACCTTGTGGCACACTCACACTACAAAAGAATCCCTAATTATAGAGATTTGACAGCTGAGCAAGAAAGAGAGCTATTGGATAATCACTATAACCGTGTGACAGATACTTGTATTCCTGAAGAGGAAGCTTTCCGTCGTTTGCAGAAGCATCTTGAAGATGTTTGGCATGCTGCTGAAGCAAAAGGTGAGCGTTACTTGCCGCATGAATTCCTTTATCAAGTCGTTAACTCAGGTGTATTAGAGCAATATTATGAAATCGACCCAAAAGATTCGTGGATTGTTGCTGCTGCTGAGAAAAATTTACCGATTGTATGTCCAGGTTGGGAAGATTCAACCACAGGTAATATCTTCGCATCCAATGTGATTAAAGGTAAATTGAAAGCGAGTACAGTTAAGTCTGGTATCGAATATATGATTTACTTAACAGAATGGTACCGTAACAACTCAGCAGGTAAAGGTGTTGGATTTTTCCAAATCGCCGGTGGTATTTCTGGTGACTTTCCAATCTGTGTAGTTCCAATGATGTATCAAGATCTTGAATGGGAAGAAGTACCTTTCTGGGCTTATTTCTGTCAGATCTCTGATTCAACAACTTCGTATGGTTCTTACTCAGGCGCTGTTCCAAACGAGAAAATCACTTGGGGTAAGTTAGATATTGATACACCTAAATTTATTGTAGAATCTGACGCAACGATCGTTGCGCCATTGATCTTCTCGTATATCTTAGGTCATTAATCTTTTTGACATACAGAAAGGAGCGATTTTTCGCTCCTTTTTCTTTTCCTTATTCTTCTTTATCTTTGCTGTCTAATATTTCTTTTCCCAATGAGCAATCTTACAACAGATAATCCCGTTGCACTTCAGGCCTTAATGGATGAAACAATCTTTGGAAATGGTTTTGATTTTCAATCCGAATTGCCGACATATCCAATGCAGGAGGAGAGCAATGCTCATGTGCAAGCAGTTGTACGAACATCATCGGAAATGAAGGACACTTCGTATGTAGCTGTGGGGATAGGGGAAGCCCAACAAGCTGTTCCTAGTCAGGTAGTCAGCGGAAGCCATGCTGTTAACCATCTTGAGGTATTGGGTGGGGAGTTTATCTACCAGGGAAACAAGGAGCAAGGAATACTTTTTATTCTGCGATACGAGCAATATCCTTACTTCTCACCAGCGGCACTTGACGCTTTCGAGAAAACAATTGGCGCCTTGAAATTGACAAAAGAGACCGTTGCAGTGCTTAATTTGGCGAATAGCCATAATCCAAATGATTTTAAGCGGATCATGCAATTTTTCCAGCCGACGAAGATTATTTTGTTGGGAGTGGAACCGGCCTCTTTGAAACTACCTTTTATTGAACATAATTCCTATATGAAGGGCCGTATTGCGACGGTTTTTAATACGTTCAGTTTTGAAGAGATGTTTGTTGATGTGAATAAAAAGAAGTTGTTCTGGAACGAATTTAAGACCTTTATTGTTTCTTAATTTTATAGAATATAATAGAACGCTGTTACTAAGTTATCTCAGATTTAGTCGAATCGGTAAAGTATAAGCAATACGTACCGCTTCTCCGCGAAGTGTTCCCGGAATCCATTTTTTTGACTTTTTGATCACTTCAACTCCTGCAGCACCTGTTCCGTATCCTAGATCTTTTTGGATCTTAATATTGGAAAGGCTACCATCTTTCTCTACGATAAAACTGATGTAGACGATTCCATTCACACCATTTTTCATTGCATCAATCGGATATTTATAATTCTCGGCGATGAAGCGCATAAAGCTGTCCATTCCCTCTGAATAGATTGGGTTGGTTTGATAGTTGGTAGAGTCGTAAAAGATAATTTTACCATTGTCCTTTATTTTCTCGCCTCGTATTAAGTGGCCTTTTTCATAATATTCTTTAAACGTATATGGCTTTTTGGGAGAATCGCTTGATTTTCCAATCCATTCTCCTTCACGTTTATTGGAAACTAAGGCCCCTTCTTCATAGTCTTCATTCTCGAGATTAGTTAGGCGAAGAAATCCATTTCCATGTTCTAATCTTTTTATTCCCAAGGAGTCATAATAGACAATGTACTGCGTTGTTGAGGTGTTGTATTTGGAAAACTGTTCTTCGCGTCCATTATTATGGGTTTTTAAATAGAGTGTTCCTGACGGATAGTAGTAATAAGCCGTGTCAATCAATAGTGCTTTATCTGAAAAAGTTTCTGTGCTTTTGAGCTTTCCATTTGGGTAGTAGGTTTCCTTTTTTCCAACAAAGGCATATGGCGCTTTATCGGTTAATGATATGCCTTTTGTTTTGATCTGATCATTGTTTGCAAATTTTTCTAAGAAAACATATTGCCTTCTTCCATCTTTAAATTCAGGGGTAACTTTTCTGGAGTAATAGGCCTTTTTCATATCTGTGGTCAGATCTCCTGATTTATCCAGATAATATTGAGCTTTCACATTATTCAGGCCTAATAAGATTAATGTGAGGAGTAATTGGAATACACTTTTCATAATTTGTATTAAGTTATGAAAAAGTAAGCAATTTCTAAAATGTAGGTACAGGAATGTTAATATGGATAAGAATGCATATTTTTGATGGAATATCAAAATAAAATAGAAGATGCTAGAACTTGTGTTTGCAACCAATAATGCCCATAAACTGGAAGAGGTCCAAGCGATCGTGGGGAACGCTTTTGTTATTAAGAGTTTAAACGATATTGACTGTCAGGATGATATTCCAGAAACAGGCGTAACATTTGAGGAAAATGCACAACAGAAAACAGATTATTTGGTTAACAAATATGGTCTTTACTGCTTTGGTGATGATTCCGGATTGGAGATAGACGCATTAAATGGCGAACCGGGCGTTTATTCGGCACGTTATTCCGGATCAAGGGATATGGAAAAGAATATTGATCTTGTCCTGCAAAAATTAGGGGATACCCTCAACCGCACGGCGAGATTTAAAACAGTTATTTCCTTGTATCTGAATGAGCAGCAGCACTTCTTTGAGGGAAGTATTGAAGGGAAAATTATTGAGGAACGCAGAGGTGTTGATGGTTTCGGCTATGACCCCATCTTTATCCCAAATGGCTATGACAAAACTTTTGCGGAAATGACTGCAGAGGAAAAAAACAGCATAAGCCATCGTGCGATTGCTGTTGGTAAACTTGCTGCATATTTAAAAACGAAGTAAGTTAGTTACGATCTGATTTGAGTTATAAATAGAAGTTTCTATTTATTTAAAGATAAGGAATGAGCATATCTGAGAGGATCAGCAGATAGGCTTAAATCAAAAAAGCAGCGCAAAACAAATTGTTTTGCGCTGCTTTTTTGTGCGACCCAGTATTGGCGGTTATTTAGCTTTTACTTTTGTCTGTGTACTATCTTGTGCCGGTGTTATCGCCGATTTATTAGTTGTTGAGTCGGACTTTGCAGTTGCTTTGTCGGCTGCAGTCTTTACATTTGTTTTTGTACTGTTAGCTTTATCTGTTGTTTCCGATGGCTTAGCTGTTTTTGTTGTAGCGCTTGCCTTGTCGCCTTCAGTATCTTTTACTTTATCGGCACTTCCAATTGTATTCACTTTCTTGGTAGTACCCTTTTGTGGCCCTGTGGTTTTATCACCTTTGTTAATGGCTTTCATTGTCCCTGATTCCTCACCTTCTGGTGCAGTAGGAACCGTAAATGAAGCTTTTGAAAGATCTCTTTTTCGATTTAATAAATCGTCTTTTGACTTAGGACGGTCTTCAGGTCGCCAAGTGAAATTCGGAAGGAATTCCTTATCGGCGGTGACTTCAGCAATAGGATAGACCTTGCCGTCCACTTTCCGGATGGACACATATTCCTTCAACTTATTGTCTTCCATTAAAATCTTGAAACGACTGCTGCGATCATGGACAAGCTCTGTGGTTACATTGGTCTTCTCATCAATATTGTAGAAAATGTTTTCCGCATTACCATCTACAAAAAGGCGCTCCATGCGGTTATTGGTGAAAAAGCTTGTAATTTTTCGTCCCTTAATCTGATTAAATTTTAAAGAGTCACTTGTCGCGTTTACCATAAAGGCATTGCCCACAAGCAGTGAATTGTCCAGCTTTTGGTTCTTTACTTGCAGAAATATGGTGTCTCCCGAAATCTGTGAGTTTTCGGCCCACATCATTGGTTTTCCCATTAGTCTGAACATGGAATCTTGCATCCCATAATACATGGAATCGGCTACAGCTTGTAAATCGGATTTAAATAACCGAGCATTATAGTAGGCCTTTATAATTCTTGTTTTGGCCGTATCTTGGGAAAGAGAATCTCGTTTTCCCTCTTGGGCATTTTTTAATGCAGCCCCCATAAGTTTTTCTGATTCACCGCCTTGCGGGATGACTGCTTTTTTGCGCAATACACTGTCAGCCTTCAGATTTTTCTCAATTTCTATCTTATTTTGATCACCAACTATGACAGGTGTTTTCTTCGGAGCATTTGGCTTCTTATTCGTAAGAGTATCCTGTATTTTGTTTGTGTTTTTTCCCAGTACCGGTTTCCGGGTATCTTTTTTATGAAGACTATCTAGGTCTTTTTGGAGACTATCCGCAACGGTTTTTAGTGTACCCGTAGAATCAATCTGTGTTGATGTTGAATCCTGGTCACCATAATCGACCTCGTTATCATCCTCGATTGCGCCACCTTCACGATTCAATTTGAAATCTTTGGGAATATAGTCTCTGCGGAATATCATTTGTGAGAACAGCGTATCAGCGGTCATAAAAACAGAATCTACTTGAGCGTCACCCTTGAGTTGTTCTTTTTTGCTGCTTTTGGTGGTTTTAGCCGGATGATCCTTTTCTTCGATAATTCCTTCTGATGCGGTTTTGTTTGATTTGAGGTTATCTTTGTGTTCCTCTTTCTCAATCTTCTTTAATTCTTTAGCTTCTTTTTTGAGCTCTTTCTCCGATTTTTGTTGGACAGGAGACAAAGAAGATACAGAATCTTTTTGTGTTGAATCTTTTTTGACAACCGAAATGATTAGCGGTTTATCTGTCATTGTAATAGATTCTTTCCTCCCATTGTATAAGCCAAATCCGCCATAGGCATAAAATTTGTCTAAGGTGTCCACAAAGACCACGTTTTTTACAGCTTTACCAATGCCTACTTGTCTGTCATAGAATAGACTATCTCCCTTGAGAAATTTTGTTCCCTCCGTGTAGAGATTATTTTTAGAAAAATAGGCTTGGCCTGTTGCCATATGGTATCGGCCTTTTTCAGTATATAAATTTTCCCCCTTATTCCCTTTGATATTCGTGGGGCCATAGAATTCGGTAATCCGTGTATTACCATTGTATTTCATGGAGTCTGTATAGACTTTAACATTGGTCGATCTGACGACAACTTTTTGGTTGAAATAGGATTCGCCTGTATTTTCGAAATAAGTTGCCCGCTGACTGGTAATTGTATCACTTCCTGACAGAATACGTCCGCCACTGTAGTAATTACCTATCTTGCTGCGCATATTATAGACGAGGTGATCGGTTGTCAGTATAGATCCACTGGTACTGACCATACGAACAGCGCCTGTAAGTGTAGCAAGCTGCATGGCCGCTTCATAGTGTAATTTATTGGAAAATATTTGGGTACCATCCGGCTGAGTGATGATGACGTTTCCGTAGGCTTCGAAATATTGTCGGCCAATCTTATCATCGTGTAAATAGCCACTATCTGAGGATAATGTTGAGCCCACGTGTTCATATACCGGACGATAAAACAAGATATTGCCATCTTTTCCAGTAATAATATGGGATGATGACAGAAGCTTTAGTTCATCCTTCTTCTGTGCTTGGACCGACAAGCCAGTTAAAATAAATACAATAAGCGTATAAATGTATTGTTTCACAAGGGCAAAAATATGGATTTTAATTGCTACTTTACTGGATTTCACAAATTTTAAGACTTGAATTTATCATTCGGCCAAAATATACCGTAACTTTGTTATATGAATGTGCTGGAAAGACTAATGAGCTATATTGAAAAGGAGCATTTGTTGATGCCTCATGATAAAATATTGCTTACGGTAAGTGGGGGAAAGGACTCCATGTTAATGGCACATTTGTTTGCAAAAGCGGGATATCACATTGCTATTGCCCACTGTAATTTTCAATTAAGAGGGGAAGATTCGGAGCAAGACGAAGCGCTGGTGAGAAAGTTTGCAGCGGAAAATGGTATTCCAATATTTGTGAAGCACTTTGATACAAAAGCTTACGCAAAGGAGCAACAGATTTCAATTCAAATGGCTGCTCGAGAATTACGTTACGCCTGGTTTGAAAAACTTAGACACGAACTGCAGTTTGATCGAATCGCTGTGGCTCAACATCTGAATGATCACATCGAAACGGTACTTCTTAACCTTTCACGTGGAACTGGTCTTCAGGGCCTTCAGGGTATTTTTCCGATCCGGGAACGTATTATCCGGCCACTTCTTTTTTTGAAAGCCAGTGAAATCGAACATTTTGTTAACATGTATGGTATTGCTTATCGAGATGACCAATCTAATTTTTCAACAAAATATGCGCGTAATAAGATAAGAATTGATATTATTCCACATTTCAAAAAACTTCAGCCTGACTTTGAAATGGTCTTCGAACAGAATATCAATCACTTTAAAGAGTCCTATCAACTATTACAGCAATTTGTGGAACCAATTCGGAAAAAGCTTTTTTATCCTACCGATGAGGGTTGGGGAGTTAGGAAAGAAGATCTGGAGCCTTATCTGGATAATTTGCCATTGCTTTATGAGTTATTTTCGGCCTTCAACTTTTCGAAAACTGTGCTGAGCGATCTCCAACAAGCTTGGGTGAAAGAATCGGGACGTGTTTTTCAATCCGATTGTTATCATATGCTGTTGGATAGAAATGAACTTTTTATTCGGGAAAAAGAATTTATTTCCCAAGATGAGGCTTTGATAACCTCCGAAACTTCGACTGTTGAGTGGAAGCGGTATTGTTTTCACGCCGAGGTTTCTACGGATATCGCTATTGTCCGAACGCCTGATCTTGCTAAACTGGATTATGATTTATTGGTATTCCCACTGACAATTCGGTCCTGGAAAGTCGGAGATAGTTTTTATCCTTTAGGTATGGAAGGGCGTAAGAAACTGAGTGATTTCTTTATCAATAAAAAGATCAGTCTTTTTGAAAAAGAAAATATTCCGCTGGTGGTAAATGGAAATGGGGATATCCTGTGGATCGCCAATTATCGCATGGACAATCGTTATAAAATTACCTCCAATACAAAAAAAGTCCTTACTTTAGTTTGCAGAACTGATTAGTATGAAAAATTGCTGATTATGTCTATGACGAAAAAACATATAATGGATAATCGGACAATTTGTTTAAACTAACTTGTGCGATAATGCTGTTGTGACGCAAATTCTATAGAAACAAAATGATATTATTTTGGAGCTGAACTGTAAGCACATGATGTGTCTAAGATCTCCAAAGTAAAATCTAAATCTCAAGTCAATGAAAGAAGGTGTACTCTATTCGGAAAATCAATATTTAGGACGTGACCGTGTTTGGATCAGTGTGCGTTTGGTACTCGTGCTTTTTTGTTTTACTGCATTTTATCTCAATTTAGATCATTTGATATCGAGTCAATTGTTCTTCATTGTAGGGGTAGGTATAATTATTACGTCTATCGTTATGATGTATATGGTATTGTTCCGTATAGAGGTATTTCAAGACCACGTTCTCATTAGCGGACTTTGGTCTACCCGGGTTGTGAAAATTGATCTTGCGTCCATTACAAAAATAGAAAAAGCACCATATAGTACATTCTTTTTCAATAATCCAGTTTACAATTTACATACAAAAGGAAAGATTAAATTCTTTGCTGGTGGCAAAAATGCTGTTTTTTTGACTGATAAAGATGGCCTCACCTATGTATTGGGGACACAGCGGCAGGAAGAGTTATATCGTGTTATTGTGGAAACGAAAGGAAAATTAGGAAAGTCTTAAAATTTGTTAATAATTTCTTATCTGACAATTTAAAGACAACAGTTTATCGAGTTATTGGTTAAATTTGAGAAAATAGCAACGAATTAACTATGGCATTTTTAAAATTTATACTTATTACATTCGCTGTTTACTTTGTAGTAAGATTCTTATTTCGATTATTTTTACCTTTTGCAATGCGTAAAGCAGCTGAGAAGTTGATGAAAAAGGCGCAGCAACAAGGTGGAGCATACAATGGCCAAGGACAAGGCGGTACTTTCTATTATGAATTTAATGGACAAAGCAAGCAAGAAAGCACACGATCACAACCCGAGGGTAAAATCCATGTCGATTACATTCCACCAAAAGAAACACCTGAACGTAAAGGAACGGAAACGGCTGGTGAATTTGTCGATTTTGAGGAAATAAAATAATTTTTAGCGACCCAAATAGCGTATCTTTGTGCTATGTGGCTCAAGCAACTTTCTGTTCTAAATTTCAAGAACTACTCGGAATCATCTTTGGAATTTCTCCCCGAGGTAAATGCTTTTACAGGGAATAATGGTGTTGGTAAAACCAATCTTTTGGATGCAATCCACTATTTGTCGCTCTGTAAAAGTTACTTTAATCCGATCGATTCACAGCATATCAAATCAGGCAATGACTGGTTTATGGTACAGGGAGAATTTGATAAAGAATCATCCAGTGATTTTATATCTTGTAGCTTAAAAAAGAATCAAAAGAAACAGTTTAAAAAAAATAAAAAGGATTATCCCCGGCTGGCTGATCATATTGGACTATTCCCCTTGGTTATGATATCGCCAAATGATAGTATCATCGTAACAGATGGGAGTGAAGAGCGGAGAAAGTTTGTGGACAATGTGATTTCCCAAACAGATAATAAATATCTGGATACCCTTATTATTTACAATAAGTTTTTAGCCCAACGTAATAGTCTTCTTAAACAAGCGCGTCAAACAAGTGTACTAGATCTTGGGCTGATTGAAATTCTTAATTTTCAGCTCGAAGAAGTAGGAAACATTATTTTCCAGAAAAGAAGGTCTTTTATGGAAGAATTTCAACCTGAATTTGAACGGCATTATCAGTTTCTCACGGACGATGCCGAGACTGTTCACCTGCAATATGAATCCCCATTAATGTTAGATTCTTTCCTCCATATTTTAGAGAAGAATTTGGAACGTGATCGTATCTTGGAACGAACAACGCAGGGTATACATAAGGATGATCTGATCTTTACCATCCATGGGGGCATGCCTTTAAAGAAATTTGGCTCCCAAGGTCAACAGAAATCTTTTCTAATTGCATTAAAACTTGCGCAGTATTCCTATTTACAACAGAAGAAAGGTTTTAAACCTTTGCTTCTTCTGGATGATATCTTTGATAAACTTGATGATCGCCGAACACATAAATTGATGCAGATGGTTTCCGAAGATGATTTTGGACAGATTTTTCTGACGGATACGGATTCGACAAGAATTCAGCGAATCTTTGACGAAATTAGTCGGCCTGTTCGTATATTTGATATTGAAGGAGGGCAAGTTAATGTATAAGAAGCAAGCTAAGAAAAGTCTGGAGTTTATTCGTTCAAGTGACGATATGACGATCAAGGAGGGTGTTGAACGCCTCCTAGAAGCTTACAAACTACGTAGGAAATTTGATGAAACATCGATCGCTTCTGTTTGGCCTCAATTGATCGGTAAAGCTATCGCTAATCGTACACAGCAACTCTATGTACGTGATAAAAAACTGTTCGTACGGGTAGAGTCTGCGGTCATTAAAAATGAACTGGCGCTTATGAGAAGGCAGATACTGGGGCGGGTAAATGAATATGTAGGTCACGTCATTATTGAAGAAGTCGTCATTTTATAAACTCTATCATGTTTGACCAACTCATTAAAGACTTATTTCCGCTACCCGAATCCGTTGGTGGGAAACTTTTTTCGAGTTTTGAACGTATCGAGTTAAAACGTGGAGACTATCTCATCAAGGAAGCCGATTATTCTTCCTGTTTATTCGTAATAGATTCCGGATTGATCCGGCAATATGCATGGTCTAAAAAAGGTGAATTTACGCAATGGATAGGCACCGCCAATCATTTTGTGACCGATCTCGCATCTTTTATCTTTGATACGCCTTCCAAATGGAATTTTCAGTGTTTGAGCGACTGTATTGTATATCGTTTGTCAAAGCCCGATTACCGCAGAATGGAATCGGAAATTATGGAATGGAATACATTTGAAAAGACGTTTTTAGCTAAATGTTTTGGCGTCATGGAACAACGGATTTCAGATTTTATTTGTTTGACGGCTGAAGAAAGATATCTCCAATATTTTGAACAGCACAAATCATTGTTCCATCAAGTTCCCCTTCAATATATCGCTTCAGTACTTGGTATGAGCCCCGAAACCTTGAGCCGTATCCGGGCAAAAATAAATTCTTGATAAAAGTCAAGCGTCATCTTTCTATCTTATCCTAGTTTTGTCGTATATCTATTAACGGAGGCTGATGCTTAGTAGAAGGTATCACAATTTTATGTGTTATAAAGTTGTTTGACCGAAAGGTATACCTTATCCTATAAATAGCCTCTTTTGGGGATTAAATGTAATTTAAGATGGCACTCAGTTACCGGCTGGTGGACACTGTCTATACCATATCTTCATATGTGATAGGAAAGAGTATAGGGTGGATGCCAAAGAGGTCTGTTTATTTCATCTATTAAAACGAAAGCGATGAAAAAGATTGAAACAAGCATCCTTATTGATGCAACAGTGGAAGACGTTTGGCGGGTGTTAAGCGAATTTGAGGCTTACTCCCTATGGAGTCCAACAATTAAGCAGTTTGAATGGCAGCCGGTCGTAGGAAAACGTTGCAAAGTCCTGTTAGAACAACCAAACGGATTTAAGATCAAAATGAATCCAAAATTCCTAGTTATTGAACGGAATAGGGAGTTGAGATGGAAAGGGGATTTATTTATTCCTGGTATTTTTGATGGTGAGCATTACTTTAAGTTAGAGCAAGTTGCTGCAGGGCGGATTAGGTTTGTGCAGGGCGAGCTATTTTCTGGTTTGTTAGTTCCTTTTCTGGGAAAATTGTTAATAGAAACAAGACATGGATTTGATCTTTTCAACAAAGCGATAAAAACACGTGTTGAGGGGAATTCTTAACTTTTAACATACTAATGTTAGTTGTGCTTTTTTATGCACATTATATTTTTGATCCATCGCGGAAATAGATGCTTTATTCACATTTTAGTGTTAATAACCTATTAGTTTTTCACATTTTGAGTTCGTTCTCAGATTTTATCTGGCCTGTTTTTAAACATTTTTATGTTGATAAGTGTTTGTTTGTTCACATTTATACAAAATGAATGTATCGTTAATTCCACTTATCAACATTATTAGTGTTGATAAGTGGTTATTATTGTTGATAAGTCGTTGTTGAATTCTGCGTAATGGAATGTTATGCACAAAATACCAACAGTCTTTGTCTGTGGATTTGGCTGGTTTGTGCATGTGCTTTAGATGTGCAGCATGTTGAGATATTACAAATACTGTTCGAGATCACCTTTACCTTCACGAATAACATCGAAAGTTCCTTCTGTTAGATCTACTACGGTTGATGCTACATTGTCGCCATAACCACCATCGATTACCGCGTCCACCAGGCCCTCATATTTTTCATGGATTAATTCCGGATCAGTGGAATATTCGATAATTTCGTCTTCATCGTGGATGGAGGCAGTCACAATAGGGTTGCCTAGCTGTTTGACAATTTCACGAACAATATTATTATCAGGGACACGGATACCAACGGTCTTCTTTTTTGAGCTTAGTAATTTCGGGACTTTAGTGGTTGCATTAAAGATAAAAGTGAAGGGGCCTGGTAATGCCTTTTTTAGGACTCGAAATACGGACGTATCGAAAGACTTTGTGTACTGTGAGATATCCGTTAGATCATAACAAATAAACGATAGGTTTGCTTTTTCTGGCTTTAAACCTCTAATTTCGCATACCCGTTCGATTGCTTTTTGTTGCGTGATATCGCAGCCGATACCATATACAGTATCCGTAGGGTAGATGATTACGCCGCCACGGCGAAGAATATCAACTGCCTGTTCTATTGCTTTGGGGTTGGGATTGTCGTTATATATCTTAATAAGCATTTTTTTCTTTATTAGGTGCCATAAACTAGCGCTAATCTCAAGCCTTTCAGAGGAGGTCAATAAGTATAGGCCATTTTGAATTCACATGTTCTATCTAAAAAAACAACAGCCAAAATATTTTGTTTTGGCTGTTGTTTTTTTATGTTAAAATTCTGCGTTTTTCGGCGTGCGCGGGAATGGAATCACGTCGCGGATATTTGTCATCCCTGTTGTGAAGAGGACGAGACGTTCAAAACCTACGCCAAATCCTGAATGTGGTACCGAACCAAAACGGCGGGTATCCAAAAACCACTCCATTTCTTCGGCAGGGATACCCACTTCGGCCATGCGGTCCAATAAGCGTTCAAGGTTTTCCTCACGTTGGGAACCACCTACCATTTCACCAATACCTGGGAAAAGAATATCCATCGCCCGAACCGTGTTTCTTCCTTGTTCATCAGGTTCATTTTGCTTCATGTAGAATGATTTAATCTCCCGAGGATAGTCTGTTAAGATAACTGGTTTTTTGAAGTGCTTCTCTACCAGATAACGCTCATGTTCCGATTGTAGATCTGCTCCCCAATCATCAATTAGATATTTGAATTGTTTCTTTTGGTTTGGCTTGCTACGTTTTAAGATCTCAACAGCGTCGGTGTAAGTAACACGTTCAAAATCGTTCGCCAAAACAAAATTTAATTTTTCAATAAGATTTAATTCTGAGCGTTCTGCGGCTGGTTTTGACTTCTCTTCCTCTAGTAACCTATTTTTCAAGAACTCAATTTCTTCCGGGCAATTTTCTAAAGCATATTTAATAACATATTTCAGTAAAGCCTCGGCCAGATCCATGTTGTCTTCTAATTCATAAAAAGCCATTTCAGGCTCGATCATCCAGAATTCAGCTAAGTGACGTGTCGTATTTGAATTCTCTGCTCTGAATGTTGGGCCGAAAGTATAGATGTTTCCAAACGCCATAGCACCCAGCTCCCCTTCCAATTGGCCTGATACCGTTAGGTTGGTAGATTTTCCAAAAAAATCTTCTTTGAAATCGATATCTCCATTTTCTTTGCGTGGAGGATTCTTTAAATCCAAGGTTGTAACCTGAAACATTTCTCCAGCACCTTCCGCATCAGAACCAGTAATGATTGGTGTATGCATGTAGACGAAGTCATTTTCCTGAAAAAACTTGTGTACAGCAAATGCTAGCGCATTACGAACCTTGAATACAGCATTGAATGTCCCGGTGCGGAAACGCAAATGTGCGATTTCACGTAAAAACTCTAAGCTATGCTTTTTGGGTTGTAAAGGGTATTTTTCGGGGTCAGAGTCGCCAATAATACTTACTTCAGTCGCTTTAACCTCAACTTTCTGGCCTTTGCCCAATGATTCTATCAATTGACCTTTTACGCGAACTGCCGCTCCAGTGGTGATACGTTTTAAGATATCTTCAGGTGTATTTTCAAAATCGACAACTGCTTGAATATTATTGATTGACGAACCGTCATTGATTGCTATAAACTGATTGTTACGGAAAGTTCTTACCCAACCTTTAACAACGACCTCTTTGCCAAATTCTGTGGCATTCAATAGTTCCTTTATTCTTGTGTGTTCCATCTTAATTTTTGGAGATTGACTTGTAAAAGATGCTTTGTTAAAAAAGCAATACAAAAATAAGCTATTCTGTTGGTTTATTGGCTATAAATGTTGATTTAATTCATTTAATAGCGGTTAATTATCCCGAGAACGGAAATAGATTATGAAATAAAAATAGGTGAAAACTGAAAGCCGGAGAAGCGATATACGTTGCTTTGACATGATCAGCGATTGGTGGGAGGCGGCCTTTTAGAGGGATGGATCAATTAAATTGAGATGTAGAAACAAAAAACGCGGATTAAAAGTTAATCCGCGTTTTTCTATGATGATTAAAAAGGAATTAACCTTTCAATACTTTTGTTACTAATTCAGCAGCTTCTTTCAATAAGATTGCAGAATAAACCTGTAAACCTGATTCATCAATTAATTTTTTCGCTTCTTCAGCATTAGTACCTTGAAGACGAACGATAATAGGCACAGGAATGTTGCCGATTTCGCTATAAGCATCAATTACACCTTGAGCGACGCGGTCACAACGAACAATACCACCGAAGATATTAATTAAGATCGCTTTTACATTAGGGTCTTTTAAGATGATATTGAAACCAGCTTTCACAGTTTCAGCATTTGCAGTACCACCAACGTCCAAGAAATTTGCAGGTTCACCACCAGCCAATTTGATGATATCCATTGTCGCCATTGCTAAACCAGCACCATTTACCATACAACCTACGTTACCATCTAATTTAACATAGTTAAGGTTCGATTCACCAGCTTCAACTTCTGTTGGATCTTCCTCAGTCACGTCACGCATTGCTGCGTAATCAGGGTGACGGTATAGTGCGTTCTCATCAAGATTTACTTTCGCATCAACTGCTAAGATCTTATCGTCTGAAGTTTTCAGTACTGGATTGATCTCAAACATAGAAGAGTCTGTAGAATCGTATGCTTTGTAAAGAGCAGCAACAAATTTTACCATTTCTTTGTGTGCAGCACCTGAAAGACCTAGGTTGAAAGCAATTTTACGTGCTTGGAATCCTTGTAAGCCTACTTTTGGATCGATTTCTTCTTTGAAAATCAAGTGTGGTGTTTTTTCTGCAACTTCTTCGATATCCATACCACCTTCTGTAGAGTACATAACGATGTTACGTCCTTTAGCACGGTCTAGTAATACAGACATGTAGAATTCTTTTGTTTCGCTCTCGCCTGGGTAGTAAACGTCTTGAGCAACCAAGACTTTATTTACTTTTTTACCTTCAGGTCCAGTTTGAGGCGTTACTAATTGCATACCAATGATGTCAGTAGCTCGTTGTTTGACCTCATCTAAGTTCTTAGCTAACTTGACACCACCACCTTTACCACGGCCACCAGCGTGAATTTGAGCTTTGACAACAACCCAATCAGAATTGTAGTCTTCTTTCATTTTTTTAGCCGCTTCCACAGCTTGCTCTGGAGTATCTGCTACGATACCTTCCTGTACGCGCACACCAAAGCTCTTTAGTATTTGTTTTCCTTGATATTCGTGAATGTTCATTTGCAAAAATATTTGGCGTAAAAATATGTTTTTTTGGGGGATAAGACAAGGGATAAATTGCTCTTTTATCTATTTTTTGACATTTGGGTAAAATAAAATGGCTGAAATAGAGAAATAACTGCTTATTTATTCAAACACGTGGTATCGTAAATTTATTTATCTTTGTCCTATGATGTTACATGCTCAAGGAATTCACAAAGCTTATGGATCATTGCCAATTTTAAAAGGTGTTGATATTGACGTTGAAAAAGGTGAAATCGTCAGCATCGTCGGTGCCTCAGGGGCAGGTAAAAGTACGCTGTTGCACATCATCGGCACCCTAGATAAACCTGATCGGGGATCAGTTTTCATCAATGGTGTGGATGTTCAAAAATTAAACGCCAAAAAGTTGAGTGCCTTCCGGAATGAACATATCGGTTTTGTATTTCAATTCCACCATTTGTTGCCTGAATTTACAGCACTTGAAAATGTGTGTATTCCGGCTTTTATACAGGGAAAGGGGAGATCTGAGGCGGAAACTAAAGCAAAGGAACTGCTTGAGCTATTAGGGGTTTCACATCGTATTGACCACAAGCCTGCAGAAATGTCTGGAGGCGAGCAACAACGTGTTTCTGTAGCTCGTGCCCTGATCAATGATCCCTCCATTATTTTGGCGGATGAACCCTCTGGTAATCTCGACTCGGAAAATGCAGCCGCTTTACATCAATTGTTTTTTGATCTTAGAAACAAATTTCAACAGACGTTTATTATCGTTACCCATAATGAGGAACTTGCCCGGATTTCTGATCGAACGATTCATATGCGGGATGGGCTAGTCGTGTAACAAAATTAAAATACCCCTATATAAAGGGGGGCTATAACGTTATTTTTAATGAAGAAAATACTTATCACTTTCGGGACCAGACCATTGGCAATGCGTATCGCTAAAAGATTGGGACCTGATTTTGAAGTCATCTATGCAAGTTCAGAAGATATTCCTGAATTGCTGCTAAAATCAGGTAACTATGCCAAGATTCCGAAAGGACTTCTTCCTACTTTTGCACACGAGGTGCTTAAATTAAGTTTGGATCAGCAGGTTAATTATGTGTTGCCTTTGGGTGGTTTCGAGCTGGAGCCGCTTTCTGAAGCGAAAGTTTTATTTGAGGAGTATCAAATTTCGGTTCTTGTGCCGGATAAGGATCTGCTAGAAACTATTCCCGTTATGGAAAACCCACCTGCTGACTTGCCTTATATGCTTCTTGTAAAGGGTAGCAATTTACTGGATTCGACGACTTTTGAAAGATCATTGGACGGATTATTTGTCACATCAGATTCCGGTGAGGATCTGGCACTAATCTGTGTATCCAAATAAAATATAACTTTTGTGGCTTACATAATAATCGTTCCAACGATGTTGATACAGCCCTTAACTTTAAGCTTTTATACGCATGCTATTTCCAGAAGAGAAAAAGGTATATGTTTTTGAATTAGATGATGTTGTTTTTCCAAAAAAGGATTACTTACTGCAAGTGTATTATCTTTTCGCAAATTTTATAGAATTTACAGAAACCGTTCCTCCACAGGCAGATTTAGTTCATTTTATGAAAAATCACCTTGAACATCAGGGGGAACATTTATTGTTTGAACATGCACAGCAAACCTTTGGATTTGATCAAAAATATAAGGAAAATTTTGAGCGGCTTCATGTGAATGCTATTTTGCCTCTACGGTTGCATTTGTTTGGGCATATTAACACCCTATTTGCGCAGTTAAAAGCTGCTGATAAGCACATCTGTATCCTAACGAAAGGGAATCCACTTGAACAGCTCAACAAAGTGAAATTTGTGGATTGGGGCGAATATAATGACAAGATAAAAGTTTATTTTAAGGATGAACTCCTTTTTAGGGGAATAGAGCCATTGGAGTTCCTTGCCACGGAGTTTGCAGTGGAAGCTGCCGAAATTCAATTTGTAGACTAAGTCTACAGTAAGTATCTTTGTTTAATCTACCAACAATAATTGTCATTAAAATCGTAGCCAATATTGTTGAAAAAAATTATGATTAGGGATATAAAAGCCCTATTTTTATATAAAGCCCTTGGATTTATGAATAAAGTGAACAAGCCTGCCACGATTAAAGAAATTGCCAAGAAGCTGAAAATCAGTCCTTCGACAGTTTCTAGAGCATTGAATGATCACCCCAGTATTGGATTGGTAACAACAATGCGAGTTAAAAAGATGGCCGAAGAATTGAATTATGAACCCAATCAGACGGCTATATTCTTCAAGCAACGTAAGACATTCACTATTGCTGTGATCTTGCCGAGTCTGTCGGAGCCATTTTTCTCGTTCGCTATCAGTGAAATTGAAAATGTTGCATCAGAACATCGATATACTGTTTTGATGGGACAATCGCTGGATGACCCGGATCGTGAAGAGCAGATCTTGAAAACGTTTAAAAACCACCGTGTCGACGGGATTTTGATGTCTATAGGTAAGAAGACAACCAATTTGGAGTTTATCGAAAAGTTGGAAGCTTCCGGTATTCCGATTGTTTTCTTTGACTGTGTGCCTAGTTTGCCTAATATCAATAAAGTGCAGAGTGATCTTTCTACTGGGATGAACGAAGCAGTCGATGCTTTTGTAGCACGTGGGCATAAAGTCATCGCACTTGTAAATGGACCGAAAACATTACCTGCAAGTGAAGATAGAAAGGTAGCCTATCTATCCGCTATGAAAAGGAATGATATGGACATTCTGGAGAAAAATATCATCGAAACAGATTTGAGTACAGAAGGAAATGAGAAAGCGATGGACAGTATATTTGCGATGTCCGAGCGCCCTTCTGCCATTATCTCTTTTAATGATTTTGTCACACTTGATTTGATGAAAGCGGCCCGACAAAAAGGCCTTGTCTTAAATCAAGATATTTTCTTTATTAGTTATGCCAACTATCCACTATGGCAGTATATGGAAAATCCACCGATGGGACGCATTGAACAATTTCCAGGGATGCAGGCGCGCAAGGCGGCTGAAATTTTATTTGATCGGATTGATAATACAGAAATTGTGGACCAACAGATAGTCTTTAAGTCGAGGCTAGTTATGTAATCACATTTATCTGTAACTTCATAAAACTAAAAAGGGGAAAATCATTAGATTTTCCCCTTTTTAGTTTTATGAAGTTATTGCAAATACTATAAGTGGATTACCTCACCGTAAGCATCAGCACAAGCTTCCATGATCGCTTCACTCATTGTTGGGTGAGGATGGATCGTTTTAATCATTTCATGGCCTGTTGTTTCCAATTTACGGGCAACCACCACCTCTGCAATCATTTCTGTAACATTAGCTCCAATTAGGTGTGCACCTAGGAATTCACCATATTTAGCGTCAAAGATAACTTTGACAAAGCCATCTTTCGCACCAGCAGCTGAAGCTTTTCCTGACGCTGAGAATGGGAATTTACCTACTTTAACTTCATATCCAGCTTCTTTTGCTGCTTTTTCAGTATAACCAACAGAAGCAATTTCTGGAGAGCAATACGTACAACCAGGGATATTGTTGTAATCGATAGGTTCTACATGAAGACCTTTGATTTTTTCAACGCAGGTGATACCTTCTGCTGAAGCGACGTGCGCCAAGGCTTGGCCTTTAACAATGTCACCGATAGCATATACGCCTTCGATGTTTGTTTTGTAGAAGTCATCTACAACAACACGTCCACGATCAGTTTTTACACCAACCTCTTCTAATCCGATGTTCTCGATATTTGGAGCAATACCTACAGCAGATAATACAACTTCTGCTTCGATAACTTCAATACCTTTTTCAGTTTTGATCGAAACCTTGCTCAATTCTCCCGATGTGTCAACAGATTGAACTTCTGATTTAGTAAGGATATTAATGCCCTGTTTCTTTAAGCTTTTCTCTAATTGTTTTGAGATTTCTTCATCTTCAACAGGAACGATTCTATCCATAAATTCAACGATAGTTACTTTGGTTCCGATTGCATTATAGAAATACGCAAACTCAACGCCAATAGCACCTGATCCTACAACAACTAAAGATTTTGGTTGTTTAGGAAGTGTCATTGCCTGACGGTAACCGATGATTTTTTTACCATCCTGAGGTAAATTAGGCAATTCACGAGAACGTGCACCAGTCGCTAGGATGGTATGTTTTGCCGAATATTCTTTAGTAGAACCGTCTGCGCCTTTCACATCGATTTTACCACCTTTTTTAATTTTTGCAGTTCCATTGATAACGTCGATTTTATTCTTTTTCATCAAGAACTGAATACCTTTACTCATTCCTTCAGCAACCCCGCGACTTCTTTTGACGATAGCTTCAAAATCAGCCTCACCACCTTGAACATTGATGCCGTAATCAGCGGCATGGTTTAAATATTCAAATACCTGAGCACTTTTCAATAATGCTTTTGTAGGGATACAGCCCCAGTTTAGACAAATTCCGCCTAATGATTCGCGTTCAATAATCGCTGTTTTGAACCCTAACTGAGCGGCTCTAATGGCAGCAACATACCCGCCTGGACCACTACCGATTACAATGATGTCGTAATTCATATAAATAAATATTCTGTAGTTGAGTGTTATAGCTTCAGATATCAAAATATAGGAAGCATATATTCATTCAAAAGTACGCATTTTTTCTGATGAATCTGAACTATTTATTGTAAAATTGGCGGTTTCTGATAAAACACTGACCTTGTTCCTGAGTTAATGTCACATCTTGGTAAAAGGGGGAAAAATAATAGATAAACTACATTTAGAGTTTTATTTTTGAACCTCACAATATACAGTTTATCATTATGTTAAGAATATTCAGACAGATCGCCTTGTGGGAAGCAATCTCTACTATTTGCTTATTTTTTATTGCTATGCCTTTGAAATATTTCGCGCAAATACCTGAAGCGGTCAAAATTGCGGGGTCTATTCATGGCTTCTTTGTCGTTATATTCGTGGTGATGCTGATTATGTCAACTGTTGAATATAAGTGGCCAATTTTAAAAGCGATTAAATATTTCCTCGCTTCTTTAGTACCGATTTTGGGCTTTTGGGTAGAATTGGATCTGAAAAAAGAAATAGAAGGAAAAAGACAGAAGTATTAGATTGCGCTCCTTTTGGAGAAGCTGTACATACTAATTTTTGATGAAAGTGTCCGATGTTATTGGCCAGAAAAACCTTCTTTCGTCATTGCTGTTGGTGTCTGCGGAGTGGAATAATACTGGCCTGAATAAAGATCTTTTAAATGAATAGGGAAGGCCAGGAGGAGATGTTTAATCATCTCTACCTGTCTTCTCGATACCCATATAAGCATAGGTAATGCTATCCTTTCCGTGCGGAGCCGGATTACCATCCTCATCGAGATTTACAAACACCAATTTATCGATCGAAAGGATTGTTTTTCTGGATATTTTATTTCTAACCTCACAGCGCATTGTTAAGGAGGTTGTTCCAAAGTTGATCGCCTCGATGCCCAGCTCCAGGATGTCGCCTTGTTTAGCTGAACTCACAAAGTTTATTTCTGAAATAAATTTGGTAACCACTTTGGGGTTTCCCAGTTGGACGATCGCATAAATTACAGCCTCTTCATCGATCCAACGTAATAATGTTCCGCCAAATAATGTTCCATTAGGATTTAGATCTTCGGGTTTGACCCATTTTCTTGTGTAAAAATTCATCGTGTATAGTTAGTTATGACAAAGGGGAAAAGTTTCCTTTTCCCCTCGAATATGTTATGTTTACCGCCTAAGCGTGTATTGCTCTATTTGCTGTAGCTGCGAGTGCAGCCTCTTTAATAGCCTCAGTATAGGTCGGGTGTGCATGGCAGATACGCGCGATATCTTCTGCAGATGCGCGGTATTCCATGGCTACAGTAGCCTCACCGATCATATCAGCGGCACGAGGACCGATCATATGTACACCTAACACTTCGTCGGTTGTAGCGTCAGCTAATACTTTTACAAAACCATCTGTATCACCTGATGCTTTTGCACGGCCAGAAGCTTTGAAGGAAAATGATCCAGCTTTGTATTTTACGCCAGCTTCCTTAAGTTGTTCTTCAGTCTTTCCAACAGAAGCAACTTCAGGCCAGGTATAAACAACACCAGGGATCAAATTGTAATCGATATGTGGTTTTTGGCCTGCAATATATTCTGCGACGTAAACTCCTTCGTCCTCAGCTTTATGTGCTAACATGGCTCCTGTGATCACATCACCGATTGCGAAAACACCTTGTACTGGTGTTTCAAGATGTGCATTAACAGGAATTTTCTTACCTCTTTCTTCTAAAGTAATGCCAATGTTTTCTAATCCTAGACCTTCAGAATACGCTGTACGTCCTACCGCTACGATACAATAATCTCCCTCTAAAGTGATTTCTTGTCCTTTTGGATCCTCTGCAGTTACTTTTACGACTTTACCTTTTGCTGAAGCTCCAGTTACTTTGTGACCTAAATAGAATTCCATACCCAATGATTTTTTCAAAACACGTTGCAATTCCTTTCCTAAGCCACCGTCCATTGTTCCAATGATGGATTTTGCGAATTCAACAACGGAAACTTTTGAACCTAGACGAGCATAAACTGAACCTAATTCTAAACCAATAACACCGCCACCGATGACAATAAGGTGTTTAGGGATCTCTTTTAGGTTAAGGGCTTCAGTAGAAGTAATAATTCTTTTTTTATCAACAGGTAAGAATGGTAAAGATGTTGGCTTTGAGCCTGTTGCGATAATTACATTTTTAGCTGTTAGCTGTTCTGTAGAACCATCAGCTTTTGTTATTTTGATGGTGTTTTTGTCCACAAATGAACCTACACCTTGAAAACTGTCAATTTTATTCTTTTTGAATAAGAAAGTGATACCGGCAGTATTTTGGGCAATGACATCGTCTTTACGAGCAATCATCTTTGCCATGTCTACTTTTAGGTCTTTCAAGCTGATGCCGAATGCATCAAAATTGTGGGCAGCATTGTGGTAATGCTCCGATGAATCTAAAAGCGCTTTAGAAGGAATACATCCAACGTTAAGACAAGTACCACCAAATGTGCTATATTTTTCAATAACAGCTGTTTTTAATCCTAATTGGGCACAACGGATAGCTCCTACATATCCGCCTGGACCACTTCCGATTACAATTACGTCGTATTGCATTGATTACGTTTTATTTTTTTGTACCACAAATTTAATGATTATTAATGGGATAGGAAATCAAAACTTACGATTTATGGTCAAAGAGCCTTACTTTACATTTTTTTGATAAAAGATCAATAATTAAGTAGCTTTTGAGGAAGTAGATTGGCTTAAAGAGGTAGATCGATATAATAAAAGGATATTCATGGAGTTGAATATCCTTTTATGCTTGTTTTTTATTCTGCAACGATTTTTCCTTGCATAACACCATAGTGTCCAGGGAAACTACAGATAAAAGTATAAACTCCTTTTTCTAGCGTAAAGGTGATCTTGTCAGTTTCTCCAGGTCCTAATAATTTCGTGTGTGAAACAATAGAAGATAATGCTGATTTTGGAATGTATTCATCTGCCGCAGCAGCTGCAGCCTCAGCACCGAATGTTGGAAGGTCAACCCCTGGTTTTAGGATAACAACATTGTGTCCCATCGATTCTTTTGGCATCGTACCCGCATTTTTGAAAGATAATTCCACCGGCTCACCAGCTTTTACACGGAACAAATCCTTATCGTATTTCATCTGATCGTTACCTTCTAAAGATAAGCTGTTGGAAATTGCCACGTTCTCAATGCCAGGCACTGTTTCTGTTGCTTGGTTTTCTGTTGAAGGCGCTGCTTCTGTACCAGTCGATTTTGCAGACTTGTCACTGTTTCCACCACAAGAAGCAATTGATAAAGCAACTGCAACTGCTGGTATCATAAAAAGTTTTTTCATTAGAATGATTGTTTGTTTATCTTTTATTTATTTTAGGCATTTACGCTGCCCTCAGCGGTTGGGGGATGGGGTTATTACAGATTTTTTCCTTTTCGGATTCGATTCTACGACAAACCACATCAATAAGTTTTGTTAATGTTCTAAAATTAATGATTTCATTGATAAATTGAAACTATCATTTCAATTTTGACAATAAAGTATCAATTGTTTTATATAATTTGATAGGATCGAATGGCTTTCCAACGACTTCATTGGCCCCGGCATCCAGTGCTTCCTGTTGTTCAGCCTGCAGTACAGATGCTGAAATGGAGATAATAGGCATATTAGCAATAATAGGATTCGCGTTACGGCGTATTTCTTTGATTGCCTCAAAACCACTCATGAGGGGCATATGGGCATCCATAAACACCAGATCAATTTTTTTCTTATTAATTTCTTCTAATGCAATGAGTCCATTGGTCGCCAAGGTGATATCGCAGTTCCAGCTTTTAAGGATATTTGCCAGCATAAAGCTGTTTAATTCATTGTCTTCAGCGATAAGAATCATTGGGAAATTGAATTTTGGTAATTCCGTATAGAGTACCTGCGTTTCCTTTTCTACCGGCTTGTCTTTGATTTTGTCGAAAGTACACTCAAAGGAAAATATACTTCCCTTACCATATTCACTCGATGCAAAAACCCGACCGTTGAGTAATGCTGCAATTCGTTTCACGATTGCAAGACCTAATCCTGTACCACCAAATTTTTTGGTGATACTGTCCTCTCCTTGTTCAAAAGCGATAAATATCTTTTCCAGTGCATCTTCAACAATGCCGATTCCGGTATCTATAACCTGAAAACGTAAACAGATCGAATGGTTGTCTTCTGTGATAAGCTGAATTTTTAGGGTAACTGAGCCTTCTGCAGTAAACTTAAAACTATTGGAAATAAAGTTGGTCAATATCTGTTTCAGCCGTAATGGATCTGTTAAAAAATAGCTTGTGATCCGCTCGTCAACATCGATCGAAAAATCCAGACCTTTGTAGTTGGCTTTATCGATAAATAGATTGTTTAGATCATCAGTAATATCATGTACAGAGGTAGACTCCATATTAAGCTTCATCATTCCCGAATCAACTTTTGAAAGATCCAATATATCATTGATAATGTTCAGCAGGTTTTGTGAGGCTGAGTCTAGTTTATTGATCCAGTTTTCCTGCTCTACGCTGAGCTGGGAGTTTTTGAGCATTTGTGTGATCCCCATAATGCCGTTAATGGGGGTACGAATCTCATGGCTCATATTGGCCAAGAAGGTCTCCTTGGATTTTCTGGCAAGATCGGCTTCTTCTTTCGCCTTGAGAATGGCCTGCTTTGATTCTTCCAAAGCAATATTTTTCTCTTTAATTTCTTGTTGTATAAGCAATTGCTGAACAAAAGATTTGACCTTTGCGATGGTTGCTTCCGGATTAAGTGGTTTATATAAATAATCCACAGCGCCACTATTAAGGCCCTGAATGAGGTACTTGTCTTCTTTTGAAATCGCTGTTACCATAATGGGTATAATATGGTTTGTCTTTGGATTCTTCTTTAGGAAGGATACAAATTCAAAGCCATTGATTTCTGGCATCTGTACATCAACAAGTGCTAAATCAATATCCTCTTTCCAGCAGATTTTTAAAGCTTCGTTAGGATCTGTGCTCGTTACTATATTTATATTTTCAATATCTTCCAGCAATGCCGTCAGACTGATAATATTTTCAATTTTATCATCGACAATCAATATATTTACCTTCTTCATTATAGCAAATCTAAATACAATTTTAAGTCAATTGCTTGATGTAATCTTTTATTTCCTGAATGCTCAAAATGCGTTCCTGTGCATCGAGTTGAACTGCTGCTTCGGGCATAATGGGAACTTCAGCAGTTGCAGGGTCTTGTACGAATGTTTTTCCTCCGTATCTTTTTATCATGAGTAATCCTTGTGCCCCATCCTGATTCGCCCCAGAGAATAAGATCGCGGTGCAATTCTCTTTATATATTTCGGCTACAGATTCAAAAGTCACATCAATGGAAGGTCTTGAATATTGCACAGGTTCCGAGATATCCAACGAGAAACTATAGTCTGGTTCAACCAGAAGATGATAGCCTGCAGGAGCAAAGTAAATCGTTCCATCTTCTATCGCTTCCTTATCGTCTGCGGTTTTTATTTTCTGAACAAGCGCTTTGGAAAGGGTGTCTTCGATGCTGGAAGCATATTTGGGATTTCTGTGTACAATGACAATAACGGGTATAAGGATCGGTCGCTCCAGTGACTTTAGGATATTTAGAATCACACTAAATCCACCTGCAGATCCCGCCAACAAAAGAATTTTTCTTGCCATCACGTACTACCCAATTTTTTGGTAAATATTCTGTTTTTTGTTTACGATCTTGAATTTAGCGGCGTCTTTATAATTAATCAAAGATTCTTTCGCCCCCAAACATAGGAAACCCAGATGGCAAAGTGAGTGATAGAATAAATCTAGCACTTTATTTTGCAATTCAGTGTCAAAATAGATTAGTACGTTACGGCAGGTGATCAGTTGAAATTCATTAAATACGCCATCAGAAACAAGGCTATGCATGGAGAAAAGCACATTTTTTTTAAGACTATTATTAATTGTGGCGGCATTGTACATCGCTGTATAATATTCCGACAATGAGTTTTTGGGTTCCGTTTTAATGAAATTTTCGGAGTATTCCTTTACCTTTGCGAGCGAATAAATACCACGTTTTGCTTTTTCTAATACTTTGCCGTTAATATCGGTGCCGTAAATAAATGCGCGTTGGTAGAGATTGGCTTCTTCTAATAAGATTGCCAAAGAATATACTTCTTCGCCGGTTGAACAGCCGGCACTCCAAAGTTTAATATGTGGATAAGTCGCCAGATAGGGAAACACATCTGTTTTTACAGCTTTATAGAATTCCGGATCCCGAAACATTTCTGTCACATTGACTGTGATTTCCTGCAGAAAATAAGTACTGAATCCGGGCTGGTTGATCAGATTAGACTTTAACTCCTGTAGATTGAGCTTGTTGAGTTCCATTATTCTGGTCACACGTCTTTTTAGGGAAGCTCTTGTATAACCGGACACATCATAGCCATGAAGATTTTTGACTACATCAATAATTTCTTCCAACTCTTCAAAACTTATCATTGCTACTATTTTATCGGTTAACTCAGCCATACGCGCATTAGGGATATTAACTTGTCCACATCAACCGGTTTACTAATATAATCGTTTGCTCCAACAGCTATTGTTTTTTCTCTATCACCTTTCATTGCCTTCGCTGTCACGGCAATAATAGGAAGATTTGCAAATTTTTTGTTTGCTCTTATTTTTTCGATGGCCTCATAACCATCCATAACGGGCATCATGATATCCATTAAAACAAGATCAATCTGGTCATTTCGATCAAGAATATCTAAGGCTTCCTGACCGTTGTTGGCAATCTCGATGTTCATGTCATAGCTTTCAAATGCCGTGCTTAACGCAAAAATATTCCGCATATCGTCATCTGCCAATAGCACCGTTTTGGAAGCTAAATTGTTTTCAGCAATTACAGAAGCCCCTGTATTATTGAACATATTGTATTCGCGCTTGTTACTACGAATATTATTCAAGAATAAATTAACTTCATCAATGAGACGGTTGTTTGATTTAGCGGACTTAAGAACCATAGCCTGACTGTGATGCAGAATTTCAGACGTCTGTTCTGGACTGAGCTCCATCGCTGTATTGATGATAATGGGTAAATCCTTAAATTGATTATTCGATTTGATTTCATTGAGGAGCTCAATGCCCGATTTGTCCGGAAGGTTCAGGTCCATAATGATACAGTCAAATAACTTCTCTTGATCCAAAAGATCGAGCGCCTGTTTTGCATTGAAAGCCTGAAATATCTGGGTATGTTGTTCTTCCAAAGATTGTTTGATAAAATCACTTTGAATTTCTTGATCTTCCACCAACAGAATTTTTTTCAATGGATGACTCGTGGATGCTTTTATTTTTAAGAAAGTTTCGGCCAATGACTCCTCTGAAACGGGTTTCGCCATAAAGCCGATAGCTCCGGCAGAAATAGGTTCATCATGTAAAAATGTTCCCGCCGACATCATGTGCACAGGAATTTCCTTGGTGTTTTCCCCTTTTTTGAGGTTACGCAGCACTTCCCAACCATCCATTTTAGGTAGCATTATATCTAATATAATTGCAGCAGGTAGTAGATTTTGTGCTTTTTGTAACCCATCTTGCCCATCATAGCTGATGTAAACATCGTAGCCATTTTGTTCAGCGTAGTCTTTTAGGATATCTGCAAAAATAAAATCATCCTCAATAATCAGAAGCTTATTGTTTTTTCCATCGCTGTCGATCGAATTCGTTTTTTCTATTATCGGATTCCCCTTCGGAATTTGGAGTTCGGAGGTGCTTTCTTCTTCGCTAAATGTTACTTTCGGGGTCGAAATCTGAAGTTCCTGTTCTAGCGGTATACTAAAGGTGAAGACGCTTCCTTCGCCAACCTTACTGGATAGGGTTATTTTTCCTTTTAATAAGCTGGCAATTTCACGGCATATCGATAAGCCTAACCCGGTTCCCCCATATTTTCGGCTAGTTGATCCATCTTCCTGTTTAAAAGCATCAAAGATGAGTTCTTGTTTTTCAGGAGCGATTCCGATGCCGTTATCTTTAACCGTAAAAAGAATATTTTCTGCTTCAGCTTTTATTTTCAATGAAACTTCACCATGTTCGGCAGTGAATTTAAAGGCATTCGATAATAAATTTTTGAGGACTTGCTGTATGCGATGTTCGTCACCAATAAATTCTTGCGGTGTATTGGCATTGACATCGAGCAGGAAGTGGATACTTTTTGAAGCTGCGGTATCACTGAAAAAATCTTTAATATAATTGACAAGGTAGTTCGTGTGGATACGTTCCTTCTGGACGTCAACCTTGCCGGATTCAATTTTCGCCAGATCCAACAATTCGTTAATTAAATGTAGGAGATCCGAGCCTGCACTATGAATAACAGATGCATATTTTATTTGATCCTCGTTGAGGTTCTTTTTTTTGTTATCCTGAAGTAATTTGGCAAGAATAAGAATACTATTAAGAGGTGTCCGTAATTCATGACTCATATTTGCCATAAATTCGGATTTGTATTTGCTAGATAACTCGACTTCATCTATTTTTTGAGCAATGGCTTGACGGGCTTTTTCTAGATCCTCATTTTGTGCAAAGAGCAATTTTGCTTTCTCATCAAGCTCATTATTTGTTTGGATAAGTTCCTCCTGCTGTACGCGAAGCTCTTCTTCAGAAGCTTCCAACAAATGTGTTTTATGGATCAACTCCTCATTCGTCGTTCTCAATTCTTCCTGTTGAGCTTCTAATTCTTCGGTCTGCTGTTGGAGTTCCTCATAAAGGTCTGCAAGTTTTCCGTGAGTTTGGGCGACCTTGATGATAACTGCGATGTTATCTTTTGCCTTATCTAAGAAGTTAAATCGTAATTGCTCGTCCTTTTCGTTGATAATAGGGCAACAGATCTCCATGATACCGACACAATGATTTTCATAAGAGAAGGGTACTATATAAATCTCAGTTTCTAACCGGTTTGACAATGAGGTTTCTAAAATAAGGTGCTTGTGGTCAATATCTTTAATTTTAACAACCTCATGATTGTTGGCAACTTCTCCTAAAATACCATCGTTTACCTTAAATGTTCGTTTGATCTGTTGTGTAGAGGAAATGCCAACTTTATGACAGAGCTGGTATTCCTGATAGTTCTCATCGAAAATATAAACAGTTCCGCCTAAAGCTTTTGTGGAGGAAGCAATAGCATGTAGGCTTATCTCCGCAATTTTCTTGTCCGTATAATCACCGCGTAACTGCTCATCGATGTGATTAATAGCATTCAAAATCCAGTTGTCATTATTGGTCTGGTCCTGCAATAGCTGGAGCTGATCATTAGATTCTTGCTGGCTTTTTACAGTAGATCTCAGAAATGTAGAGATCGATGAAATTTTAGCGAGGATATAGAAGAAACCACTCAGCCCAATGGCAACGAACAGGTAGGTAATATATTGGGCTAGTTGCAGCTCATTTCTAGACTTTTCTAAGAGCCTTGCGCGTTGATCCAATAAGTCTCTTGACATGAGATCGATCTCAGCTAATATGGAAGCCTTTTTTTCGTGAATATGATGGGATTTGGATTGAATTTCTTGCGTATCTGCGACATCTTTGTCAAAATCATAAAATGCAGCAACATCTTTGCGAATGCTTTCAATGCTGTTAGGCGGCACATGATAAAAATCATCTTTTAGACTTAAAGAGCGTAGCAGTTCATCCGTTTTTCTTAATTCCAATTTATAGGGAATAAACAGCGAAGCGTCTTTCTTATTGAGGTAATCAAGTTTGGTGTCGTTTACTTCGTCTACACTTGATTTAATTTCATTGATAATATTGAACCTATTTTCGGCAATTCGAACAATAGCTCGCTCGTTATTTAAGTTATGATGCAGCGATATGAAAAAATATAGGGCTGAAAGAAAGATAAGCGAAAAAGAAATGATCACTCCTATGGTAATTTGCTTTCTATAATTTTTTCGATCCATGTGAGAATGAGTTTATCGTTTTACTTTTCTGTAGGTATTGTTTTTCGATGGTACCCCGGGAAAAAGATATATGTAAAATAACAAAAAAACTTGCTATTCCTAAAATAATCAAAAGTCAGCATAGAAACAAACCTATATAACAGTCAGGAGATCGCAAAATAACCTATTACCGCTCGATAGCGATTTTTTGTTACGTAAGCGTAGCTTATACTCTTTTAATTTTTAGTTGCAGCAAATTAGGATCAAGTAGTGATCAGATTCGGCATTTAGACAGTGCTTGTTCAGTGATCGTTCAGTGCTTGCTCAGTGATCGCTCAGTGTAAACTGAATAACCAGTGACTGATCACTGTCTAAACATTGGTTGAAAATTGTTATTAGATATAAGCTGATATGAAGATGTATCAGTTTTAATGATTATCTATATCAGGTAATTATGGCAATTATCAAAAAGTCAAATCTATAAAATAGAAGAAGAAAAAATACTTATAAAAACAAAACCCTGATGATGGGCACCAGGGTTCGTTACTAACCAATTATAAACCTAAATTATGAAAAGACTCTTTAAGGGCTTCTAAACTAAATTAGTTGCCGTGTTTTGCCGTGAAAACTAAAAATGATTGTTTTTTAAATCTTATGCAAGCTCCAAGAAAATAACTTGTTTGATTGCTTGCTGTTAGTGTTTCATAGCCAGATAACCTTTAATTATCTTCTACAAAGATACGGTAAATATACAGTAGCATCCAAATATTTTTAAGAATAAGTTGCTAATACAACTATGTTGTGACATGCAAATGATATTTTGGCAAATCTGAATAATTATCTGACAGTCCTGTTGGTATAGATCGATATCGCTACTCAAATAATTACTCGAAATGCCTTACTTTTACAAAAATATATTTTTATGGTATTGACCGAATTTAAATCAATAAAGGCATTTGTGCTGGATGTCGATGGTGTATTGACCGATGGTACTGTGCAAGTGAACGAAGAGGGACATCAGTTACGTACATTTAATATAAAGGATGGATATGCCATGCAATTAGCGATCAAGAAAGGTTACCCTATTTTTATTATAACAGGAGGGGGATCGACTGGTGTAGAGCTGCGTATGAAAGGGTTAGGCATCAGTGAAGTACATTCAAAGGTTACCGATAAACTTTCGAAAATGAAAGAACTTGCGTGTAATTATAAGCTAGAGCTAAGCCAGCTAATGTACATCGGCGACGATATTCCTGATTTTAGTTGCATGCAATCTGTCGGCGTGGCTGTTTCTCCTGCGGATGCAGTAGAAGAAATCAAGAAAATTTCACATTATGTGTCTGGTTTTGGTGGTGGAAAGGGTGTTGTCCGTGAATTGATCGAAAAGGTCATGAAAGTACAGGGCAATTGGTATGAGGATGAAACTGTAAAAAGTATATAAAGATGTTGGAAAATCTAAAAAATAGAACAATTATATTGGGATCGCAATCCCCAAGGAGAAAACAGCTATTGGCAGGACTTGGGTTGACGTTCGAAGTGGAGGTAAGGGAAACTGCCGAGTATGTGGATCCAAATTTGTCCGCTGCTGAGGTTGTTCGTCAAATTGCTATTTGTAAGGCACAGGCATTTGAGGATAAGAGCGATAGTTTGGTTATCTGTGCTGACACGATTGTTGTATCAGATGAGGGCGAAATTTTGGGTAAACCCAAAGACGAAGGAGAAGCTAAGCTTACTTTAGCTCATCTGTCTGGGAAAAAGCATTCCGTTCTGACAGCAGTAGCGATTTCCTGGAAAGGTGAGATATCCACTTTTGTCGAAACTACAGCAGTTTATTTTTACGAATTGGATCCAAAAGAAATCGAGCACTATGTCGCTGCATTTTCTCCTTTAGATAAAGCAGGTTCGTATGGAATACAGGAATGGATTGGCCTTATTGCCATAGAAAAAATAGAGGGAGAATACAATAATGTGGTAGGTTTGCCAACGGCAAAGCTTTATCATGAATTGAAAAAATTAAAATAAAAAGGTGGCTTTTGCCACCTTTTTATTGCACTTGATTATTTTGCTTGTCTATTACTTGATGAAATAACGAATACCTGTATAGAACATGCGTCCTGTTAAAGGCCCCCAAAGCATCGATGTGTCGAAATAGTTTCCAAAAGGTTGATCCGCTGCAAGGATCGGCATTTTTTGGAAATAATTCGATAAGTTTTCTCCGCCAACGTAGACCGTGAGGTTTTTTTCTTTTCCAAAAGTCTTGCTGATTTGAGCGTTCATCGTCGCATAAGCTTTTGATGTGGTCGGCATTTGATATTCGACAGGATTCTCTGCCGTTGACGGAATGCGTTTTTGTCCGACAACATTCAATGTATAATCCAGACTCCAGCCGGAATGATGATTGTAGGCCAGATTAACAAAACCCCGGTGTTTGGCCAATAAAGGTTTCGTCTTTCTCCCGTTTTCAAAGTCTGTTTGTACATCAAGTAAACGGTAGGCTAATCTTGTCTCAAAATGTGGTGCCGGCATAAAGCGAAATTCTGTCTGTAGACTATTGGAGAAAGATTTTCCGGTTAAGTTATAGAAATTAATTTCTCTCGGATTTTCATAATCTACTACTACCTGATTGGAAAAGCTATTATGGAAAAATTCAACAGATGCCGAAGCATCGCGTCCAAAGATCCGCATACTTTGGTCCACAGCAAGGCCGCTATTCCAAGATACTTCCGGTTGTAGGCCATACGCTTTATCATATATATCAGGTGATTGAATAATTAGTTTTCTACTACTAGCCAATACTGCCGTATTTTCTGCAAATATATTTGCAGTACGCTGACCTCTTCCCGAACTTGCCCGAATGGTGGTCCCTGAAATAGGCGCATAACGTAAATGGATTCGTGGTGTTGTAAACCAGCCGTACAACGAGTTGTAATCTTGACGGAGGCCAATGATGGCATCGAATTTTTCCGAAGGACTATAGGTATATTCTGCAAATGCCCCGGACACAATTTCTTTACGTTTGAAATTCTGATCTTTTAAATACCATTCGTTGTAGTTGTCATAATTTATCGAGGCCCCGACGCGATATTTATGGGCGACAGTGCCTATAATATCTTGAAATAAGAGGTTAGCATAACCATTTTGTTGCTCCGAATCGTAGTTGTTGAGACCGAAATAACTTTTTTGATTGTAGTTTGATCCGGCGAGCTGAAGACCGATACTACGGTGCTTGTTTTCAGGAAATACATAGCCAATTTTAGCGAAACCTTCTACACGTTCAATATCAAAGCCTAGGCCATAACGGTTGGTCGTTCCTTTATCGGTCTTTTTATTAAAATCAATCTGCCCACCTGTACGGTCGTCATTGAGATATTTTACACCAAACTGTACCATAAGTCCTTTGCCGTTTTCATAAAACCAGCGGTTCACGCCGGAGAATAGATTACCGACCGGTACATCTCTAAACCCGTTGTGGCTAAAGTTCATGGATTTATTGTACATAAAATTATCGTGCAATAAAACCGCTGTCGACCAATGCTGACCAATTTTTTGGGAAAGGTTTAAGTTGACGTCGGTACGGCCCATGTTATTGGCGTAGGCATTAAAAAACAATCTTTCTGAATTTTGAGGTTTTTTCAATTCAACGTTGATCTGTCCGGCCATGTTTTCGAAGCCATTGGCTACAGAGCCAATACCTTTTGCGATTTGAATTGATTCTATCCATGTTCCTGCTATAGAATTTAAGCCTAAAGGAGAAGCTAATCCGCGTGGTCCCGGTAAATTTTCAACAGTTAACTGCGTATAGATACCGCTAAGACCTAACATTTGAATTTGTTTACTTCCTGTTACTGCATCTGCACTGACAACATCAACAGAGGCGTTTGTTTCAAAACTTTCACTCAAATCACAACATGCGGCTTTGAAAAGCTCTTTTCCAGTTAGCACTTCCAGTCGGGCAGGCGTCATCCGATCGATGTAATTTGAGCGTCGTGTTCCTTTAACCTCCACTTCCATCAAAACATTGCCTTTTGCTGTAATCATAATGACTTCATGAAGATCTTTGATGGTGATCGTATCGGATTTCATACCGACATAGCTCACGACTAGTTTATTAAATCCTTCCTTATGGTCCAATTTAAAAACACCATTTTCGTTTGTCCTTGTATTTTTAGTGGGAAGGTTGGCCCAATGTAAATTGGCGCCAATAATTGGTTTAAGATCTCCTTTCTCATTCTCTTCAACGACAACGCCTGTCACTGTATGTGGGTGATCATGATTATCAGTTGTCAAAACTTTCTTTTCGGGGAGCTTTCCATTTTCCAATCGCGGATACATACAACATTCATGAAGTTTAGCATAGGATTCCTCGTTCGCAACTAGGTTATCTACATCATGGCCAACGTGGGCAATATTTTTTTTGATAGACTCCAGTTGAACTTTCTGGGGATTGTATTTGATCTGTAATAAGTTGTCCTCAGCATTCCAAACGGCCATTTCTACACCTGGCATCTTTGCAGCCGTTTCGATCCGTTTCTTACACATGGCGCAGTTTCCAGCGACTGTAAGTGTTCTGGTACTATCAGTCTGTGCCTGTACAAATGCCAGAAAAAATAAGGATAAAATGGTGGTTGTATATATTTTTTTTAAAATTTGATTCATCGTATAATTAGGAGTTTTCGCTTCAACTAGCATTTATTTTTACTTTCTAATGTCGCGTAACCACATCGATAGGTTACGGGGCTATTTTTCCAGTTTTATTAAATTTTGTGCAAAATGATATAAAGGTCTGCTGTTTTTGTTCCGGAACAAAGTGCAAAATGATCTTTGTTGGGAATAAAGTCTGCCATTAACGAATAGAATGACAGCTAGCTTTTTAAACAATGCCGGTCTTATATCAATTCAATTCAAAAAATGAACTGTAATCAGAGAAAGGGGATGGTATTAAATTCTAAAATTTTGATTGAGAATGAAAACAGGAGGGGTTTGTCTATTGCTGCTCGCAAAATTGGTGTCCTTTAGTTTAGGAATACTGTCTTCTTCGCCAGAGAAATGATAATAATTAAGTATCCAATGAAGCGTAATTATCGCAGGAGACAGATTATTAAAATCAAGATTTTGTGTCACTCGGCTGAAGTGATCGACCTTTTGAGCTTCGATCTTAACATCTTTGCAACTTCCTATTTCATGGCAGTGTTTTTGATGCTTTTTTGCAGACTTGGCGCAGAGGGGGCAGTCGGCATTATGAGTTTCAGTTAATGATACACTTTTTGTTTCTCCCTGACAAAAATGAAGATGCAACGATGCACCACTTGCTGCGAGCAAATAGAAAAATAAGCCGATAAATAGTGCAATTTTCTTCATCGAAGCAAAAATAGAGAAAATATGTAATTTTTTTTTGTAATATTTTGGATAAATGTTATAACTTGTAGTAACAAATGAAAAACCAAAAATTACCAGAGTTATGTATCTATTATTTATCAATCCGGTCAGCTCATATTTATTAGCTATCTTTTTGATTGTTGGGGCAGTTTTATTGTATAAGGGATTCTACCATCTCGTTCGTCGTATACAGGAATAAAATAGTACGTTTTATCTCATTTGAGGTACTTTGTAATAAGTTCAATGTGTATTGACTTTGCTTCGGATGGCAGGTGTGGACTCGTCCATAACTTTAACTATACAGCAAGGAGTTCATAAAAATGGGAGCATTTTTTGGATGCTCCCATTTTCTTTGTTTATCGGCTTAATAAGGGGTCGCTTTTTCCTGCATTTCCAAATTCTAGACGACCTGCATATTGTTCCTCGAAGTTTGGAGAACCAGTACAAGTGATGTGAAAGTCATACCAGAAGTTTTGTTTAGCCAAATCAAAATGTATCCTAATGGATTGACCACCTTTAAGTTGGATACTCTTTTTTTCTTGCCCGTAGCTGACGTCCTCAAAGTTAAGTTGTTGGGAACCTTTCCCCTCGTTTGTACAAGAAAAAGACAAACGCCCGGTAAATACCGAATCATTTTTACTTTTTTCATAAATACAGCGGATCTTTAAATGGGGATTATTTTTGTCGCCTTTAAATTCTCGATAAAATCCATTTGGACCATGAATTTCCAAGTGGTATATGCCGTTGTCGAAGGCGTCTAGCGACCAGCGGTCCGTTATACTGTCTCCCGGTGAAACCGCATAATTTCTGGAGGTCCCAACTTCTCCTTGATAAGACGCAGCATGGTAGACCGTAAAAGGTGAGCCTGCCGAATGTTTGCCAAAGATTTTATTTGATGCCTCAAATGTGACCAAATAATCCCCTATGGATTGGTACTCTCCATGCACATAGAGTTCATAAGGAAGAATGCATGAATCACGGATTCCTTTTTCTTGTTTTGGAAAATAAGGTGAACTACCGGGATTTTGCTCGATTTGTTTGATCTCCATTGGGCTGAGTGCTTTGAAGCCCATAGGAAGTCCTTTGAATTTTGCTTGGTGAATTTCTTGGATAAAAGGCTCCCGTTCTAGCACAAGAGGTCTGTTAATGGTTTCACCATGATAAGGGCGAAATGCTGAAGTCAAGTCTCCGCATACCGTACGTCGCCAACTGCTGATGTTGGTTTCTTTGATATCTTTCTTGATTTTGTTGTTGATAAACTTTTCCAGGAATTGTAAACTGGAAGTATGATCAAATACTTGTGAATTGACCCAGCCTCCTCTAGTCCATGGAGAAGCAATGATCATCGGTACACGATAGCCAAGACCTATATTACTTTCTCTTCCGCTTTCAGGATAATATTGTTCATCGCGGCGTACAAATTCCAAATCGGGGTTTATACCTGCAGATACTTTTCCACTGTCTTTTTCATTAGGATTTGGAGCAGTAAAGGGGGCAAAATGGTCAAAATACCCATCATTTTCATCATATGTAAGAATAAAGACCGTCTTTTTCCAAACTTCTGGATTTTGCGTTAGGATGTCCATGATTTCGCTGACATACCACGCTCCAAACCATGGAGAATCAGGATGGTCAGAAAAGAGCTGTGGCGGTGCTAGCCATGACACTGTCGGTAGTTTACCTTCCTCAACGTCTTTTCGGAATTGATACAGAACGTCCCCTTTGGGAATCTGCAACTCCCGCTGATGATCTCCATCCTGATAATGCATTGTTTCCAATTCCATATAATCAGGCTGTGCACTATTGTTAACAAAAGCACGGCGATGGATATCTTTTGTTCGCTCGTCAAGCTTCTCAAAGTTTTCGGCAGTATATAACTGAAGTTCCTCTTGGATATGCTTGAGATCTATATTTAATTTTTCAAGTGCGTCGACAGCTGTCGTTTCTTTCATTTTACGCTCGAGATCTTCTTTTTTTAATGTAAGGAGCTGACGATAGCGCGGATGATATTTGACCTGATATTGTGGAAAGTACTCCATTGGGTTGCAGCCAAAATTAGCTAACCAGCTGTTTGCTTCACCACTATATCCGGCACTGCTCGAAGAAATTTCATTTTGATAGATCTTCCAGTCTACACCTAATTCAGAAAGGCGTTCGGGAAAGGTTGTCCATGTTGCCTTACCGCTAAACTCGGAGTCACCATTCCAAACTAAGGCCTTTCCAGTAAGATTCTCGCGGATATTGGCCGTCCAGAAATAGAGCCTATTTGGATTCGTGCCGGTGATACTCGAACAAAAGTGCTGATCGCAAATTGTGAAAGAGTCTGCTAGGGAATAGTAAAAAGGAATATCTTCACGGGTATAATGTCCCATAGTTAAGGGTAAATTAGCAAATTCTTTAAATCCAGAATGTTTTACGTCTAGCCATTTATCCATTTTACCATTATTCCTTGCGTCGGTTTGGTCAGTCCAGTTGTGGGGCAGGCAACCCATCCAGGTAACTTTTGAATCTTTGATATCCAATCGGAAGGGAGCAAATGTTTCTCCCGATTTTTGCGTCTGAAACCAGACCTTATTCCGGTTGGGTTGCCGGATAGCTCGAGGATCATTAAAACCTCTTACACCACGCAGTGTCCCAAAGGCATGATCAAATGAACGGTTTTCCTGCATTAATAAAACGATATGCTCGGCATCGTAAAACGTACTACCCAAGGCTGGATTAATAGCCATCGCCTTTGCAATAGCGGATGGAACAACATGGGCGATAGAAGCCCCTCCGGCGAGCATAGCCGCTTTCTTTAAAAAATCTCTTCGAGTATCCATGGTTATATCAGTATTGATTTTACTGGTTGCCAATTGCTTGGTTAATCAGGCAGCAAAGTTATCATCTTTGAAAAAATTGTCTTAAAAATAAGAGTTCGGTCCAAGAAAAAAGACTTTAGACCGAACTCTTATTAAAAAATTAACGCTTTGCTAATTTTCAACCTGTATGTTAATCTTTAATAGACGAGATAAATGCAGGAATTTGTGCAAGATAATCCTGCTCTTTTAGCCGTTTGACAAATGCGGTGCCTATAATGGCTCCTGCAGTATGTTTGCTCGCCTTTTGAAAGGTGGATTTATCGGAAATCCCGAAGCCAACGATCAATGGATTTTTTAATTGAAGATCCTGTATCCGCTTGAAGTAAGCTGCGGTATTGTCGCCAACATCGAGTGTTTTACCAGTCGTTGCATTAGAAGAAAGTAAATAAATAAAGCTTCTAGAAAGGCTATCTATTTTTCTGATTCGTTCTTCCGAAGTCTGTGGGGTTACAATGAATATATTGGCGATGCCATTTTTCTCGAACGTTTCTTTGTAAAGTTCTTCGTATTCATCCATGGGTAGGTCGGGTATAATGACACCATTCACGCCCACATTTTTACATTCTTCACAGAATCTCTCAACACCAAATTGAAGGACAGGATTAAAGTAGCCCATCAGAAATACGGGGATGCTGACATGTTTACGAAGGTCGACCAACTGATCGAATAACTTTTCTACAGTCATACCATTCGCCAAGGCAACTTCCGAACTGTGCTGAATGACGGGGCCATCTGCGACAGGATCGGAATAAGGAAAACCGATTTCCAGAAAGTCCGCGCCAGCTTCTTCCAATTTACTGGCAATACGTATTGTGCTGTCCAACGTTGGATACCCAGCTGTAAAATATATCGATAAAAGAGGAGTACCTTCTTTTTTTTCAATTGTATTCATTCCTTAAAAATCAAAGTATTTCATATAATTATCTAGATCTTTATCACCACGTCCGGAAAGACAGACAACGACAGTCTCATCGCCTTTAAAAGGAATTTTTTCCAAATAAGCCAATGCATGTGCGCTCTCAATAGCAGGTATGATACCTTCTAGTCTCGTCAGTTCCAGACCTGCGCGCATTGCCTCATCATCAGTTACACTGACATAGTTTCCTCTACCGGACTTGAATAACCAAGCATGCTGAGGACCAATACCGGGATAATCGAGACCCGCAGATATGGAGTAGGGTTCGATCACCTGTCCATCCGCCGTTTGCATAAGAATAGATCGGCTTCCATGTAAGACTCCTTCTTTTCCTAATGCTGTAGTGGCAGCCGATTCACCGGAATCAACACCATGGCCAGCGGCCTCTACTGCATACAATTGAACCGATTCTTCATCCAGATAATGATAGAACATACCTGCCGCGTTGGAGCCTCCTCCTACACAAGCCAATACCATATCTGGATTTTCTTTCCCTGTTTTTGCCAATAGCTGCTTTTTCGTTTCTTCTGAAATAATGGACTGAAAGCGTGCAACCATATCGGGGTAGGGGTGTGGTCCCACAACAGATCCAATGATATAATGCGTGTCGACAGGATTGTTTATCCAATCTCGTAAAGCCTCATTTGTAGCATCTTTAAGTGTTTTGGAGCCTGAGGTTGCTGGGATAACTTCAGCGCCCATCATTTTCATCCTTGCTACGTTTGGAGCTTGCCGTTGAATATCGACTTCCCCCATATACACTGCACACTGTATACCTTTTAGCGCGCAAACGGTCGCTGTAGCAACGCCATGCTGTCCTGCTCCTGTCTCTGCAATGATACGCTTCTTGCCCAAACGTTGCGCCAACAGAATTTGGCCTATGGTATTATTGATTTTATGTGCACCAGTATGGTTTAGATCTTCACGTTTTAAATAGATTGTAGTCCCATATTTTTCCGAGAGCCGTTTGGCATGATATAAAGGAGAGGGGCGTCCGACATAATCGCTGAGCAGTTGATTAAACTCCGCCTGAAAGCTTTCCTCTTCAATAATTTTGAGATATTCTTCACGTAGCTCTTTCACATTTGGATAGAGCATCTCAGGGATATAGGCTCCTCCAAATGGACCATAATATCCTTTTTCATTGACTTGATATATACTCATTTTTTAATATTATTTATACTTTGGGTCAATAGATCAATATCTTTTAACCCGGGTTCTACTTCAAATTTTGAATTTAAATCCAAAGCGTATAGCCGTGGATCATTTCTTTCTAGCGCTGTTTTGATATTTTCGGGATCTAAACCGCCGCTGAGAAAATAGGGGGTAGTCAGTTTGTATTGGTCCAATAAGGACCAGTCAAATTGTATCCCTGTACCACCGTGGGAACTACTTTTCGTGTCAAATAGAAAATAGTCTATAACTTCGGCATAGGGATTTAGTTGTGCCCAGTCAAAGTCTTGATCAATTCCGAAGGCTTTAATGACAGTAATCCCCGATTTTTCTTTCAGTTCAACGCAAAATTCCACCGATTCATTGCCATGTAACTGAATCATATTTAATTGGAATTCCGCTATTTTAACAAGAATTTCTGAGAGGCTAGCATTGACGAAAACCCCGACCTTGCTTGGACGTTCAAGTTGTTTAATGAATACTGAGGAGCTTTCACCAACATAACGTTTGGATTGATCATAAAATATAAATCCCATATAGTCGATGCCTAGGGAGGCTGCCGCTGCTATATTATCGGGATATTTCATGCCACAAACTTTTACCTTGATCGCCATCTTATTTTTTGATTAGTTTTTGGAAACTTCGCAATGCTTTGCCTTCCATCAGTGAACTTTCTGCTTCATAGAAACAGTCGCCGAAAGATTTTTCGGGATTAAAGGTTCTAATAGCAAATGCAGCGTTAGTCAAAACAACATTGTTCTGCACATCTGTCCCTTGGTTGTTCAATATGGATAAGAATATCTGTGCAGCATCTGCTATCGTTTCACCTCCAGTCAAGTCCAGCGCTGAGATAGGAGTAAAACCAAGTTCTTCCATGTTGTAGTAGCTCTCTCCTTGGTTGTTGATTACCTTAAAATCACCTGTCATAGAGATTTCATCGTAGCCGTCCAATGCATGGATGATGGAATATTGCTTGTCTGTATTCTGGTAGAGATAGCCGTAAAGCCGCGCTAATTCCAAACTGAATACACCAACAGACTGAAATCTAGGGTTGGCGGGGTTGGTCAATGGGCCGAGCATGTTAAAGAAGGTCTTAACACCCAGTGCACGACGTATGGGGGCAACAGTTTTCATTGCAGGATGAAATAATGGTGCATGTAGAAAACAGATATTGGCTTCATCAAGCTGACGTTGCAGTTCGGACTTATCATTGCTGAATTGATAGCCTAGATATTCCATGACGTTGGATGAACCACAGCTTGAAGACACACCGATATTACCGTGCTTTGCGACATGGTAGCCGGCTCCAGCAGTGATAAAAGACGCTATTGTCGAAATATTGAATGTATTTTTGCCGTCGCCTCCCGTACCGCAAAGGTCAATTAAATCATAACCGTTAAAATCCAATTTGAGGCATAGGTCATACATCGCATCTCTAAATCCCCCTAGCTCCTCGACACGAATACTGCGCATACCATAGGCTGTCATAAAAGCCGCGATTTGGTGGCTGTCATATTTGCCCATGGCAATGTTGGTTAAGATCTCGTAGGCTTCTTGCCGAGAAAATGTCTTGTATTCAAATAAATGAGCTAAAATTTCTTTCATAGTAATTTAAATAAAAAAAGGGCTTACCTTATTTAGGCAAGCCCATCATATCTTGACGTGTTAATCAAATAATGCAATAGGAGTTTGCCACAACGTTATTCGTTGTGCCACCACCAAGCCTTATTTGATACTATTGTTATCATTTTTGTTTTTTATTAATACAAATATGGTTGATAGAATTATAAAATGCAAGTGTTTTTGTTGAAAAATTTTTAAGAAAGTATCATTAGCTTAATCTTGGTCACAAATATGCTGTAAAACCAAATCTTAAAAACCTGTATTCTTGTCGTCCTGATAGTGATATTTAACAATGACTGCTTATAAATAAGTGGAGGTATGAAAAATTAGTAGAACACAAAATGGGCTTTGTTGTTCCCTTTAGAGACTAAAGTGAAAGAAGCAATTTTTTTATCACGAATGACTGCTGCAAATACGAACCGCTTGAGGTATTTGACAAAATAAACTTGCTGTGGATCGATGCCTTCGAGATCTATGTCACTTGTTTCTTTCCTTCCCGCTTGCGCAAAGCTGAGGTATTCCAATTGTTTTATATCCTTGCTTTGTACATTTATCCTAATTTCATCAATACTCGCCAATAGGTATTCCTGCAGATCTTCGTCAAGTTTTTTAGATGTGATCAGATCTTGGCTTAAAATAATATCAGTCGCTAGTTTAGGATCATTCAAGCGCTGGACAAACCTCTTTAAAACGACAACATGATCATTGGAGATTTGTTGCTCTTGAGCAGATAAGCTTTGGCTGATCATACAGCTCATAAAAATGAACAGCAATAGCTTTAATTTTGTTTTCATATCTGTAAGACTGAGCTTTATCGAAATGGATTAAAACTACGGAATAAAAACCCTCACGAGCTAATCGGAATAAGCTGCAATGAGTCGTCTTCAAAATGAGTGGATACCTTTAATAAAAAACGCCTTTTGAATAAAGGCGTTTTTTATTTTTTAGTATTCATCTTCATTGAAGAAGAAATCGTCTTTTGTTGGATAGTCGGGCCAAATTTCTTCGATATTTTCATATGGCTCGCCATCATCCTCAAGAGATTGTAAGTTTTCAATCACCTCAACAGGTGCACCTGAACGAATAGCGTAATCGATTAATTCATCTTTTGTTGCTGGCCATGGTGCATCTTCTAGATGCGAAGCTAATTCTAATGTCCAATACATATAAAAACAATTTAAGTTCTCTATTTTCGCAAAACTATGATTTAATTTAACTTAAGCAAGTAAATCGAGTGTTATTTTTGTGTCAATAATATAAGTATTTGATTTTTAGAGGTATAATATTTTTAAATATTCTCAAAATCGCTGCCTTTTTCGTTTAAAGCATTCAGTCTTGGTGACACTGATTTGATGTCAGGGTTAGGATAATCATTTTCGATCAGACCATCACGCATACGCACAATACGGTGTGCATGTAATGCAATATCCTCTTCATGTGTCACGAGAATGATGGTATTACCCTTAGAATGAATTTCTTCAAGCAGGCCCATGATCTCAATGGATGTTTTCGTGTCAAGGTTACCTGTTGGCTCATCGGCAAGTATAATAGATGGATCGTTAATCAGTGCTCTTGCGACAGCAACACGTTGCCGTTGTCCTCCTGAGAGTTCGTTGGGTCTGTGGTCCATACGATGTCCCAAGCCGACACTTTCCAGTGCTGCGGTGGCCTTTTCCTCACGTTTAACTTTACTGTAACCCGCATAAATTAGAGGAAGTGCAACATTTTCCAATGCTGTATTCTTTGGTAGTAGGTTAAAAGTTTGAAAGACAAAACCAATTTCCTTGTTTCTTACTTCGGCGAGTTCATCGTCTGTCATGTCGCTTACGTTAATCCCATTGAGGATGTATTCGCCTCGGCTTGGGGTATCCAAACAACCGAGAATGTTCATTAACGTGGATTTGCCTGATCCTGAAGGGCCCATTAAGGCAACAAATTCTCCTTTATGGATATTGAGTGTAACAGAGCTTAAGGCGTGAATGGTCTCTGCACCAATTTGGTATTCTCTGGCAATATCCTTGATTTCGATTAAGATCTTTCCTGACATATTTTTTGGAGGTTCTCTAGGTTATGAAAATACGATTTATTCTTCATAATCCAATAGGAATGCATTTTGTCATAGACAATTTTCTCCAGCTCTGAAGCATTAGCGTCGTTAAAATCTTTCGTCTCTATCGGCTTGAATACATGTATTTTAACAATTCCCGGCCGAGATCCTCTTTTCGAACCGTCATCGAAAAAGATATCCCAGGCATTTTCTATGATAATGGGTACTGTGGGAACGTCATTCTGAATAGCGATTCGAAAGGCGCCGGATTTAAATGCGTGAATCTGTGGAGGAAAACCATCATCGATTTTTCCTTCTGGAAAGATAACCACACTTCTTCCCTTTCGGACAAGCTCATTGGCTCGCTGAAAGGCCTTGAAAGAAGATACTTTACTTCTCCGAGTAACCGGGATATCGATTGTTTTGAAAAAGATACGTGTAACCGGATTTTTAAGTAATGAAGCTTTCCCGATAAATGAAAATGGAGCTGGGCATAAATAGGTGAGGGCTGTTATATCCAAGACGGAAGTATGATTGGGACACAGTATCATGGATCGGTTCCAATCTATTTTTGATTCGTAGCTCACCTTAAAAAAAACACCAGCTAAGGCCGAACCCACAACGGATACCCAGCGTCGCATCTGAGCGATTTTTGCGTAGTTTTTTTCAGGGCGACGTGCTAAAAAATAGATATAAGGGAAGAACAGAAGAAAAACAAGTAGAACGCTGATAAAATACCAATACCGATGGAGTTTTTTGAGCAATAGAATCATACAAGCCAAAAATTTTGACCTAAAGTAAAGAAAGAAAATGGATAATTAATTATCCATTTTCTTTTTAGTCTACCGTAAATCCATATTTTTTGTAGATACTCTTGGCGGAAGGGGAGTCCATGAATTTTAAGAAGTCATCTGCAGCCTGCGTATGTGGCGCATTTTTTAACTTTGCCGCAACGTATGTCGCGGTTGTATTCTGTGCATCAGGGATGGTGATTCCTTCGACAGGATGGCCAATTAGTTTTTGATAAACGACCTCAGAAGCCCAAACTGGAGCCCCGTCGGCCTGTCCATACAAGATGCGCATAGGACTCTCCCGATGATGAATCTTAGTCAGATAGGTGCTGCCATCGTTCACCTTGTCTTCCATAATTTTCTTAACGAGTTGCTCTCCACCTGCTTTTCTATAAGATGCTTTGATCTGCTCACCAATTCCTTCCCATTGCGGATTAGGCATGCTGATGCGAACTTTCTTATTCCCTAAATCATTTAATGTCTTGATATGACCAGGATTTCCTTTTGGAATCATCAGACAGATGTTGTTGTAGCAATAAACCTGTGTATGGCTAAAGTAATCTGCCATCTCGTTAATAGCCCTTTTGCTAGCTGTATAAATATCTGGTTTATGTGTAATGCGTAGATTGCCTACTGTGAGCGATCCGCCTTTAATCTGTTTGGCTAAAATACCCGGTGGCAGCGTTTCAACAAAAATACGTTCATATTGTGGGTATTCTTTTTTGAAAGATGCGAGTAGATCATCGACCACCATAAATTGATTGCCTGCGAAAAAGACGGTAAGCTGCGGATTCTCGATATCACCATATAAATCTGGAATATTATCTATTCCGGGTACGGTGAAATTTAATGCCGATTCTGGTGGATTATTCCAGGGCGGGTCAAAACGATGTTCTTGTGCCTTAATTTCCTGGGCTCCCAATAATGCGATTGTTAGGCCAAGCAATAGAAAATTTCTCCTCATATTTATGGTTTTACGATAACCCAACCTTCATTTGCCCTTAGTATTAATTCACCATTTCCACTAGGCACATAACCTATAAAGTCAAATAGTTCTTCTTTGGCAATATGCTTCTCTTCCAAAGTATTCAGGCATTGAGCTACGATAACACCTTTCTCTACCAGATCCTTCAATGGTTTCTCATACTGACTGTTCTTTTTTAAGTACGCCTCGGTACCACCAGAAAATGCAACTAATTCAACCTGCAAGTGCCCCTTTAATCGAGGATCCTTCAAGACATTGTTAATATTACGGATTGCTTTTTCAATTGTTTTTGGATCATTACTGTCCAACTGATAGATGGCTTTATAAGCTTTTTTCTTTGCAACAGCACCAGTGTATTGATGATTATTGAGCAACAATTTATTGTCCTGTGCTTTCGCTTGAATAGTCGTTATCGCTAAGAGAATACAAGCGATTGTAAATTGTTTTTTCATATTTATTATTGATTTAATGCGGTGTTTATAGTTAGAAATTATAAGGACCGAGTTTATGCTGTTCTATGCTAATGTTATCGGCGTAAGGGGGGTATGGGCTGTCTTTGGGCTTTTTGCTTAGATTGGGATAGTCCAATTGCTTATCTGATTTTTGAGGTCTATCGAAAGAATTGATATATGCTGCTACATCATAGGCCTCGTCGTCTTTCAATTGCGGTGCGTCATAAGTTGCGCCCAAAGGCATGTTAGCTTTGATAAAACGTGCAGCTGTAAGCAATCGCGCCATTCCAGCTCCATCATTGTAGCTGTCTTTTCCCCATAAGGGCGGATATTGATATCCTTTCCCCGCCGTTTGCGGTAGACCTTGTCCATCTTTTCCATGACAACTTGTACATTTGTTCTCAAAAACCAATTGACCATGTTTCAAGTCCGCAGCACGGTTGGGAATAGCCATTTTGATAAATCCTTGACCTGCCAAGCGGCCTTTATTAACGGTATTTACGCTGATGTTTTTGATGTAGGTGACAATGGCTCTCATTTCCTTGCTATTTTCGGGAATGGCTCGACCATTCATGCTCCGTTCAAAACAACCATTGATACGTTCTTCGATTGATTCAACTTTATTTTCCCGGCCAATATAGGTCGGAAATACATTGGTGAGTCCAACGTAAGGAGCGGCGAAAGCCTTGGTGCCTCCATTAAGATGACAACTGCTGCAAGCAAGCTTATTTCCGATTTTGACCTCGCCATCATAAAAATAATCGTAGGTATTTTTGATTAGCTTTTCACCATAACTGGCCATTTTACCTTCGGGATTATCTTTGAAAGAGATTTCTTTAAATTGGGAAACGTGGGTAATAAGTGAGTCGTTGCGTATTTCAAGAGAATCTGTTTGTCTTTTGTTTTCCTCATGTTTTAGCGGAAATACACATAAGGTCGTACATGTAATGACCAATGCGACAATGATCCAGCTGAGTGCCTTTAAATAATTTGTTAGTTTTTTAAATTCCATTGCGCTCATTTATTTATACAAATCTAGTTCCCTCAAATCCGGAATTAAAACGAAGTTTGTTTATGAGACATAACATTTGGTTATAACTTGAAATTTTGACGTAGACAGAATTGCAAAAATTGATTGGGCGTACCTGCAAGCCCACCATATAAATGAGTAAAATAGAAATAGCGTTCTATGGTCAATTGGGGAATATCGACAATAGTCAATTGATTGTTTAGTACTTCTTTTTGCACCGTATGTATAGATAAAAAGGCAAAACTATGGCGGCGGGCAAGGTATCCTTTGATGCTTTCCGTCGAAGGTAAGATCATTTCGATCTGTACTTCCGATAAATTGATACGATTGTCTTTTAGTGCATTCTCAATAATTGTTCGCGTACCCGATCCTTGCTCGCGAAGTACCAGAGGCAAGCGTGTAATATCTGATAATATTGGAGTTTTTAATTGATTTAATAAAGGGTTCTGGCTATTGGTGACGAGAACCAGCTCATCTTTCATAAAAGGAATGTATTTCAGTGCCCGGTTATCCGTGGAACCTTCAGTAATGCCTAGATCCAGTGTTTTATCGACAAGCTGTTCCTCAATACTGCGGCTATTGGACTGAAAAGACTGGATGCGGTTGTTGGGGTATTGAGACAGAAAATCCGCAAGCAAAGCTGGTAAAACATATTGGGAAATGGTTGTGCTGGCTCCCAAAACAAGATTTCCTTTTCGTCCCTTTTGTAATTCCTGTATTTCTTGGCTCGCCTGATTATACAGATTGATAATCTGTTGGGCATACTTATAGAGAATGAGACCAGGATCAGTTAGATTGAGGTTGTTGCCCTTTCTTTCAAACAACGGTACACCAAGTTTCTTTTCTAATTCCTGGATGTTTTTGCTTACAGCAGGTTGCGAGATAAAAAGAGCCGAAGCCGTTTTGGTGAAATTAAGGTGCTGAGCTGCAGTGTAAAAAACAATTAAGCGAAAATCAAAATCCATAAAATGATAAAGGGTTATTTCTAAAATTTAAAAATAACCCTTTATCTAATGAAAAACTAAATTATTTACTTAGTTCCGCGTAATATTTATGAAATAAAGGAATTGTTGAAATTCCCATGAGGTAATTCTCAATGCCATATTTTTCATTTGGGGAGTGTAGGTTATCGCTATCCAAACCAAATCCCAGAAGTACTGTTTTTAAACCCAATACCTCTTCAAAAAGGGCAACGATTGGAATAGAGCCGCCACCACGTGTTGGGATAGGTTTCACACCAAATGTTTCATGTAAAGCTTTTTCTGCCGCTTTGTAAGCAACACTGTCCGTAGGTGTCACCACAGGTTCACCGCCATGATGAGGTTTGACTTCTACTTTCACATAATCAGGTGCAATAGATTCAAAATGTTTTTTGAAAAGCTCCGTAATACGATGAGAGTTTTGATTTGGTACAAGACGCATCGAGATTTTTGCATGAGCTTTTGAAGGCAATACAGTCTTGGCTCCTTCACCGATATAACCACCCCATATACCGTTCACTTCCAAGGTCGGTCGAATACCTGTACGTTCCAATGTGGTATAACCTTTTTCGCCCCAGATATTTTGGATACCTAAATCTGTTTTGTATTCTTCTATATCGAACGGCGCTTCATTTAATGCCTTGCGTTCTTCAGCAGTCAATTCGACAACATCATCATAAAAACCCGGAATGGCGATATGATTGTTCTCATCATGCAATGAGGCAATCAGTTTTGCTAATATTGTCGCCGGATTGGCTACCGCTCCACCATATACACCAGAGTGTAAGTCTCTATTAGGACCAGTAACTTCTACTTCAACATACGAAAGCCCGCGTAAGCCAGTTTCTAATGATGGTTGTGCCATGCTGATCATTGATGTATCAGATATAACAATAACATCAGCTTTCAGTCTTTCCGTATTTTCTTTAACAAATGTGCCCAAATTGACGGAACCCACTTCCTCTTCACCCTCAATCATAAATTTGATATTACATGCCAGTGCGTCATTTTTAATCATGTATTCGAAGGCTTTTACATGCATATAAAACTGACCTTTGTCATCGGCAGAACCGCGTGCATAAATTTTGCCATCACGGACTGTCGGTTCGAAAGGAGGGGTGTCCCACAACTCATATGGATCAGCAGGCTGTACGTCGTAATGGCCATAAGTTAATACGGTAGGTAGCGCTGGATCGATAATTTTTTCTCCATAAACGATTGGATTACCAGCAGTAGGACAAACTTCTACATTGTCGGCTCCTGCTTCACGCAATTTCTGAGCAACAAATTCAGCAGTCTTCTCCACATCTCCTTTAAATTTAGGATCAGCACTTACTGACGGTAAACGCAATAAATCAAACAACTCATCTAAAAAACGTTGCTTGTTTGCTTCTACATATTCTTTAATGTTTTGCATATTGTTTGTGTTTGAAACAAATTTACACAAATCGACACATTTAACTCAATTTGTTGTAACCTTTTCGGGAATGGTGGTGACTAATGTAAAAACTAATTCAAATAATTATGGAAAAGCAATCAGTAGCAGCCATTTTGGGCGTCGGATTATTTACGTGTATTACCCTGTGTGTTTATTTTATTATGCGCTATCGGAGTACCGCAGTACACCTTCCCGGCGAAAGTAGAAAAAAGGAGTCTTTGGATTGGCAAAAGCCCGGAATTTTGGTCCTTGGTATCGGAATTGGTTTATTTATTGTCGGTGTATTGGACAATTATATCAAGACTGATTTGCCGGATTCACTTGCCGTAGCGATTTTGATTATTTCTGCAGGGCTTGCGATGATAATTGCTAACCGATTGGATAAAAAACGCGATATTTAACCCGCCAATGGATGAAATCTATATTCGAAAAGTTCTGTCAGGCGATGTGGAATCTTATCGTTATTTTATAAAAACGTATAAGGATATGGCATTTTCTGTCGCTCTTTCTATTGTAAAGGAAGAGCATTTGGCAGAAGATGCCGTTCAAGATGCATTTATAAAGTGCTATCAATCGCTGTCTTCCTTTAAAGGGAAATCGAAATTTAGTACTTGGTTTTACCGGATTGTGGTGCATGTTGCTTTTAATGCCGTTCGGCATAAGAAACTGGACTTGGTCAATTTTGATCTGTCCCATCATGACACGTCGCATGAGGATTCTGTATTGGATGAAATAATCGCGTATGAAAGAAAAGAAATGATCAACGATGCGCTCACGATCTTGCCCGCTCGGGAGTCTGTGGCGTTACGTTTATTCTATTTAGAAGAACAGTCGATGGATGAAATTCAGGAAATTATGGGCTGGACATTGGCAAATACAAAAGTGATCTTGCACCGGGCCCGTAAAAATATGCAGGTCATCTTGAGTCAGTTAATTAAAAAAACAGAGTATTATGGATAAGCAGCAGGAAAAATTCAGAAAGGTTATGAAAATGAGCAAAATAGAAATGCCATTCGACGATTTTGAACAACGGGTCATGGGCAGCATCGCAGCGCTTGAGAAAGATAAAGAAAAAGCACTGTCAAATAAAAAGTACGCGATTACATTTTTTCTCCTTGGAACGGTTTGCGGTATGATGCTAAACAATTATCTGATGACCAAAATTCAAGTTGCAGATATAGCCCCCGATCTTAAAAATTATAGCGCAATAGGTTGCCAATTATCTTTTGCTGTTTTAATATGCTTCTTCTGTCTTCAGTTGTGGCGACTCATCAATATGCAACAAAAGAAGCATTATCAAGCATAGCGAAGGTGTCTTTGATGAATGTTTAAGATCTGTGCTTTTGAAAAATGGGCTTCCTATTTCGTTCAACTAGTGGAGCTATGGGTCAAAATTAGTTTTTTTAGAAATAAAATTAAATTTATTGTAACAAAACATTGGTTTTATCTACTAATGTTATATTGATATTAATTTACTATCCAACAATTTTATGAAAAGAGTTTTACAAATTCTCTTATTTTTCATTTTTGCTATCCACGGTTTGGCCTCGGGTCAATCCAAGATTGCTGGAAAAATAAGTGATGTAAAGGACCAACTAAAGTTATCAGACGCAACAGTCATGCTATTGACTGCCAAAGATTCCATATTGACGGGCTTTACCCGATCGGATGAAAATGGTCTGTTTTCCTTAACCAAGCCCGATACAGGAGCTTATGTACTCATCGTGAGTTATCCCAAGTATGGCGATTTTTATACAGAGATCCAACCTGGGGTGGATTACTCTAAATTGGCTATTGGTCTAACAAACACAGCTACATTATTACAAGAAGTCATCGTTACGGGACGTATTCCCATCACAATTAAAGGTGATACCACAGAATATGACGCCGGTAGTTTTAAAGTTGAGAAAAATGCCAAGGTGGAGGACTTATTGAAGGCTTTGCCGGGAATCACGGTCGATGCATCCGGAAAGATTACCGCACAAGGTAAAACAGTAAAGAAAGTATTGGTAGATGGAGAAGAATTTTTCGGTGACGATCCGACGTTGGTAACACGAAATATTCGATCGGATATGGTAGATAAAGTTCAGGTTTACGAGAAAAAATCTGAGCAGGCAGAGCGAACAGGGGTGGATGACGGTCAGCGTGAGCAAACGATCAATGTAAAGCTAAAAGAAGGCTCTAAAAATGGTATGTTCGGAAAAGCGCTTCTTGGTGGCGGAACCGACGACTACTATATGGGACAATTAATGTTGAACAAATTTAAGGGTTCGCAAAAAATATCAGTTTATGGGCTTTTTGGTAATAATGGTACTACGAGTATGAACTGGCAGGATGCGCAAAAATATGGCGGTGATTCAGGTGTGTCCTATGGAGATGACGGATCGATGAGCTGGTCTAATTTTACGGATCCCTTTTCTGGACAAGGTGTTATTGGTGTACCTCGTGCCATAAATTCGGGGGTTAACTTCTCAGACAAATTTGATAAGGATAAACATACAGTCAACATTAACTATAAATATGGAAGATTGAGCAGTGATGGAAATGATGAAACAATTACTACCGGTTTGATCAATAACAAATCGGTGAAGAACGTAGACTCCGAAAATGACCAGCATCGTGCCAATCTGAAATATGACCTGAAATTAGATTCGCTAAATCTCTTGACCATACGAGGCGGTGCGTCAAGAAAAAATCTTTGGTCAGATAATAAGCGTGAAGCTTACCAGTTTGGCCAAAACACGGATACAACGATTGCCGAGAATACACGGGAATTAGTCAAAAATAACATCAACGAGTTTAACTTTAGTACCTATTTTACCCATAAATTCAAGAAAAAAGGACGTTCTTTTACATTTGATGGTCAATGGAAAAGAAATGAGATGAAAGGTACAGGGCATTTAAATTCTGACCTGAGAAATTATAACCTAAAAACAGATTCAACTACGGATCAAAGTAAAGTACGTAATAATACAAGTGATGTGCTAAGCGCTTCAATTTCCTATACCGAACCTTTATCCAAAATTTGGAATCTTGTTGTAGGGACCGGAATTGAACAAAGTAACAGTAGTTCTATTGTGGAATCTTTCAATAATGATGGACAGGGGAATTATGATCAATTGGACCGTCGCTTTAGTAACAACTATGATTTTGATAGAAGCAGCAGCAGATACAAATTGGCTATAGTTCACACAACTGAAAAATTTAAGTTCACTGTGGCTAATAATTTCAATAATGACAAATTGAAACAATTCAATAACTATACAAGTGAGGGGATTACAAGAAGTTACTTTACGTACAATCCAAATGTAAGTGCAGGCTATTCCTTTACCAAAACGAAGGGTTTATGGATGAATTATACCGGTAAAAATCAGTTGCCTTCCATGAGCCAGATCCAACCGATCTTAGATAATTCAGATCAGATTAATCGTTATTTGGGAAATGAAAACTTAAAACCGTCGTTTAGAAACTCATTAAATCTGAATTATAATTCGTTCCGCGTGTTGACCGGAAACTATGTTTATGTCGGTGGTAATATTTCTACCGAAAAGAACCCAATTACACAGAATATCGATACACTAAAAGGAATCAATACGTATACGTGGAACAATGTGGAGGGTAAGACGAATACCTCCCTCAATGTATGGTCCGGAGTCTACTTCAAATTGAGCAAAAAACTAGGACTGTCCAACTCGCCACAGTTTTATGTGAATATGAGTGATAACTATAATATGTTCAATCACCAATTGAATAAAGTCAATACGACGAACTTTAATTTTACGTATAATTTCAAAAGAGACACCAAAACAGGTTTAAATTTTGACCTGAACTTTAGTCCACAGTATCGTTTGATGAAATCAAGTTTGGAACGCAATACCAATAGCAATGGTTTTGTATTTGCTTCCAATGGAAGTGTGGAGTATTTCTTCAACAAAACATTTAAGGTTTATACCAATTACACTTATTCCTATGAAGCTGCAACCAAAGCTTTTGACGAGAAGTTTGAACAGTTTTTATTGCATCCGGGTGTGAGTAAAAAATTCCTGAAAAATGAATCGTTGGTATTGGATTTTATGATCAACGATGTTCTTAATCAGAATAAGGGCTTTAATCGTTCGGCATCGACTTCTGTCTTTACACAACGTCGATATGATACGATACGCAGATATTATATGCTTAAACTATCATGGGATTTTACAAAAATGTTTTTATAAAATATTAAGCGAAATAAAATGTTAAAATATATCTTTTTTCTCTTTTTCTGTTGTTCGGCCGTAGCTCTTAAAGCACAATATGTGCTATTTGGGCGGTCGGGAACCATTTCTTACGATAAGACGATGTATATGAAGAATATCGTAAGTAAAAAATTCATCGCTAAGGCTGATGATAATTCAAAACAGTTTTTTGAGCGTATAATACCGAGGTTACCGGAAAATGCCGTATTAAAAAAGTCAATGAAATTCAATGCGACGGAGACTTTGTTTGAATCGGTAAAAGACGAGAGTCTGGATGCAGAAATTAAGCAGTACATTATGATGCTGGCACTAGATTTCGATGCAACAACACTTTCAAATATGACCAACCGTTCATTTTTAAGATATAACGATATTGTTGGTGAAAAAATCATCGTTCAGGATTCCATGAAGCGTATCAAATGGAAAATCACAGATGAGTACCGTGAGATAGCGGGATATAATTGCAGGAGAGCCAATGGGATTACACCTGACTCTATCTATGTCATTGGATACTACTGTAATGAAATCCCGATCAGTGGCGGCCCAGAGTCCATCAATGGTCTTCCTGGGATGATTTTAGGATTGGTCGTACCTAGTCAGCACGTTTCCTATTTTGCAACAAAAGTCGAACTCAGCAACACCGTTGTGATGGACAAAAAGAAATTTGAGAATACCAAGGTCAAACGAATGACAAGAAAGGCTATGACGGATCAGATTACAAGTGTACTGTCTCAACATATGAATAAAGAAACTGTTCAATTTATTATGGAACTCGGCAATTTATAAATATCAGGGTACACAATAAATATATGCTGTATATTTCTAACTGTTTAGATAAAATAGCTCTTCAAAAGAAGAGCTATTTTTGTGACTGTGTAATTGTATTCTGTTGTTAATCAGTTGTTTGTTTTGTTGTTTGACAGCTTTTTTTTCTTGTATTTTTTTTGCGATAAACTAAAATTAACTGAAACAAAATATTAGTTTTGTGCACGAATTTTATTATTTATATAATTATATACTATCCAAAACCATATGAAAAGAGTGGGGCAACTACTTTTACTTATTTTATTCTGTTTCTGCGGAATAGTTCATGCTCAATCCCGGATTGAAGGAAAAATCAGTGACGTAAAAGATCAGCTTAAGCTACATAATGCAACAATTATGCTGTTAACAGCCAAAGATTCCATTTTGACCAATTTTACCCGTTCGGATGAAAATGGTAAGTTCTCTATTGGGCGCCCTGATACTGGACAATATTTTATCATTGTCACCTATCCAAAGTATGGTGAATATTACGCGGAAATCTTGCCCGGCCAACATTACAATAACCTATCTATTGGAATGACCAGCAGCGCGACCTTGCTGGAGGAAGTGATTGTTATGGGACGGGTACCCATTAGTATCAAGGGTGATACGACGGAATATGATGCCGGAAGTTTTAAAGTGGAAAAAAATGCTAAAGTGGAGGATTTGTTAAAGGTTCTACCTGGGATTACAGTCGATGCTTCCGGTAAAATTACTGCACAAGGGAAAACAGTAAAGAAAATGCTGGTTGACGGAGAGGAGTTCTTTGGTGACGATCCAATTTTAGTAAGCCGGAATATTCGTTCTGACATGGTTGACAAAATTCAGGTTTATGAAAAGAAGTCTGATAAGGCTGAGAAAACTGGTATTGATGATGGTGAACGTACACAGACAATCAACGTGAAGCTCAAAGAGGAGGCTAGACGCGGAATATTTGGGAAGGTAGATGTTGGTGGAGGTAGTGATAAGTTCTACGCTGGACAGGGCTTTTTAAACTACTTTAATCAATCGTTTAAAGCTTCGGCTTATTTGATTGCAAGTAACACTGGGAAGAGCGGACTCAGTTATGATGAGGTGTCAAGTATGGGGGGAGATTACGATGGAGGTGATAATTTTAATGGCGAAGGAATTCCTAAATCCCTGAATACAGGATTTTTATACTCGGATAAAACGGCTAACAAAAAGCATGCTTGGCGGATAGATTATAAATATATCCGATCCGATGTAGATCTGGATCGAAGTGTGTTCACGCGCAATGCAGCACGCGATACGATATTAACAAGCAATAGTAGTACATTGGCGTCAAATCAAAACAGAAAGCATAATATTGGTTTGAAATACGAGTTTAAGGTCGATTCCATGTCGGATTTAACGGTTTGGGCAGGTGCAAACAAAAGACATGATAATAGTTCTTCGGAGACACAATCCACCACTGTCAATCAATTTGATCAAAAGATCAATGATAACCAGCGAAACTTTAAGAACGATTCCCGGTCAGAACAGTATAACGCCTCGGCGCTCTATGTAAGACGTTTTAAAAAGAAAGGCCGCTCGTTATCATTCAATTATTACACATCAGGGAATAAACAAGATGGTGAGCAAGATTTATTTTCTAAACTTACATTTTACAAAGAAGGGAATGCTGATAGGGATTCGATCCTCAATCAAAAGAAATTTGTGAAAAATAGCTCTTTTTCCACAGGTGGAGAATTTGCTTATTCCGAGCCGATTTCAAAAAAGATTATCCTCTCTTTCGAATATGGATTGAATTTCAACAGAAATAACAACGCAGTTCAGTCTTTCGATAAAAATCAGAATACAGGTAGTTTTGACAGACTGGATAGTTTGTATAGCAATGATTTCTTATACAAAACAACAAAAAACACCTATAATCTCGCAATTAATTATAAGCCTTTGGAGAAGCTCGTGGTTAATGTCTCGAATAAGTTTGAAAATAGCGATCTGTCGCAATTAAACCGTATGGAGAATTCAAAACTCTCCCGATCATTTTTTGTATATAATCCAGTGGTCGATGTCAATTATGAAATACAGAAAAATAAATCGATCAGTTTGAAGTATCAGGGTACAAATGGTTTGCCCTCTTTAAATCAGATTCAGCCATTACGGTCGAATTTGGACCCTCTGAATGAGTACTTAGGGAACGAAAATCTAAAGCCATCTTACACCAATAATTTGAACCTGAGCTTTAGAACCTATTCCATCTTAGAGGATAAGTTTATTGGGATCTTTCTAAGCGCTTCACGTACAAACAATGCGCTGGTACAAAATACGACAATTGATTCACTGGGTAAAACGACATTTGTATGGGGGAATTTAAATCACAAGAGCAACAATCAGATAAGCATCAGTCCAATGTATTACGGCAAGTTATCCAAAAGATTTCAATTGAGACATGGTGGCGGACCATCCGTATCTTTCAGCAACAATTATAACTATGTCAATACTGTTTTAGCGAACGCCAAGGTACAGCGTTATGGGGTTAATTATGGTCTACAGCGATCGACAACCAAAGGTTTGGACTTTGGTATTGAGTTATCCCCAGGCTATCTTATACAAGATAATTCCATTGGAGCCATGGAAGATAGTAAGGGATTTACGTTTTCATCTGAGGGAAATCTGAAGTACTTTTTGCCAGCTAAATTTATTGTGCGAGCAGATTTTAGCTATAGTTATCAGGCTCCTACGGCGGTGTACAGTAAAAAGTTTGAACGATTCGTATTAAGTCCGGCTTTGTCAAAAAAATTCCGAAAAGATGAAAAGCTGGAATTGACCTTTATGGTTAATGACCTCCTCAAACAGAATGTGGGTTTTGACAGAAGTCAAAATGGGACACTGCTGACTGAACGCCGATACAATACAATCAGCAGATATTATATGGTTAAGCTCACTTGGGAAATCAATAAAATGCTCGTAAAATCGAAATAAAATGAAAGATATCAAAAATTTACTCGTCCTATTGCTGGCCTTATTCTGGGGCGCCACAGCTTTTGGACAATATGCTTATTTTCCTACGCAAGGAACAATTACCTATGATAAGACCGTATTTCTCAAAAATCTGCTCAAGCGATATGCAACCTATGCGAAAGACGAAGATACACGTAATTCCATCAAAGAAATGATCGGTCAAGTTCCCGAAAATCAGGTGCTGAAAAAGAAACTGACCTTTTCCAATGATGAGGTGCTCTATGAGCATATTGCGGAAGAGTATTCGGATGTTGTTAGCGGCCTGATGCGTTCTGGAATTTTTGAGTCGGGGATAAGTGGCTATCAGAATCTGAAAAATAAGGCATTTAATTCTGTTTTTGAACTCGGGGGCGAGCGCGTTGTCGTATCCGATTCAACACTAAAGATCAAGTGGAAAATTACGAATGAATACCGTGAAATTGCGGGGTACCCATGCCGCCGGGCCAACGGACTTGTATTAGATTCCATCTATGCCGTCGCTTTTTATACGGACCAGATCCCTGTTTCAGGAGGCCCCTCAGCCTTTAATGGATTACCGGGAATGATCCTTGGCTTGGCCGTTCCTGAACTGCATTACAACATGTTTGCGACGAAGGTGGAATTGGGCGCTGTAAATCCTTCATCGGCAACGTTATTAAAGAAGAAAGATAAGCCCTTAACCAGGCAACAGGTTTATGATAAACTGAAAGCCTCTTTTGGGGATTATTTGGGGATAAAGATCTATAACTTAGTGATGGCTTGCACATTTCTGTAAGGATCAACAAAACCTTCATGATTTCGTAGACGTTGACAGTGATAAAAGCCGACTGAAGGTTTTTTATGGCCAATAACATCAGAGACTTTCAAAAAAAAAGGCCTTTCATATGAAAGGCCCTTTTTATGTTTACTCCGAAAAGACTATTTTCCGTCGTTTTTCTTAGCAGTAACTTCGTTACGAATTTCTTGTGCTAAGGTTTTGATCTCTTGTAATCCTTTACGTACACGTGTACCAGCTGCAGAATTACCATTGTTGAAGAACTTGTCTGCATCAGCTTCGATAGAAGCTACTAACTCTTTTAATTTTACGTAGTTTTCCATTTTTTTATAATTATAATTTTAGTTTTTATGGTTTTTCCTAAACACTCCTTAAATATACAAAAACGAATCAAATAGAAAATAAATTTCGTTTTTTTTTATCGAAAAAGCTTAAAAAAAACTATTCAACAATCTTAAGTTCGTCAATAATGTTGGTCGCACCTGCAAATTTATCGATGATAAATAATACATAACGGATGTCAACTGAAATTGTACGTTGTAGCTTATGGTCGAAGATTACATCGCCAGCCATCGCTTCAATGTTACCATCAAAAGCTAGGCCAATTAATTCTCCGTTGCCATTAATTACTGGTGAACCTGAGTTTCCGCCTGTTATGTCGTTGTCACTTAGGAAGTTTACTGGTAAATGTCCTTTTTTATCTGCATAACGGCCATAGTCCTTATTATTGTACAGATCCATCAAACGCTGTGGTAAATCGAATTCTTCGTCACCTTTTTTATACTTCGCTATGGTACCTTTTAAGGTCGTATAAAAGTTTCTGTCAGCGTCGTTACGAGGGTCTTGTGGTAAGCCTTTGATCGAACCATACGTTAAACGTAAAGTACTGTTCGCATCTGGATAGAATTTACCTTTTGGATTTGAAGCCAGTACTCCAGCAACATATTTACGGTAAGCGCCTTCAAATTTATCGTCTTGCACTTTCCAGCTAGGATCTACTTGGCGGTATCTGTTTAATAAAGCTGAAGAGAGCTTATACAATGGATCATTTGCTAAAATTTCAGCGTTAGGAGTTTCTAAGTAATTGTTCAGACGTTCAGCAGACGCAAAAATACTGTTCTTCACAGATTCTTTGACATAAGCAGTAAAGTTACCATTATTTTTAGCCGCCAATTCTGCAATATATGGTGCAATATTTCCCGCTTTTTTAGCGTAAAGATTCAATTCATCAATCAATACTTGCTCTTCCAACGGCATGTACATTTTTTCGTAACCTGCATCGATGGCAGATTTTAAACGCGGAAGGATAGTACTTCTTCTAGCTTCATCTCCCGCTGCATATACCTCTAAACCCGATCCGATAGTGTAAGGCAAGGCTGCAATTGCACTGGAACGTAACATGCCCATTAAGTAGTTGTCATGTCGAGCTTTTTCGTTTGTAGCAGCGTAAAACTCATTGATTGTCTTGATGACATCACCATATTCTGCTTTGTTGGGACCTTTATTTGCCCATTTGTCAAATTTAGCTTCATCTTTTGCTTTGGACTCTGCAGTCTTATGTAATGTCAAAGCATCAATCATTCCTTGACGGTTTTTCCAATAATTAGCTACTTGAGAGTATTTAGAAGCGTAATTCAATTTTACCGCTTGGTCTTGATCCATAAATTTTTTCATGGCATCCATACCTGTTTTAGAAGCTTCTACCCAAGCTGGATAAGCGAATTTAACATTCTGATTGATTCCTCCAGAAGGCATCCAGCGATTGGTACGTCCTGGATAACCCAAGATCATTGCGAAATCTCCTTCTTGGACACCTTTTAAGCTGACAGGGAGAAAGTGTTTAGGTTTCAAAGGAACATTGTCTTGTGCATATTCCGCTGGATTACCATTTTTATCGGCGTAGACACGGAAAATCGAGAAATCGCCTGTGTGACGTGGCCATTCCCAGTTATCTGTATCACCGCCAAATTTTCCAATGCTATTTGGAGGTGTTCCTACCAAACGGACGTCATTGTAATCTTGGTATACAAAATAATAATACTCATTTCCTTGATAGAACGATTTTACTTCAACCACATACTTGCCATTTTCGCTGTTTTCCTGTTGGATTTTAGCAATTTCAGCAGCAATGATTTTTTTACGTTCATCTTCTGCCATTTTGTTGTTAACCAATCCTAAGATCCTTTTTGAAACATCGTCCATACGCACAAAAAAGCGAACCGACAACGATTTAGGTTTTAGTTCTTCATTTTTGGATTTGGCCCAGAAACCATTTGTTAAATGATCATTTTCTGGTGTAGAAAGTTCAGCAATAGCACCATATCCACAGTGATGGTTGGTGAATACCAAACCTTGATCAGAAACGATCTCAGCGGTACAGCCACCATTGAATTGTACGATTGCATCTTTTAAGCTAGAGTGGTTAATGCTGTAGATTTCTTCTGCACTTAAACGAAGTCCTTTTTTCTGCATATCTGACTCATTCAGACGCTTTAGATACATTAAAAACCACATTCCCTCATCGGCAAATGCGGCAAAGCTTGTTGTGATGAACAACAAACACATCCATAATTTTTTCATATCAACCTGTTAAAAAGTTTGTTTATACCGTACAAAAATGCTTTAATTCTCTTAAAAACCAAAATATTAGACTTTATAATGTGCTTTTTACCAATTTTTATGTCAATTAAAAGTAAATGTGTGCCGTATTGGTTGTCAAGGAAAGTCAAATGGACTCTTTTCCTTATCTTTGTCGGATGCAGCAATCATTTGAAAATTTTAAATTCAATAAACAGATCTTAAATGCGATAGCGGAGGCGGGGTATGAACAGCCGACAGAGATCCAAGAAAAGGCTATTACTCCAATATTGGCCGGGCAGGATGTGATGGGAATCGCTCAGACTGGAACTGGAAAAACGGCGGCATTTGTATTGCCCATGCTGATGAAGCTAAAGTATGCTCAGGGTAATGATGCGCGTGCTTTGATTTTGACACCTACGAGAGAACTGGCCATGCAGATCGAAGAAAATATTCAACTGTTTTCTACCTATCTTGATTTGCGTTCAGTGGTACTCTATGGTGGACTTGGCCCAAAAACTCAAATAGAGACGCTCGAGAAGGGGGTGGATATTATCGTTGCAACACCAGGTAGATTCTTGGACCTGTACCTGGAAGGGCATATCGTCGTCAAATCACTCAAATTTTTGGTCTTGGATGAAGCTGATAAGATGATGGACATGGGTTTTATCAGTAAGATCCACCGCGTATTGGAGATTGTGCCTAGAAAACGTCAAAACCTATTGTTCTCGGCAACAATGAGCGAACTCGTTCGCAAAATTGCAGGTGATTTCTTAGCATTTCCGACAGTTATTGAGGTATCAGAACAGGCCACACCCGCAAAAACAGTTAGTCAGGCACTGTATTTTGTACCGAATCAAAAGACAAAGTTGAATTTACTGCAGCATCTCCTGAAAGATGATGAAGCTTTTAGCAGATTGATTGTTTTCTGCAAAACAAAACAAGTTGCCGACAATGTATTCCATTTTTTAGAACGTAAATATGGCAAAGACGAGGTTCGCGTCATTCACGCTAATAAAGGCCAGAATACACGTATAAACTCGATCAATGCATTCAAGGAGGGTAATATCCGTATTTTGGTTGCAACGGATGTTGCGGCACGGGGACTTGATGTTTCTAATGTGAGTCATGTTATTAACTTTGAGGTACCTATCGTTATCGAGGACTATGTACATCGTATTGGACGTACTGGACGTGCTTTCAATGAGGGGGATGCGATTACATTCTGTAATGAGGCCGAAAAGTATTACGTACGTAAAATAGAGAAACTGATTAAACAAAGCATACCTGTTCATACCATTCCAGAAGATGTTTTTGTTGAGAAAACGCCTTTTCAGGAAAAACAGGATATTGCACGTGAGATTGACAATCAAAAACGAAAAGACAATCCCGATTACCAAGGCGCCTTCCATGAGAAAAAATACGTTATCAAACAGAAAGAGGTACGTGAGGCGCAGCGTACTTCGGGATTTAAACCGAAAGCAAAAAGCAAGAGTAAATCTGGTGGAGCGAAATCAGGAGGAACAAACCGCAATTTTAAAAAACGTTAATTTATTGTGCGCTTTACACCTCTAAATATCGCTAGTGCGTGCCTTGTGGCTTGGTTTGTGATGGAAAACCCCAATGATGAAAAGGCAGTCTTTACTTGGGGTGCATTTATCCTATTGTTGCTGATATTGACAGTTGTTGATATTGCATTTAGGGTCTTTGTAAAGCAAAATAAAAAAATGTGGTTATTGCAATTAGCATTTTTGGTGGTCGTTTGTGTTACCAGTTTAATTGTCAAAGTATCTTTTGCGTAAGAGGTCAAATAAGGATAAAAGACAAGCTATGTTATGAATCTATGGTAAATAAAACCTGTTTCAAAAAATACATTGCTCAATAATATAAATAGCTCAATAATATTAAAATGAAAAAAGCTGAAATAAAATTACAGGTGGAGTTAGATGAAAACAACGTACCTGAAAATATCATGTGGTCATCAACAGATGGGAATAATGCAGAGGAATTACCAGCGAAAGCGATGTTTTTAGCTTTATGGGATTCACATTATAAGAATTCAATGCGTATTGACCTTTGGACAAAAGATATGCCTTATGATGAGATGAAGCGTTTTTTCTATGAAACGCTCCAAACATTGGGCGATTCTTTTATCCGTTCTTCTGGGGGGGATCCAATGGCGGAAAAAGTTATTGGCGACTTGCGCGACTACTGTGCGCATTTTGCAGATAAGATGGAAGTTTTAATGCCACAACAATAGTTTATAACGCTTAACAAAATTTGACTATGCAATACTTCTTGGTAAAGTCTGAACCATTTAAATATAGTTGGGAACAATTTAACAAAGATGGACGTACATTTTGGGATGGCGTTCGCAATTATCAAGCTAGGAATAATATTAAAGCTATGAAAGAAGGAGATTTAGTCCTATTCTACCATAGCAATGAAGGGAAAGAAGTTGTAGGTGTAGCCAAAGTCGTCAAGGAATTTTATCAGGATCCGACAACGGATGATGAACGTTGGGTCGTTGTTGATCTGGCGCCTGTAGAGACACTGAGGAAACCTGTTACCTTGGAAACCATTAAGGCAGACGAGCAATTACAGGATATCGCTTTGGTCAGGCAAGGGCGTTTGTCTGTTATGCCGCTGAAACCAGAAGAGTTTGATCGAATTTTAGCACTTGGGAACGTCTAAGTTGCCTCGGATAAAATAAAGCCTCTAAGATAGGTCGTGTAATCAAAAAAGGGAAAACAAGCTGTTTTCCCTTTTTTGATCTGTATGTAGGCGATTAAAATACAGTATTAGTTCTTTTGGCTAAAAAGGCTGACCAATGCTTTCAATTTTTTTGCATTTTCAGGCTTCAGCTTCCCGGCAAGAATAAGACGCAGTTCTCTTCGTTGCAATGCATCCTCGTATGCCTTGTGTTCTGAATCAGTTTCCGGAATTAAAATTGGCACAGCTTTGGGGTTGTTATCTGCGTCAACGGCAACAAAGGTATAATAAGCCTCGTTGGTTTTTACGCGGGTGCCTTCCGGCAAATTGGACGCAAAAATTTCCATGCGTACCTCTAAAGAGCTATTAAAAGCACGCGTTACTTGCGCCTGAATGGTAACGACCTCACCCAGTTTAATGGAACGTTTAAAAGATACGTTATCAACAGATACTGTCACAACGACATTGCTACAGTGTTTTTGTGCAGCAATGGCCGAACAGATATCCATCCAATATAATAAACGGCCACCCATCAAATTCCCAAATGTATTGGTATCATTGGGTAATACCAATTCGTTCATCTCTGTGTATGACTCTCTAGCAAATTTCTCCATCATATCATTATTTGTCATTATCGTCCAAAGGTTTTGAATTGTTGATCTATGATTGCCAGCGAATCGATAAATGATGTCGGAACATAGCCCAGTTCAGCCTTAGATTTTGTCAGATCAAAACCTGTATGACGTGGTCTGTTTTCCGCCTGTCCAATGCTTGCTGCACTGATCTCTGAAATCAATCCCTTATCTAGCTTCCAGTAGTCGGCAATTTTATAAACAGCCTCGCTGATTGACATCAGTTCAGAACCTGAAATATGAAATATTCCTTCCGCATTCCGATCAATAGCTAGTTGGCAGGCATAGGCCAAATCATCCACAAAGGTAGGCATTCTCCATTGGTCATTGACTACTTTTATCGGTTCATTTTTTGACAGTTTGCTTTTCGCCCATAATACAAGGTTGGAACGGTTTGGATCAGCATTTATTCCGTAGACCAATATGGTACGTAAGATCGCATAATGACAGTTGGATTGCACAAGCACTTGTTCAGAAGCATACTTACTCTTCCCGTATTCACTTTGTGGATTAGGCAGATCGGTTTCAGCATAAGGTGCATTTTTTTTGCCGTCAAATACAAAATCCGTGGAGAGGTGGATCAGTTGGGTCTGATGTGCTGTACAATAATATGCCAAATATTCTACAAGGTCGATATTCAGTAATTGACAAGCCGCCTTATCTGCTTCACAAGCCTCTACACTCGTCACGGCTGCTGTATGTACGATGGCGTCAAACGTGTGTGCAGCTAAAAAATCTGTCAGCTTTGTCCGGTCCGATAGGTCTACCTGAAAGAATGCATAATCCACTTGATTCGGGTTTCGATTTGGCCCTTTTGAAATGGCAATAACATCATATAGCTCATTTTTGGCAAGTAAATCGACGACTTTTTGACCGAGGAATCCGTTGGACCCTGTCACTAGAACTTTTTTCATCAACAATAATTAAATTATTAGTTGAGCACCTGTTTACTAGGCTGCTTTAGCCGTATTCAGGTGCTCTGTTTATTTGTTCAGTTTTGCCTATTGGCTGTCCTATCAGCCCTATGGCATTGAAGAGGAGTGTTTTTTAGTTGGTCCAGATAAAGTCCATCTTGCTGGATTGTTTCATGATATTTTCAACGACCGTTTTTTCGAGATCTAGAATAGATTTCAAAGCGTTGTAGTCAATTTTATCGGCATCATCCGTTGGCATATGGTAGTCTGGGTGTCCACCAGTGTGAAAAAATAACACCGGTATATTTTTCTTGTAGAATGAAGTCTGGTCAGAACCACCATTGCCATCCTTGCTAAGATTAAATTTTATAGGCGCTTGAACATCTTTGAATATAGTAGGCCATTGGCTACTTGTTCCATAACCGATGACAGCAAGGCCATTGCTAGGATTGTAGCGGCCGATCATATCCATATTGAGCATGGCTGTGATCTTTTCTAAGGGTAGGGTAGGATGTTCTGTGAAATATTTGGAACCAACTAAGCCAAGTTCTTCTGCCCCGAAAGCAATAAACAGTAAGTTGTAGGGTTCTTTTTCATTGTTGCTGCTGAAGTAACGTGCGAGTTCTAATAAGCCCGCAGTGCCCGAGGCATTGTCGTCGGCTCCGTTATGGATTTTGCCTACTCCTAAAGAATCTTTAGAGCTTCCTTGACGACCAGTGCCCAAATGATCGTAATGCGCGCCGATAACAACTGTCAAGTCTGCACCGTTGTCAATAAACCCAATGATATTATCCGCATTGCGAATGCTGTCTGCGACTTTTACTTTCCATACTTTGGCTTTGAAGGATTGGCGGTACCCTTTTTCGCCTTTAGGTTCAAGTTTATATTTTTTAAATTTCTTTTCAATGTAATCTGCTGCTTTAAATACTTCCTTGCTGCCTGTTCCTCGCCCTTGCATTTTGTCGTCAGCAAGGTAATAGATATGTTTCTTTAAGTTGGAAACTTCGATCTGCTGTGCCTGTGCTACCTGGATTCCTAATAGGCAGCAAAATGTCAGAAGTAAACTTATGTTTTTCATGTTGATATTTGGTATTTAGATATGCGTATTGAGATTGTGGTTATACAAGCGTTCGGCTTACAAAGAGTCTTCATTTTTTAATTATCTTCGATGAAACTCTGCAGCCCGGTTTTACCTTTTAATCTTTATTCTTTGCTTTGTAGCCTCTATAGTTTTTTTACTTTTATTTTGAAATGTCTTAAAAAAATAAAAGCCTTGAGATTAACAAGGCTTTTAGGTAATATTTCGTTAATCTTCAACGATTTCACTGTGGATGCTGGATTTTTCTTCCTTTTCTGTTTTAAAATATCTCTTTTGAAATAAGAGGATCAAAACCACACCGACCGAGATGGCCGAGTCTGCAATGTTGAATACAGGCCGGAAGAATAGAAACTCTTCACCGCCCCAGAATGGAACCCAAGAAGGGAAATTTCCTTGAATTAATGGGAAATAAAGCATATCAACCACTTTCCCGTGTAGGAAGGAAGAATAACCTCCGCCAGCTGGAAATAAAGTCGCCTTATCATACCATGTACTATCACTAAAGATTACACCGTAAAAAGCGGAATCAATGATGTTTCCTAGGGCACCAGCAAGAATCAAGGCAACATTTAAGATGAAACCGCGGTTATACTTATTTTTGATCATGTAGTGCAGGCCATATCCAATACCGGCTACAGCTAGAATACGAAATACGGTCAAGAACAATTTTCCATAATCACCGCCAAATTCCATACCGTAAGCCATTCCATTATTTTCAATAAAATGAATCTGGAAAAATTTACCCAAGATATGGTGGCTTTGTCCAATTGTCATCGTGAGTTTAACCCATATCTTTGACAGCTGGTCTATTAAAAGTATTGCGACAATAAGCGCAATTGGTTTAGTATAACCCTTCATTGTGTTATAAAAATGGTCTTTGCCTAAGCAAAGACCATATATTTAATGCCTAAAATTAATATTGTTTGTTTTTCGCTTCGATGCTCAAAGTTGTATGTGGAACAGCTTTCAAGCGTTCTTTTTGAATCAGTTTTCCTGTTTCTCTACAGATACCATACGTTTTGTTCTCGATGCGCACCAACGCTGCTTCTAGGTTGTCGATAAACTTCTTTTGACGGGCAGCCAATTGGTTTGTTTGCTCCTTTTCCAAAGTAGCTGAACCATCTTCCAATGTCTTGTATGTTCCAGCAGTATCGTCTGTACCGTTAGCATTGCTGTTGTTTAGCGTTGCGGTCAACGAGGAAAGCTCTTCTTTTGCTATTCTAAGCTTGTCCAAGATAATATCTTTAAATTCTTGTAATTCTGAATCGCTATAGCGTGTTTTCTCGTTGTTGTTTGCCATAATTTAATTTTTTTGGATTAATGCCTTAAGTTCTTTGCCATCGATCTCGATGGTCTCTCCTTCAGTTAGTGAATCTTCAAATACCAATGAATCGGCCAGAATTTCGGTGCAAATATACGATAAATTTTCGTTGGCAGCATTGACCACTTCTGAAGCAGCTGTTAACTTTACGTTAATTCTATCAGTGACTTCTAACCCTTTATCCTTCCTTAGATTTTGTAGGCGGTTGATCAATTCTCTTGACAAACCTTCTTTTTTCAATTCTTCGGTGATATGTACATCTAATGCTACGGTCAATTTACCTAGATTCGCTACCTGCCATCCCTCAACGTCTTCCGCTATAATTTCTACATCGCTCAGTAAAATCGTATATGGCGTGCCTGCTAGGGCCAATTCGCCTGTTGATTCCAAAGTGCTAATTTGATCTATAGTCAGCGATTGGATAGACGAAGAAACTAACTTCATATCCTTACCAACTTTCGCGCCAAGAGCTTTAAAATTTGGTTTTATTTTTTTCTTAATAATACCTGTGGTGTCCGTGATGAACTCGATATCTTTGATATTGGTCTCAGAAAGTATCAGATCTTTTACTTTTTCTACCTTCTCTTGGAAAGCACTATCAAGTACTGGAACCAAAATTTTGTTTAATGGTTGACGTACATTGATGGAAGTTTTCTTCCGTAAGGAAAGCGTCAGCGACGAAATATCCTGTGCCAAAGCCATACGTTCTTCTAGATCTTTATCGACTAGCTTTTCATTATACACTGGGAAATTTGCCAGGTGAACAGATTCAACTTGTTCCTTGTTGGTGGCTGTATTCAAATCCAGGAATAGTCTGTCCGAGAAGAATGGTGATATCGGAGACATTAATTTCGCAATCGTATCAAGACATGTGTAGAGTGTTTGATAAGCCGAAATCTTATCTTCAGTGTAATCCCCTTTCCAGAAGCGACGACGGCACAAACGGACGTACCAGTTGCTGAGATGTTCATCAACGAAGTTTTGGATAGCACGTGCTGCTTTTGTAGGCTCGTAATCGGCCAAGTATTCGTCTACTTCTTTGGTCAACGAATTTAACAAGGAGATAATCCAACGGTCAATTTCAGGACGTTTTTCTAAAGCTATATCGGGTTCTGCGTAGGAGAACTTATCGATATTGGCATAAAGGGCGAAAAACGCGTATGTATTATATAAAGTACCGAAGAATTTACGACGGACTTCATCCAGTCCTTCCATATTGAATTTAAGATTGTCCCAAGGCGCAGCATTGCTGATCATGTACCAGCGGGTCGCGTCGGCACTGTATTGATCGATTGTCGAAAATGGATCAACACCATTGCCTAAGCGTTTGGACATCTTGTTGCCATTTTTATCCAATACTAAGCCGTTGGAAACCACATTTTTGAAGGAAACCGATTTGTACATCATCGTCGAAATCGCATGCAAGGTAAAGAACCAGCCGCGCGTTTGATCAACTCCTTCAGCAATAAAGTCTGCCGGGTATGCATGATCGAATCCCGCTTTAAAAGGGAACTTTTCCCCTTTGGCTAATTTTTCGTGATCCAAACCCCATTGTGCATAAGGCATTGCACCCGAATCAAACCAAACGTCGATCAAGTCAGGTTCGCGGAACAACTTTTGTCCGGCATCAGATACGAGCACAATATCATCTACATAAGGACGATGAAGATCCAATTGCTCGGTGTCGAACTTATCTAAGTAAGCTTTATTTTTTGCTTTTTCATCGTCAGACAAAACGTCTGAGGTCAAAGAAGCTTCTAATAGAGATTTCAATTCAGGTAAAGAACCTATACAAACCTCTTCATTTTCGTCTTCTGAGCGCCAGATAGGAAGCGGGGTACCCCAGTAACGCGAGCGTGAGAGGTTCCAGTCTACCAAGTTTTCCAGCCAGTTGCCAAAACGTCCTGTACCAGTTGCTTCAGGTTTCCAGTTGATGGTCTTATTTAATGCAACCAAATCTTCCTTCACTGCGGTTGTACGGATAAACCAGCTATCTAATGGATAGTATAAAACAGGTTTGTCTGTACGCCAACAGTGTGGATAGGTATGCTCGTACTTTTTGACATCGAAGGCTTTATTGTCCTCTTTTAGTTTGATCGAGATCAATACATCTGTAGGTTTAAAATCTTCTTTTGAACGTTCCTCTGCACTGTAATATTCCTCTTTGACAAATCTTCCGGCAAAATCTGTGATTTCACTTACAAAACGGCCAGTACGGTCAACAGTAGGAACTTCTTTTCCATTTTCATCTTTTACCAAGATACCCGGTACCCCATGTTCTTTTGCTACACGAAAGTCATCCGCACCATAAGTAGGAGCCGCGTGAACAATACCAGTACCATCTTCGGTCGTGACAAAATCACCAGGGATAACGCGGAAGGCATTTTCTTGTAAGTCCTCGTTGGTGATATAAGGCAACAATTGTTCATAGCGCAAGCCAACAAGTTCCTCACCCACAAATTCTGCTGCAAGTTCCCAAGGGATTACTTTATCGCCCAATTTATAGTCTTGGAAAGATGCGTTTTCTCCTTCTGCTTTAAAATGCTTGCTGATCAGATCTTTTGCCAATACGACAGATACAGGAGATCCCGTATATTTATTGAAAGTCCTGATCTTAACATAATTTATTTTCTTGCCTACAACCAATGCTGTGTTGGACGGTAAAGTCCAAGGTGTGGTCGTCCAGGCAATAAAAGCAACATCTTCCGCTTCATCGTCAACTAGTTTTTCTATCGCTGGATGAAGCTGGCTTTTGATGAGTCTAAATTCGGCAACGATGGTCGTATCCTTCACATCTTTGTATGTACCCGGTTGATTAAGTTCATGTGAACTCAATCCTGTACCTGCAGCCGGAGAGTATGGCTGTATCGTGTAACCTTTATACAAAAGACCTTTTTTATAAAGTTCTTTTAATAAATACCATAGGGTCTCGATGTATTCATTCTTATAGGTAATGTAAGGATGTTCGAGGTCGACCCAATAGCCCATTTTTGTGGTTAGGTCATTCCAGACATCGGTATATTTCATCACCTCCTTACGGCAGGCGTCATTATATTGTTCTACAGTGATCTTTTTACCGATATCCTCTTTTGTAATTCCAAGAGCTTTTTCGACAGCAAGTTCAATGGGTAGGCCATGGGTATCCCAGCCACCTTTTCGTTTCACTTGGTAGCCTTTCAAAGTCTTGTAACGACAGAAAATATCCTTAATCGTACGGGCCATCACGTGGTGGATCCCAGGCATTCCATTTGCAGAAGGCGGGCCTTCAAAAAATGTATAGGTCTTGCTTTCAGGACGATTATTGATACTTTTTTCGAATATTTTTTCCTGTTCCCAACGGGTCAAAATCTCTTTACCTATCTCGGGTAAATTTAACTGCTTATATTCTTTGTACATCAGACTGTTGTATGCTTCTTTTCTAAAGGTCGCTAATTTAGTGATTTATGATGGAAAATGAAAGAGGGCTTTGTTGTCCTAGTATCATTAAATGGAGATCAGATCCTTTGAAATCTTTCCTTGCGTATATTACTGGAATTAGCGGTATGGCTACTACGAAAAAGGGACTGCCATTAGGCAGTCCCTTTGTTATTTCATTCGTGTTGAGATTCGATTAAGCTGAAAAACTGCTGCCGCATCCGCAGGTGCTTGTTGCATTGGGATTATTGAATGTGAAGCCCCTTGCGTCGAGTCCCGACTTGAAGTCAATTTCCATACCGGCAAGATATAGGCCATGCGCTTTGTTCATAAAGATGCGAATTCCCTGAATTTCGTATTCGTTATCGCCATCCTTTTTTTGATCAAAGCCCAGGATATAACTCATACCGGAACAACCGCCGCCTTCGACACCGACACGCAAACCAAAATCATCAGAGATTTCTTGTTGATCCTTTAGTTTATTTAGTTCCTTGATTGCTCCTTCTGTTAAAGAAACAGGAGCAACTGCTGTATGTTCTGTACTCATTGTAATAGTGTTTTAGCCAATCCAATACAAAAATACATTTTTTTAGTGGCAAATCGCTTGACCTGGATTTTTTGACATTTTCGAAACATTAAATTTTTCGTGTGCTTATTTGGACTGTCATACCGTAAAATGTTCCTTGCCTAATTAGGTAATTTGCATAAATAAGGCTGTTTCGCTAAGAACATTTAATAAAATATGGCTTTTTGTCGATATTCTTTATGGAATATGCTATCTTTGAGGCATTAAAATAAACTACAAAATTTACTTTACAACATTTAAAAACAATGGAAAGAGATCAAGCCATTTTTAATTTAATAGCTGATGAGCTTAAACGCCAAGAAGAAGGTATTGAATTAATTGCTTCAGAAAACTTTGTTTCAAAACAAGTGATGGAAGCTGCTGGTTCAGTGTTGACAAATAAATATGCAGAAGGCCTCCCAGGAAAACGTTACTATGGAGGTTGTGAAGTTGTGGATGAGATTGAAACCATCGCAATTGATCGTGCAAAACAATTATTTGGCGCAGAATGGGTAAATGTTCAGCCTCACTCTGGTGCACAAGCAAATGCAGCTGTTTTTTTGGCGACAATCAAACCTGGAGATAAAATTTTAGGTCTTGATTTATCTCATGGTGGTCACTTGACACACGGATCACCAGCTAACTTATCTGGTAAGATCTATCAACCATTATTTTATGGTGTAAAAGAAGATACTGGTCTAATTGACTACGAGCAACTGGAAGAAACAGCGCTTCGTGAAAAGCCAAAGATGATCATCTGTGGTGCTTCTGCTTATTCTCGTGATTGGGATTATGCTCGTATTCGTAAAGTTGCTGACGAAATTGGTGCTATCGTGATGGCTGATATTTCTCACCCTGCGGGTTTAATCGCGCGTGGTTTATTGAATGATCCACTTCCACATTGCCATATCGTTACTACAACGACGCACAAAACGCTTCGTGGCCCACGTGGGGGTATGATCATGGTCGGTAAAGATTTTGAAAATCCTTGGGGTATCAAAACACCTAAGGGTGAAATCCGTACAATTACGCAATTATTGGATCTGGCTGTATTCCCAGGTACACAAGGTGGTCCTTTGGAGCATACAATCGCAGCGAAAGCGATCGCGTATGGTGAGGCCTTATCTGATGATTATATGGAATATATCGTTCAGGTGAAGAAAAATGCAGCTGCATTGGCACAATTCTTTGTAGAAAGAGATTACAAGATCATCTCTGGCGGTACAGACAATCACCTGATGTTGGTGGATCTTCGCAACAAAGATATTTCCGGTAAAGAAGCGGAAGCTGTATTGGGCAAAGCAGGTATTACAACAAATAAAAACATGGTTCCATTTGATACACGTTCTCCTTTTGTCACTTCAGGTGTGCGTTTCGGTACAGCTGCTATTACAACACGTGGTATTAAAGAAAATGAAATTGTACAAATCGGCGAATTGATCGATGAGGCATTGAAAAATGCGTCTAATGATGCCCAATTGGATTTGATCCATGGTAAAGTAAGAGCAATGATGGCTGAGTTCCCATTGTATAAATAAGACATTCCCTGTAGGAATATAAAGCGGAATTACCGACAAGGTGGTTCCGCTTTTTTTATTTCTTTTCTTAAAGCTATTATCAACGTAACGTTTACGGTATAAGTACCTACCAACTCAACTTATCATAGGAATTTTATAATTACCAGAATCGTACTTTAAACGGTTCTTATAGGGATTCATCCGAATGAGGTCCCCATTAGCTCCCTGTAAAGTTTGGGTTATATAATATCCCATTACCTTGTTGTGCTTCTCGTGTATTGCTGTTGTTTCTAGCTTGTTTGGTGGTATTGGAGAAATTGCCTTAAGAGCGTTGTTTTGGAAATGTGAAGAGGAAAACTTATTTTTAAATGTTAAAAAATCTTAAAATAAATTGTAATAATTTGATTACTCATTTATTTTGCGGTAATTTGGTTTGAGATTAATTAATTGTTTTACAATAAGAAAGGATAGTTTATACGACAAACATTTACATTTTAACACAGAACTGATAATTTATTTGCGAACTGCTAAAAAAGTAAGTGACGTATGAGACTTTTAAAAAGTAAAAGCGATCAAGAGTTGATCCAAATGTATGTCGGTGGCCAAGAGTCCGGCCTAGAGGCATTGTTGAATCGATATAAATCGAAAATTTATACCTCCATATATATGAAAGTAAAAGATGAATATCTTGCTGAAGATATTTTCCAGGAGACTTTCATTAAAATCATCAACACATTAAAATCGGGTAAATATAATGATGAAGGGAAATTTTTGCCTTGGGCTATTCGTATAGCACACAATATGATTGTTGACTTTTTTAGAAAGGCAAAACGGGCCCCAAATATTGTAAATGCTGATGGTTTTGATATTTTTGAGGTACTCGAATTTAGCGATGAAAGTGCGGAATCCAAGATGCTCAAACAACAGGTTGATGTTGATCTTAAGAAAATGATTCAAAAACTTCCGGACGATCAGAAAGAAGTGCTCATCATGCGCCACTTTTGCGACATGAGTTTTAAAGATATTGCGGAAATAACTGAAGTAAGTATCAACACCGCTTTAGGGCGAATGCGTTATGCATTAAGTAACTTACGCAAAATGATCGAAGGTACCGATCTGACCCTGCAAATGGGCTATTTATAATAGATAATCAAGAGGGACGTTTTTAAACGTCCCTTCTTATTTACAGCATCTTGTTGCGATTAGAAATAGTTTGTTGTTTTTTTATTCCCTGCCCCCAAAATCCTTATAAAGATGGCTTCAGCCAAGTTCCTAAATAGCAAGGAAGTTTTGCTTCACTGAAGCTTGGTGAAAAATTGTTTGCGCCATCGATGAGGTAATTATGTCATGTGGAGATCAGAAGAACCTGTTCTTTTTGTCAGGTCAAAGACTTTTTTTATCTTAGGAATTCACGCATATGCCTTTTTTCAGGGATTGGAATAAGGTTTGATAGTCATATTGTAACTATAAAACGATTGAACAGCTATGTACTTGATTTTATTTATTGGAATAATGGTGGTGAGCCTAATTGTCCAAACAAGATTCAAAAACAAATTTAAAAAATACTCCGAGATGCCATTGAGTAACGGTATGTCTGGAGCTGAGATTGCACAAAAAATGTTAAATGACAATGGTATATATGATGTAAAGGTGTTGTCTATCCCAGATCGTTTGGGAGATCACTATAATCCATCGGATAAAACAGTTAATTTAAGTCCCGAGGTTTACAGCGGACGGAGTGTTGCGGCAGCAGCAGTGGCAGCGCACGAATGCGGTCACGCTGTACAGCACGCTAAAGCTTATAAATGGCTGGGTTTCCGTTCGGCGATGGTACCGATGGTGAATGCAGCTTCCAAGTTGACCTCATGGGTGTTGATGCTTGGTGTCATGTTATTTGCTTTTTCCAAAGGAGGTAACCCTTGGCTTCTAGCTGTTGGGGTCGGCGCTTTGGCTATCACAACGCTGTTTTCTTTTATCACATTACCGGTCGAGTTTGATGCGTCAAATCGTGCCTTGGAATGGTTGAACCATGCTGGTGTAACCTATAACGGCGAAGAACATGAGGGGGCGAAAGATGCGTTGAAATGGGCGGCGATGACCTATGTCGTAGCGGCACTGAGTGCATTGGTAACACTTTTATATTATGCGTCCATTTTATTTGGTGGCCGTAGAAGTGATTAAATACAGATATTGTAACTTTCACCTACAAAAATGCGATTATTTTTTATAGTCGCATTTTTTATGGCGTGTTAATGAGGTTACTATAGACAATTTTTTTAACTTTGCTGTTTATATAGAATAAGATTCAGATTTTATGTTTTCAAATCTTCAAGATAAGTTAGATAGAGCCTTTAAAGTATTAAAAGGACAGGGTAGTATTACCGAGATCAACGTTGCCGAAACGATGAAAGAAATTCGCAAAGCGTTGTTGGATGCCGATGTGAATTATAAAACTGCCAAAACTTTTACCGACGATGTTAAACAAAAAGCTTTGGGTGAAAATGTATTGACAAGTATTTCCCCCGGCCAATTGTTGACGAAGATCATGAACGATGAGTTGACAGCTTTGATGGGCGGATCTGTTACGGAACTTGAAACGGGAAAAAATCCAACAGTCATCCTAATTGCGGGGTTGAATGGGGCTGGTAAAACAACTTTCTCAGGTAAGCTGGCCTTGTATCTGAAAGATAAGAAGAATAAAAAGCCATTATTGGTAGCAGGTGACGTTTACCGCCCCGCTGCGATCGATCAATTGGAAGTGCTCGCAGAACAAGTTGGCGTGCCAGTTTATGTGAACCGTGAGTCTACTGATCCTATTGCGATAGCTAAGGCGGGTGTTGAAGAAGCTAAACGTAATGGCAACAATATCGTGATCATCGATACGGCTGGTCGTTTGGCGATCGATGAGCCTTTAATGGTAGAGATAACCGCAGTTAAAGAGGCTACGAAACCCGACGAGATTCTATTTGTTGTGGATTCAATGACCGGTCAAGATGCTGTCAATACAGCTAAAACGTTCAATGACCGTCTAGATTTTACTGGGGTGGTCTTAACGAAGTTGGATGGCGATACACGCGGTGGAGCTGCTTTATCCATAAAATCTGTTGTTAATAAGCCAATTAAGTTTATCGGTACAGGCGAAAAGATGGATGCACTGGATGTATTCCACCCTGATCGTATGGCATCCCGTATCTTGGGTATGGGTGACGTTGTATCCCTAGTGGAGCGTGCACAGCAACAGTTTGACGAGAAGCAAGCTGCTGAACTTCAAAAGAAAATTCGTAAAAATAAATTCGATTTCAACGATTTTAAATCCCAGATTCAACAGATCAAGAAAATGGGTAATATGAAGGATCTTATGGGAATGATCCCCGGTGTAGGTAAGGCCATGAAAGATATTGAGGTGGATGATAATGCGTTCAAACCCATCGAAGCAATTATCGACTCGATGACTCCTTTCGAACGTGAGAATCCAGATGTTATTGATCAAAAACGTCGTTTACGTATTGCCAAAGGATCAGGTACTGATATTAATGAGGTGAATAAGTTATTGAAACAATTTGGTGATATGCGTAAAGTCATGAAGCAGATGTCCAATCCAGCAATGGCGGCTAAATTGATGCGTAATATGCCCAAAATGCCAGGAAAAATGTAATTTTTGGAGAATAGTTACATCATAAGAGGGGCATCGTAATAAAAACGATGCCCTATTTTTTTGAAAGTATCTGATGGTATTGGCCAGAAAGAACCTTCAGTGCGCTTTCATTGCTGTTGGTGTCTGCGAATCATGGAGGCTTTGTTGATTGTATTGCTCTTCTGATTAATTTCGGTGTTCGGCTGCGCGCTTCATGAGATTGATCCAACATATATACAGCTAGGGGCTGTCGGTGATTCGTAAAATTCGAGCAGTTTTTAAAGAAATAATTCGTAATTTCAAGTTCCTCACCCGAGTAAACGAAATATTTGTTAAATTTGTAATCATTATGGATGACCCCGCGCAATTATCGGAATACGGCAAAATCCTTATCATTCTTCTGATAGGGGCGCTGTTAGTCTGTGCGACCATTTTTCTAGCACGTTTAATCTCTCCAAAAAAGAATAATCCTATTAAATCCGGCACCTATGAATGTGGAGAGGATCCCATCGGTTCTTCTTGGGTTCAGTTTAATCCACGCTTTTATGTTATCGCTCTGGTATTTTTACTTTTTGATGTCGAGCTTATTTTTATTTTTCCATGGGCTACCGTATTTGGGCAGTCGGAATATATTGCAGCAGATGGAAGATGGGGCTGGTTTACCATGATTGAAATGGCCATGTTCATTGGTGTTTTAATTCTGGGACTGATATTTGTATGGAAAAAAGGGGATCTGGAGTGGGTTAAACCGAATGTGTCCTTACCAAAAGTTCCTGTAGCTATCCCGGATAGTGCCTATGCAAGCCTGAATAGCACGACTTATCAGGTACGCGATTATAAGGGCCATGCTGTAGAAGCATCCATCGTGGAAAAAAGGGCGGAAGAAGTTATTGCTACGCCAAAACCAGCTTTTAAACCAAGATTTAAAAAACCTGAGTAAGCATGAGTTTAGAGAGTCAGTTGCAGAATAACGGTGTTGTTGTCGCTAAGTTGGATGATTTGCTGAACTGGGCAAGGTTGTCTTCGATGTGGCCTATGAGCTTTGGTATTGCTTGCTGTGCTATCGAAATGATGGGAGCAATGGCTTCAACTTATGATTTGGATCGCATGGGCGTATTTCCAAGACCTTCACCAAGGCAATCCGATGTGATCATTATTGCTGGAACAGTTACCTTTAAAATGGCCGATCGCATCAAGAAGTTATATGAGCAGATGCCCGATCCCAAATATGTTATTTCGATGGGATCTTGCTCCAATTGTGGAGGACCTTATTGGCAACATGGCTATCATGTGGTCAAGGGGGTAGATAAGATTATTCCCGTGGATGTTTACGTTCAGGGCTGCCCACCACGTCCTGAAGCACTGATTGGTGCTTTTATTGAATTGCAAAAAAAGATAGATAAAGAAAGCTTATTAGGTGAACAGCTGTTCAAGGAAAAAGCTTAAAAAATAAATTTTATAAGATTTTAGATCAATTATGGCAAAAGATTTTTATGGTGAACTACAATTAGGTATTCTTGGCGGTGGTCAACTGGGAAGAATGCTAATCCAGGAAGCCATTAATTACAATGTAAACGTTCATATTTTGGACCCGGATAAGAATGCTCCTTGTCGTAAATTGTGCAATAGATTTGAATGTGGTTCATTGGGTGATTTTGAAACGGTCTATAATTTCGGGAAGGACCTGGACATGATCACGATAGAGATTGAGAAAGTGAATGTAGATGCTTTGGAGAAGCTGGAAGGAGAGGGGGTTATTGTATACCCGCAATCACGTATCATTCGTCTGATTCAGGATAAAGGCCTACAAAAGCAATTTTTTAAGCAAAACGATATACCAACTTCGGCATTTCAATTGATATCCAATAAAGATAATTTAATCAATGCTTCTTTAAATTTACCCTATATCCAGAAATTGCGCAAGGACGGATATGACGGGAAAGGGGTAAAGAAGATTGTAACGCAACAGGATATTCAGGATGCGTTCGAAGAGCCTAGCTTAATTGAAGAATGGGTGGATTTTGAAAAGGAGATTGCGGTCATTGTTGCCCGGAATGATAAAGGCGAAGTTTCTACATTTCCAATGGTAGAGATGGAATTCAATCCTCAGGCCAACTTGGTGGAATTTTTGATTGCGCCGTCCCTGTATGGCGTGGAGATTCAGCAGCGCGCAGAGGCAATTGCTAAAAAAATCGCTGATGACCTACAGATTGTCGGTATATTGGCCGTAGAAATGTTCCTAACCAAAAATGGTGATATCTTAGTCAATGAATTGGCTCCGCGGCCACATAATAGCGGACACCAAACGATTGAAGGAAACTATGTGTCACAATTTGCACAGCATCTAAGGGCGATATTTAATCTGCCTTTGGGAGATACCCGATGCAGGACGAATGCAGTCATGATCAACCTTTTGGGAGAAGCAGGATATGAAGGACTGGCCAAATACGAGGGAGTAGAAGAAGTACTGGCGATGGAAGGCGTATATATCCATTTATACGGAAAGAAATATACAAAACCATTCCGCAAGATGGGCCATGTCTGTATCATCAATGATGATCGGGAGAAAGCAATCTCCAATGCAAGAAAAGTACAGGAAATATTAAAAGTTAAAGCTTAAATAATACTATGTCAGTCAATAATAAGGCCCAAGTAGGCATTATAATGGGAAGTAAATCAGACCTTCCTGTTATGCAGGATGCAATAGATGTTCTCAAAGTCCTTGGTGTAGAATTTGAAGTAACGATCGTGTCAGCACACCGTACACCTCAGCGTATGTTTGATTACGCCAAAAATGCAGCATTCCGCGGTTTGAAAGTTATTATTGCTGGAGCAGGTGGTGCGGCGCATTTGCCTGGGATGGTAGCGTCGATTACGCATTTACCTGTAATAGGCGTGCCTGTAAAATCATCAAATTCCATTGATGGGTGGGACTCGGTACTTTCTATTCTTCAGATGCCAAATGGTATCCCTGTTGCGACAGTTGCATTGAATGCAGCTAAAAATGCCGGTATATTAGCAGCCCAGATTCTTGGCACAAACGACGAAAAAATCAGCAAGAATATTATTGATTTTAAAGAAGAACTTGCGAGAAAAGTAATTGAGACGGCGGTAGAAGTAGAAGACACTGAATTCTAGATCAACAATCTTACAAAATAACAAAGGGAGCATTGCTCCCTTTGTTATTTTGTAAGATTTGCCTGGACATAATCGTAACTCTTTTTAAGACTTTCCATCTTATTGGGCATATAGATATTATCCTGCTCAACAAAAGCATATTTGAGTGCTGCTTTATTCTTTTCTTTGACGATTTCAGGGAAGTTGATGCTTCCGGTTCCAACTTCGGTATACTTGATATCATTGAAGATCTGCTCAATGGGCAATTTCCCTTCTTTAGGCCATTCAATAGGATTGGATTTTGTTTTATCCATATCTTTAACATGCCAAAGTTTAAAACGGTTGGGGAATTTTTCAAACAAGGCTATCGGATTTTTACCCGCTTTCTCTGCCCAGAAAAGATCTAGTTCAAAATCAACCAGATCGGGCTCTGTAAATGCGAGCATCACCTCTTCGCCGGTCGTATTGTTACCTAGATCTCTAAATTCCCAGAAATGGTTATGGTAAGCTATTTTTAATCCTAATTTTTTAGCCTGTTCACCAGCTTTATTCAATTGCTCTGCCGCATAGAGATAATCATCCTTTTTCAAGGCATTTAGATCAAACATCGGTGTTACAGGTGCAATTACATATTCTTGACCAAGCTCTTTCGCCGCATCAAAATAAACCGCTAGATCTTCTTTGTCGGTATGGGCTTTACTTAAGTATTTGGACATGTCGTAATGGCCTGAGTGTGTTTTGAGACCATTATCATCCAGTATTTTCTTCAACTCTTTGTAGGGCAATTTCCAGAATTGCTTGGCAGTGGAATCTATCCCATAGAGCTCAACATGTTTATATCCAATTTTGGCAATCTGTTCCAAAGATCCTTTCGGGTCTTTATCCATTAAATCGCGAATGGAATAAAGCTGTACGCCTATATTCTGTAATGGATTGTCGCTGATTGCACCGGCTTTATTTTGACAAGATATAAAGTTGGGCACCAGATAAGCTGCCGAAAGACCTATTCCAGCTTGCTTTAAAAATTGACGGCGAGAATTGTTTATCATATAATTGATTACTTGTTAGTGTACAATGTACAATTATTTGTTTAGAAATCAATGATGCAACAAGGAATATTTTTGAAGACTATCGTGAGGTCTCAATGATAAAATCGTTGAAAAAGTGATTGACTTGTAGGTTGGTGAGCGTCAGATTGAGGAGGGAATGAGAAACAACCTTCATAAAAATGTCCCCAGAAAGTATCTAACCTTTGGGGAAGAGTAAGGAGTTCTTCATATCAATAAAAAAGGTCTGAATATTTTTCAGACCTTTTTTCTATTCAAGCAGGAAAACTTAAACAGTCATGATATCTTTTTCTTTCAGTTCAGCCAATTTATCAACTTTTACAATGAATGCATCTGTTAATTTCTGTACTTCGCCTTCAGCAGTTTTGATTTCATCTTCAGAAGCACCGTCATTTTTTAATTTTTTGATCGATTCGTTAACATCTTTACGGATATTACGAATACCAATACGGCCTCTTTCAGTTTCCTCTTTTACTTTTTTAACCAAATCACGTCTTCTTTCTTCTGTCAAAGGAGGGACATTCAAGCGAATAACGATACCGTCATTCTGAGGATTGATTCCTAGGTTAGCATCAGTGATAGCTTTTTCAATTGCATTGATGAGCGATTTTTCCCAAGGCTGGATAACAATAGTCCGTGCGTCAGTTGTATTGATGTTGGCCACTTGCGAAAGCGGGGTGGCGCTACCATAATAGTCTACTGAAATTCCATCTAACATTGATGGAGAAGCTTTACCGGCACGAATTTTAGTTAATTCTGATTCGGTGTGAGCAACTGCTTTGGACATTTTGTCTTTACAATCGTCCAATTCAATTGAAATTAGTTCGTTCATATAAGATTACGTTTTTTACAGATTTAAATTATTTAACCACTGTTCCTACATGTTCACCATTTGCAAGTTTCAATAAATTGCCAGGTTTGTTCATGTCAAATACGATGATCGGTAATTTGTTTTCTTGACAAAGGGTAAAGGCTGTCATATCCATGACGTTTAACCCTTTTTCGTATACCTCAGTAAAAGAGATTTCTTCAAATTTTGTAGCACTCGGATCTTTTTCAGGATCTGCAGTGTAGATACCATCCACACGTGTTCCTTTCAAGACAGCATCGGCATTGATTTCGATCGCACGTAATGATGCGGCAGTATCTGTTGTGAAATATGGGTTTCCTGTACCTGCTCCGAAAATAACAATACGGCCTTTTTCCAGGTGGCGTACGGCTCTTCTACGAATAAATGGTTCGCAGATTTGCTCCATTTTGATCGCAGTAAGTAAACGTGTCTTTTTCCCAACTTTCTCAAGAGCGTCTTGAAGTGCCATGCTGTTGATGACTGTGGCAAGCATGCCCATGTAGTCTGCTTGAACACGGTCCATGCCTGATTTTTCAGCGCTTAGGCCACGGTAGATATTACCGCCACCGATAACAATTGCAATTTCTAAACCTTGATCGTGAATTTCTTTGATATCATTAGCGTATTGTGATACACGGTTAATATCGATACCATAGCTTTGGTCACCCATTAAGGATTCACCGCTAAGTTTTAATAAGATACGTTTGTATTTCATAATTGTTTTTTTGGAAATTTTCCAAAGGTCAAAGATAAAATATTTTTTTTATCCCTTAAGCCTTAAAGTGATATTTATTGTGCTTTTATTGTTTGATTAATGACTTTATGGTAATACTGCTCATATAGCGGCATGATATTGGACAATTGGAATTTCTTTGCATGATTTAATGCGGCTTCTTTAAATTTCTCCAAACGCTCACCATCTTCCAGGATATATATTGCATTTTTAGCCATGTCATCAACATCGCCCACAGCACTGAGAAATCCAGTGACACCATTTTCATTCAGTTCAGGTAAACCGCCAGTATTGGATGAGATAACTGGAACTTGGCAGGCCATGGCTTCTAAAGCAGCAAGACCGAAGCTTTCTGAACTTGAAGGCATAAGGAAGAGATCCGATACTGATAATATTTCTTCCACTGCATCTTGTTTCCCCAAGAAACGCACGTCTTTACATACATCAAGCTCCCTTGAGAGCTCTTCTGCATTTCGACGTTCGGGTCCGTCACCGACCATTAATAATTTGGACGGGATCACATCGTGTACTTTCTTGAAGATACGGATGACATCTTCTGTATTTTTTACTTTCCTAAAGTTAGAGGTATGTACCAATATACGTTCATTGCCTGGAGCAATGGCTTTCTTGAAATGCGAGCGGTCCTTATTACTGAATCTATCCAAATCAATAAAGTTTGGAATTACTTTGATGTCTCTTGTGATATCAAAATATTGAAGTGTCTGATCTTTCAGATTCTGGGATACAGCGGTTACACCATCGGATTGATTGATTGAAAATGTAACAACCGGACTAAAACTCTTGTCTTTACCGACCAAGGTAATGTCCGTACCATGTAGGGTTGTCACTACGGGTATATTGATACCATAGGTCGTCAGTAAGATCTGTTTCGCCATAAATGCCGCCGATGCATGCGGAATGGCATAGTGGACATGGATCAAATCCAGCTTTTCGAAACGAACCACATCAACCAGTTTGCTGGCTAGCGCAGATTCATAAGGCAGAAAGTCAAAAAGGGGATATTGCGAAACAGCTACCTCATGGTAGTATAAATTTTCAGAAAAGAAATCCAGACGTGCGGGCTGCCGATAGGTAATAAAATGGATCTCATGTCCATTAGCGGCCAAAGCCTTTCCTAGTTCGGTTGCAACTACGCCACTTCCACCAAAGGTGGGATAACAAACAATTCCTATTTTCATTTGCGTATTTATGTCTGAGTGTATATTTTTAACGGTATTCCGTTATACTCGCTATTTAATTTTTTAATCTGTTTAAGGGTTCCCATGGGGACCAAATGTTAGTATTACAATTGTGGCAAAGGCATGAGATACATATCCCATACAATGATGTATGTGGACGAGGTATACAAAAAGTCCTTTATCTCAACAATTGTCTTTCTTCAATGACTTCATGTTGCAAAGAAATGTTGAAGGCATTTATTCCTAAATTTTGTGTTGCAAATTTCGACTATTTATGCGTAAAATAACAAAAACCAATTGCCATAGTTTTGTGAATTTTTTGATTGGTTAAAAAGCACTATCTTTAAATAGATATTTAATCGATATATGGATAACTTTACAAGTGATATTTCAGGACAGCAATTTCCATTGGAGCAACGTGTTTTTGGGGGCTCAATTCGCCAGCCCATTTTTAGGCTCATAAAAAAGGAATATCCGAGTTTTAGTAGGGACAAATATCTCGCTGCATCCGAGCTGACACAATTTAAAGAAGCTTATATTGCCGAATTTTTAAAAGATGAATCAGGACAATTAAGTCAATTGGATCAACAGGTGATCGATAGCTTTAAGGAAAATAAAGTAATTAGTGCAAGTTTGGATGGCGATAATAAAGATCCGATCAGTGTAGGGGATCGAGTGGCCGACAAAGTGGCTGAGTTTGGTGGAAGCTGGACCTTTATTATATCCTTTATCCTATTCTTGATCGTTTGGATTGCCGCCAATATCTACTGGCTAAATAACAAAGGTTTTGATCCTTATCCTTTTATTTTACTTAATCTGATTTTGTCCTGCGTGGCGGCCTTACAAGCTCCGGTTATTATGATGAGTCAAAACAGACAGGAAGATAAGGATCGTGAACGCGCAAGAAATGATTATATGGTCAATTTAAAGGCTGAACTCGAAATCAGGGAATTGCACGAAAAAATAGATCATCTCATTATCCGAAAAGAGCAGGAGCTTGTTGAAGTACAGCGGGATCAAGTGGAAAAATTGAGTTTTCTATTAAAAAAGATGGAAAAAATAGAAGAAGCATTTAAAAATAAATGAATTTAGAAGGAGTAGTGGGGGAACTTACATTTAAGTTCTCCAGATCGGGCGGAGCAGGTGGACAGCACGTGAACAAGGTGTCATCCAAAGTATTGTTGCAGTGGGATGTGAATCTTTCAACAGCGGTTTCCGTAGAAGAAAAAGCGATAATTTTCACCGTCCTGACAGGCCGTATAAATAAGGATGGAATATTACAATTGGAATGCGATATCGACCGGTCGCAGCTTCGTAATAAGGATATCGCTATCGATCGCTTTAAGCGGATATTGGAAACTGCACTGGTGCCTGTAAAACCACGGAAGAAAACAAAAGTACCGTATTCAAGCATCCTGAAAAGATTGGACCGAAAGAAACAACAGTCTCAATTGAAAGCCTCACGAAAAAAGAATTTCGACGAATAAATATGACATAATTACCTGTTGAAATAAAAATAAGGTTTTGAATATCAGTTATTTGAAGTTATAACTAAAAAAAATAGTTGTAAAACTAATTTTTTAGTTATAACTTGTTTATTGTTTTATTACAATTGTATTTATTTTATTTCTAACGAGTTATGGAAGATTTTAAAGAGTTGACGAAAGCCGAGGAGCAGATTATGCAAGAGCTCTGGGAAATGGGCCGTGGCTTTGTCAAAGAGATTATTGATCGGCTGCCAGACCCGAAACCTGCCTACAATACGGTTTCGACCATCGTTCGTATTCTTGAAACGAAAGGCTTTGTGCAGCACGAATCTTTTGGTAAAAGCCATCAATATTTACCGAAGATTTCAAAAGAGGAATATAAGAAAGGTATTACAGGTAAGTTATTAACCAATTATTTTGACAATTCACCCAAAAGTATGCTTTCTTATTTTTTGGAGGAGAATAGATTGGATATTAAGGAACTTGATGACATCTTGTCTATTATCGAACGCAATAAGTAACAACCAATACTCTTTATAAACTTTTTGATTATGATTTATTTATTGATTGTCAATATTTCATTGATTATCAGTTTTGTACTCTACAAACTGATTTTTAGAAAACTTACTTTTTTTCAATGGAATCGGATCTATCTCATTGGGACTGTCATCTTTTCTTTATTGGCTCCTGTAGGGGTTTTTATTGAACTACCGAAAGCAGAAATGATCTCTTATCATATTCCGCAGGTGGATTTGGGGACCTATATGGATGTTGAAATCGGAAGCCCAGCGGAACAGCCACTCTTTCTTATGGATATTCTCACAAAGATTTATTGGCTAGGGGTGGGGGCTGCCTGCTGTCTTCTTATCTTTCGGATAGTCCATCTTATTCGGATATTACGTTCTTCTCCTAATTACTTGAGTTTTTCATTTTTTAATCGGATTATAATTGGAAAATCGGTTAAAAACAAGGAAGATATAGCCTGGCATGAACAGGTTCATACTGACCAGGGGCATTCCTATGATTTGATCTTGATCGAGGCATTGAAAATTTTCAACTGGTTTAACCCCGTTGTCTATTTCTTTCAGAAGGAATTAAGGTTTCAACACGAATATATTGTAGATGAAATTTGCTCGATTGATAAGGTGGCCTATGCAGAGATGTTGGTGGCTCATGCCTTGAAAATTGATCAGTTAGCGTTTTCACATGAGTTTTCCAACCATTCTTTTTTAAAGCAACGTATAAGGATGTTATTTAAGAATAAATCGAAGGGGAAGCATCGCTTGTTGTATGTGATTGTACTCCCCATGCTTTTGGTTGTAGCAGGATCTACTTTGGTATTTAATACGAGCAGGGCCAAAGACATGGTTTCGGATGTCGAAGCGAGTGTTAATAGTTTAACTGTCGCTGATGAAAAGCCCCTATCTAACGAATTAGATGAGGTGAAAAGCGAATATACCGGCGAGGAGAAAAAGATTTATAAAAATCCGGAGGTGCTGGCTATACCGGTTGGGGGAATGAAAGATTACGTGTTGCGGCTGGCTGACAAGATTCATATCAGTGATGCAGCGATTAGTAACAATGTAATAGGGTTAATTGTTGTCACCGCCATCGTAGAGAAAAACGGTGAACTGAGCCATGTAAAGGCTAAAAATGATTTGGGATATGGCCTTGCATTAGCGGTGGAAAATGGAGTTAAAAAAAATGGAAAATGGAAACCAGCAATAGTCAGTGGGAAAAGCGTCCGGTCGTTAATTTCCTTACCGGTAACTGTTGGCGGGCAAACAACTTACCATTGGGATGAAAGCGACAGTTTGGGCAGAAAAGTTCGCAAGTCATCTCATCTTTTTCCAGGATCTGAGCAGGATACTTCAAAGAATGAACGATTAAAAAATGCAACAACATTAAAAACGCAACGTAAGGAAGATGGTCGAGAACTGTCAGTTGTCAGTCAGTCAGATCTGGAAGCTTATGATAAAGTTGACGTGCAGCCAACTCCTATTGGTGGAATGAATTCTTTTATGCTTTGGGTAGCTGATCATTTTGAATTTCCGAAGGATGCTATCAAGCGGGGCGTGATTGGAATGATCGAGGTTGCTTTTATTGTTGAAAAGGATGGCAGCTTAACGCATATTGACGTGAAAAAAGACTTGGGCTATGGTACAAGAGAAGCTACTATAGCGTTAATTGAAAGCGCAAAAAAATGGAAGCCGGGAATAAAGGACGGTAAACCTGTTAGGGTTGCTTATACTTTACCGATTCGTCTAAATTTAACTAAATAGTGATTATGCAGATCAGATTTATTCAGTTTTTATATCTTATTATCGTTTTTGCCACCCTTTCTTCCTGTAAGTCCTATCAAGTGGTGCCCAATGGGTTTGCTGTCGAAGGGGATGAATATTTTGTTAATATCAATAAAGAGCTTACCGTATTCTTGGGAGATGATATTATGGATAGCAAAAATTGGCAAGGTAGCGAGGGGCCAATTAATGCACATCAGGTTAACCGTAAGTTCCGGAAAGTCCTGCGTCACTTGCAGTATTCGGACACCGCTTATCAGGTTCTATTTTCTGGACATTTGGAAGGGAAATATCGATATGACATGCTCGCAGTAGTTAACAATTCGCCAAATGTAAAAGGAAAGAAAAACCATCTACTTGATTTAAGTTCTTTTCAACGCGAACAAAATAAAGAAGGACGATATTTCTATACTGCGACAACCTTTAAAGGACAAAAGCTACTTCATTTTGTAATTCCATTTAATGGTCGTCTCTGGCAGGAGAAAATGGTATCGCTAATCTTTCTCTTCCCTGAGGATTTTACCGATATCGCCTGGGCGAAGGATGTTGTGATGTCTAATGTCGCGATGTATCGAGACCGTTATAAATTCACACCGAGTAGGACTGAGATTTTATGCCCTGATGATGGTAGTAGCCGTTCGCACTTGGATTATAAAATTCCGGAAGAAAAGGTCAATAAAACGGGCTATATGTTAATGAAAGCCTATGGTGAGGTTGGCGGAGAACGGAAACTAGTTGTTTATCGCGTGATGAAGCCCGGTGATTTTTATGGATCCTTTGTGACCTGTAAAGGGGATTACGAAATTTTGTATACGACATTGCAAGATAAGATTGTTTGGCAAACCAAGGTGAATACCGAGCGGGATGTCAAATTCTAAAAAAATAAATTAAAAGCCCTGGATCAATAATCTAGGACTTTTAATTTATTTTTTAGATGCAAAATTTCATTTTGGAGCTGTTCGACTTTCTCTAATAGGTGGCTTGCCACCTGAATTCCTGCAGGATTTACTTCAAGGTCATAATAGAGATTTGAAAAACGTTCCAATTTCTGGAGCTCTTCTTCATCTATATATTGCTCTTCTTGTTGAATGACAATATGTATGAGTCCATATTCCTCCATAGTTTGCAGAAATGTTGTTTCAACCTTTCTGGATTGGCAGAAGTCTATGACTTTAATGAGTGTCGTTTCCATAAGATTATTGTTTTAGATCCTTCAATTGTTGGAACAATGCCTTTTCTTCGGCAGACAGATTATTCGGCATTTGGATATTCAGCGTGACATATAGATCGCCAAATTCACCTTCTTTGCGATATAAGGGGAATCCTTTTCCTTTAAGTCGCATTTTTGCACCATTTTGACTTTCGGCTTTAATCTTCGGTTTTACTTTTCCACCAAATGTATCTAAAGTTGCTTCGCCGCCTAGAATAGCTGTATAGAGATCTACATCAAGTGTAGTGTATAAGTCATTTCCCTGGCGTTTAAAACGAGCGTCGGGGGCGATGTTGATAGTGATATAGAGATCTCCCTTTGGACCTCCGTTGATGCCCTCACTGCCATAACCTTTCAGTTTGATTTTTTGACCGTCCTCCACTCCAGCATGAATCGTGATACGGATACTTTTTCCATTGATATTAAAGGTCTGTTGATGTGTCGTATAAGCTTCTTGTAAGGTTAAGCTGAGTTCAGCATTAAAGTCCTGTCCACGAAATGTGCTTTGACGGCCACCACCACGTCTGCTACCAAACATCTGTTCGAAGAAATCCGAGAATTGCCCATCATCAAAGTTTCCAGTGTACTCATGGGAACCACCACTACCAAATGGATTTCCTCCAGCGCCGAACGGATTTCCTCCGGTAGATTGGGACTGGCGATATTGTTGTTGCGCTTTTTCATATTCCTCTCCATGTTGCCAATGTTCACCATATTGGTCATATTTTTGGCGCTTTTCGGGGTCGGATAGTACTTCATTTGCCTCATTAATCTCCTGAAATCGCTGTTTGGCCTCATTGTCATTGGGGTTGACATCAGGGTGATATTTACGGGCTAGTTTTCGATATGCTTTTTTGATCTCATCAGCTGAAGCCGTTTTATCAATGCCAAGCACTTTATAGTAATCTACAAAAGCCATAAATTATACTTGTTTTGTATTAAAGATAACAATAATTGTGTATAAATGGTTTATTCTAAAAGGCATTTTACCGCATAAAAAAGCAAGTAAATAATCATTTACTTGCTTTTTTATATGCTACAAAATAATGCTTATAGCAGGCGATAGTTTGACTCTACTCTTTGTTGCTGTCGACAGCCAAGCGATTTTCCCGATTGGCAATTTGCCATGCCGTGTAAAATGCAAGCTTTTCACGCTTTACCATCAATGGAAAGTCGATTTTATCATAGGTATCTGCAGGCGTGTGGTAGTCTGGATGCAGGCCCGAAAAATAAAATACAGACGGTATACCTTTCTTGGCAAAGTTGTAATGATCTGAGCGGTAGTACAGGCGCATAGGGTCCTTTGGATTGTCATACATATAATCAATCTCCATTTTCGTATGCTTTTCATTCTCACTTTTATTGATCTGATACAACTCTGAGCTCAATTTATCTGAACCAATCGCATGGATATAATCGTGATTGCCTTTGAGATGCTTGTCGTCGACGCGTCCAATCATATCAATATTAATGCAGGCAACGGTATTTTTCAATGGAAATATTGGATTTTCCGTATAGAATTTAGAACCTAATAAACCTTTTTCTTCAGCAGCATAGGTAATGAACAAAATACTGCGTCTTGGCCCATTTCCAGCTGATTTCGCTTTTGAAAAAGCACGTGCCAATTCAAGGACGGCTGTTGTACCCGAGGCATTGTCATCGGCACCAAAGAAGATATTTCCTTTTGAATCTATTCCATCGTGGTCATAATGGCCTCCAATCACTACAATTTCATCTTTCTTATCCGTTCCTTCCAGATAGCCAAGAATATTTGGATCAGCTGAGGGAGTGGCATTTGTACCAAACTCGGCTTTAAAATTTGTTGAAATTACAAAGGAATTAGGGTGTCCCGAACGATTTATTTTGGAGACAACAGCGGCAAGGCTAGTTCTCGCTAGGTTTAGAATATAGTTCGCAGCATGATCTGTGATATTGACTACTGGAATCATCGCAGTCTTCTCTGGCGCCGGTTGGTCCACCGCCAAATTATAGCGCCCCTCTGTAGCACGGTCTCCAGCATCCTCCAGAAGTTGGGATAGCTGACTATTGATCGCTAATACCATCTTAGGCGTGTGTTTGAGGATCTCTTTGACTTTTTTATTTCTGGTCGTCGCCCAGTCAGAAGCAGTCTTTTTGTTGGTAATCCATGAATTCCCCTTCTCATCTGTTGGCTCATTCTCATTGATCAGCATAACAATCTTATTGTGAAGATCCATGCCAGTGATATCCGAATACTTGGGATCATCAATGCCATATCCAATAAAGACAATTTCGTTGCTCTCGAAAAGCTTGTTTTCATTATTGCCAATGACAAAAATATCTTTGCCGTGCTGGAAAGGTCTATCATTAATACTGAATTGCTTTACCTTGAAGCTGTTGCGAATAAGCTGCAAGGGTTGGAAGTAGGAGCCGTTGACAGGCGCACTAAGGCCATATTTTTTAAATTCATTGGCGATATATTCTGCTGCAAGGCGTCCACCTTTTTGGCCCGTTCCTCTGCCCTCAAAATCAACGGAAGCTAAGGTGCGTAGATGTTTTTGCGTAGATTCTACAGTGATTTCATCTGCGTATTTACTGTTTACGTCCTGTGCTTTAGCACAGCTCATCAGCGAGCATGCGATCCAAAGCAGGTTGTATATCTTTTTCATTGTCTATTTTTTGTTAGTGCGACTTTCTTCGCCTTATTTTATAAATCTAATTGACCAGATCAGCCAAGATTTCATCTGATCGATATAACTGTTATCAGTATCTGCACAATATATAAAAAAAAGCGGATGAAAAGTGTCATTTACTTTTCATCCGCTTCTTAAAATATGTTAATTTATTAACAGCTACAAGCTATTTTGTTTACGCGATTAGCGTGACGTCCACCTTCAAATTCGGTGTTTATAAATGTGCTGACGATCTTTTTAGCAAGGTCAAGATCGATAAAACGTGCCGGGATACATACTATATTTGCATCATTATGCTGACGGGCTAAAGCAGAGATTTCCTCTAGCCAACAGATAGCAGCACGGATATTTTGGTGTTTATTGGCTGTGATGGCAACACCATTTGCACTTCCACAAATTAAGACTCCGGCATCAGCTGCTTTGTTTTCTACCGCTGATGCAACTGGGTGTGCGAAATCCGGATAATCAACTGAATCTGGAGAGCTTGTCCCAAAGTCTGTTACTTCATATCCCAGTTCATTTAGAAAGCTTACCAAAGCTGTTTTGTATTCAAAACCTGCATGGTCACTCCCAATCGCAATTTTCTTTACGCTGCTCATTTTATTGTTATTTTATTTTTCTTGTGCTAATTTTTTTCTTTTGACATCGGCCGAAACCATTATACTTATTTCGTATAATAAGAACATAGGTGCTGCAACTGTCAACATCGTGATAATATCTGCAGATGGGGTAATCACCGCTGCTATGACTAGAATAATGACGGTGGCATAGCGACGGCTAGCCCGCATAAATTCAGGTGTCATGATGCCTATTTTAGAGAGGATAAATACCAATATCGGGAGAAGGAAAACAATTCCACAGCCTAACGTTAATGTTGCTATCGTAGAAAGGTAGTTATCAATAGTAATCTGGTTGACAATTTCATCACTTAAGGATACATTTGCTAGAAAGTTGATGGATAATGGTACAACAATGTAGTATCCGAAGAGTGCCCCTAAAATAAACAATAAAGACGAATAAAAAACAAATCCACGTGCAGACCGTCTTTCTACATCTGTTAATGCAGGTTTTACAAACAACCAGATTTCAAAAAGAAGGTAAGGAAAGCCCATCATCAAGGCCATCAATAAACAGGAGTTTATCTGAAGCATAAATTGTCCTGCTAGTTCGGTATTGATGATATTAAAAGGAATTTTCTTTACACAGAAGTCCGCTAAATTGAAAGCATCGGCTGCCTTACACATCATGCGATAAGTCCAAAAATTTAGATTTTTGGGCCCCATGATGATGTCGTTGAACACGAAATCGTAAAATGTAAAAGCAATACCTGCAAAAATACAGATCGCAATCGCTGAACGGACAAGATGCCATCTTAAAACCTCTAGGTGGTCAAAAAAAGACATTTCTGCTTCTATATTTTTCCCTTTATCTTTAATAGCTTGTATTAGATCTTTCGAATTAGGTGTACTCATAAAAATTGTTTGGAAACAAAAATACCATTCTTATTGTAAAGAATGGTATTTTTTATGTGTGTAAAGATAATTTTATTTAATCTTCTGCCGGATATTCAGTTAGGTCGAAAGTTTCCATAAACTTTGTCGTGAAATTGCCGGCTCTAAAGTTAGGGTCACGCATCAATCTCAAGTGCAAAGGAATGGTTGTTTTGATCCCTTCAATGACGAATTCGCTTAAAGCACGTTCCATAGTGCAAATTGCTTCCTCACGTGTTTGGGCAACAGTGATCAATTTCGCAATCATGGAGTCATAGTTAGGCGGAATTGAATAACCAGAGTAAACGTGTGTATCTACACGTACGCCATGTCCACCCGGAGAGTGGAAATTAGTAATTTTACCTGGTGACGGACGGAAATTGTTGAAAGGATCCTCTGCATTGATACGACATTCAATCGCATGCATTTCTGGCTCATAGTTTTTACCAGAAATTGGAATTCCTGCGGCAACTTTGATTTGTTCTTTGATCAGATCAAAGTTGATGACTTCTTCCGTTACTGGGTGTTCTACCTGGATTCGTGTATTCATTTCCATGAAGTAGAAATTACGGTGTTTGTCAACCAAAAATTCGATTGTACCTGCACCCTCATAGTTCACCGCTTTAGCACCTTTGACAGCAGCTTCTCCCATTTCAGCTCTCAATTCGGGAGTCATAAAAGGTGATGGAGATTCTTCAATCAATTTTTGGTGACGACGTTGGATAGAACAATCACGTTCAGATAAGTGGCATACCGTACCAAATTGATCACCGACAATCTGGAATTCGATATGACGAGGTTCTTCTACGTATTTTTCAAGGTAGATTCCATCGTTTCCAAAAGCTGCAGCAGACTCAACGCGTGCTGAATCCCAAGCCGGTTCGAATTCTTCATCTTTCCAGATAATACGCATACCACGGCCACCGCCACCAGCAGTTGCTTTGATGATAACAGGGTAGCCTATTTCATTCGCTAATGTAATACCTTCTTTTACGTTTGAGATCAAGCCATCGGATCCTGGAACTGTAGGAACACCTGCTTTTTTCATGGTATCCTTAGCACGGGATTTATCGCCCATTTTCTCTATTTGCTCTGCAGTCGCACCAATAAATTTAATGCCATACTCTGCACAGATTGCCGAGAAGCGTGCATTTTCCGATAAAAAACCATATCCTGGGTGAATCGCGTCTGCGTTCGTCAGTTCGGCCGCAGAAATAATATTAGGAATGTTTAAGTAAGAGTCTCTGCTCGGTGGAGGACCAATACAAACTGCTTCATCCGCAAATCTTACGTGTAAGCTATCTCGGTCAGCAGTAGAATATACAGCAACACTCTTGATACCCATTTCACGACAGGTACGGATAATGCGCAGGGCAATCTCGCCTCTATTTGCAATTAATATTTTTTTGAACATTGTCTTGAATTATGAAGTTTGCAAAAAATGTAGCCCTTTGGGGGCTACATGTATTCATTTACGTAATTGTAAATTACTTAGGCTCAACTAAGAATAATGGTTGGTCGAACTCAACAGGTTGAGCGTCTTCTACCAAAATCTTAACGATTTTACCTGAAACTTCAGATTCAATTTCGTTGAATAATTTCATTGCTTCAACGATACATAATACAGAACCGGTATTGATATCATCACCAATATTAACGAAAGATGGTTTACCAGGTCCAGCAGAGCGGTAGAATGTACCGATCATTGGTGATTTGATTGTTATCAAGTTTGCATCAGCATTTGCTGCTGGTGCTGCAGGGCTAGCTACAGGAGCTGGCGCCGCTGCTTGTGCAACTTGAGGAGCCGCAACTGGAGCAACAGCAGGAACAGTAGCTGTAACGTATGTAGGCTCTTGATTTGTTTTTATTGTAATTTTAAAATCTTGCTCTTCAATTGAGACTTCATTCACACCTGATTTTGAAACGAATTTAATCAAGTCCTGAATTTGTTTGATATCCATACCCATAGTATTCTAGGTTTTGTTTGTTTCTAAAAAATTCTAACTGTCAAAAGTAATAAATTATACCATAAAATGGACAATTAATACGCCCATTTTAAATAGATGGATCCCCAAGTGAAACCACCGCCAAAAGCAGCAAGGATAAGATTATCCCCTTTTTTCAATTGCGATTCCCATTCCCATAAACATAAAGGAATCGTACCACTGGTCGTATTTCCATATTTTTGAATGTTTACCATGACCTTCTCCTCTGGAAGCCCTACACGTTCTGCAGTTGCATCAATAATACGTTTGTTGGCCTGATGAGGTACCAACCAAGCGATATCTTCTGATTTCAAGTTATTTTTGACCATAACCTCATGAGCTACATCTGCCATATTGGTTACTGCAAATTTAAACACTGTACGACCCTCTTGATAGGCGTAGTGTAATCCTGCATCTACAGTTGCATGTGACGCCGGATTGAGTGAACCTCCACCTTTGATATTCAAAAACTGTCCTCCGGAACCGTCAGTTTTTAAAATAGCATCTTGTATACCCATTCCTTCTTCATTCGGTTCCAATAGCACACAACCACAACCATCGCCAAATAGGATACAGGTGTTACGGTCTTGATAATTGATTACCGAAGACATTTTATCTGCACCGATAACAAGGACTTTCTTGTGTGTACCTGCAGTGATAAATTGTGTTCCCGTATTTAGACCGAATAAGAAACCTGAACAAGCTGCTTGAAGATCAAATCCCCAGGCATTGGTTGCTCCGATTTTATCGGCCAGAATATTTGCCGTGGCAGGGAACAACATATCTGGTGTACTAGTACAAAAGATGATAAGGTCAATATCTGTGGCAGCTATACCTCTCTTTTTCAATAAACCCTGAACAGCGGGTACAGCAAGATCTGAAGTAGCAAGGCCTTCACCTTTTAAGATGCGTCTCTCTTTGATTCCCGTTCTGGAAACAATCCATTCGTCGTTGGTGTCGACCATTGTTTCCAATTCTTTGTTGGTAAGGATGTAATCCGGAACGTAACCATTTACAGCCGTGATTGCGGCGTGAATCTTTGACATAAATATTCTAATTGAAAATAGATCTGATGCTGTCAATGAACTTAGACTCGATCATATCTCTTGAAAATAAAACCATATTTTTAATGGCCTCAGGTGTCGAAATACCATGGCCAATAATGACAGGAGCATTAACTCCCAAGATGGGGCTACCGCCGTACTGCTCGTAGTTGAATCGGTCGAAGAAATCATCTTTAAAACCTTTTTTCAACGTCACTACATAAAATGATTCTGCAAGTTTCAAGACGACGTTGCCTGTAAATCCATCACAGACGTAAACGTCGGCATGGTCACTGAACAGGTCACGGCCTTCTGCATTTCCGATAAAGTTAATCTTGTCGTTGGCTTTAAGTAGGGGGTAGGTAGAGGTTGTTAGGATGTTTCCTTTTTCTTCTTCTTCTCCGATATTCAATAATCCCACTTTAGGGTTGGATACATTAAATACATGTTCGGCAAAGACACTTCCCAATATTGCAAATTGGTTCAACATCTCTGGCTTACAGTCTGCATTAGCGCCGACGTCCAATAAGATTCCGAAGCCTGATTTTAATTTGGGAACAATGGATGCTATCGCAGGACGCAATACGCCTGGAATAGCTTTAACGCTGAACATCGAGCCCACAAGCATGGCACCAGTATTACCAGCAGAAGCAAATGAGTCGATTTCTTTATTTTTTAAATATTCAAATCCCTTCGCGATACTTGAGTTGGGTTTTTGAGTTATTGCTTTGGTTGGATGTTCACCCATTGCAATGACTTCTGGAGCCTCTACATATTCAAAGTCAGATGAATTTCCTCCGGCTTGATTGATTAATTGTTTAGTCTCTTCAGTTTTACCAAAAAGGACTATTTTTTGGTCTCCAGTAAGCTGTTTTTGTGCTTCAATAGCACCTGTTATCGTTGCTTTAGGAGCATAATCTCCTCCTAAAATATCTAAACCAATCTTCATCCGTTATTATTTAGTAAATCAATAATACGCAAAAAACATCCCAAAGTAAAGCAAATTTCTAAAATAGTGCTTGTTTGGGATGTTTTGGTGTTATGAAAGGTTTACCTTAGACAACAGCTGTATTTTCAATGATTAATTTACCGTTGTAGTACAAGTTTCCGTCTACAGTATATGCACGGTGAGGTAAATGAACTGCGCCAGTTTCTTTACATACTGTCAAGCTTGGAGCTTCAGCTTTATAATGTGTTCTTCTTTTGTCTCTTCTTGATTTAGAAGTCTTACGTTTTGGATGTGCCATCTCGTATTCTTGTTTTAGTTATTTTTAATATTTCTCAATGCTTCCCAACGTGGGTCGATAATTTCTTCTTCTTTTTGCTCCTCTGAATCAGGCTCGCTTGTAAATAAGGCAAGCATCTCAGGATCACATTGTATGCCTTGTCCCTGCTCTTCACATTTGACGATATAAGGAACAGCTAAATTGATGTATTCATACAATAACTCAGCTATATCCAACTCATGGTCGCTTTTGGATAGGATCAACACCTCTTCGGTATTATCTGTCCAATCTTCATCCGTGAATTTGACTAATATCCGTTCTTGAATTGAAATCGGTGACATAAACTCTTTTAAGCAGGTATCACAAGTCAATTGGATTTCGCCTTGGATATCAAAGTGCAAAATCAAAAGATTCTCTTGTTTTTGCAATTCAACTTCTGCTTTTAGATTGCCATCTTTTACAATCGAATGTTCGTAGCAGTCAAAGAACTTTTTATTAATGTCAAATTCAAAATTGTGCTTTCCAGCGTTGAGCCCCGAAAAGGGAATTCTGTATTGTTTTAGATATTTCACAATCTTGCATTTGAGCCTGCAAAGGTATGTATAAAATCATTAGGATAGAAATATTTTTTTAAATATTCCGAACCAAAGCATTATACAGGCCAGTAACAGGAGTTATTCATAATAATTTTTACCTAACTCTATCTTTTCGCGTCCATTGGCCATACGCCACTTGTTCGTGTCTCGTAACGAATATGCGCAGCCACAATATTCCTGCATATAGAACTTTTCCTTTTTAGAGACTTCCAGCATACGCGCCGAACCGCCTTTCTTGCGCCAGTTGAAGGTCCAGTATTCCATTCCTTCATGGCGGGAGGCCGCACGTAAACCACAGTCATTGATCTGTTCCATGTTTTTCCAGCGTGAGATACCTAGTGAACTTGAGATCACATCAAAACCGTTTGCAGCAGCATATTCAGCTGTTTTTTCAAATCGCATATCAAAACACATGGTACAACGGATGCCTCTTTCGGGTTCTTGTTCCATCCCTTTGGCGAGTTCAAACCAGTGGTCAACATCGTAATCCGCGTCTATAAATGGGATATTATGTTTTTCCGCAAATCGGATGTTCTCATCTTTACGCAAATCATATTCTTTGCGGGGATGAATATTGGGATTGTAAAAATAAATCGTAAAATCGATATCTGAAGCAATGAGCGCTTCCATCACTTCTCCAGAACAAGGAGCACAGCAGGAGTGTAAAAGTAATTTTTTGCCTTCTCCCGGTAATGCCAAGGTCTCCCTTACAAATTCCTTATTTTCCATAATCGTATGTGCTAACAAAAACAAGGACAATTTTAATCAAAAAGTAGCGAATTGACAAATCTTTCCGTTTTACTTATAAGGTTTTGCCTTTAAAAGAATCATATAAATTCATTGATATTCTGCATATATTAGTAGATTTGTATGTTTAACGCAATATGCTATTTTTAATAAAAAATATATGAAATTTTCGTTTCAATCCTGTATTATTCTATTCTTTGTCAGTATAATAGGTTTTACCGCCTGTAAGAAATTGGATGACGAACCAAGCAATATTGGACGTGTCACGCAGATATCAAGATTATATATATCTTTCTTGGATTATGATCCAAATAATACGTCCCTGAAGAATATGATGATTGTTGATCCGGCAGATACGACTAATTTAGACAATATCTATCAGTATCTTTCTCCAACTAAAGGGGGAGGGCCTATTCATTTTGATGCCAGTGCCCGTGCGATCTTTCAGGCAAGTTTTACACCTCAGGATACCTTTCTTCAGGTTATTCCATTCGCAAATGATATCTACGGAATTCCTGGTAATGCAGGGGCTATCGGATATCGCGGTTTCTCTAATGTCAAGGGATTGGCTTATTATACTTATGCCCAGCAAAATGGTACTTCTGGATCTGCTACAATCCCATTTCTTTTGGCGGTAACAACCAACGGGAGCAGTAGCTCCATGTTGTATGCTGTAAGTACACCTAGTGGAAAGGTTGGTTCCAAAGGCGGGGCTCCAATTATAGACAAACAGATTAATCTTGGAAACATGGTAGCTAGTTCATTGACGCTGCTGAATACGGACGATAAGAATGAAAAATTGGTACTTGTAGGATTTGATAGTGATGATTCAAAGAGTGGAAGCGGCTTTGCAGTTTATTCGACATTAAAACAACAACTAATCAATCAGGCGCGTGATACTATAGTCAACTCTGATAATTTTAAACCCATGATGAGAGTCTATATCAAGGGTAAAACCAAATTAGGTCCGGTATCTTATGCCCCTAATAAAGGATTATTAGCAGTAACAGCGGGTAAAGAAGTGCTGTTTTTTAAGGATCCAAAAGCTTTATTTAGTGGAACTTCAGATAAAAATGTAGATCCTGATTATGTTGTTAGTGGTGCTAATACAGGTTTAGAAAAACCTTGGGGGGTAGCCATTGACGACCGTCTCAACGAAGGGAAATTCTTCTATGTTTCCGATCTAACGAACCATACTATTTCGCGCTTTCCATTGGTAGGTGAAGGGGATATCAAACCAGATATCGCAGCGAAAACATATGGTTCCTTGAATCCAAATTATATCTTTTTGGATGGTCGGTCTGCTACTAATTTTTAATAGCTAGTTTAAGCAAGCAGCTCGAACAGCGCTCTGATTTCCTGTTGTTTGCTCGAACTTTCATGCTCCTCGTAAGCTGACATCAAGTTCCGCAAAGCGCGTTTAATGATGGTCACATTGTCGCAGGGATAGGTAAACTCTCTATCCGGATTGAGGTTCAATTGCTTCAAAAATGAATTTACATCACTTTTTTGCATGACCTGTCCACGGTTAAAGGCATTGATGTAAAATAACACATTTTCATTTCCTTCTTCGTCCGTATCCATGTAAGCCAATACAAAATGTTTAGGTAAATTAATGCCGTAGATTGGAATGTCCAGTTTTTGTGCAATGATGCTATAAATGCAGGATAAGGTTAGGGGATTTCCCTGTTTGGTGTCGAGTACCTGGCCAATATAGGAGTTCTGAGGGTGATGATAATCCTTTGTATTTCCTGAAAGACCAAAAGACCCAAAAAGAACATGATTAATCAGGTTCACTTTTTCCAATGGACTCATGTCATAATGCAGGCCCCGCCATACCTCCGTTTTGAGATCTTCTATTGTCAATACAATCTTGTGATCCTCGTAGGAAGGATATTGATAATTATGGAGGATAATTAATCCTTCCAGTAGGTTGAATGAGTTACTCAGATTCCATATCTGCAGTTCGTTTTTGGTCTGATCAAACTGAATTTCATGAATGATATTCTCTAAACGCCCTTGTATGTTGGGATCGAAGCTTGATTCCCAAAATTTTTCTAAATAGGGTACGATCTCAGGACCTTGGCTTTTTAACTGATGTTCCACTTCCTGAAGAATCTGTTGGTCGGTGTCGTCCAACAGCGATATTAGCGATTTCAACTCTCTCTCATTCATCCTAACGAAGTTAAAAAATTGATTCGAGAAATGAGATATAAAAAATCCCTACCGCAATGTATATGTCGGATAGGGATTATTCAGGTTAAATTGGTATACAATTATTTGAGCTGACCATCCAGCATATTAACAATTCTTTTCCCGTATTCGGCATTCTTTTCAGAGTGGGTGACCTGTATAATTGTAACACCATCATCATTGAGCTGTTTGAATAGATCCATGATTTCTTCACCCTGTTTGGAGTTTAAATTGCCCGTAGGTTCATCGGCAAGTAATAATTTGGGTGAACCTGCCAATGCACGCGCGATACCGACGATCTGTTGTTGCCCTCCCGATAGTTGTGCAGGAAATAGATCTTTCTTTCCGACAATGCCAAAACGATCGAGCATATCGGCCACAATGGCTTTTCTTTCTTTGCTCGAAATGTCCTTGTAGATCAACGGTGTTTCAATGTTTTCATATACAGTCAATTCATCCAACAGATGGTATGCTTGAAATACATAGCCAATATGAGATTGGTAAAGCTGCGTTCTTTTTTTTGCCTTCATTTCCAATACATTCTCGCCCATAAAGATATATTCGCCCTCGTCAGGTTCATCAAGCATGCCTATAATATTCAATAAGGTCGATTTTCCAGACCCTGATGGCCCCATGATGGAGATAAAATCGCCTTCAGCGATATCGAGACTTACATCTTTAAGGACGAATGAGCGTGTACCACCTACATTATACCACTTGAATAAATTTTTTAATTGTATCATTTTTTAGTATTGAGATCTTAGATATTCTTATTTTATATTTTATATTTTTTCTAGTCACCATAATTATTGTTCGACTGCGGAATAGGGCCTCTCACCACTCATATTATCTTTTATTCATCGCGCAGGCTATCTACTGGATTTGTTTTTGCGACTTTTATAGATTGGAAGCTGATGGAAACTAATATGAGGATAAATATGCAAAATATTGGAATCAAAAACGACCACCAGGAAAGCTGAATGTGATAGGCGAAATTGGAAAGCCATTTATTCATGAGTAGATAGGCTATTGGAAGGGCAATGCCGATCCCGATCAGAAATAGCTTGAAAAATGGCTTGTTCAGTTGAATAAAGAGCATTTGTACCGATGCTCCGAGTACTTTACGGATACTCATTTCCTTTTTTCGTAATGCCGCTTGATACGCCGCCATACTGAACAGTCCTAATGCCGCGATGATAACCGAAAGGCTTGTGAAACTATTAAAAGCAGTTTGCAATTCTTGCTGTTTTTTATGCTGTAAAGCATATTGTTCATCCATAAAGGAATAATCAAGGGGCAGATCTTTTGCGGATGGATTTTTCTTCCATTCTGTTTTGACCGTATTGATGGCCTGATCGACCATTCCCTGTTTTGTTTTGACCATGAGTGTTGTCTGAAAGCGCATAGTACCACATTCACTTTTAAATGAATATATGGTCGGTTGAACTACATTTTCAAAGCCGTAAGCTTTACTGTCTTTGACCAGACCGACAATTTCAAAGTTAACATCACAGCCCTTGATTTTAGCACCTATAGGGTTCGCAAGTCCTAAATTTTTGGCGGCAGATTCATTGATAATGGCATAGTTAGCCGAGGAATCGCGAAGCAGTTGGTTCAGTGAAACATTGGTATTCCCTTGTATATTGGAGATATTTAATGTTTTGAAGTAACCTGGATCAATGCCGACATGGGCAAATGAAACGGTTTTTTGTGCATAGGAAAAATCCATTTTAGGAGGCTGTTCGCCTTCCCCTGGAATATTTGTCGCTGATGCGACTGAGGCAATACTTGGATCATTCTCTAACCGACGTTTTAGTTGTTGATAGGAACCATCGATTTTATTGTCGTAATACATACCGACACCTTTGAAATTGACAACCTGTGCAGGTTCAAATCCTTTATCCGCCAGCTGCATGTAATTTAGCTGTGCTCTAATAATCAGCATGCCCGAGATAAATAGGATGGCCATACTGATCTGAAAAGTTAGCAGTGCGTTTCGAAATGTGCCCTTTTTAAGAATGGAAGTAAGTCCGCCTTTTAGGAGATTGACAGATTTGAAGCCAGAAAGTACGATAGCTGGGTATATTGCCGATAGAACTGTTGTCAATAGTACGGCAATAGCAAGTTGGGCGATTGTTTCGGAACTCAAAATATAGCCTTTAAGGTCATCATTAAACCATTTTTGAAGGATATTTCCTGTGAGGGCCAAAGCGACGAAACTTAGCACTGCAGCATTGAATGTCAGGATAAATACTTCCAGCACCAATTGCCTGATGATCGACCAGCGTGAGCTTCCCAATATTTTTTTGAGCGCAAGCTCCTTAATGCGCTGATCCGCCTGTGCCATAATCATATTTGCAAAATTGGCAGAGGCGAGTAAGAGAATCAAAACGGAGAGAATACCAATAATCCACGTGATGATATAAGCCGTGTTACTTCCTGTTTTTGGTCGAAGGTGAAGGTTGGCCAATGGATCTAAATAGATCTTCCCTTTGGCATAACTGGAGGAGCGGATTTTATCTTTCGGTGCAATTTCTTTCTGGTAAAGCGCATTGATGCGATTGGTCAACTTCGTGATATCCGTACCAGGCCGAACCTGGATAAAGGTTTGATACAAAAAGGGATTATTATCGGCGAAGAGATCCTGCGGTTCACGGATAAAAAGGAGGTCGTAATCAATCATGGACAGACCTTGTTCTTTGATGGTACCGTAGATTGTTTCCTTCATTCCAATTTGTAGACTTAGAGCTGGAATCGACTGGGGACTGTCAAAATTTAAGTCTTCTTTTTTGAATAGTTGTTCGGCAATGTGACTTTTGACCATGGTCGCATCCTTTTGGTCCTTGTTTTTGTAGAGTGGTCCAGTCGTATTTTCGATTTGAAAGATTCGTGCGGCAGAGGAGTCAATCAGGGCGGCATTTTTAATAAGGACTGTTTTTTCACCAAAAAGGGGGTAACTACCGTAGTTGTAAACTATTTTCCTCCCAGCATAAATGATATCTGGTAAATTTTGCTTTAGCAATGGAGCCAATGAAGGAGACGTTTCGTCCGTAAATGCACCTTCTGCTTCAAGGCCAATTTGGTAGATATCCTTATAATGTGGATTCCATTTATCGTAACTTGTTTCGCGATTGATGTATTGATACGAAAGGATAAAACCTGTAAAACCCAGGGTCAATCCAATAATATTTAAGAAAGTAAAACCTTTATTTTTTAGGAGTTTACGCCAAGCTAGTTTGAAATCATTTTTTGCCATTTTACGCTGGATATGTATGTTTAAACCAATTCGAACTATTTTACCTAATTAAAAAGGCAATCCCCTTGCCATTGTTGTAATTATTTTGTTATAAGTGCTTTATGTGGTTTTTTTTTATTTTCGGATGTCCGATTTCGAACAGTTTACGTCCAGAATCGAACATCCGAAAGTAGCTGTCATCCTTTATTCATCACGGAGGCTATTTACCGGATTGGCGCGAATAACCTTCCAGGTTTGATAGCTAATTGTTCCGAATGCAACTAAGATTGCGCTTATTCCCGCCAAAACAAAGTAGAACCAATTTATTTCTATTCGGTAATTGAAATCTGTCAGCCATTGATTCATTGCCCACCACGCAACAGGTGTAGCAATGATCAAGGCTACAAACACCAATTTTATAAAGTCTCCAGAGAGTAATTTGAGTAATCGGACGGAACTCGCGCCGAGGACCTTGCGGACACCGATTTCTTTGGTACGCTGCTGGGTCACATAAGTTGCCAGTCCAAAAAGTCCAAGTGCTGCAACAAAAATGGCAACGAAAGCAAAGCAGCTGAAAATATTTTTTGTCCGTTGGACATCTTGATAGAGGTCGGCGAAACCTGCATCGAGGAAATTGTAATCAATTTTTTGATTTGGTGAAAATTTGTTCCAAACAGTATTAATGTCGGCTAACGTTTTGGCCATGTCCTTAGATTTGGTCTTGATGGAAAGTATGGAAGTACTATTGGCGAGGGTCATGCAAACAGGATAGTACCCTTCATCTTTCATCGATTCAAAAATAAAATCGTCTACGACACCGATAATGGTCCATGTCATCCCATTGGTAATTTGCGCACCAATTGGATTTCCTTTAATCCCCAGATCAGCAACCATTCTTTTATTAACAATAGCTCCTGTACTATCCGATGCGATATGTGGATCAAAGTTTCGGCCGGCTATAAGTTTCAGTCCAAAAGTGGAGAGGTAACTTTCGTCGATATTCCAGAATTGTCCACCTTCTCCCAATTCGAGATCTTCTTTTCCTTTGGCCCAGAAAAGATTCCCGTTTCTTTTTGCCCCCTCTAACCGGACGGGTAGGTAGTCACTGATAGAGACATCATTGACGGATGGAATAGCTTTCAGTTCATTTTTTAATTCTCGAACCTGAGAAGCAATACCATTTATGCCACGGAGGACAATGACCTGATCTTTGTCGAAGCCAATATCCTTATTGAGCATGAAGCTGATTTGCTGATTTGCAATAAGTGCGCTGATCATCAGGATGATCGAAGTCGCAAATTGAAAAATAACCAGCCCATTGCGGAGCAAGGACGACTTAGGATTAGTGACCGATTTACTTTTCAAGGCGTTGATAGGCTGAAATCCTGATAAATAGAGCGCTGGGTATAGGCCCGCAAGAGTGCCTATGAGCAACATGCTTAAAATCATCGAAGGCACAAAGTACCAGACTGTCCATGGTATAGACAGTGCTTTATTGGCTAGATTGTTAAATAGCGGAAGTAATATACAGGCTAGTAGTAATCCTAAAAGCAATGAAATAAGACTGTAACAAACGGCTTCGGTCATGAATTGCATAACCAAAGCCCTTCGATTGGATCCAATGGTTTTTCGAATGCCGATTTCTTTGGCTCTGGTCGCAGCGTTGGCCGTCGACAGATTAACAAAGTTAATGCAGGCGATCAATAAAATAAAAAATGCGATACCTGCAAATACCCAGACCATCTTGATGTCGCCTTGATATTGTGTTGCCATACCATATTCCGAAATATTCTTTGAACGTAGATGCATGTCCAGGGCATTTTGGAGCAACACAGTTGACTGCATCGTTTCGGGTGATATTTTCATCCCATTTTTTTTATTGATCAGAATATAATGGTCCTGAATATAGTTTTTCGAAATGCTGCGCTGGGCATTAACAATATCGCTATTCTCCTTAAGTTTTACATAGGTAATGTAATTTGTTGCACCCCAATTGTTTTGTTCACCAGGATAAAATGGTTCTCCTGCCAGGGATATAAAATAATCATAACCATAGAGACTGGAATTGCTCGGAACATCATCGATTACAGCCGTTATGTTGTATAAAACATTTTTATTATTGTTTAGATAGATGGTTTTACCTACGGCATTTCCTTTGAAATACTTCTGGGCTTTACTTCTGGTAATGACCATCGCATTGGGTTTGTCTAACGCATGTGATAGCTGTCCTTGTAGAACTGGAAGTGGAAATATTTCCAAAATAGACTGATCGGCATAAACAAAGCCTTTGTCAAGGTAATTCTCTGCCCGGCCATTTACAGTAAACAAATTACTTCCGGCGCCAAATAAGGTATTGGGTAAAATGCGGCCTGCCCGTTCGACACTGGGTACCTCCTCCTGCAGGGTTTTGGCAGCTGGGGCAGGAAAGGCAAAGCTCTGCCTCGCTTTATCACCATCGGGTGCTGAAACGATAAGACGGAACACACGATCCATGTCGGGATACATCCTGTCATAACTGGTCTCATGCCTGATATACAGTACAATGAGAATGCAGATAGCGATACTAAAGGCGAATCCACCAATTTTGATCAACGAGTAAAGTTTGTTGTTGGTCATGTTTCGCCAGGCGATCTTCAAATTATTTCCTAACATACTAAAAGTCTTTTACGGTTTGTATTTATTCATCTCGAAGGCTATCCACTGGATTAGCTTGAATGGCTTTCCAAGTTTGATAACTAATGGTACTCAAAGCAATTAAAATGGCACTCATGCCGGCAAGAATAAAGTATAGCCAATTTATTTCGATTCGATAGTTAAAGTCTGTAAGCCATTGATTCATTGCCCACCATGCAACAGGTGTGGCAATAATCAAGGCGACAAACACCAATTTTATAAAATCTCCAGACAAGAGCCGAAGTAATCTGATCGCACTGGCACCAAGTACTTTACGTACACCGATTTCTTTAGTGCGTTGTTGAGTGACATAAGTTGCAAGACCGAATAGCCCAAGAGCAGCCACAAAAATGGCAACCAGGGCAAAGCAAGTGAAAATATTCTTGGTCCGTTCCACATCCTGATAAAGGGTCTCAAAACCTTCGTCCAAAAAGCTGTAGTTAATTTGTTGATTTGGCGCAAATTTGTCCCATACACCAGCAATGGCGGCAAGTGTCTGCTTGAGCTGTTGCGGTTTTACTTTAATAGAAAGGAGGGAAGGATTGCCCTGTAAGGTCATGCAAAGCCCTGTATAACCTTTATCCTTTAGCGATTCAAAAATAAAGTCGTCGACTACCCCAATGACTGTCCATGTATTGCCATTGGTGATTTTTGCACCAATAGGATCTTTCAGGTGAAGTTCGTCGGCCAATTTTTGATTGATGATTGCCGAACTGCTATCGGTTGCTATGCTAGGATCAAAATTTCGACCTTTACGTAGATGAAGACCGAATGTGCTCAGATAATCCTGATCGATTTCCCAAAATTGGCCCTGTGTAGCCATATCAAGATCTTTTCTGCCATCGACCCAGAATGGATTGCCATTTCGTTTGGCACCATCGATAGGGACTGGAAGAAAATCACCCATGGAAACTGAAGCAACATTGGGGAGGTTTTTTAGTTCATTTTTTAAACTAGGAAGCTGTTTGGACAATGTACCAATGCCCCGAAGTACGACAACTTGTTCCTTGTCAAATCCCAGATCTTTGTCCAGTATATAGTTTATCTGTTTATTGGTCACCAATGCTCCAACGATAAGTACTATAGAGGTCGCAAATTGAAAGACAACCAAACTATTCCTAAACAGCGAAGATTTGGAGCCAACGACATTGTTTTTCAGTGCGGTGATTGGTTTAAATTTGGATAGGTACAGTGCTGGATAGATTCCGGCAAGGACACCGACCACTAATATGGCCACCAAAAGAGAAGGAAAGAAGTATGTTGCCATCCAAGGAATGGTCAAGGATTTGTTGGCCAGATTGTTAAATATCGGAAGTAGGAGCCAGCTTACAAAGAGCCCGATAATCAGGGACAATAAACTATAACAGATTGCTTCAATAAGAAATTGTCCAACAAGCAGCTTCCTGGAGGAGCCAATAGTTTTGCGGATACCAATTTCTTTTGCTCTTGTTGCCGCATTGGCTGTGGATAAATTGATGAAGTTAATACAGGCAATCAACAAAATAAATAAAGCGATTGTTGCGAAGGTCCAAACCATACGAATATCTCCTCGATTCATTGTGCTCACCTTATCGTCGCTTACATCGCTAGATTTTAAATGGATATCAAGTGCATTCTGTAAAGTGATTTGTGCCTGTTTGAAAAGAGGATTAAGTTTACGTCCCGATTTTAGATATTCAGGTAGATAATGTATTTCTAAGTAATTCTTTGAAATTTCTTGTGCTGCCAACGCAGCATCTACATGAGGTTTTAATTTAACATAGACGGTATAATTGTTATTGAGCCAAGCTGTCTGTTCGCCTTGATAAAAAGGTTCTCCAGCGAGCGACATAAAAAAACTATAACCAGCAAGAGTCGAATTGTTGGGCATATCTTCAATGACCCCAGTGATGGTATAGGCCTTAGATTTATTGTTGTTGAGATAGATCGTCTGCCCGATTGGATCATTTTTAAAGTATTTTTCGGCTTTGCTTCTGGTGATAACCATTGTGTTGGGCTTGTCGAGTGCATGGGGCAGCTGACCCGAAACCATTGGCATAGGAAACATATCGAGAATGGATTGGTCAACATAAACAAATCCATCATCGTAATGGTTATCTGGACTATCATTTAACGACAATTGATTGCTGCCGGCACCAAATAACGGATTGGGCAGGATACGTCCCGTTTGTTCAATAGATGGGATCTCCGCTTTTAGGGTTGGAGCTACGGGTGCAGAAAGTGAAACCCAGCGTCCGATCTTATTTTCAACGGGCAACTGAACGACCAGACGGTATATTCTATCCATATTCGGATAAAACTTATTATAGCTTGTCTCATGCTTGATATATAAAACAATGAGGATACAGATCGCAATACTAAAGGCAAAGCCACCAATCTTGATGAATGAATACAGCTTGTTTTTAGCCATATTCCGCCAAGTGATTTTGAGATTATTTCCTATCATAGCAGAAATTTTTTAAAGTCTGAATGATTGGTAGTTATCATCAAAGCAGACCATTACATCAAAATCAATTGCGTTGCCACTTTGTTAATCTATTGATTATTAGTTGTTTGTTTTAAGTATTGAAAGCTAGGTCTGTACGATATCGAACAGTTTGGCGTTCAGTATCGCACAGATGTTCTCGGCACTCGCCTAAAGATAGAATGGCCTATTCTTCAATCTCTTTTAGCTGGAGATGATCACATAGCTCGAGCATCATTTTAGCTGGATCTGTATCAATGGCTAATGCAATCAGGTACATTTCATCCAAACGCAATTTAGCCGTTTCTGTCATGGTCAGCTCATTGATTCTTGCCTTACTTAAACCTGTTTTGCGCGCAATCCGCGATTTATTAACTGATTTCTTCTCTAAAAATTCACCTAGTTTTGTCATAACTATAATTTTGTGTTCTTTCTTTTGTATAGATAAATATATAAAATGTTATTTTTATTTATACAAATGTTTTTAATTTAAAATATTTTATACTCTTTTGTATAGAATAACTATATAAATGAATTGTATGTATGATGAAAAAGAACAGTAACCAACACTTGGCCAGTATATTCGACCTAAAAACCTGATGCAGGTATTGGATGATCTACTCAATCGATCTGACGAGCTTAAACTTATTCAGAAAGAATCGACGTATGGATTTGTTTATCTATCGAATAGCTATAGTGGATAGAATAATAAGAAGTTACCCCTACGGTAGTTGTTCGTAACGAACAACTACCGTAGGGGTATGAAAATACTAAGCCGTAGGGCAACCAATTATAAACTACTACCCCCATTTCGAGTAAGACACCGCCCTACGGCTTATTTTTCTATTGATCTCTCAATTTTTCAACTGGATTAAACCGGGTTGACCGAAATACAATAATGGCAATCAATAAACATAGTAACCCCATCAACGTACCTAATGGTAACAGGTAGGTAAGTGCATTGATGTCTATTCGGATGATGTAATTTTGAAGCCAGTATTGCATCAATAGATAACTCAGCGGAACCGTTGTCAAAGCCGCAAATAAGAATATTCCGTAGTACTCCTTAGAAAATAACACCATTAAATGTGCTAACGACGCACCGAGTACTTTACGGATACCGACTTCTTTATTGCGCAGATGAATAGAAAGCGATATTAATCCGGTGAGTCCCAATGCCACGATCAGCAACGAAACGACCGTAGCAATCTGGGACGCGCGATGCAACTGCAGCTCAGTTTCATATAAATTTTTGATACGTTCATCCATAAATTGATATTCGAAAGGAGCATCTGGCATCAAGGCTTTCCATTTTTTTTCTAATTTCTGCAGCGCATTGGCAAGAGAGCCCTGCTGTAAACGGATACTAAGGTATCGGTATTGTAAGCTTTCCTGTACATCTATCCAGATAATAGGCGGAGAGGCCTGGTGAAGTGAATTGGCTACAAAGTTTTCAGCGACGCCTACAATAGTCATTTTGTAACTTGGATCAGCCAGAGCAATCTGCTGACCAATAGCTTGCTCCGCATTTTGAAAACCAAAATCATCCATGGCTTTTTTATTGATAACAACTGTCCTATTATTCGCATTGGCAACATAGTTTTTAGGGAGAAAAGTTCCAGCAACTAGTGGTATCTCATAGGTCTCCAAAAAGTGACTATCACTTGTAATCCGTTGTACCTGGATTTCTTTGTTGTCAATCGTCCCGAATGCAGGCTGCATATTGGATCCCAGCAGTCCAGGTGTTTCATAAGATAAACTTACTGATTTAACTTCTGGTTGCAAGCTGAGTTCCTGTTGTACGGTCTCCATTTTGCGAACGCCATTTTCGGACCAGTCTCTTGGTACCTGTACAGTTAATAAGTAGTCTTTGTTGTAGCCTAGATTGCTATGGAGAAATAGATCAACTTGTTTGGAAATAATTAGCGTACAGACAAGCAGGAGCAAGGCTACCCCAAATTGAAAAAATAAAAGAACTTTTCGCACCATCTGTTTGCCTCCTAGCGCCGAAAACTGATTTTTGACTGCAGGAAGTACCGCTATATTGGAAAGTTTAATTGCTGGATATAGACCCGCTAGTAAACCAATTAATAACGTCACTATACCCAATAATCCAAAAAAGTAAATCGGTAATTCGATTAATGTAGGCAGCTTACGCATCAAGATATGTTCGAAAATTGGACTTGTGACAATATAAATTGGCAGACTGATCAATGCTGCTATGGCCACGATCAGGATATACTCAGTCATCAGTTGTCTAATAAGCTGCACTCGAGATGATCCCATCATCTTGCGAACACCGATTTCCTTTAATCGTGTAATGTGCTGAGCGATACTAAAATTGATGAAATTGATGATAGCCATGATCAAGATAAAAATGGCAGTCCAAATCAATGTCTGTATCATTTTGCGGACGGCCCCTTGGTTGTCATCCAAATAATAGGTTTTCAATGGTTTTAGATCGGGGCTATATTCACTGGCAAATTCTTTATCGGTATTTTTTCTTACCAACGTTTCGATGGCGGCATTTACGCGATCCAAGCTTACATCTGGTTTCAATTCGATATAACCGGCAATATAAGGGTTATTCCAATTGTCTATAGATCGACCAAAGAATTCCTCATTGATAATCGGTAAAAATATGTCTGCATGCATATTCTTTGTGAGATCCATAATGGCATTTTGGACGTCCGATTTAATGATTGCTGTAATTTCAAAACCATGTTTTTCACCCTTGAAATTTTTTATCTGTAGCGATTTACCGAGTACATCCACATGCCCGAAATATTTTATGGCTGCTTTGTCACTGATGACAACTGAAAATGGATTATTCAAAGCCGTATTGGCATTGCCCGCTAAAATATGGAAACCGAACATCGTCAATAGACTAGGATCTCCGAGAGACATGCCTTCTTCATGGATTGTTGCGCCATTAGATACAATTCCTGTCAACCCATCGATCCGATAATAATTGGAGACTAAGTTGGGGTACTCTTCCTTTAAGGCTTTAGGAAGTGCTCCTAATGTGGTTAAGTTAATACCAAATCCTTCTTTCTTATACTTGCTTTGCAACAAAAATTGCCGGTCAATATTTTTGATATTGCTATTCACTTGATGTACATCCCATATATAGGCGCCTACAAGCATGAGAAAGGTAATACCACAAGTCAATCCGATTAGATTGATCAGATTTTGGGCTTTTTTCTTTCCGATATTTCGCCAGGCAATCTTGAAGTTTGTAAAGTTCATTGTCACTATAATAAGAGTTTATTCCAGTCGTTGAGCAGCTTATAGCTTGTGTGCTCAACTTAGAAAATTAAAAATACAAATGTTTGGCCAAGTAATTATCGTACTGATCATTAACAAATTGCCTGCCTGATCCTTTTATTTACTGTCCGATATCGGACAGTGTTTTGTCCATAGCTGAACAGACTAGCTTTTTTTATTCATCGCGCAGACTATCGACAGGCTTTGTCAGGGCTGCACGTATCGCCTGTGAACTTACAGTAATTAAAGCAATAAAAATGGCTAAAGCGCCTGCTAGTGCAAACATCCACCATTGCATCTCAATACGGTAGGCAAAATTTTCCAACCATTTGTGCATCATCCACCAAGCGAGAGGCGAAGAAATGATAATGGCAATTAGAACGAGTTTGACGAACTCAGCAGAAAGCATACGTGTGATGTTGGGAACTGTAGCCCCCACAACTTTTCGGATCCCTATTTCTTTTTTTCGTTGGTTAGCCGTAAAAATAGCTAGACCAAATAGGCCAAGGCAGGCGACAAAAATAGTCAGTCCCGCAAAGACGCTCAGTAACTTACCCGTTTTCACTTCCGCTTGGTAGGTTTGTGCGTATCGGTCATCCAAAAAGGAATAGCTAAATGGAATGTCTGTTGGAAAGGAACGATAGAGGGAGGCTAATTTTTGAATGAGCTTCTCCATATCGGCTGTTTGGGTTTTGAGAATCAAACTTCCTGCCTGATCACTAAGTACCATGACAAGTGGGGAGATCTGCTCATGCAAAGAGCGAAAATGGAAATCCTTAACTACACCAACGACACGATAACTTTTGTTGTCTTTATTGGTTAATGTCTTGCCGAGACTATGATCTTTCCAGCCTAGATCTTTGGCTGCGGTTTCATTGATGATGACAGAAAGGCTGTCATTGCCAAATGTTTTTGCGAAATTTCTTCCCTCTTTAAGCTGCATACCCATAACTGGAATGTATTCTTCATCAATATCGTAACGAATCGTTTTGACCCATTGATCAGTATTGCCCTCTGGATAGATAAAAAAATTATTGTTGTTACTTTCTCCGGCAGGAAGGTAGGAAGAATGTGAGATATGCTTGATTCTGCTATCTTGGGCCAATAAATTATAATATGTTTTTTCATTTTTCCCCAAAGGCCAGCTCGGTATAATAAGGACATTTTCCTTATTATATCCAAGTTTGATATGACGCATGTAGTCCAGTTGCTGTACAACCACTACGGTCCCGAAGATAAGTCCAACGGAAATGATAAATTGAAATACAACAAGGCCACTTCGTAAATTCAGACCTTTAGTGGAACGGCTTATCTTTCCTTTTAATACGCGGAGCGGATTAAATGAGGATAGATATAACGCGGGATAGCTACTGGAAAATAGGCCGATCACTAAGCCAAAAGTCAGCAGGAGGGGGATAATTTTAAAAGCGTCAAGTTTTTGAATTTCAATTTCTTTTCCAGAAATCTGATTAAATAAGGGAAGGGCAAGCAATACGATTCCCAAGGCTACTCCCAACGCAATATAGGTCAGTAGGACGCCTTCCATAATAAATTGCCGCATAAGATTCTGCTTGTCTGCACCCAATACTTTTCGTACGCCTACTTCTTTACACCGCCTAAAACCACTGGCTGTAGATAGATTCATAAAATTAATCGTTGCAATCAACAGCATAAAGAGTGCAATAGCACTAAAGATGTAAACGTAGCGTATATCCCCCGGAAGACTGAGGTCATAGTTGAAATTCGAATGCAGATGAATGTCTGTAAGAGGCTGTAGGTAAAGCCCGATCTTATTACCGGATTTTTTGAATTCTTGGTAGCTCATACCAAAACCGGCCATGAATTGTGTGGCTACATGTTTATCGAAAAGGGTAGCTAAGTTTTTTTCGAGTTTTTCTCGTGATGCATTCTTCGAGAGAAGTGCATAAGTATAATATTCAGAAGTCATCCAAGAATCGGATCTTGAATCTTCCAAAGCCTCCAACGAGGTGAAAATATCAAAATGAAAATGTGAGTTTTGAGGAATATTTTTAATTACTCCGGTGATTTTGAGGATATTTTGATTGTCTTTGATGGAAAGTTCACGGCCAACAACATCAGTTGTACCGAAGTATTTTAAGGCAGTGGATTCAGATACTACGACAGAATTTGGAGAAGAAATCGCTGTAGATAGATTCCCTTTAATAAAAGGAAGTGTAAAAATTTTAAAAAATGAAGCGTCCACATAGGCTATCCGCTCTTCGTGAAACACTTTATTATTGACGACAAATAGGGGAGAGCCCCCGATTCTTAATCGTGCCGTTTCTTCAACTTCGGGCAGCTCCGCCTTCATGGTCGAAGCAACAGGTGGCATCACATGTGCCTCATTGATGATTCCGCCCTTAACAGTTCCTTTGAAAACAATACGTACAATGCGATCTGCATGCACATTAAAACGATCAAAACTAAATTCATCGCTTACATATAAACTGATCAGCAAACAGGTTGCAATTCCCATTGCCAGTCCAGTGATATTGATGAGTGAAGTGGAGAGATTGCGGGTTAAATTTCGCCATGCTATTTTTAAATTGTTCTTGATCATATGGAGTCCCCCTTTTTATTATAAATGAATATTTACTCGTTTCGTAAGCTGTCTACGGGATTGCTTAGCGCTGCACGTATTGTTTGGATATTGACAGTAATCATACTGATCAAAAAAGTTGCAGCTGCTGCAAGGATAAAGAACCACCATTGTACTCCCACATTGTAGGCATAATCTTCAAGCCATTTTTTTGAAAAATACCAGGCTATTGGGCTGGCAATAAAAATAGCTAAGGACGTTAAGATGAGATAATCTTTTGAAAAGAGATGTGATATGTCGAGCACTGTTGCGCCTAGGACTTTGCGAATGCCAATTTCTTTGGTACGCTGTTCAAGATTTTGCATAATTAAGCCTGTAATACCCAGTGCGGAGATCAATAGCGCCAATGCACTAAATAAAATAAACAATTGTACTTGCTTATTTTCCTTTTCATATTGTTTTGCAATTAACTCATCGATCCATTGAAAGGAAACGTGTTTGTCAGGGTAGGTACGCTGAATGATTTTAGATACCGATCGAAAGATTTGCTGTTCTTGGCCTTCCGCCACTTTTATCAGAATATTGCCGCTACCATTAAAATCTTTTGCTAAAATCACAGTCGGGACCATCTTGAGCCGAAAAGACTCGCTATGAAAATCTTTAATGATCCCGACGGGGATAATTTGAAGGTCTTTATATAGGATACCGAGTTTGTCTATCCCAAGCTTTCTTGCGGTGCTTTCGGTCACAAGGGCATTATTGATCTCTCCGTCTTCTCCTGTACCCATTTCTACATGCGTATAATCTTCAGGAGTTAGTAGCCGTCCTTTAACCAATTGGATTCCCAAAGTCTTGGACAAATCGACATCGCCGCCGATAAAACTGACTTGGATATTTTTCCCTGGATCGTCTTTGTCAACGACTGTCTTGGCAAGGTAGCCTGATCCGATTGTCGGCGTCCAGGCAGCGACACTGACCGATTCAACGCCAGTAAGTTGACCAATTTGATCTTTTATATTTGTATTTTGTGTGCCCTTGTTGAAATAGTCGATATTTAGCACATTTTTGACTTTCATTCCCAGTGGCGCTGATTGCATATAGCTGAGTTGTGACTTGATTGTTATAAGTCCTATGACGACGATAATAGCAATGCTAAATTGTGCTGTGATAAGCATTTTTTTAATCAACACTTCGGCATTAGGGATTTTTGACAGCTTATTCTTCAAGGCATCCGAACTCTTAATCCCAGAGATCAGCCATGCAGGATAAAAACCAATCAATAGACCAATGATGATCGATATCGTCAGAAATGCCAGTAGCAAGGAGAGCTGTATGGATCTCACATAAGCAAGATCATAGCCTATAAAGTGTTCCAGTTGGGACAAACCAAGTTTAAAAAGGACTAAACTGCATAATGCGGAAATAAAAAAAAGTAGGATTGTTTCTAATAGCATTCGCCTGATCATTTGGGGGCGGCTGGCTCCCAGGATCTTATGTATATGAAGTGTCCTTAATTTTTTAACGGTTCTTACAGCATAGATATTAATAAAATTGATACAGGAAATAATAAAGACCAAAACGGCAACGCCTACAAATATGTTTGTTGTTTTTTGGTTGCCACTGATTTCTGTGCTGCCTAATGGCTCCATATAAATGTCCTGAATAGGCTGCAGGCGAAAGGAAGTCACATGTTTTGTATTTGGGCTGAGGTACCCTTTATACCAATGATTTAGTTTCTGCTCAAGATCTACTCTTGTTGTCCCTGGTTTTAGCTGTACAAATTGTTCGGTGTAGTAACCCGAGCCATCTTTGCTTAATTCCATCAATATCTTTGGAACTAAAGCAATGACGGAAGCTCTGAGCGTTGAATTATAAGGAAGATTATCCATAACACCCGTAATGATATAATCAGATGGCTGATCAGTATAGGGGTCGGCACTTTGGATGACTTTTCCAATGACATTTTCGTTCTTAAAGTATTTTTCTTTGAATTCTTTGTCGATGAGTAAGTTTGTTTTTCCTTGGACCAGCTGTTTAGGATTGCCTTCAAGAAGCTTGATGCTCAACATGTCCAAGATGTTGGTTTCCGATTCCAAAGCTTGTATGCCTATGGACTGTGTTGAGTTAGCATCCGGTTTTAGAAAGTATTTTCTAGACTCTATACGAGCCTCATTTTGAATCTCTGGAAATACTTGTTTGAGTTCTGTACTTAAATTAACGAATGATCTCGACATTTGTCGTTCAAGGCCAGCGGTAGAATCCATGGTAACAATCCGAAAGAGATGATCGGCATTTTTCCAGCTTTTGTCATACGAATTTTCTTCAATGACAAGAGCAAATACGAGAAGACACAGGGAGAACCCCATACTTAACCCCAAGACATTGATCCAAGTATATTGCCGGTTGACAATGATGCCGCGAAGGGCAAGTTTGAATGAATTCATAGTCTTCTAACTGGTTTAATGCTATCGAAAAAAAATGTTAAACTTTAGGTTACTCGTCACGCAAACTATCTACGGGATTACTTAATGCAGCCTTAATTGCTTGATAACTTATCGTTGCCATACTGATCAGGATAGCCAATAGTCCAGCGATGACAAAGTAATACCATTGTATCGCGATCCGATAGCTATAATCTTGCAACCATTTGTCCATAGCCCACCAAGCAATAGGTGTTGCGATAAAAATGGCGATAACGACGAGCTTGATAAAATCGATCGAAAGTAGTGATGTTACTTGGGTAGCATTTGCACCAAGAACTTTACGAACGGCAATCTCTTTCATCCGAGTTTCGGCCATATAAGCAATCAAAGCAAGTAGGCCGAGACAGGAAATAAAGATAGTCAGTCCAGCAAAAACCATCGCCAGCGTACCTATAGCTTTTGTTTCTTTAAATTTTTCTTCGTATGTTTTGTCAATAAATTGATATTCAAAAGGATAGTCTGGGTTGAATTTTTTAAAGATTGACTCAATCGTTCTTAAGTTGTCTGCTATGTTGTTGTTTGTATTTAAACGATAGTGAATCGTTGTAAACCAGGCTTGCGGCCCTAGGATCACCATAGGTTTATTGTCTCCAAAAGGTGATCCCATAATGAAATCTTTGACAACTCCAACTACGGTCCATTTTGTACCATCGCCATCCACAATGCTGTTAACCGGGTTTTTGAGATGTAAACTTTTTACTGCAGATTCATTTAAAATCAAAGCCGTACTGTCTGTTGCAAATTTGTAAATATCGATATCCCGTCCCTGTGTAAGTGTTAGGCCCAGGTTTTTTACGGCATCCGCATCGGTACTAAATCGGTTATAGGAAATACGTTTGTCCTGTTCCGTTGGTGTCCCCGACGTGAATCCCCAGCCATTGCTGTAGAAATCTGTGACCGGCGACATGTTTTTCGATACAGAAACAACAGCATTGCTGGCTAATAATTCGTCTCTGAGAATCTTATAATTCTTCTCGAGATCACCTTTGATACTACTGTAAAGTAGCCCATTTTCATTATAACCGCGGTCGCGCTGTTTGGTATATTGGATTTGTTTGGCCACAATGACTGTTGCAATAATCAATATAATCGCGAGGCTAAATTGAATAACTACTAAGATGGAGCGAATACTAAGACCTCTGGTTTTAGAAACAAATTTTCCTTTCAACGTTTTGATAGGCTGAAATGAAGAAAGGAAAAAGGCGGGGTAGGTACCTGCTAATATACCTGTAAATAAAGCAAAGCCAATTAAAAATAGCCAGGTTGGTAAGCTCAATAACGATAAGCTAAGCTGTTTACCGACAAGATCATTAAAAAATGGAAGGACAATAAAAACAAGTATAGTCGCGAGTACCATGCCGATGATACTAACTAATATGCTTTCGACGAGGAACTGTGCCATTAAACTAGTTTTATTTGCGCCAATTACTTTGCGGACACCGACCTCTTTCGCCCGGCGTTCAGAACGCGCTGTGCTCAAATTCATAAAATTGATGCTAGCCACTAATAAAATAAAAACACCGATCCAGGCAAAAAGCTTGACAATATCAATTCGTCCCGATGTGTAATTTCCCCCTTTGCCACTATTGTAAAGGAAAGAATCCGGATAAGAAAAGGCAAAAATTTCACCGGTATTTCTGGCGGAAGTGTAACCTGCAGCTTTGTTGCTTGTATTGATATGGTCTCTTAAATAGGTTCTGATCTTTTCATTGAATGCTGTTACTGAAACACCTTCTTTTAGTAAAATATAAGTGGTTAAAGAATTGTTGCTCCAGTTGTCATCTACATAACCTATTATTTTTGCATACTCGAAGGGTAGCAGGATGTCAAATTTAAAACTTGAATTGCTCGGAAGATCCTTGAGCACGGCTTGCACAGAGACCTGATTAACCGAATCTATTTTAACAGATTTTCCAATAGGATCTTCGCTGCCAAATAGAGCCTTGGCATAGCTTTCTGTGAGAACAAGACCTTTAGGATTATCAAATCTAATATTTTGTTCTCCTTTCAAAAATGGCAGAGAAAACATGTTGAAAAAGCCAGGATCGATAAAGATAGTGTTTGCGATCAGTTTCTTTTCATTGAAAGTTGTTAAAAATTGATGCCCCTCGTTGTATCTTGTAAAAGCTTCGATATCTGGGAAATCAGCTGCCATGGAAGGTGCCAATATTTTGGGTGTATAAGGCCAGGCAGACTTATCGCCTTGAAATTCGTCACGATTACTCAATACATACAGGCGATCACCTTTCTTATGAAAGCGGTCCATGGTCAACATATTTTGCAGCCAAAGCGCAATAAGTAATGCTCCGGCCATACCGATTGCCAACCCGATGATGTTAATCAATGAGAAGGATTTGTTCTTCATGAGGTTGCGCCATGCAATTTTAATATAGTTCTTTATCATGATTTTTTACGTTCTCTTTTTGATTCTGGCTTTATTGCTTAAAAATGAATCAATTGTCTTTGGTTTTTATAACGATGACTTTCTAGCGATGTTGATCGCTATTCATCCCTCAATGTTTTTACCGGATTACTATTGGCAGCCTTTATGGCTTGTGTGCTTACCGTGAAGAAAGCTACAAATAGAGCTGAAATCCCGGCCAATGCAAAGACCCACCATTGTATTTCAATACGGTACGAGAAATCCTGTAGCCATTTGTTCATCGCCCACCAGGCTATTGGCGAAGCAATTAGAATGGAAATAATGACAAGCTTCACAAAATCTTTGGAAAGCATGGCAGTGATTCCACTTACCGATGCACCGAGTACCTTACGAATGCCAATTTCTTTAGTCTTCAGTTCAGCAATATAAGAAGCAAGCCCAAATAAGCCCAAACAAGAGATGAAAATAGCTAACCCTGAAAAAATGAATGCGAGTTGAGCTGTCTGTTGCTGATCTTTGAATTTAGCTGCAAATTTCTGATCCACAAACTGATATTCGAAAGGGTAGGCTGGATTGAATTTTTTAATAATTTCCTCAATTTGCTTTAGGTTCATTTCCATAGCTCGGTTAGGACTGGTGCGTATAACCATATTCAACATCCAATTTTTTGAAGGATAAATCAGTAAGGGCGTTATTGGACTATAGGGTGAGCCCGTAATATAATCATTGATTACACCAACGATGGTATAAGTTTTATCGCCCCATTTGAGGTAGCTTCCTATTGGGCTTTCCAGTTTCATTTCTTTGATAGCGGCTTCGTTAACCAGTACAGAAACACTATCTGCCGGTAACCTGCCATAGTCGATGTCGCGACCAGCAATGAGTTTTAGTCCCAGAGTTTTAACAAGGTCACTTTCAGTGCGTCCAAGTTCAAATCCCATTTTTTTTGCTTGTTCTGGAGTAGCTCCGGGCCATAGGAAGCTACCGCCGGAACTGGCGGCATTTCTATTAATTGACCAACCTGTACGGGTTACAGCTTCGGCGATATTGGCATTGATCAGTTCCGACTTAATAGCCTCGTAATTCTTTTCCATACCGCCTTCAATGGGCACTTCGATAAGTTGTGTATTTTCGTAGCCGATTTCACGCTGGCTGGCATATTCAATCTGCTTATGTACGATAATGGTTGCTATAATAAGTATTATAGCAACAGCAAATTGAAAGACAACAAGTAACTCTCGAAAATTCAGGGAAAATTTGTTTGTTCGTCCAAATATTTTGAGCGATTTTATCGGTTTGAAAGAGGAGAGCATGAAAGCAGGGTATAGCCCCGCCAGTATCCCTGTAAGGAAAATAAAACCAATCAGAGAAAGCCAGATCGACGAATCTGAAAATGAAAAGATTAATGCCTTATCTAAAATCTGATTAAAGAGTGGGAGTGTCAGTATTGTCAATACGATAGCACATGTACCTGAAATAAAGGTTAACAGTAAGGATTCGGAGAGAAATTGTATGATTAAATGGAAGCGCTGGGCTCCTACAACTTTCCGTACGGCAACCTCTTTTGCTCTTTTCTGACTGCGGGCTGTACTAAGATTGATAAAATTGATACAGGCAATCAATAATATTAATAAACCTATTCCAGCCACCAATTTAACTTGATCTATTTTTCCGCCGACAGCAATACCCTGTTCAAATTTTGAATACAGATGCATTTTGGACATCGGATAAAGGAACATGGAACCTTTTATTTCATTGTTTGTTTTCTTGTTGACTATATTATTTAGCTTTTTATTAAAAAGATCAACATCCGTTCCTTCTTTCAGCTTGATATAAGTATAGAAAGTGTTTGAACCCCAGCCGGATGAATAGGTTTCGGCTTTTGCTAAAGGTATCAGATAGGTAAAGTCGAAACTTGTATTACTGGGGAGATCCTGCATAATTGCCGATACGCTATACAGTTCTTTATTGTCGAGCAGGAGCATTTTACCTATTGGATCAGTCTCTCCAAATATGTTTTTAGCAAGACTTTCCGTCAAAACAATATCTTTTGTATCTTTTAGAGCCTCCTTGCTATTTCCTTTAAGAAGTTTGAAATCAAATAATTCAATAAAGGCTGGGTCAACTTCATTTCCCTTGGATTTGATCTTCTTATCGCCAAAAGACATCAGTGCGGTGCTGCTCCAATACATCCGCGCAGCGCGTTCAACCTCCGGATAATCTGCTAGCAAAGCCTGAGATGCTGGTGCCGAAGTGATATCATTTACGGATATTTTTTGCTGATCTTCATATTTGTTCCAAAGTTTATATATGCTTTCCTGATTGTTGTAAAAATTGTCGAATTGTAATTGATTTTTTATCCATATACCGATGATCAGTACAGCTGCCAATCCGATAGAAAGTCCAATGATATTAATCGCGGAGTACCCCTTGCTTTTCCATAGGTTGCGCCACGCAATTTTAATGTAGTTCTTTATCATGGTTATTATAATTATCAAGTGATGATCGTGATAAGATTCTTCTATTCGTCCCTTAAACTATCAACAGGGTTTACAATTGCTGCTTTTACAGTTTGGAAACTGATGGTGACAAATGATACCAGTAATGCACTGATTGCTGCCAGCATAAATATCCACCAGTCCAATGTAATATGATACGCAAAATTTTCCACCCAACGGTGCATGGCATACCAGCCCAATGGCACACTGATTAAGACAGCGGAGAGGACCAGTGCCATAAAGTCCACACTTAATATCTGGATAATTTTGCCTGTTGAGGCACCTAATACTTTACGGATACCGATTTCTTTGAAACGCTGTTGCACAGCATATGCGGACAGTGCAAATAGTCCCATACAGGCGATAGCAATTGTAATGATCGAAAAAAGCTGCATCACGCGTGTTGTTTGCTGATCTTTGAGATATAGCTTGTTATAGTCGTCATTGAGAAAATGATATTCAAAACTGTTTTTTGAGTCGATGTCTTTGATGACAGCTCTTACTTGAGCGAGGGCATCTTTTAAAGGCGTAGTCGGATTAAGCCGAACGAAAATATTGCCGAAATAGTAATACTCAGGAAAAAGTACGATTGGTTTGACTTCGTTGTGGAGTGAAGCAAAGTTGAAACTCGCAACAACTTGTTTGATGCTTCCCTTGCGTCCGTTTAAATTGATTTTCTTTCCTATAGCTTGTTCCGGTGTAAATCCCATGGCCGATGCCGCGAGGGTATTCACCACAAAGCCATATTCAGGGGTGACTGTATCCCGCGCAAGTAGGATATCCGTATCTGAAAGCGGTTCGCCAGCAACAGTTGGAATATGAAAAACGGACACAAAATCTTTTTCAATAGGGATTGCAGTAACATCCATGTCGAAATCACTGGGTTGTCCTTCTACCCCATTAATGCTATATCCACCTTGGATATTGACAGGGTTATCATACGAAGCTGTCACTCCTTGGACACTATTGAGCTGCAGTAATTTGTCTTTTAACAATTGTCTTTCTTTATCTTGCCATCCTCGACCATCTATGACCAGCATATCAGAGCGATCCAAACCTGTATTTTTGGACTGGATAAAATCCATCTGTCTACTCGCAAATAAAGTGCAGATAATAAAGAATATCGAGATACTGAACTGAAAAGTTACGAGTACTTTGCTGAGTGATATTCCTCGCTGTTTTTCAGTAAGTTTTCGTTTGAAAATAGAAATAGGCTTTGAACTGGCGATCGAATACGCTGGCCAGCCACCTGATAGAAATGTCAGTAGGACAACGAAAACAAGCAAAATAGCATAGAACCGCGGGTCTGTCCATACGGTCAATTTCATTTCGGAGCCCATAAATGAACTGAATACTGGTAAAAGGAGTACTGTCGTCAGAAGACTAAAAGCTACAGCCAGAAAGACCATGATACTGCATTCAAAAAAGAATTGAAAGAATATCGTTTTTCTTGCGGCACCCAAAACTTTTTTGACCCCGATTTCTTTTTTTCGCTCGAGGGCGTGTGCCAAGATCAAATTTGTAAAGTTGATACAAGTTAGAATAATGAGTGCAGTCCCCAAGGCCATTAAAATATAGATAGAGGTTATGTTGCCCGTGCCTGCAGCTTTGGAATGAAGATGGATATCGGTCAGCTTTTCTAGGACGAACCGAAATTGATAGCCTTGTTTTGTTGCTTCAGCAAATTTTGATTTTGTCATTTGATCCAATTTCCGTTGGATCAGGCTGAATTGATTTTTGTTTTTTAAGAGTGCTATGGTGATATCATTCGCAGATGACCAAGCTATTTCTTTGTAGCGTTCCAATCCTTTGTTGGAAAGAAGTGCAGAGAAGTTCAGCTGTGTATTTGTGGGCAAGTCTGCGATAATGCCTGTGATTTTCCAGTTGACTTTATCAATGGATAGTGTCTGACCAATGGCCGATTGATTAGGGAAATATTTTTCCGCTAATTTCTCTGTTAGGACAATTTGATTGGGCTCTGCTAACGCTGATTTCGAGTCCCCCTCAATAAATTTATAGCCTAATGTTTTAAAAATATTTTGGTCTGCATATAATAGACCTTTTTCAGTGATCAACGCTTCCTTGTATTCTATTTTACTGCCTTTGGTATAGCCGTAAAGTCTGGTTGCCTGTGCTATCTCTGGAAATTCCGCTTGTATGGTTGGAGCTAGGCCTGTTGGTGTTACCGAAGAATTTACTTCTTCCGTACTGTTCGGCGACTTATACGTGAGGCTGATATAAGCAAGACGGTCGGCATTGGGGAGGAAACGCTCATAGCTGGATTCATGGTATATATATGCCGCCAATAATAGAAAACATGTTATTCCTATACTAAGTCCAAACATATTTAACAAAGAAAACCCTTTGTTTTTTCTGATATTTCGCCAAGCGATTTTAAAATAATTTTTTACCATGGTTATGAGCATTTAGACTGTTAATTAGGCTATATTCTTGTCACTTAGCTCGCTTTAGTAGAAGGCTCTGTTATTAGAAAAATAGCAAAGTCACTTAGTTCAATTCGTTTGCCATAAATATAATGCATTGATTTTTAGGTTTTTGTTGCGTTTCTTTTAACGCCTTAAATGTTCGGAAACGGACAGTGTAGTGTCCGTCCCCGAACAAATTGTCATTATTCGCTTCTTAGGGTTTTTACTGGATTTGCCCAAGTTGCTTTAATCGCTTGGTAACTGACTGTCAGCAAGGTAATGACAAATGCGGTTAAGCCTGTGATAGCAAAGACCGTCCATGTAATTGATATGCGATAAACATAGTTTTCGAGCCATGATTCCATCAAGAGGTAAGCTAAAGGGGCGGCGAGTACAAAGCCGATGCCCGTCAGCCAAATGTATTCTGTAGTTAGTAGTCGCCACAAGCCAACTTCTGATGCGCCTAATACTTTACGAATGCCAATTTCTTTTTCACGTTGTTCCGTAAGAAAGGAAACCAGCGCGTAGAGACCAAGACAGGAAATGAGTATGGCAAGACCTGTAAATAGACTTGTTAAGCTCTTAATCATTTCCATCTGTTGAAACTGCTTGGCATATTCTTGATCCGTAAATGTATAATCAAAAATCAGGTCGGGATCTATGCGATTGAACGTTGTCGCAATAGCTTTTAAGTCCTGCTTAAGATCTTGTTTTTCATTTAATTGAAGTGTGATTTTGTTCTTCGGTAAAAATTTGAGGAAATATGCTGTTGGCGTAATCGATTTAAAAGGCGATTCGGAAAGTGTATTTTTGATTATACCTACGATATGATAGTCGATACCCGCACATGAAAGCTGTTTACTGTTAAGGTCGGTAACGCCCATAAATCTAGCAGCAGCTTCATTCAGAATAACAGCCGTTGAATCTGTTTTAAAATCTTTTGAAAAATTACGACCTTTTATAAAATTCCACTGTACAGTCTCTGCAAAGTTGTCATCTATGGTGAAGATACCCATAATTGAACCGTCCTTTGTATCGTTACCCTGCCAATTAAATCCACCTCCTGTCAAGGATAGACGGTTGACAAAGCTGGAAGAAAGTGCCGCATCTTGAATTAATCGCTGCTCGATTAATTCTTTCCGGAGGAGGTCAAAGTTTTTAACGATCGTAGGACTAGAGGAAGTAATATTTACCAAATTGGAACTTTTATAACCGATAGGACGATCCTTTGTATAACGCAATTGCTGGATCACGAGATAGGTAGATATCATCAGGAAAATAGAAATGGCAAATTGGACAATGACCATCGCTTTCCGCGTTCGCGACCCACCTTTTCTACTATTGATCTTACCTTTCAATGCAATAATAGGATTAAAAGCCGATAAAAATAATGCCGGATACATGCCTGCAAGAACACCAATAGTAAGTATTCCCAATAGGGAGTAACAATAGAATCGAAGATCTGTAAAAGGTATATGTAAGCTCGTATGGGTGATTGCATTGACCCAAGGCAACAGTAATGTAGCCAATAGAACAGCGATCAAAAAAGCACAGGCTACCGCGAGGATGGATTCCACAAGAAAGCCAGCGATAAGTTGTCTGCGATTGACACCAACCGATTTTAAAACACCAATCTCTTTCCCTCTTTTTAGACTTCTTGCCGTACTCAGATTAATAAAATTTATACTAGCCAATAAAATAATGAATACGCTGATCCAGGCAAACATCCATACATATTGAATCTGCCCGCCTACGTTCTTTCCATTCTTAAATGAATCGTATAAGTGCCATTTGGACATGGGATGTAATAGGATCTCAGGCTTTATATCTGTCAATTTTTTGTTGATGATATTTGTTAGTTTATTTTCCAAAGCGGGAACAAAGGCAGCATTGTCGATTTTGGCGAAAGTGCTAAAAAAGCAGCTTGACCAACTGTCTTCTATGCCTTGATTTTTAGTGAGATAGTCGACGAAAGGCAATACATAATCCAAACCATAAAAGGTGCTGTTTTCAGGAATATCTTTATAAACGCCTTGAACAGTATACTGTTCTTTACCATTCAATTGAAGCATTTTTCCGATAACATCTGTCTGGTCGAACAGTCGTTTTGCCAAGGATTCGGAAATAATAATGGTTGATGGGCTGGTCGGAGTAGCATTGTTGCCTTTTAGGGACTCGAGGGAGAATAATTCGGAAAATTTTCCTAGGGCGTAAAACCCAGGAGCATTTAATTTTTTATCGCCTACTTTCAGATTGTTGCTTTCCAGATTGGTGACCAAAGTGGCATCCGGCATCTCATTTTTGAAATCAGAAGCGATCGTTTTGACCAAAGGAATGGGGGTGGAGCGATCAGTTGATTTTTCATCATTGAAGGTTCCAGTCATCATTACCTGATAAATATGCTGATAATTGTTGTGGTGCTTATCAAAAGAAAACTGTTTAAGTACCCATAACGTACTTATCAGGGCAACAGTAAAGCCCAGTGCTAATCCCCAAATATTTATTGTTGTATTTAGGGGACTGCGTTTCAAATTTCTAAGCGCTGTTTTTAGGAATAATCGGATCATTTTATACTGTTGTTTTTGGTTCTCAAATATAAACTATTCATCGTGCAAACTTTTTACAGGATTGGCATACGCGGCCTTAATGGATTGGAAGCTCACCGTAAATAATGCAATAGCAATGGTTATCCCGGCAGCATATAGAAATATAGTAACTGGTAGCGTTGTTCTAAACGCAAAGCCATCGAGCCAGTTTATGCTGAAATATACAGCTATTGGTATGGCGATGACATTGGCCAAAACGACTAGGAGTAAAAATTCCTTATTTAGTAATTGTATGATGCTGAATACCGTTGCGCCAAGGACCTTTCTGATCCCAATTTCTTTAGTCCTAACCTGTGCTGTGTAGGTACATAGTCCTAAGAGACCTAGACAGGAGATAACAATAGCAATCAGGGCAAAAAAATTGAATAAAGAGCCTTGTTTCTGCTCATTCATATATTGCTTTTGATAACTTTCGTCAAGGAAACTATAGTTCATCGGCATATCGTCATAATAATTTTTCCAGATTTGCTGTAAGGAATTCAATGCGGACTGCGTACCGGAAGTTGTTGTTTTGATATAAAGCTGCCAGCAATCTTTTGGACTATATTGAAATACCATCGGTTCGATTTTTTGCCTCACGCTGGCATAATTGAAATCTTTTACAACACCAATAATAGTTCCTGGAACTGTGCGTATGCGTAAACGCGTACCGATCGGATCTTTTAAACCCATTTCCCGTACCGCAGTTTCATTGATAATAAAGTGTGTGGAATCAGCTGTTGAGCCTGTGAAGTTACGGCCTTCGCTTAGTTTTATTTTAAAGAAATCCAGTGTCAATTGATCGGAATAAGTGATGTTGAACCAGAGATTTGATTTACTGGGCTTTCCCTCCCAATCATTGTCTCCTGTAGAACCGCCACCATAGACCATATCCCGTCCTAAGCGGATTACGGCATTAATATCCTTATTTTTTAATAATTCACTTTTGACTGCATCAAAATGACTGGACATTTTTGGCGCCATGGCAACGGAAATCATATGATCTTTTTCATAACCAAGGTTTTTATGCCGGATATAGTCCAATTGGCGTCCTATTACGATTGTTAAGGTGATCAGGATAATAGAAACAGTAAACTGTAGGACTACCAAGATCTTTCTTGCACTGGAATTTTTTAGGGCAAATCGGCCTTTGAGTACTTTAATCGGATCAAATTTCGATAAAAGCAATGCAGGGTATATACTTGTAAGTGCCAGCGTCCCCATAAGCATGATCAGCACACTTAGCCATAGTGTAGGATTAAAGAGCTGTAAAGAAATCTGCTTTCCGGAGAAATGATTAAACCAGGAAAGGCCGATAAATACGAGCGCAAGTGCAAGTAGTGATGCAAGGACAAATAGTATAGCTGTTTCCAATATAAATTGAAAAAAAAGCTCTTTTTTGCCTGCGCCAATTATTTTACGAATCCCTACTTCTTTTGCTCGGGATAAAGAACGTGCTGTGGAAAGATTGATATAGTTGATACTTGCGATGACAAGAATCATAATCGCTACGCCTACAAAAATCCGAACATTGCCAATTCCGCCGTCGCTGCCGTCCATTTGGTAGAGATGCACCTTTGCGAGTGCTTGTGTAACATAAGGAACCGGGGCGTCTTCAGGTTTGTTCCTTTCGTGTATGGCTTGTAGCTTTTTTGAAACTGCAGCAAGATCTGCATCAGGTCGCAGCAGCAGATAGGTTTCAAACGAAAAATTGGACCAATCTTGATCCATGGACGATAGAAAGGTCTTATTATCATAGGTTGTTTTGTTTTTAATGTATGCCTGCTCATTAAATCTAGAAATAGGGAGCAAGACTTGAAATTGAAATGTGGAATTTTCAGGATAATCGGCAATGACACCTGAGACGACACAGAGGTCTTCTATTCCCAATATGACGGTCTTCCCAATTGGATTCTCCTCACCAAAATAACGGCGTGCCGTACTTTGGGTGATTACAACAGAATTATTATCGGGGAAAGGTCGCTTTGGATCGCCTTTCAACAAGGAAAAGTCAAAAACACTAAAATAGCTCGGATCTACAAATGCAAAGTTCTTTTCTCTAAACCTTTTATCTTTATACTTGATGGCCGCGTCGCCGATTTTAAATATGCGTACGGCATCCTGTACTTCGGGAATCTCTTTCTTTGCAAAACTTCCGACAGGAGCAATGATAGATCCAAAGATCCGTTTCGAGATTCCTGTGCCACCTTCTATACCAATTTTGTAAATGGATCGCTGCTGTTTATGGAACCGGTCAAAGGACAATTCATCCTGAATCCAGAGCAATAGGAATATCCCCACAACCAATCCTGCTGTCAATCCTAAAATATTAATGGCACTATAGAATTTATTAGAAAAAATACTTCGCCACGCGGTTTTGATGAAGTTCTTTATCATTGTTATGGGTTTTAAGTGATTAATACATGTTATTAAATATACCTACTGTTCGATAAACTGATCTATTCGTCCCTTAAACTATTTATTGGATTTGCTTTTGCTGCAAAGACACTTTTGGTTGAAAGTACAAGACTCGCAAATGCAATCAATCCTAGGGCAGAGAGTCCAAAAATCCAGGGACTTATTGTCGCTCGGTAAACAAAGTCATTGAGCCAGTTATGCATAAAATAATAAGCAATGGGAAAGGCGACGAGACAGGCTATGGCAACCAACGAAAGTAAATTTTTCAGGAGTAGAAATGTGATCTGGAAAACAGATGCACCGAGTACTTTACGAATGCCTATCTCTTTTGTACGTTGATTTGCCGTAAAGATGGCTAACCCAAATAAACCCAGTCCAGCGATGAGCACAGAAAGTCCTACTGCCCAGGATAAGAGCTTAGACAGCTGCTTCTCTTGTGTATAGAAGTTTTGGATTACCTCATCCACAAACCGCAGGTCCAATTCATCATCGGGGAAAACCGATTTATAGCTTGACGTTATTTTATCAATGGCATTTTTCCAGTTTTCGGGATGCGATTGATCCAATGCAATATGGAGTACGTATCCTTGTTTGCTACCTGTATACAGCACTGGTTTAACCGCCTGCCGGGCAGAGGCCAGATCAAAATCCTCCATTACCCCAACGATGATATTTTGTCCATTTTCGAAGGTTTTGCCAATGGCATCTTGCGGATTTTTGATATGTAGTAATTCAAGGCCTTTTCTATTGATCAACATTTCACTCGTGGAATCCAGTAAACGGATATTTCTTCCTGCTAGAAGTGGAATTTGATAGACATCTAAATAGTTTTCATCGCCCGATCGGCTATCAAAAGTCAAGGATTCTTTGTCTGCTGATTGATCGTAAGTAATTGCTGTGGTCATCCAACCGTTCATCGCAGGTGCAATGTTCCCGAAACTGATAGCCTTAACAGCTGTTAGCTTTTTGAGCTCATTTTTAAGGACCACACCTTTTGCCGAATTTTGGAAAGCTCCCGGAATGTAGACATTCACAATAGCGTCCTTTTGAAATCCCATATCCTTATGAGTGACATAGTTGATCTGCCGAACAACAACGAGCACACAAATGAGAAAGGCCTGTGCCATGACAAACTGAAAAATAGTTAATGCTTTGCGTACCCATGTACTCCGGGAAAGGTTGGTGTTTTTCCCTAATTGATTTTTGAGTGCCAGTACAGGGGCGTAACCCGTCAATACCCAAGCAGGATAAAATCCGGCGAGAATAGTGACTGCCATAAGCTGCCCGATTAAGAATAAAATAATAAAGGTTTTGTCTAAACGGTCTAAACTTAAATTTTTGGGAATAAATCCTTCAAAGACATGTAAAAACAAAGGCAGTAATAGCACAGCGAGTACTGTCGCCGACAAGGTGATCAGAAATGTTTCCAGCAAGAATTGTTTTATCAAGGTAGATTTGGAACTGCCCAAGGTTTTGCGGATACCAACTTCTTTGGCTCTTTCAATGGATTGCGCCGTGGATAGATTGATAAAATTTACCGCACCTAGCGCTAAAAGAAAGAACGCCAGCAATATTAAGTTACGGAGAGCTTCGGGATGGGTGGCGTCGTAATTAAATCTTGTGTCAAAATGAACATCAGCCAAAGGTTGTAATTCGAGTTTGTCGGTGATTTTTTCGCCTTCTTTGATTTTATATTTTTTAAGGATGTTCGCAATATTACCCTCCAGAAGATGTGGGTTGCTTTGTGCTTTTGTCTTGATGAGCACCTGATGGGAATCAGATATGCTATTCCAAGCATCCCAGGTATACATATTCTTTAAGTTATTGTCCTGCGGGATAGTCGACTCAGCAATGAAACTATCAAAATTGAAATCCGAATTATGTTGCGGATTTTCAATTACGCCAGCGACTTGAAGTGGGATACTATCTGCATAGATAATGGTTTTGCCGATGACATTTGTAGGTAGTTCTTTTCCATAAAACTTTTCCAATGATTGCTGCGTAAGGATAATGTTTCCAGAAGAATTTAAGGTCTTAGCATTGCCAGCCAACCATTTAGAAGGGAAAATGTCGAAATATTGACTGTTGGTGAAAACTATCTTTTGCTCTTTTGGAAAAGTTTGGAATCTATCTGTTGTCACGGAAACCTTTAGTTTCTGAATGTGGCTTCGATAGATGGGGGCGACCGCGTCTATATTTGGTAATTCCGATTCCATGGTACGGACCAATGGCACGTAGACCCCGGCATTTTTAAATTCACCATTGTTAACAACCCGATATACTTGTTCTTTATTCGGAACATGCTTATCAAAACTATAGTCGTATTGGATCATTAAGAAAATAACCAGTGTAGCGGTAATGCCAATCGCAAGACTGGTAATATTGATGAAAGTGATCAACTTATGTTTTTTTAAAAAACGATAGGCTGTTTTAAGAGAATTTACAATCATAGTTATTTCGTTTTTTGTTCACCTACTTTTTACTGTGATCTGTATCGCTATTCATCCCGCAAACTATTTACCGGATTTTGGATTGCAGCTTTGAAAGTTTGGAATCCAATTGTAATAAATGCGATAATTGTTACTATTAGGACAGCAACCGCGTATGCCCACCAGGGCATCTCGATATGGTATACAAAATTATTTAGCCAACTATTAAATAAGTAATATGCAATTGGTGCCGCAATCAGAAACGCTATACAGATCAATTTGATGTAGTTTGCGGACAGTAAATGAATAATACTGCTTATACTTGCACCTAAAACTTTACGGATACCGATCTCTTTACTTCTTGATTCGGCTGTATAGGCAGCTAGTCCTAGTAAACCCAAGCAGGCAATAAATAAGGTCAGGAATGAAAACAGGGTCATAACATTGGATGAACGGATTTCATTTTCATATTGATCCTGTACATGTTGATCTAAAAACGAGAAGTCAAAAGCGGCATCGGGGGCAATAGCTGTATAGATCTTTTTTACCTCCTCCATATAAGTTTGAAGATCTGCTGTTTTATAGCGGATCAATAAATTCCGGGGAGATTCAGACGGATTATTCATGGTATAATAGGTATATCCACCAATCTCAGATTTCAGATTAGTATAGTTAAAATCTTTAACGATACCGGAAATGATGGAATTAGTTGCACTCATCTCTGTAATAATATGCTTCCCTATCGCTTCTTCGGGCGTTTTATAACCTAAAAATTTCATTACTTTTTCGTTGATCAGCACATAACATGTTGAATCGGTACGACCGATAACATCCGGTAAATCCGTTCCCGCAAGTAATTTTAGTCCTAAAGTATTGATCGTCTTGCCATAGGTGACACAGCTCAGTGTGGGTAAGCCCTGCTTGTCGGTCGTTAATTTATAGGTTGTTTTTCCACTTTCATTGAATCCGGGTATAGATTGTGCAAAAGTAGTGGAAACTGTGTTGGTCAGGTTTTGAATTTCCTGGCTGAGGGTATTTAGCTTTTTTTGATTTTTTAAAGAACGGATTGAAATGGATACGACATTTTCGGGCTGATAGCCTAAATCCTTATTGCGGATAAAACTCATTTGTGAAAGCATAATACTGATGCCAATAATCAGTACAATTGAAATAGCAAACTGGCATACAACCAATATTTGCCTGATGAATACCGTTTTTCCTTTTTTGTTATACCCCTTATTCATTAGGGACATAGATTTTATATTGGAAAGGAATAAGGCAGGGTAGCTACCTGCAACGAGTGTAATAATCAACCAGGATATTGCCAATATCCCAAACATGTTCCAATTAAGGAGATGTTGGATTGTCATATCGGTCTTACCGACCAAATTGAACGCAGGAATGAGTATAATGGCGAGGACAATCCCAATGAGCATAGCCGAAAAACTGATTGTTGCGGTTTCTACGAAAAAACGAATAATGAGCTGGCTACGGGTAGCGCCAAGTACCTTATTGACACCCACCTGTTTCGCATTTTTTTGCGATTTAGCTGTTGCTAGATTCATGTAATTGATGCATGCTATCATCATGACTAGAAAGGCAAGAACAGATAGTGTCCTAATGATGTCTATATTTCCGGCGCGTGTGGTAACTCCGCTTGTTAGATCTGATGAATAGAGGTGTACCTTTGATAATGGTTGGAGAAAAAATTGCGTATAATACTGATGGTCTTTTTCGATGTATCTATCAATTAATTTGGTAGCTTCTTGAGCAATGTTTGCTGGATCGGCACCTTTTTTTAATAGGATATAAGTTTCGTAACTCGCATTGCTCCAGTGTACATTTTGCCCCATCCATGAATCCATAATATTCATGACCATGTTACAATCTACTGTGCTATTTGCTGGAAGATCTTTAAAAACACCGGTTACCTGCACGGTATCGCGCTGGTTGATGCTAATTAATTTGCCTATTGCTTGCTGTTTACCGAATAACCTTTCTTTTGATGATTTAGACAGAACGATGCTTTTTTTATTTAAAAAAGCGGTATGTGCATTGCCTTCAATAAATTGAAAATCGAATATGGAAAACAGGGAAGAATCTGCTAGGTATAATTGTTTTTCGGAGAAATTATCATTTTCGGTGCGGAGAGAAGCCGTCGCACCGTACCCGTCTTTTACAAGACGCACCATATTATCCACCTGCGTAATGTCTGACTTTAAAGCTGGACCTACCGCATTAGGGAGCGTGAGCATTTTTTCCTGATTATATTCTGCGGATAGTTTCATGTAGACCCGGTAGATATTGTCAGCTTTTGGATACATGGTATCAAAACTTAATTCCTGACGGATAAAGGCGAATAACAACAGCGATACACAGATACCTATAGCCAGCCCACTAATATTAAGGATACTGAAAAATCGGTTTGCTCTGATCGTCCGCCAAGCTGTCTTTATATAGTTCTTTATCATGATCGTATGTATTTGTTTCTTGCTTATATATTTATTGGTGCTTTACTAAGTCTGTCTTATGCTATCTATTCATCATTATGCTATTTATTCGTCCCTTAGACTATCTACAGGGTTCGTTCTGGCGGCCTTAAGCGTTTGGTAACTGACCGTAAATAATGCGATCATGATGGCCGCGAAACCGGCAAAGGTAAACATCCACCATTGTGGCTCAATGTGGTAAGCGAAGTTATCCAGCCATTTTTTCATCGCTATCCAGGATAGCGGTGTTGCAATGAGGAGAGCTACAGCCAGTAATTTGATGAAGTCAGAAGAAAGTAGTAAGATTAAATTATATTGAGATGCGCCGAGTACCTTACGGACACCGATTTCTTTGGTACGTTGTTGTGCTGTGTAAGTAACAAGACCCAACAGACCCAGACAGGCAATGAAAAGTGCTAGCCCGGAGAAAGCCGTAAAAAGTCTTCTGAAATTAAAGTCAGCTTCATATTGTCGATTAAAATTATCATCCAGAAAGCTATATAAAAATGGTCGGTTGGGTACCAGTTCATTCCACAGTTTGCCGATCCTGGCAACAGTCTCAGCTTGGTCTCCATGTTGGATATTCACGGTTAAATAGCGGCTGCTACCTGGTTCTAGTCGTAACGCTAAGGGTTCAATTTTGCGGTGTAAGGAGAGGTAGTTAAAATCTTTCACCACACCGATAACTGTTCCTTCTCGTCCCCATTGACGGAACTGCTTGCCTATGATATCCTGTGGATTTGAATAGCCCCATTGCTTTGCTGCAGATTCATTAATAACAAGCGAATGAGCGGTATCAGCAGGGAAATCTCTCGAATAAGCACGCCCTGCAGCCATCTGTAAACCGATATTAGGGATAAAGTCTACATCGACTTCGTATAGGAAAGGAGCAAATTGAGTCATCGTTCCGTTTGCCGACATGATTTCGGTTCCCGCATTTGGGAAAAATGTTCCAGGTACCGTGCGCGATGCGGTGACAGACAAGACGTCTTTATCTTTTGCAAGCGTGGACTTTATCGCTTCAAGGTTATTGTTTACCTTATCATCAAAATTATAATCTATCACAAGCCGTTGATCTTTTTGGAATCCAAGATCTTGGTGTTGCAATTGATTGAGTTGAGAAAAGACCACAACGGTACCTGCAATTAACGCAATGGAAAGACAGAATTGAAAAACAACTAATACGCGACGTAATAGTGTCCCCCCTTTGCTGGTACTATAAGTTCCTTTGAGTACCGTAATGGGTTTAAAATTGGCTAAGATCAAAGCCGGATAGCTTGCTGCCAATAGCCCCGTAAAAACGGTCGTTAGGATAAATATTGCCCAGGTCGTCGCATTTTGCAAGGACGAGTAATTGAGGTGTTTGCCCGAAAATGCTTCCAAAAAAGGCAGAAAAGCCACAACTAACACTATCGCTAAAATACTACTGACGAATACTAGAACCAATGATTCAAACATGAACTGAAAAACGAGATTACGTTTGCTGGCACCAATGGTTTTTCGGACACCCACCTCTTTCGCTCTTTCCATCGACCTGGAAGTGGCGAGATTCATAAAATTCACACAGGCGATAAGTAAGATAAATCCACCAATGATGCTGAAAATATATAAATTTTGATAGCTGCCGTTAGCTCCCGGTTGCCGATCTGCTGCTGAGTGCATATAAGCTTGGAGTATAGGCTCGATGTGAAAATTATATCTTGCGTTTGAGTTTTCATTTGTTGGCAGATGCCGTTTTAGAAACGCAGGTATTTTTTGGTTGAATTTTGCAGGATCGAAATCTTTTGAGGCCAGGAAGTAGGTATAGAAGTCTACATAATTCCAACCTTCTTTGTCAAATACACTTGGCCTAGCTTTTCGGAAGGTGCCCATGGAGAGCAGCGCATCAAACGTAAAGTGTGAATTTGCCGGTACATCGGCCATTACTGCTGTTACGGTATATAAGCCCGCATCCGCTCGCCCCGCTGCTAGACCGCCTTCAAGAGTTTTTCCAATGGGATTTTGGTCTCCGAAATATTTCTTAGCCGTAGTTGCTGTCAATACAACAGAATAGGCATTTTTTAAGGCCGTATGAGGATCACCTGCTAAAATTTTCCAGCTGAACACGTCAAATGCCGTGGAATCCATAAAAAATACATTTTCCTCCTGGAATCTTTTATCGCCCTGTTTGAGTAGGATGGAAGTTTGCCCAGAAAATTGAACAACTTTCTCTATTTCTGGAAAATCTTCCTTAAGGGCTTCTCCGATAGGCCCATTGCCCCAGATTTGATGCTGCTCGGTACTGCTTACATCTTTATAGTCATGGACGATGCGGTAAATACGCTCTTTATTTACATGATATTTGTCGTAAGATAATTCATTTTGTACATAAATTGCTATCAATAGGCAACAGGCCAAGCCTATGGCCAGACCAATGATATTAATGGTCGAATATCCTTTGTTTTTTGAGATATTGCGCCAGGCTATTTTTATATAATTGCGGATCATAGCTTTATTTCTTAATCTTTAGTGTATAGATAATAATCATCTACTTTCTTATATTTCAGCTTTTTATTCGTCCCGTAAACTGTCTACGGGGTTCGACAATGCTGCCCGAACCGCCTGGTAACTGACCGTGATAATGGCAATCAGTAGGGCCAAGATACCGCCAAAGACAAATGTTCGCACCTCGAGATCTGTTTTATAGGCAAAGTTGCTCAACCATTGTTTCATCAAGTAAACTGCAATAGGGCAGGCAATCAAAATGGCTATAGTCACGAGTATCACAAAGTTCTTTCCCAATAGACGCACAAGACCAAAGGTGCTTGCTCCAAGAACTTTACGGATACCGATTTCCTTAATGCGCATTTGCGCTTCATAGGTCGCTAATGCAAATAGGCCCAATGCGGATATAAAAATGGCGATACCTGCGAAAATATTAAATAACAAACCTGTACGCTGCTCTGATTTATAGAGATTATCAAATTGCTGATCAATGAACGTATAATTAAATGGAGTATCTGAAGGATAGCGGTTATAGATCTTTTCTAAAGCTTTAATGGCTTCAGGAGCCTTTGTCGTACTCGTTTTAACATATAATGTGCCCGACCCCCAACGTGTCCAGAAGACTATTGGACCGATTTTATCTTTAATTGATTTGAAGTGAAAATCTTTTACCACTCCGATGATTTGTCCGGGAAAATCGTGGAAACTCATATTGGATCCTACGTATGGAGGCTTTAACCCCATTTGTTTCGCCAAGGTCTCGTTGATGATATAGCCAGACGAATCAGCGGGCATACCGCTAAAGTTTTTTCCTTCGAGAAATTGCATGTTCATCAAGGGAATAAAATCCTTGTCAATTTTGGCTTGAGCTACAATTAGCTTATTGTCTTTGGACTTCCCGGGCCAATCTATATCGCCTGTGGCATTTCCAAAATCTGTCATGTTGTATACACTGGATAGGGATACTCCCTGTATTGCATTATTGTTTTTGAGCTCGGCACGTATCGCGTCCATATGTTTGTAAGCCTCCTCAGGAAGACCAAGCGTTAATACATGATCCCTGTCATAGCCGAGGTTGATCTTTTGGATAAAATCCAATTGCTTTTTAATAATCAACGTACATACAATAAGCGTTACGGAGAGTGTAAACTGGAAAACCACCAATATTTTACGCATCGTATTTGATGAAACCCCCTTCAATGATTTTCCTTTTAATGAGTTAATTGGACTGAACGAAGAGAGTTGAATGGCCGGATATATACTGGAAAGTCCCAATGTACCTATAATTGCAGCCCCAATGTACAGCCATATCGTTGTATTATGGAAAGAAAGGCTGATTGATTTCTGCGCGATTTGATTATATCCCGTATGAAGAATCAAAATAAGGATGAAAGCTATCAGTAGCGAGCAAATAAATACAACAGCGGTTTCCGTGATAAATTGTATAAATAGGTGGAAACGATTGGCGCCGATTATTTTTCGGATCCCAACGTCTTTTGCCCGGTCCAATGCCCTTGCGGTACTCAGATTGACATAATTTACCGCACCGATCACTAGAAGCAATATGGCAATGATCCCAAAAATCTGTACCATGCGAAGCGTCGATTTATTTCCATCAGGAGCAATGAGATGCATGGTTTTGAGTGGATCTAAAACAAAGATAGTTGAGTTCTCACCGTCACGGGCTTTGGTATAGGTATCAGTAACGGATTTTCCGACAAGTGCTGCTGAAGCATTAGGCTTGACTTTAATATAAGTTGAAAAACTGTAGTTACCCATATCTTCATCGATTGTTTTCCATTTACCGTTACCGCCCCAGCTTGTAAACCGCTGTGCATGATAACCCAATGGGATCACTACATTGAACTGCAACGAAGAGTTTTGTGGGATATCGTTCAGGATACCCGCTACAGTGAAAAGATCTTTTTGGTAACGGAACGTTTTTCCAATGACATTTTGAGCACTAAAAAGTTTTTCGGCTGTCGATGCGGTGATCAGTGCCTGTTTATAATTTTCCTGAAAACCTGAAAGCGAGCCCTCTTGCAAGGGAAAATGAAACATGTTGAAAAAATTGCCGTCAACATAGTAGATGTTTATATCAGTTACCGGACGTTTCAGCTTATCGTTAACCAACGTGACATTGTAATCCTGTGAAACTCGCGTTGCGTAGTCTACCTCCGGTACATTTTGTGCATAGTTTCCTATAGGACCGGGAGATCCTCCCCATATCGAACCATTGTGTTCAGGGTCTAAATGTGAATTTACTTTATAGATATCTTCGTAATCTGGATGGAATTTATCAAAGCTCTGCTCATCCTGTACCCAAAAGATAATTAATATAGAGGCCGTGAAACTGACCGACAGACCTAGAATATTGATAGCAGTATAGAATTTCTTTTTCTTTAATTCTCTAATGGCGGTTATAAAATAGTTCTTTATCATAAGGACAGGTGTTTATTGTATTAATCAATTGAATTTTTGTTTTTTCAGTACAGGTCTTTTAAAAACAAGGATCGTGATGGGATCATTTACTGATGCCCATCATTTTCCTTGATCACTATTGAGCTTCTTGACTGTTCTATTCATCTCTCAGACTATTAACCGGGTTTGCACGTGCCGCTTTTATGGATTGATAGCTCATGGTAAAGAATGCGATAAAAAGAGTCGCGACTGCCGGAATCATAAACATCCACCAGGATAGATCAATTTTATACGCAAAATCATCCAGCCATTTGTGCATTGCCCACCAGGCAATAGGGGAGGCAATTAATATGGAAACGAGAATAAGTTTGATGTAATCTTTTGATAATAGACCGATAATACCCAAAACAGTACTTCCTAAGACTTTTCGAATACCGATTTCTTTTGTACGTTGTGCTGTTGTTATGGTGACAAGCCCAATTAATCCCAAACAACTGATCAGAATCGTTGTCGAGGTAAAGAGATTGATGATCTTTGAGAACTTGAGGTCACTGCTGTATAACTCTTTAATTTGTTGATCATAGAAATCGTATTTAAATGGAGCTTTAGGATAATATTTTTTCCACTCTTTTTCAATGTGCTTTAGTGTTTCTGGCCAGGCCGCTGAATTGTTGTTCAGCTTGACGCTTAATCTGTTTAATTCCCATTTCTTCACGGAGCTTAGCATAACCACTGGTTGAATGGCGGCATGATGGTTTTTTGTATGGAAATTGTCAGTTACGCCCACAATTTGCCGCTGTTTGTCCGTAAACGTAACAAAGCTTCCAAGGGCAACAGCTGCAGATTTGAAACCTAATTTTTGCACAGCAGCTAAATTTAAAGCAATGCCTGTACTTGTATCGGCTAGCTGCAGCGGACGACCGGCAAGCATTTTGAAATTATAGAGCTTAAAGTTATCTTGATCGACAAATTTCATTTGCACATCTGCCTGCACTTGTCCGGTATCACTTTTTACAAACAGGGCATTTCCCCAATGGTCGTTGCTCATCGGAAGATGACCTAAGGATACCTGTTCTATACCCGTTATATTTCTAAGTGCTTGTTTAAAAACGAAAGGATCAACCTTACTGTCCTGATAACTTTTACTTGGAAAGTTTATGGTGATAATCGCATCCTTGTCAAAACCGGGATTACTTTGCAAGGAGTGCTTCAGCTGTAAACTAATAATGCAAGTTGAAATAACAAATAATTGCGCAATCAAAAATTGAAAGATGATGAGCATTTTTCGAAAAGATAGATTGCCAAATTTGATACCTTGAGTATTTGAAATTTTAATGACTTCAACAATCTTAATTTTATTGGTTAATAGGATCGGGTAACCTGAAGAGATTAACGTAATAAGAATTGTAAGTGCTGCCAAAAAGAAAAATACACCCCATGGGTCTGGATATAAATTGAGCTGATTGGGAATATAGGAAGCTAAAATTTTTTGAATAAGAACAAGCAGGGGCCAAGATAAAAGAACCGAAAAGGCGGTAATGCAAAACGTTTCCAGCAAAAAGGACTTAGTGATCCTTTTTTGGCTTTCACCCAATGTTTTTCGGATGCCAATTTCTTTGGCCCGTTGTGGAATTTGGGCTGTAGCCAGATTGATGTAATTGACACAGGCTAGCAGGAGTAGAAACAGACCAATACCGATAAGTCCAAACATGATTTTCTTGTCTACGTTGTTTTGAGCGAAAGAAGTAAAATGTAAATCTTTTAGCGGTACTGTATTGAGATGCATCTTAAATCCGAACTTGTCAAATTCAGTATGCGTCATTTCATAAGCTTTTTTGTCGATTTCCTTGATCAGATTGGCTAGTGAAGCGGAAGATTTTACCTTTATAAAAAGCTGCCAATTTGAATTTGAATTGTTCCAGTTGCTGCTATTCCATTCCTTTTCAGGGATCTTGATAAATTCCTTCGCCAAAAAACTGCTTGGATGGGCCAGATCTTTCACCGCTCCGCTGACATTATACAGTGTACTATCGTAAGACAATGTTTGCCCTATAATCTGGTGAATTGGTGTACCGGGAAAATAGAGTTTTGCGCGAGATTCAGTTAATATGACTTCGTGATTGTTGGTCAATATATTTTTTTGATTACCAGCCAGCCAGACATAAGGGGTCATTTTGAAGTAATCTTCCGTGGTACCGATAATTTCCGGCTGATCTTCAAATTCGATTTTCTGTTTTTGATTCGTATTGCTAATACGCTCGAAGTATTGTTTGAATACAGGTACTGTAAGTTCAACGTTTGCGAAGTTTTCTTTGATATATGCCGGTAAAGGCGCAGGAATACCGTCAAAGTGATCCAGCTTATCCTTTTCTTCGTAAGAGCTGTGTACCTTATAAATCAATTCCCTATCGGGATGATGCTGATCAAAACTAAATTCATAATTGACGATACGGAAAATAAGCCAACAGGCACTTATTCCAATGGCAAGCCCGATTACATTTAAAAATGTAAAAAGGCGGTTGCGCCAGAGTTGTCTAAAAATTAACTTAATACTGCTCATCATTATTAGGGTTATCGGGTTAATGGCTAAGTCACTGGGTTATTTTTTTATATTGCAGTTGTTTCCATAATAACTTGTCCATCTAACATGCGGATTACACGGTCAGAAAATTTGGCATCATGTTCACTGTGTGTTACCATGACAATGGTTGTACCAGCTTCGTTCAACTCGGTAAGCAGCTGCATAACTTCGTTACCATTATTGGAATCGAGGTTACCTGTAGGCTCATCGGCGAGAATCAATTTTGGATTGTTCACTACGGCACGAGCAACAGCTACACGTTGCTGTTGACCTCCCGAGAGCTGCTGTGGGAAGTGGTTGCGACGGTGCATGATCTGAACTTTCTCAAGGACTTCTTCTACACGTTTTTTACGCTCAGCGGCTGGAACGTTGGTATAAACAAGTGGAAGCTCCACATTTTCAAATACAGTCAGCTCATCGATCAGATTGAAGCTCTGGAATACAAAACCAATATTATGTTTGCGAAGATCTGAACGCCCGCGTTCCTTAAATTTGGCAACCTCAATGTCATTAAATAGATAGCTTCCTTCATCCAAATCATCCAGTAATCCGATGATATTGAGTAATGTCGATTTTCCACAGCCTGAAGGTCCCATTACAGCAACAAATTCCCCTTCTTTAACATGAATGTTTAGGTTGTTTAATGCGACGGTTTCCACTTCTTCAGTGCGGTAATACTTTTGAAGGTTTGTGATCTTGATCATATTTTTTGTGCTCATGGTTTTTATGTTTTTGTATCCTTAGCGAAATTGCTTTGGACGGTTACTGTTTTTATTATTAAACTCGTTTAAATTTTATTGATCTCTTAATGTTTTGGTCGGGTTGGCTATTGCTGCTTTAAATGCTTGTGAACTAATAGTCAATAAGGCAATGATAATTGCTGCAACGGCGCTGATTACAAAAATACTCCAGGAAATCTCCACATGATGTACATAGTTGGTCAACCATTTGCTCATAATGATCCAGGCAATTGGAAAGGCAATAATACATGATATTGCCACAAGAATAACAAATTCCCGATTGAGCATCTGGATAAGTCCTGATACAGATGCCCCCAGTACCTTGCGGATACTGATTTCTTTGGCACGCTGCTCTGTTGCAAATGCGGCCAGGCCAAATAGTCCCAGGCAGGATATAATGATGGACATAATAGCAAATACACTAGAAAGTCGCTGTACAAAAAGCTCAGCTTGAAATTTAGCATTGAAGCTATCATCTAAAAATTTATAGTCGAAAGGGAAGCCTGGATTATTTTTGACGATCACCTTTTCGATTTGCTGGATCGCATTTGGTAGATCTATTCCAGCCTTTGTTTTTATAGTCATGATACCGTTATCTCTGTTCATTGGTATGAATAACATTGGCTCAGGATCCGCATACACGTTGTTGTAAATAAAATTCTTGACAACGCCTGCTATTGTGAATTTCTCGTCGCCATAACTGATGATGTCGCCGGCGACGTGACCATCTTTGCGGATCAGTTTTGCAAATGCTTCGTTGATGACGACAGATGTACTATCACCCAGGAAATTTTGATGAAAATTTCTTCCGTCAAATAGCTTGAGATCTAAAGCTGGGATGAGTCCTTCGTCCGAACGTAACATGCCAATTAAAATACTTGCATTCGGATCTTTTCCTTCCCAGCTGAAGCCGGAACTGTTGGAATAAATATTAAGGATACTCATATCACTGACACCTACCTCTTGGACGGCTCCTGTTGCCAAAAGTTGACTCTTAATCAAGGGGAGGTGTTTGGCCATATTACCTTGGAGTGCTGTCGTCAATACTTGACTCTTATCGAATCCGAGATCCCTGTTTTTGTTGTGCTGGATCTGTTGATAAATAATAATCGTACTGATAATTAATACGACTGAAGCAGAATATTGAACAACAACCAGTCCTTTGCGTACAATACTGCCGCTACCTGTCTTTTGCTTTGCACCTTTAATGCTCGAAAGCGGCTTAAATGCAGATAGAAAAAATGCAGGATAGCTCCCGGCAAACAAACCACACAGGACTGTAACAGTAAGTAAAAATCCGATGTGTAAAGGTTCGAAAATATTGACCTGTAGTTCTTGGCCGATCATTGTATTGAAAGGGCGTATAAAGATGTAAATCAATAAAATGGCCACTAACGAAGAAATTGTTGCTAATACGATCGATTCTCCCAAGAATTGTGCTATCAAGGATTGACGGCTAGCACCAATAACTTTGCGCATGCCCACTTCTTTTGCTCTTTTTTCTGATCGGGCAGTTGCAAGATTCATAAAGTTGATGCAGGCAATTAGTAGAACGATCCAAGCGATAAAAGTAAATAGGCGAATATTTTTAATACCACCTTCTTTTTCATTTCCGCTGTTGTCAAACTGATTGTAAGTAATCCAACGATCCATTGGATAAAGATAGTTTTGCGAAAAGGTAACTTCACCATTGGTTTTCTTTTTGACGAAATCCATCATCTGTTTGTTGATCTGGTCTACATTGGCGTTTTCATCAACCTGTACGAGTGTTTGTAAGCCATTATTCCCCCAGGTTTCCAACCAGTCTTGTCCAGCTTCGTATTTCTTAAATGGGATGAGCCATTGAAAACTAAAACTGCTGTTTTTAGGTAAATCCTTGATGACAGCTGCTACGATAAATGGTTCCTTATTATTTGTTTTGACAGTTTTTCCCAATGCGGGACGATCCCCAAACAATTTTTTTGCACCTGTCTCCGATAGGATAATATTATTCACTTGATCGAATGCACTTTTCCGATCACCTTCTAAAAATTCTAAAGACAGTACATCGGCAATGGTACCATCAGCATATAGTCCTGTTTGGAACAAATTTTTATCGCCGACTGAAAAAAGCATCGGGGTATCCCAAGTCATCCGGACTGCATGTTTAATACCTGGAATCTCTTTCTCTACGCTTTGTGCAAATGGTCCTGGGGTAGATTGAAAAACATAGGTGGCACCGTCGTATGTCTGTTTTGATTTGACAATATAGATATCCTTTTTGTTGGCGAAATTATCGTTGTAGCCCAATTCGTTTTCCACCCATAGAAAAATCAACGATGCCGCAGCGATCCCGACCGCCAGTCCAAAAATATTGAGAAAGCTGTAGCCTTTGGTTTTCCAGAGGTTACGTAGTGCGGTTTTAATAAAGTTCTTAATCATAATGCTGGTGTATGATGAAAGTGACTATCGAAAAGATTTGATGCTCTTAGTCATCTTCTCTTCGATAACCGCTATATGGTTTTACTTTTTAATATTCAGTTCTTGAACCTTATCGTAGGTCTCATAGCTCGATACGATAACTTTATCTCCCGGTTGTAGGCCTTTGATAACCTCGTAATATTCGGGATTCTGTCTTCCAAGCTGGATATCTACACGATATGCTGTAGTTCCATTCTTATCCAATTTGAAGATCCAGTTACCACCGGTCTGTTGATAAAATCCACCTTTTGCCAACAGCAAAGCTTTTGTTTCATCACTTAATGCTAGACGTATTTGTAGGGTCTGACCACGACGTATCCCTTTGGGAACATCGTTGATAAATTCCATGTCAACTTGGAATCTACCATTGGTGACTTGCGTATATACTTTCTTGATACGGAGTTTATAGGTTTTCTCCCCGATGGAAAATTCACCTTGTAGATCTGGGAAAATACGGTTGATATAATGTTCGTCAATATCAGCACGGACTTTAAATCCTGTCAAAACGTCGATTTGACCCAACCGCTCACCTGCGTTTTTATTTTGTCCAATTTCTGCATCGAAGGCAGTCAATTGTCCGTCAACAGGTGCCCTAACAATTAAGTCCCCAATTTTCCTTTTCATCAGTTCCAAAGCACTTTGTGTACGTTGATAAGTCTGTTTGTCCTGATTGGTTTTTTGCGCATTGGAGATTTCGTCTTGTTTCAGGATCTGTTTGGTCAAGCTGACACGCTCTTTTTGGTAATTATAATCGTTCTTTGATTTTTCGAATTCTTGTGTTCCAATCGCTTTTTCAGCAAGCAATTTTTTATTGAGGTTATAGACGCGTTCTGCTTCTCTATAGGCTTGTTCCACATCAGCCATTTGGTTGCGGTTGTTAATAGAAGCTTGTTGGGCATTGGTTTGCGCAATCTGGGACTGTGTCAATAGATTCAAAACTTGCGTTTCTTGTTGTACCAGAGTGAGCTCCTGATCCGTATTGGATAGGCGCATAATGGCATCCCCTTTTTTTAAGATAGCACCATCTTCTACAAATTTTTCCTCTACACGTCCACCGACAGAAGCATCGAGATAAATACTGCTAATCGGAAGTACTGTGCCGTTTATGGGGATAAATTCTTGAAAGTTACCGTTTTTTATTTCGACAATAGAGATGCGGTCAGCTTCTACATTGAGTTTGCTTTTACCAGATGTAAAATAAAAGCTGGCGCTGATTAAACCAACTAAACCAGCAATCCCTACAATGGTCATGATACGTTTGCTATTCCACTTCTTCTTTTCTAAAGGTCTGTCCATAATTTAATATCAATTTCGTATGTAACTATGAAAGCTGTGCCAATAATTTAATGCGCTGATTTATAGTTGTTTATTTTGTTTTGTTTAGTGATCGGTGTTCGATAGCGGACACTTCTTGTACGAAGACGTACAACTGTCGTTTTTTGCTATCTATTGTGGTAACTGAGGCACTCTGAATAACTATAACCACAGGTTGTGGTGAGGTCTAAAGGTTTTTGATACAATTATCCTTATTCGGTATTTCCCTGATCTTATTCGTAGTCCTATTGATCTTTTAAGATGGTCACTTAACAGCAGCATCTAAATAATACTAAATTCGGACTTTAGTCGGTGCTTCTTCGGTACTTGTTCGGTGCTTGTTCGGTGCTTCTTCGGTTGTAACCGAATAAAAACCGAACAAGCACCGTTGTATATCCGGTAAAAAAACGAATAAATGGCGAACTTGATCCCCGTCGTTCTCCTATTTATACTCTTACGGATTTTAATTGTCCAACTACGCACACCGACTGTCCATTAATGAACATTTTTGAAAACTCGTTTTTTGTATCAATTTGATATTTAATGTTTTAGTTGTTTGGCATGGCGATGGTCAGCAAGAAAATAAAAAATGGATATGAAGAGAGTCTATATATATACTACGTTATGCTTTTTATTGAGTTATGCCAGTGTAGAAGCGCAACAGGCTGACCAGCGATTAGAGGAGAAAGTAGGGGAAACGTCAGCAGTTGGAACAGGTAGCGATAAACAAACAGCAAAACGAACCTTAGCTGAATGTATACAATTGGCTGTAAAAGCCAATCCAAGCTTACTGCAGAATGAACTGGATGTGAAACGTGCGGAGGTGAATTTGGCACAGGCTAAAGCGAATCGATTGCCAAACATGAATGCAAATATGAATCATGTGTTCAGTTTTGGTAGATTCTTTGATGAATCGACAAAACAATATGTGAATAGTAATAGTGAATTTGGAAGTTATGGTATCGATGCTAATATTCCGCTATTTAGAGGATTGGGTTTGCTTTATGATATCCGTATGAAGGCGGATGCAAAGTCTGCCAGTAAACTTGAATTCGATTCACAGATAAACGCATTACGTTTAGATGTTATCACCTGTTTCATCCAAGTGCTTACGGCTAAAGATGTGCTTAAGCAGTCTGAAATGCAGACAGAAGTGACCAAAGAACAGGTAAATAGGGCTGAGGCGATGCATAAGGAAGGGGCGATTAGTCCTGGTGATTATTTTGATCTGAAGGGGCAACTCGCCAATGACATGAACACAATTCAGAATAATCGACAGCTATTATATGCTTATCGAGTTAAATTAGCAAACTTTTTAAATATAGATGAACAACAGCTCGGAGACTTGCAGCCACCGGAATATGCGGAAGATGGGCGGAGGTTATCTTCCGAACAGCTTTTTCAACTTGCGACGGAAGCTTTGCCGAATATTCCTGCTTTGGATTGGCGAATTAAGGCTGCAGAAAAGAACATTAAGGTGGCCAAGGCAGCATATTGGCCGTCGCTGAGTCTAGGAGCTGGAATGAATTCAAATTTTTCAAATACGAAAACAGATAAATTTTGGGATCAGGTAAATAATAACCTGGGGAAGTCTATTTCTTTGGGGCTTTCTATACCTATTTTTAATAGATTTCAGGTTCTAAATCAAGTTAAGTTAGCAAAATTAGATTTGGAATCTGCAAAATTCCGGAAAGAGATGGAATTAAATAATCTACGTGCTGAAACCTCTAAAGCTGTATTTAATTTGGAGAATGCAAGTAACATGATTGCACAACTACGTAGTCAAAATGAAAATTATGCGGAATCTTTTCGGATTGCCAAGGTTGTTTTCGAATTGGGAAATAGTAATTCAGTGATTTTTTTGACAGCAAAAAACAAATTCGACAACAGCCAGATTCAATTGGTCGTCAAGCAGTATGAGTGGCTGCTGCAAAAATATATCAATGATTATTACGCTGGCTCGTTGAATTTATAGTTATCTTAGTATCTTCAATGAAGTCAGGAAGTATGAAAAAAGCATCTATTTTAGTCGTGGATGATGACCAGGATTTATTAACTGCGGCAAGAATCTTGCTTAAACCTAAAGTTAGTCATATTCAAGTTGAACCTAATCCGGAGAATCTAATTGCACATCTGGAGAAGACCCCTTATGATCTGGTACTTTTAGATATGAATTTTAAAAGCACAATTAATACAGGCAATGAGGGGTTATATTGGTTGTCTCGGATCAAAGAAAAGTTCCCGCAGATACATGTGATTATGATTACAGCTTATGGGGCCGTTGATCTCGCTGTAAAGTCGCTGAAACAGGGAGCATCAGATTTTGTCGTCAAACCCTGGGAAAATGAACAATTGCTGGCAACGATCGAAAGCGCGCTCGCTGAATCAAAAAATAAAGAAAAGAAAAGTAAAAGTTCCTTGCTCAGCAGTGCGAGCAGTCCTGATTTGATTGGTAACTCCATTGTTATGGACGAACTGCAATACAAGTTGGAGAAAATAGCGCCTACAGATGCCAATATATTAATATTAGGGGAAAATGGAACAGGTAAAGACCTGATTGCTCAAGCCATTCAACGAAGATCACTACGTTCAGATCGGACGTATGTTAAGGTTGACGTGGGGTCGCTGACGGAAACATTATTTGAAAGCGAACTTTTTGGTTATAAGAAGGGCGCATTTACCGATGCACGTGAAGACCGTCAAGGGCGATTTGAAGCGGCAAATTGGGGGACATTGTTTCTCGATGAAATTGGCAATATCTCTTTACAGCAACAAGCTAAATTGTTAACCGTATTGCAGAATAGACAGGTAACTCCTTTGGGGTCTTACCAGCCAATTCCGGTGGATATACGCTTAATTTCAGCAACAAACGTGCCGCTGAAACAACTCGCAGATGAAAGTCGTTTTCGAAAAGACTTAATTTATCGAATCAATACCGTGGAAATTCAGGTGCCCCCATTGCGTGAACGTGGAGAGGATATCAAGCTATTGGCTGATCATTTTCTCGATATCTATTCGAAGAAATACAATAAACGGATTGAAGGCTTTGAATCGGATGCGGTTAAGAAAATGTTTGCCTATCATTTTCCGGGCAACGTACGGGAACTCCAATACAGTATCGAGCGAGCTGTTATTATGGCTGACCAGCTCAGTATTGCTGGAAATGACCTCTTTTTCTCACCCATCGAGCAACAGGTAGATAGCCACGTAGTCGAATCTAGTCCCAGCAGTCAAAATCTGGAAGAATTGGAACGTAAAGCCATCAAATCTGCAATTGAGCGTTACAATGGAAATATCAGTAAGGCAGCAAAAGAATTAGGGCTTACACGGGCAGCGCTTTATAGACGTTTGGAGAAATATGATATTTAGTCGATGAGGCAAGGAAAAATCTTAAATGCGATCAAGATTATACTGCTGTTGGTAGCCGCTCTTGTGAGTGCCTATTTGCTGCTAAAACGTGAATACGTGCAGGCGGCTTTGATCTTTTGTATTATGCTTTATCTGGGTTTTAATTTATATGCACAATATAATTTTTTAGCCAGGCAGTTGATTGAATTTTCTGAAGCTGTCAAATATCGTGATTTTACCAGACGTTTTTTGGTGAAAAACACAAAATCAGTGGAGGGAAAGCTTTTCCTTGCCTTTAATCAGATCAACGAAACCTATAAAGAGATCAGTATTAAGCAGGAAATTCAGCATCAATATCTGGACCGTGTGATCAATATGCTGAATTCGGCTATCATTTTTTATGAGATGGATAGTGGCAAGGTCATGTGGGTAAATGAAGCATTTAAGCAGTTGTTTCACTTGCCGCATCTCGGAAACATTGCCGGGCTAAAGAAAAAAAATAACGATCTTTATGAAAAAACCATGTTACTTGAAAATGGGCAGCAACAAATGGAGTCCGTCCAGTCAAGTAAAGGGAAAATTAAATTATTGATTCAAAGCTCCAGCTTTGAGACACAGGATGCTTTGTTTCGTATTGTTGTGTACCAAAATATCAATGAAGCAATTGATGAGACTGAGACAAAAGCCTGGCACAAATTATTGCGTGTACTGACGCATGAAATTATGAATTCCATTGCTCCGATCAGTTCGTTGGCTGAAACCTTGAATGGCCGTTTGGATCATTTTAAAGGGCATGAAGATATCGATGATCTAAAAACAGGTATATCCACCATCAAACGCCGGAGCGAAGGACTCTTGCACTTTGCTAAGAGTTATCGAATGATCAATAAAGTCGATCAGCCACAGCTGGCACCTATTCAAATTTCACAGTTGTTTGAACATATCTACCAATTGCTTGAACCGACCTTGATCCAGAAAAATATTGACGTGGATATTATCCTGAAAAATACACGGCTAATTTTATCTGCAGATGTCAATTTGATCGAACAGGTTATTATTAACCTGATGCTGAATGCAATTGATGCTGTAAAAAATAGGGAAGAGGCTTATATCAGTTTATCTGCCCTCGAAGTAGATGGTAAGGTTCAGATCCGGATTGAAGATAATGGGGCCGGAATTTCTGCCGATCTCCAGGAACAGATCTTCACACCATTTTTTACAACAAAGAAAACGGGTACAGGTGTCGGCCTGACGCTGAGCAAACAGATCATGTTATTGCATAAAGGGACTATTTTTCTCAATAGTACGGAGGGAGAGGGAAGTGTTTTTATCCTTCAGTTTTAGTGATAGCATTCTTTCTGATCTGTTACTTTTCTAATTTAATAGCACGTATTCCCTGGTATTAAAACCTAATGTTCCATGTGAAAAATCATAAAATTTAGCGATGTTTGCAGCGAAATGAACTACACGCTTAAGTACTGGCGGCATTATTTTGTATCCCATAGTCGCCATGGGACCCATTCTCCTTTTGTCTATAAATTAGTTGATGAAGTGATCTATCAAAAGGCGTCCAAAGCGCGTACTTCCGAATTACCCCAATTTATTCAAAACGAAAGCAAGGTAGAACAGAAAAAGTATGCATTAATGGATCGACTATTAAAGACATTTGCTTACGATGATTTTAGCTATTGGGCCGATCGTCCGCTCGAAAGTTATCGAAGTCTTTTACAAGACCAATGTGGAAAATATGCGTACCGACATGTTTATTATATTGATCTGCACGATCTTGACCTAAATTTTTTGGAAAATGTTGGTGATCGAGATCTATTAATTATAAATGAACCCCATTTGTCGGAGAAAAGAGAAGCGTACTGGAACAAGCTTAAACAGGATAACCGTATTGTGGTAACGATAGATTTGTACCGAATTGGTTTGGTTTACTTCAGGAAAGAACAGCGAAAGGAGAATTTTCTGATTCGATTTTAAACTGCTGTTACTACCATTGCCTGATTGATGGCGGGGTAGTCATCAACAGCATTCCATTGGACATAAAATATTTTATTTAAAACTTGTAGGAATTGAGAAGGAGTAGGGATAGGAAAGTCGATTTCGTTTGTTACTAATAAAGAACAGCATCCATCATATCTATTGATGGATGCTGTTCTTTATGATATGTTTTTTTACTAAAAAGCTTCACTTAAGGACAGGTAGAAACCCGATTGACGTTTTTCTCCAGGTCTTTGTTCGCCAAAGGAATAATCAAAGCGAATACTGCTGTTATGTTCGAGACTAAAGAAATAACGTAAACCGCCACCATAGCTGGCTACATATCGGCTGCTATTTTCCTTGGAAAAGGTCGATCCGAGGCCCGAAAATCCAACGATGCCAAAGCGTGGATGAAAGCGATAACGCAGTTCAGCCTGTGAGGCCAGGTAATTCTTATCCCGATAGCGTCCGAGGTAATAACCGCGCATCATCATATCGCCACCAAGTTCACGATAGTTGTAGAATGGAACGGTTTTCCCAAATGTGGAGCGAAAGATTCCCTGCAGGGCCAAAGTGACCTGGTCGTGGAGGGGAATAAATCCGCGGAGATCAACATCGAGGTTTGCCCCTGTAAAATCAGTATCGGTCCATAATTTGGGGGCATAGGCCAAACGTAATTTGGCATAATAACCTTTTGTTGTATAAGAAACGTTATCCCTATTATCAAACAATTGCGATACACCGATTAGGAGTTGTTGTCCACCATCCTTTCCGATAAGATCGGAATGATTGAAAATGCGATCGGCGCTGTCGCTACGAATTTTGAAGTTATCGTATTGAATATTCAAGCCCGAATAAAGGTTATTGCTGACTTTTTTCTCGGCTTCGAGTTTGACGCGAAATAATTTTTGATCGATACGTTCTTCATCAGCTTTCCAGGTGTCCATACCGACGCCATAATAGTTAAAGGGCCAATTACGGTAGCGTATTTCACTGATCAGATGGTAGTCGTTGTCTTTGGTCCAAAGGTCTGTCTGCAGTTTGAAGTTGGACTGACTGTTGGATGTAAAGGTTCCCATGAGCATGACCGTAGAGGTGCGTATTTTGGGGTCAGCTTTGTCCAGATAAAAATTATAAGCACTCGCCAAGCCGTATTCGACACCCGTTTCCTGCGCATAACCAACGGCCGGTAATACCATAAAACTACCGGAACGTGTGGAATCTTTTTCGGAGGAAAGAAATTTTTTACTCAATTTTTGAATAATATTTTGAGCTTTCAATTCGGCCGATCCCACTAAAAGTACAGTAAATAGTACGGAGTATCGGGTAAGTTTTGAAAGTGATTGCGGTAAAATTTGCATGCCCAAAGATAGTATATTAGCCAAATAACCAAAATAGGTAAATATACAATGAAAAATTATTGTGCTGCATATCAGTATAATTGCCAAAAACTGTCTTTTTTTTTTGACAAATATTTTTGTAAAGTAAGTTTTGTGTCTATCTTTGCATCAGCAAACAAGGGAACAACGGTTCAAAACACGAAAGTTTGCTTAGTTCTTTAAATGAAAAAAAATAAAAAATAAACTTGCAGAAATCAAAAGTAAATTCGATATTTGCACTCGCTGAAAAGGTAGAGATACTTGGTCAGACGTTGATAGAATGTAAGTTTAAATAAAGATATTAGAAGCCTCTTTAGCTCAGCTGGTAGAGCAACTGACTTGTAATCAGTAGGTCATTGGTTCGATTCCGATAAGAGGCTCTAAATGTAACGAAAGTTACAGGTCTGGAGGGGTTCCAGAGCGGTCAAATGGGACGGACTGTAAATCCGTTGCTTCGGCTTCGAAGGTTCGAATCCTTCTCCCTCCACACTTTATTTTAATTAGGGTGTTAGATTTACTCTAGTTTCTAATTATTAAGCGGAAGTAGCTCAGTTGGTAGAGCGATAGCCTTCCAAGCTATAGGTCGCGAGTTCGAACCTCGTCTTCCGCTCAAATTTTTCAAGTATTAAATTTAGTCTCTATCTTCTTTGATAATAATGTATCTAAAGGTGGGGGCATTAATACGTAAATAAGGTTTTTTAGTAAGCCGAAGTAGCTCAGGGGTAGAGCACTTCCTTGGTAAGGAAGAGGTCGTGGGTTCAAATCCCATCTTTGGCTCGTACTTGTGTAAAAGTTAAGCAAGAGTATATAACAAATAGAAATAATTTATAATTACTAATTCGCATAAACATGGCAAAAGAGAAATTTGACCGTAGTAAACCACACTTAAACATTGGTACTATCGGTCACGTTGACCACGGTAAAACTACAACTACAGCTGCTATCACTAAAGTATTGGCTGATAAAGGTTTGTCAGAAGCTCGTTCATTTGATTCAATTGACTCTGCTCCTGAAGAAAAAGAGCGTGGTATCACAATCAATACTGCACACGTAGAATATTCTACAGCTAACCGTCACTATGCACACGTTGACTGTCCAGGTCACGCTGACTACGTTAAGAACATGGTAACTGGTGCTGCTCAAATGGACGGTGCTATCATCGTAGTTGCTGCGACTGATGGTCCTATGCCTCAAACTCGTGAGCACATCTTGTTGGCTCGCCAAGTAGGTGTTCCTGCGTTAGTAGTATTCATGAACAAAACTGACTTAGTTGATGACCCTGAGTTGTTAGACTTAGTTGAAATGGAAGTTCGTGAGTTATTATCATTCTACGAATTCCCTGGTGATGATATCCCTGTAATCAAAGGTTCTGCTTTAGGTGCATTGAACGGTGAGCCTGAGTGGGTTGAGAAAATCATGGAATTAATGGATGCTGTAGATAACTACATTCCAATTCCTCCGCGTTTGACTGACTTACCTTTCTTGATGCCAGTAGAAGACGTATTCTCGATCACAGGTCGTGGTACAGTTGCTACAGGTCGTATCGAAAGAGGTGTAATCAACTCTGGTGATCCAGTTGAGATCTTAGGTATGGGTGCTGAGAACTTGAAATCTACAGTAACAGGTGTTGAGATGTTCCGTAAAATCTTAGATTACGGTGAGGCTGGTGATAACGTAGGTTTATTGTTACGTGGTATTGAGAAAACTGATATCAAACGTGGTATGGTTATCTGTAAACCAGGTTCAGTAACTCCTCACGATCATTTCAAAGCTGAGGTTTACGTATTGTCAAAAGCTGAAGGTGGTCGTCACACTCCATTCTTCAACAAATACCGTCCTCAATTCTATTTCCGTACAACTGACGTAACTGGAGAAATCTCTTTACCAGAAGGTACTGAAATGGTTATGCCAGGTGATAACGTTACAATCAGCGTGAAATTAATTTCTGCTATTGCAATGGAAAAAGGTCTACGTTTCGCTATCCGTGAGGGTGGTCGTACAGTAGGTGCTGGTCAGGTAACTGAAATTATCTAGTCTTTAATAAAGATTTAGAATCACATAGAATAAGCTAATCGACTGAGGTTGATTAGCTTATTTTTTCGATAAGCGATTTATCGGATTAGAATAAAAAAAAGTGAAAAAAGATTTGCAGAAAGTGGTTTAAAACACTATATTTGCATCACAAAATAAGAAATACACGGGCATAGTTTAAAGGTAGAACGAAGGTCTCCAAAACCTTTGGTCTGGGTTCGAGTCCTGGTGCCCGTGCTTATAAAAACAGATAAACTAAAATGGCAAAAGTACTTGATTTTTTTAAAGACTCTTATGTAGAGATCACTGAGAAAGTGACTTGGCCTACATGGTCTCAGTTACAAAGTTCAGCTGTTATTGTGCTTGTTGCTTCTCTTCTTATTGCATTGGTTGTCTTTGTAATGGATAAAGCTTCAAGTGTAGGGTTAGAATTCTTGTACGGTATTGCTTCTTAATTTTTCAATCGTATTTATTTATGGCAGATCAAGGTTTAAAGTGGTACGTAGTTCGTGCTGTAAGTGGTAAAGAAAAGAAAGTAAAGCAATATATTGATGCCGAGGTTAGCCGTTTAGGTATTGAACACTTGATTCCTCAGGTGTTGATTCCAATGGAAAAATACTACTTAATGCGCGATGGTAAGAAAGTTGCTAAAGAGCGTAACTACTATCCTGGTTATGTTTTATTGGAGGCAGCTCTTGACGGTGAGTTAGAGCACATCATCAAAAATATCAATAGCGTCATTGGTTTCTTGGGAGATAAAGCAGGTAATGCTGTCCCTTTACGCCAAGCAGAAGTAAATCGTATCCTAGGTAAAGTGGATGAAATGGCAGAACAAGGTGAAACCATTAACGTTCCTTACTATGTGGGAGAAACAGTGAAAGTAAACGATGGTCCTTTCAATGGATTTACGGGAGAGATCGAAGAAGTTCACGAAGATAAAAAGAAATTAATCGTGATGGTAAAAGTCTTCGGTCGTAAGACTCCACTTGAACTAAACTACATGCAAGTAGAAAAAGAGTAAGATTAGTAATTAACGATAGAGAAAAGCTTTTCATGAAAATTGGAAGGCTTTTTTTTGTATCTTAATATCAATGAAAAGGCCAGGCATTTATCTATTCTTATTGGGATGTTTACTGACATTTGTGCGTTGCGCAAATGTCGAAAAGTATAATCGATTTATGGAGACGCCTCTCACTGTCGAAGCCATGCAGCAGGATGTTAATTATGTTGAGCATAACCTCTGGAAAATGCATCCAGACCTGTTTCTGTATGTGCGGGAAGATCAGTTAAAGACTAAGTTTGATAGCCTCCGTTCTGCGATCCTTCAGCCCTTGCTACCTAATCAGTTTCAGCTGGCATTAGCATCGGTTCTAGCAGATGTTCGGCAAGGACATATGACCCTGAGCCCCCTTGTTGCCAAATTTGATCCGAAAGGTAGAGATAAAGTCCGTTACCAAAAAAGTAAGGGCCCCTTCTCCCAATTAGGATTTCATTGGCAAGAAAATACACTCTATCTTTCAAAAAATGCGACCTCAGATTCGACCTTGGTAATAGGTTCTAAAATTCTTGCCGTTGAGGGGATACAACCGCAAGATCTGTATACAAAATATCGTCCAACCTTTACATCGGATGGCTATAATACGACATTTATAGATCAGGCTTTTGAACGTTTGTTACCGCGGTATTACCAATTGGAATTGGGCTATCGTGATTCTATTGCGATCTTATTTTCTAATGCCGACAGCACGTACCAGCGGACTGTTGTAAGAAGGTTTGATAGTGTCGATACAAAGGCTAAATCAGAGATAACGACCAAGGCTGTGAAAAAAGTGAGCCAACCTGATCAGAAGAAAAGTGATTTAAAAAAGCAGCGTAAAATCTTTGGGTATAATGCCAATCTAAAAAGAATGAGTAAACAGCTCTCTTTCCCTGTCAAAGGAGATAGTAGCATTGCTCTATTGAAGGTGGCAGACTTTTCTTATGGACGTCCAAAGGAAGCTTATAGGAGGATTTTCGACCGGCTGGAACTTTGTTCGGTGCAATACCTCATTTTGGATCTCCGTGGGAATATGGGGGGACGTCTATCCGATGTGAAAGAGCTCTATAGTTATCTGGTGGAAGAGGATAAATATCAATTTGTTCAGCCAGCAGTCATTACCTCAAAATTCAACTTGCCGTTTTACCAGGTAAAAGGATTGCCCGGATGGTCCTATCCCGTCTTATCGCCATTTATCTTAACCGGTGCCATTGTATCCTGGACAAAGACTTTTTCCAAAGATGGTCTGAATTATACCCATCTTACGGGAAGCAAAATTGAAAAGTCGAAAGCGGGCAGATATCGCGGTGATTTATTTGTGTTGATTGATGGCGGGACTTTTTCTGCTGCGAGTCTGATTGCTACAAATCTAAAAGTTGGGAAGAGGGCTGTTTTTGTGGGAGAGGAAACTGGCGGGGCTGCTAACGGCACAGTCGCGGGAATTCTTCCTATACTGAAACTTCCGAACTCCCATTTACGTTGGCGTTTTGGCTTAATGGATGTAAAGCCTTATTATCAAGTGAACGAAATGGGGCGCGGTGTCATGCCGGATGTTCCTATCGTACGGAGTGTTGATGATGTTATCAGGGCGAAAGATCCGGTATTGGATAAGGTGTTGAAGTCTATTAAAAAGCAATAGAGCTGATGTGACTGATTAAAAGCGATGATTTTAGCGTTGGTATTTAGAAAAGGGCCTGGATTTTTTTTCGTAATAGGAATGAGCAATTTGGACTAGGATATAAAAAAACATAAATTCCTGAAAAATTAAAAGTTAGATACTTGCAGGATTCAAATCTTCTTATTAACTTTGCACCTCGGTTGGGGTGTTACGTCCTGGCCGATGAATGTTACGTTATTTGCTTCCAACTTACTAACAGACATTTAACAAAATTAAATTCAAAACAAAATGGCAAAAGAAGTCAGTGCGTTAGTAAAATTACAAGTTAAGGGCGGAGCTGCGAATCCTTCACCTCCAGTAGGACCTGCATTAGGTGCTAAAGGTGTGAATATCATGGATTTCTGTAAGCAGTTTAACGCTCGTACGCAAGACAAACCAGGTCAAGTATTGCCTGTTGTCATTACAGTTTACGCTGATAAATCATTTGATTTTATCATCAAGACTCCACCGGTAGCAGTTCAGTTGAAAGACGCTGCGAAATTAAAAAGTGGATCTGGCGAGCCTAACCGTAAAAAAGTTGCGGCTATCACTTGGGAACAAGTGGAAACAATCGCTAAAGATAAAATGCCTGATTTAAATGCATTTACTGTAGAGGCTGCTATGAGAATGGTAGCTGGTACAGCACGTAGTATGGGTATTACTGTATCAGGTAATGCTCCTTGGAACAATTAATTAAGAAATCAATTTAAGAAAAGTGGCTAGATTAACAAAAAATCAAAAAGCGGCACTATCCAAAATTGAAGCTGGTAAAGCATACTCTTTGAAAGAAGCTTCGGCTTTAGTTAAAGAAATCTCATTGACCAAATTTGATGCTTCTGTGGATATCGACGTTCGTTTGGGCGTAGATCCTCGTAAAGCAAATCAAATGGTTCGTGGTATTGCAACATTACCTCACGGTACTGGTAAAACTGTTCGTGTTTTAGTTTTATGTACTCCTGATAAGGAAGAAGAAGCTAAAGCGGCAGGTGCAGACTACGTAGGTTTAGATGATTACATCAGCAAAATTGAAGGTGGTTGGACTGACGTTGATATCATTATTACTATGCCTAGTGTTATGGCTAAAGTTGGTAAATTGGGTCGTATTTTAGGTCCAAGAAACTTGATGCCTAACCCTAAAACTGGTACAGTTACAACAGAAGTTGGTAAAGCTGTAACAGATGTAAAAGGTGGTAAGATCGATTTCAAAGTTGACAAAACCGGTATCATCCATACTTCTATTGGTAAAGCGTCGTTCGATGCAGATAAGATATATGATAACGCACTAGAGGTATTACAAACTCTAGCTCGTTTGAAACCATCTGCAGCTAAAGGAACTTACTTTAAAAGTATTCACATTTCCTCAACTATGAGTCCTGGTATTCATATTGAGACTAAATCAGTAGCAGGTATTTAATCATGAGAAAAGAAGAAAAACAAGAAATTGTTCTAGCTTTGGCCGAACAGATTAAATCTTACGGTAACTTCTACATTACCGATACTGCTGAGTTGTCAGTTGAAAAAGTGAATAACATTCGTCGTAAATGTTTTGAACAAGGCATCGAGATTAAAGCTGTAAAAAACACTTTAATCAAGAAAGCATTAATCGAAGCTGGTGTTGATGAAGAAGAAATCTTTGGAACGCTTAAAGGAGCGTCTACAATGATGTTTTCGGAAGTCGCTAACGCACCTGCGAAATTAATCAAAGAATTGCGTAAATCAGGTGAAAAACCGTTGTTAAAAGCGGCTTTCATTGAAGCAACTGCATTCGTTGGAGATAATCAATTAACTGCATTAGTTAATCTTAAATCTAAAAACGAACTTATTGCGGACGTTATCGCAGCCTTGCAATCTCCTGCGAAAAATGTTATTTCAGCTCTTCAATCGGGAGGAAATACTGTTGCAGGTTTAGTAAAAGCTTTAGAAGAAAGAGGTTAACGAGTCCTCTAGAACAGAAACATTCGTTACAATTTAATTAACAATTTTTATAAAGTACATTCAAAAATTCAAAATAAAATGGCAGATTTAAAACAACTTGCTGAACAGTTAGTTAACTTAACAGTAAAAGAAGTTAAAGAATTAGCTGATATCTTAAAAGACGAGTATGGCATCGAGCCTGCTGCTGCTGCTGTTGCTGTAGCTGCTGCTCCAGCTGAAGGTGGTGCTGCTGCTGCAGAAGAGAAAACTTCATTTGACGTTATCTTGAAAGAAGCTGGTGGTCAAAAATTAGCTGTAGTTAAATTGGTTAAAGATTTAGCTGGATTAGGCTTGAAAGAAGCTAAAGATTTAGTTGACGGAGCACCTAAAGAATTAAAAGCTGGTGTATCTAAAGACGAAGCAGAAGCTTTGAAAAAACAATTAGAAGAAGCTGGTGCTGTTGTTGAGATTAAATAATCTCAACTAATTAGCCCGAAAAGGTTTAGACTCTGACGATTTTTCGTCAGAGTCTATTCCTATTTATATCAATACGCCACTATGCTGTGTATATGCTGGGCACAGTGGACACGTGGTTTACAGCATAAATGTAAGCGCAGTTTTTTTAAAACTAAAATTCATATTCCCTTGGCAAACAATAATATTCAACAAGAAAGAATAAACTTTGCAACAAGTAAGAAAGTATTGGAATATCCAGATTTCTTAGATGTGCAATTGGAATCTTTCAAGGAGTTTTTTCAATTAGAAACTACTTCTGACAACCGCCATCAGGAAGGGCTGTTCAAGGTATTCTCGGAAAACTTCCCTATTTCTGATTCAAGAAACATTTTTGTGCTAGAGTTTTTGGATTATTTCATTGATCCACCACGTTATGATATCCAAGAGTGTATCGAGCGAGGCTTGACTTATAGCGTTCCTTTAAAGGCTAAGTTAAAGTTATCTTGTAATGATGAAGAACACGAAGATTTCGAAACTATTGTTCAGGATGTATATTTAGGGACTATCCCTTATATGACTCCTAAAGGTACTTTCGTGGTAAATGGTGCAGAGCGTGTCATCGTATCGCAATTACACCGTTCACCAGGCGTTTTCTTTGGTCAAAGTAGACACACAAATGGTACTAAACTTTATTCTGCAAGGGTAATTCCTTTCAAAGGATCTTGGATCGAGTTTGCAACTGACGTAAACAACGTCATGTATGCTTATATCGACCGTAAAAAGAAATTCCCAGTAACTACCTTATTGCGTGCTATCGGTTATGATTCGGATAAAGATATCTTGGAATTGTTCGATTTAGCGGATGAAGTAAAAGTTAGTAAATCTGGTCTTAAAAAATATGTTGGTCGTCGTCTTGCGGCTAGGGTATTGAAAAAATGGGTAGAAGATTTCGTGGATGAGGATACTGGTGAAGTAGTATCTATCGACCGTAACGAAATTATCCTTGAGCGTGAAACTGTTCTAGAAGAAGATCACATTGATTTGATCATCGAAGCTGGCGTTAAGTCTATTATCTTAGCAAAAGACGATGAGTCAAACAATGCAGACTATTCTATTATATATAACACTTTACAAAAAGATACATCCAACTCGGAAAAAGAAGCGGTAGAACATATCTATCGTCAATTACGTAACGCTGAACCACCAGATGAGGAAACTGCTCGTGGTATCATCGATCGTTTATTTTTCTCTGACAAACGTTATGATTTGGGCGATGTAGGTCGTTACCGTATCAACCGTAAGTTGAAGTTGGATACTCCAGACGATACGAAAGTCTTGACCCGCGAGGATATCATTGCTATTGTGAAGTATTTGATCAATTTGATCAACTCTAAAGCAGAGGTGGATGATATTGACCACTTGTCAAACCGTCGTGTACGTACTGTAGGTGAGCAATTATATGCTCAATTTGGTGTAGGTCTATCTCGTATGGCCCGTACAATCCGTGAGCGTATGAACATTCGCGATAATGAAGTGTTCACTCCAACAGATTTGATTAATGCACGTACACTTTCGTCAGTAATCAATTCGTTCTTCGGTACAAACCAGTTGTCGCAGTTTATGGACCAAACTAATCCTCTTGCTGAAATTACGCACAAGCGTCGTTTGTCAGCTTTAGGTCCAGGTGGTCTTTCTCGTGAGCGTGCAGGTTTCGAGGTTCGTGATGTTCACTATACACACTACGGTCGTCTTTGTACAATCGAAACGCCAGAGGGTCCAAACATCGGTTTGATCTCTTCATTGGCTGTACATGCGAAAATTAACCACTTAGGATTTATCGAGACTCCTTACCGTAAGGTAAAAGATGGGGTCGTTGTGGTTGACGAACCGGTCGTATACTTATCTGCTGAAGATGAAGATGGTAAAACAATCGCACAAGCGAATGCTTTGTATGATGACAAAGGTAATTTCGAAGATGCGAAAGTGAAAGCCAGATATGAGGGTGACTTCCCAATTATCGAGCCTAATATGCTTGATTATATGGACGTTGCTCCAAACCAAATTACATCTATTGCGGCTTCATTGATTCCTTTCTTGGAACATGATGATGCCAACCGTGCATTGATGGGATCGAACATGCAACGTCAGGCTGTGCCTGTATTGCGTCCGCAAGCTCCTATCGTAGGTACTGGTCTTGAAGGTCGTGTTGCGAAAGATTCACGTACATTGATCAATGCCGAAGGTCATGGTGTAGTAGAATATGTAGATGCTGATGAAATTAAGATCCGTTACGACAGAAACGACGATGATCGTCTTGTATCATTTGATGATGATGTCAAAACGTATAAATTGATCAAATTCAAGAAAACCAACCAAAATACATGTATGAACTTGAAGCCTATCATTAAGAAAGGTCAACGAGTTGAACCAGGACAAGTATTATGTGAAGGTTATGCGACTGAAAATGGTGAATTAGCATTAGGTCGTAACTTGAAAGTAGCGTTCATGCCTTGGCAAGGATATAACTTTGAGGATGCGATCGTAATCTCTGAGCGTGTAGCGAAAGAAGACTGGTTTACTTCTCTTCACATTGAAGAATTCGAACTTGAAGTTCGTGATACGAAACGTGGTGAGGAAGAATTAACAGCTGATATTCCTAACGTATCTGAAGAAGCGACAAAAGACTTGGATGAAAACGGTATTATCCGTATTGGTGCTGAAGTTGGTGGTGGTGATATCCTAATCGGTAAAATCACACCGAAAGGTGAGTCTGATCCTTCGCCTGAAGAGAAATTATTACGTGCAATCTTCGGTGACAAAGCGGGTGACGTGAAAGATGCTTCATTGAAAACTCCGCCTTCATTGAAAGGTGTTGTTATCGATACGAAGTTGTTCTCGCGTGCGAAGAAAATGTCTAAAGAAGTTGAACGCAAAACTTTAGAAAAACTAGAGGTTGCTCACGATAGAGTTGTTAAATCATTGAAGGATCGTTTGGTAGAAAAATTATTCACAGTAGTGAATGGTAAAACAAGCCAAGGGGTATACAATGTATATAAAGAGTTGTTGGTTGCTAAGGGAGCTAAGTTTACACAAAAAATCCTAGCTGAATTAGATTACAACAACATCAACCCAATGGGATGGACAACTGACGAAGATAAAAACGAGTTGATCAAAATGGCTCTTCATAATTACAACATCAAAATTAATGAAGAGTTGGGTTCTTTCAAACGTGATAAATTTGCAGTGTCTGTCGGTGATGAACTTCCATCCGGAATTGTGCAGATGGCTAAAGTTTACGTTGCTAAAAAACGTAAGCTGAAAGTAGGGGATAAGATGGCCGGTCGTCACGGTAACAAAGGTATCGTTGCACGTATCGTACGTGATGAAGATATGCCATTCTTGGAAGATGGTACACCAGTTGATATCGTGTTGAACCCATTAGGGGTACCTTCACGGATGAACTTGGGGCAGATCTATGAAACCGTATTGGGTTGGGCTGGTCAAAAATTAGGTGTGAAATTTGCTACGCCTATCTTTGATGGTGCTGAAATGGATCAGGTACAAGATTGGGTTGCGAAAGCTGGTTTACCAAAATCTGGACGTACATATTTGTACAACGGATTGACAGGTGACCGTTTTGATCAACCAACGACGGTGGGTGTAATCTACATGTTGAAATTAGGTCACATGGTTGATGATAAAATGCACGCACGTTCAATCGGTCCTTACTCATTGATCACACAACAACCTCTGGGTGGTAAAGCGCAATTCGGTGGTCAACGTTTCGGTGAGATGGAGGTTTGGGCATTGGAAGCATTCGGTGCGTCTAATATCCTTCAAGAAATCTTGACTGTGAAATCGGATGACGTGGTTGGTCGTGCCAAAACTTACGAGGCAATCGTAAAAGGTAACAATCTTCCGACACCATCGGTACCAGAATCGTTCAACGTATTGGTACACGAGTTACGTGGATTGGGTCTAGATATCACATTGGATTAATTAAGCAATTAGAGCTTTGAAGGGCTCAGTCCTTCAAAGCTTCTTTATAAAGCTTTAACTTTTGAATAAGTATGTCTTACAAAAAAGATAATAAAATTAAAAGCAACTTCACTTCGATTACGATCAGCTTGGCTTCTCCAGAAACTATTTTGGAGCGCTCAAGTGGTGAAGTTACAAAACCAGAAACGATTAACTATCGTACCTACAAACCAGAACGTGACGGTTTATTCTGTGAGCGTATTTTTGGTCCTGTGAAGGACTACGAATGTCACTGTGGTAAATACAAACGTATCCGTTATAAAGGTATTGTGTGTGACCGTTGTGGTGTTGAAGTAACCGAGAAAAAAGTACGTCGTGAGCGTATGGGACATATCAATTTGGTTGTTCCTGTTGCGCACATTTGGTATTTCCGTTCTCTTCCTAATAAAATTGGTTATTTATTGGGACTTCCTACGAAGAAACTGGACATGATCATTTATTACGAACGTTATGTGGTCATCCAAGCTGGTATTAAGGAAGAAGATGGTATCAACTTTATGGACTTCTTGACTGAAGAAGAATATTTAGATATTTTAGATACCTTACCAAAAGAAAATCAATATTTAGACGATAACGATCCTCAGAAATTCGTTGCTAAGATGGGTGCTGAGGCGTTGGAAGATCTGTTGAAACGTATTGATTTGGATCAATTGTCATACGATTTACGTCACCAGGCTGCTAATGAGACTTCGCAACAACGTAAAAATGAAGCATTAAAACGTCTTCATGTGGTTGAAGCTTTCCGTAGTTCACGTGAAAATATCGAAAATCGTCCGGAATGGATGATTGTGAAAATCGTTCCAATCATTCCACCTGAATTGCGTCCTTTAGTGCCTTTGGATGGTGGTCGTTTTGCGACTTCGGATTTGAACGACTTATACCGTCGTGTGATTATCCGTAACAACCGTCTAAAACGTTTGATCGAAATTAAAGCTCCTGAAGTAATCTTACGTAACGAAAAACGTATGCTTCAAGAAGCGGTAGACTCTTTGTTTGACAACTCGCGTAAAGTGAATGCGGTTAAAACAGAAGGTAACCGTGCATTGAAGTCTTTATCTGACATTTTGAAAGGTAAGCAAGGTCGTTTCCGTCAAAACTTGTTAGGTAAACGTGTGGATTATTCGGCTCGTTCGGTAATTGTCGTAGGTCCTCACTTGAAATTACACGAGTGTGGTCTTCCTAAAGATATGGCTGCTGAACTTTACAAACCGTTTATCATTCGTAAGATGATCGAGCGTGGCATTGTAAAAACAGTAAAATCAGCTAAAAAAATCGTTGATCGTAAAGATCCTGTAGTATGGGATATCCTTGAAAATGTATTGAAAGGCCACCCTGTATTACTAAACCGTGCACCTACGCTTCACCGTTTGGGTATTCAGGCTTTCCAACCTACATTGGTAGAAGGTAAAGCTATTCAATTACACCCATTAGTGTGTACAGCGTTCAACGCCGATTTTGACGGTGACCAGATGGCAGTCCACTTACCTCTAGGTAATGCTGCAGTTTTGGAAGCCCAAATCTTAATGTTAGGCGCGCACAATATCTTAAACCCTGCGAATGGTTCACCAATCACAGTACCATCTCAAGACATGGTATTGGGTCTTTACTATATTACTAAAGGCCGTAGAACCGCTGGCGATCACATCGTAAGAGGTCAAGATATGACTTTCTATTCGGCTGAGGAGGTTATCATTGCTTTAAATGAGAAGCAAATTGATCTTCATGCTTGGATTAAAGTTAAAACAAAAGTTAGACAAAAAGATGGCAGCATCGTTGATACCTTGTTAGAAACAACTGTAGGTCGCGTGATCTTCAACCAAGTTGTTCCTGAGGAAATGGGTTTTGTCAATGAATTGCTTACTAAAAAATCTTTGCGTAATATCATCGGTGAAATTGTGAAAACTACGGGTATGGCTCGTGCAGCACAGTTCTTGGATGATATGAAAGAATTGGGATATCAAACAGCTTTCAAAGGTGGTCTTTCTTTCAACTTGGAAGATTTGAACATTCCTGCTGCGAAAGCTGAATTGATTCAACAAGCAACGAACGAGGTTGAAGAAGTAATGAATAACTATAACATGGGTTTCATTACAAACAACGAACGTTACAACCAAATCATCGATATCTGGACGCGTATCAACAATAGATTGACGGCTCACGTTATGGATATTCTTTCGAATGATAACCAAGGGTTCAACTCAGTTTATATGATGTTGGATTCTGGGGCCCGTGGTTCGAAAGAGCAGATCCGTCAGTTATGTGGTATGCGTGGTTTGATGGCGAAACCTCAAAAATCAGGCACTTCTGGTGGTGAGATTATCGAAAACCCAATCTTGTCAAACTTTAAAGAAGGTTTGTCGGTATTGGAGTACTTTATCTCTACCCACGGTGCACGTAAAGGTCTTGCCGATACGGCATTAAAAACGGCGGATGCGGGTTACTTGACTCGTCGTTTACATGACGTAGCACAAGATATGATCGTTGTGGAACAAGATTGTGGTGGCTTACGTGGTATTTATACAACAGCATTGAAAGATAATGATGATGTTGTTGAACCATTGTTCGATCGTATTTTAGGTCGTACACCATTGCATGATGTATTCCACCCAGATACAGAGGAATTGATCGTTTCTGCAAACGAAGATATCACGGAAGAAATTGCTGAAACTATTGAAAAAGCTGGTATCGAAGGAATTGAGATTCGTACGGTATTAACTTGTGAGTCTAAGCGTGGTGTTTGTGCTTGTTGTTACGGACGCAACTTGGCGTCAGGTAAGCGTGTTCAGTTGGGTGAAGCTGTGGGTGTTATTGCCGCTCAATCAATTGGTGAGCCAGGTACACAGTTGACACTTCGTACATTCCACGTGGGTGGTACGGCATCGAACATTGCTGCTGATTCAAGTATCATTTCGAAATACGATGGTAAAATCGAATTTGAAAACGTACGTACAGTTTCGCAAACAAACGATAATGGAACACATCAGGTTGTCTTAGGACGTTCTGGTGAGGTTAAGATCATCGATGCACACAATAAAATTGTATTCCAACAAAATATCCCTTATGGTTCGCAGTTGTTCGTTGAAGATGGCAGCAACGTATCTAAAGGTGATAAATTGGTAGAATGGGATCCATATAATGCAGTAATTATTTCTGAATTTGCCGGTAAAGTTGAATTTGATGCGATCATCGAAGGTGTTACCTTCCGTGAGGAGTCAGATGAGCAAACTGGTCACAAAGAGAAGGTAATTATTGAAACGCGTGATAAGACGAAAAACCCATCTATTAAGATTTTAGATAAATCTGGAGAGGTAATTCGTACGTACAACATTCCGGTCGGAGCACACGTTGCTGTTGCTAATGGTGTAACAGTAAAAGAAGGTGGTATCCTGGTTAAAATCCCTCGTTCTACAGGTAAAACGCGAGATATCACAGGTGGTCTACCACGTGTAACGGAGTTATTCGAAGCACGTAACCCTTCTAACCCTGCTGTTGTAACAGAAATCGACGGTGTGGTAACATTGGGTGGTGTGAAACGTGGTAACCGTGAGATGTCTATTGAGTCTCGTGATGGTCAAATCAAGAAATACTTGGTACCTCTTTCTAAACATATCCTTGTTCAGGATAATGACTTTGTGAAAGCTGGTATGCCATTATCAGATGGTTCGATCTCTCCTGCGGATATCTTGTCGATCAAAGGTCCATCAGCGGTGCAACATTACATTGTGAATGGTATCCAAGAGGTATACCGTCTGCAAGGTGTGAAGATCAACGATAAACACTTCGAGACGATCGTTCACCAAATGATGCAAAAAGTGAATATAGAAGACCCAGGAGATACTCGTTTCTTAGAAAAAGAAGCAGTTAACAAATGGGATTTCATGGAAGAAAATGATTCTTTGTTTGACAAGAAGGTTGTTGTTGATGCGGGAGACTCCAATAGTTTACGTCCGGGACAAATTGTTTCTTTACGTAAGTTAAGAGAAGAAAACTCTAGTCTGAAACGTCGTGACTTGAAACTTGTTGAAGTTCGTGAAGCAATTCCGGCGACTTCAAGTCCATTGTTGCAAGGTATTACTAGAGCTTCATTGGGTACGAAATCGTTCATCTCTGCAGCCTCTTTCCAAGAGACTACAAAAGTATTGAACGAGGCTGCTATCGCAGGTAAACGTGATAACTTATTAGGTTTGAAAGAAAACGTAATCGTTGGTCACTTGATCCCTTCTGGTACAGGTATCCGTCAATACAGCAATTTAATCGTGGGTTCTCGCGAGGAGTACGATCAATTGTTGGCTTCGAAAGAAGAAGATTAATCGTTAATCGATTATTTCATATAGAAGGTCCAAGTGTATGCTTGGACCTTTTTTTATTGGCTGATGTCGTTGGCCAAAAAGAACCTTCGGCTCGCTTTCATTGCTGCTGGTGCCTGTGAAACCATGAAGATGTTGTTTTGGGATAACACTAGACTAACTATCTATCGTCTGTTAATCTGTGAGGATCAGAAATGGATATTGGTTAAATTTTGGTGTCGTTATGAACTCCTGCGTGTCTGTTATGCATGATATCGAAAGGATAGTTCTCCCATTCTTATTCTCTAACGGACGAAAAATAGACGTATTTATTAATTCTGATTTGTGTTTTAGGTACTCTTATATAGCTATCTTCAATAGTCTTTTGTTGAAATAATCTTCCAATGTTACAGCAAGTTAACGTAAATATTAAAAAATGTTTAACAAAAGGCTTGGAAGTTTGTTAGGAAACTCCCTATCTTTGCACCACTCCGCAAGGGAGGGACGGTTACCTCGAAAGAAGAAACCAATGAAAAAAGAAGGGTTTAACGTGAGTTGAACGCGGAAATCGAAAAAGAGAAAAGAAAAAAAACTTCAGAAAGTTTTTGTAAGTTCAGAAAAGATTTCTACCTTTGCAGTCCCAACGGAAACGGAGGGAAAACAAAAAAAGATAAAGACGGCGCAATGCCATCGGAATATAGCGGATACGGAAGTTGAAGCGCAGAAAGTTCTTTAAGAAAACACAATCATGTAAGCGTGACGAGTAGACAGACGAAAGTCGAAAGTCATGAACAAATTCAAGTAATTCGTTCAATTGGTCCAAGATCAGAGATATAAAAAAGAATTCTGATTATTATAAATAGTTAGAATCAAAAACTTCATTTTACAATGGAGAGTTTGATCCTGGCTCAGGATGAACGCTAGCGGCAGGCCTAATACATGCAAGTCGGACGGGATCCGTTGGTAGCTTGCTACCAATGGTGAGAGTGGCGC